>Ga0164242_10000069_pt1 | contig 119898 bp, 124 predicted proteins | sample OricomgcompostMG_FD_108783 | JGI IMG/M metagenome (GOLD analysis project Ga0164242, IMG submission 108783) | Miracle-Growth compost microbial communities from Emeryville, California, USA - Original compost - Miracle growth compost (MG) ...
CGTGCCGTCAACAGCTCGACCTACGCGGTCATGAAAGGGCATGAAGTAGACGGCCTCCCGAACCAGCCGATCGCGCCGGGCGCCCAGGCGACCGGGCGTCTCTACTTCGACGTTCGAGGCGGCACGGCGCCGGACAGCGTTGTCTACCGGGATGCCGCCGGCGTCGACAAGGTCGTCTGGAAGAGCTAACGGCGCAGATGGGCTGTTGACCGCTCGTCAGCCATTCGGCTGCGGCGCCGAGGCACGGTGTCTCTGATGGTCGCCGTCTACCGCGCGCCGATGCGCTCCCGCAACGATGCCGTCGAGCACCAAGCCACGATCGATCGGGCTCGACGGCTCGCGCTCTGCGGCTTCGGGCAATACGTGGATCGCTCGGGCGAAGAGGAGCGGCTTGTCCGTCGGGTCGGCCGATTCGCCGAGGTTGACGAGGGCTCGTTTGTGTGGACCCGCGACACCGACGGGTGGTTCTGGTTGGGCCGTATCTCGGGTTCTTACTTCTACGACAACGACGAAACCGCTGCAGCGGTCGACCTAGTGCACACAAGACCCTGCGAGTGGGCGCCCACGCCAGTGCTGGAGCAGGATGTCCCGACCGCGGTCGTCGCCACATTCCGTCGGGGTGGACGGAACTTCCAGGAAATCCACCATCCGTCGATAAGTGAAGAGACACAGAGGATTTGGGATGCGCGGACAACTCAGTCCGATGACCGTGATCGAAAAAGAACTGGACAGACATTGTGAGCTCTGGCCAGTTCGCTTTCAGCCCAGCCTAAATCGGGTTTTGGCGGAGTCGCCAGAATCCCAGAAGCCATATAGCTACCCCTAAGGCGCTGGCGTAACCACAGCATTTAGTCAGCGGTGCGCGTCAATGAGCGCGGCAACCGCCTTCTGTGCGTCCTTGGTGGACAGCGGCCGCGCTGCGAACATCTCGGCGATCATCATCGCTACCGGTGTGGTCCACAGCAACATGCCCAACGCGGCGGCATGTTCGCCATCGGTCGCAGCGTCTAACCGCGCCATCATCTTGGCCAACGCGGTGCCGAGACGTTGCATGGGCTGCCCCTCAAGCGCGCCACGCAACTGCTTGGTCGAGATAAGAATCTCCAATCCTGCCATTGCTTTTGGATTGGCGAACGCTTCCCACGTCGCCCGCACCAATTGGTCGGTGTCCGTGACTTGCGCCGGATCGGATAACAGATCAAGTGCTGCGCTGAGGCGGTCAACTGCGTCTTCGATCACCGCAGTCAACAGACCATCGCGGTCGCCGAAGTGATGTTGGATGACACCCCAACTCAGGCCGGCTCGTTCAATGATGTGCCGCGCGCTGGCCGCAGAGAAGCCTTCCTCGCGAATGCACCGCACCGTCTCGTCGATCAGTAATTCGCGGGTCCGATCCCCGCGCTCCTGTCGCCCGGTACTTGGACGACGCGGTGCAGTTCGTGCCCGTTCAGTCATCTCCGCAATCCGCCCGCTCAGCGCGTCGCCTCATGCACAGCACCTTAGGTCAGGGCTCTTGTCAGCAAAACATTGCATGTGCCATGCTTTGGGCATGCTACCCGCCGGGCGAATGGTAGGGCCATGACAGAGACGATCAACGCCGACGAACAGCAGCAGCAGCACAGGCGCGGCCTCTCGTCACTGCAAAAGTCGTTGTTCGGAGTTCTGGCTTTCTTCTTTGCAATCCATATCGTGTTCTGGTTTCTCGAATTTCACGGCGGGGTTTCCCATGTTGTCGCTTCCACCGGATTGGTGGTTGTCGTCGTTGGGTGCTTCTTGACGGCGATTGCGCTGCCGTGGCTACCGGTGGCGGGCCGTCGCGACTGGACGAAGTCGGAGCGACTGAGCGCGATGGTGATCGTATGGGTCTTCATCGCTCTGATCCCACGCTTCATCTGGGAGCTGCCTTGGCTATTGCTGTTCGACCAAATCAGGGCCGGCGTGCAGAAAGGCGCTCTGTGGACGTACATGTGGGCGCCCATCCTCCTCGGAGGCGACGCACGCTACTTAAACGGTGACCCGCTCATCGTCGTCCTTGAATGGATTGCCTTCTTCGTCGGCCTCTTCGAGGCTTACGCGATGGTGCAGTTCTTCCGGAATGGAAAGCGGTTCACCAGCACTCAACTCTCATTCATCATGGGCGGGATGATCGTGGAGGTCACGCTGCCAGCGGTCTACTTCGGGGTCGAGATTGCGAACAATCTGCAAAGCATGAGCAGTTCCGTTGAGATGTGGATCAAGTTCGTCGTGCTGAACCTTTTGTGGTGCACCATGCCGTTTGTCACTTACTTCTGGGGCGTTCGACGTCTAGCCCGCCAAGACCTTGCAGTGAAGTTTTAGCGTCCCCGGCGCCCAGAGCACCCGAGCATGCCCGGGGCGGGGTGACCCCTTTGGCGGCCTCTGTCGCCTTGTAAAGCCGGCGTGCTCACGTGGCGCTAACTTGGCCCATATTCGCTCTATTTTGCCTGCTACTCGGTGGAGCTGCCGGGAATTGAACCCGCATATAATGCCTCTGACCAGTATATATAGGCAATGCGTCAGCACGGCGCGACATGGAAATATACGACCGAACATGAAAATGTGCTGACCGCCGTCAGCACGCCCTGGACGGGATGCGTAGCCGCTCAGCCGAGCGCGTCGCCGAGGAGGCAGCGCCCAAACTTGGGTGACATGTAGCACACCGGATGGAGCAGACATCCGCCGCACAAGCGGTGTAACCTCGCTACCAGATTCCGCCAAACTGGAGCGGAGTCCGGCGTGTGAACCAATCTGAACACGCGGACGCTTACAGCACATGCGATATCCACCCGGCGTCTAGTCCCAGGTCAGCAGTCATCTATGCGATGACGCGATGGCGTATGGACTAAACAATGGAGAACAACGCAGTGCAATCACCTTCTGAGCGCAGCCAACACGGCATGATCGGCGCTCATCAAAGCTCGGCCGACACCGAAAACCGTTCGGCCCGTACACTTCCCGACCTCGTCGGCTATGACGGCGCGTCCGAAATCCTCGGTGTCCCTGTCAACACCCTCAAAGACTGGCGCGCCAAAGGACGTGCCCCCCGCTCAGCGGTGATCGCGGGCCACGTCCGCTATCGCGTCGCTGATCTGCTCGACTGGTTGGACCAGCAGTTCGACCAGGACCACCAGCAATCCACCGGCCCGGCGCTTGAGCCGTTGGGACATCGCCGGAAGATGACGTCGCTGTGAACGTGATCCAGTTCCCCAGCGGCACATCGGATTCATCAATCGCATCAGAAGCGTCGGATCCGATCGACGGTGCCGAGCTGCTCTACGATGTGCACACCTGGTTCAGTCGGTTTATTAAGCCCCTCGACGCTGAGGACCTCTACCTACTCGCGCTGTGGGCGGTGCACACCCACGTCGCGCGGCATGTTGGGACGACGCCCCGGTTGCAGATCGACAGCTCCATGTTCGGATCGGGCAAGACGACTCTCTGCGAGCATCTGGAACGTCTGTGCCACGACGGGTTGCTGATCTCCTTGGCGTCCTCCGTCGCCCCGCTGGCGCGTGTCGTGGCGGCGGCTTCCGACGCTCCACCCACGCTCATCATCGACGAAGCGGACCGCAACCTCGACCCTAAGCGCGACGGGTCTGCCGATCTGTATTCATTGATCAACAGCGGTTATCGGGTGGGTGCGAGTCGTCTCATTTCGACACGGTGCGACAGCGGCCAGTGGACAACCGAGCGGCAATCTGTCCACGCGCCTGTTGTCATCTCCGGGAACGCGCCCATGCTGCCCGACGACACCCGCTCCCGCATCATCCGCGTCCTCCTGGTCCCTGATCGCCACGACTCCGTTGACGAAACAGATTGGGAGGAAATCGGGTCGGAGGCTACAACGCTGCACAAGCGGATCACGGATTGGGTGGCGCAAATCAGCGACCGGATGCGTGACTACGCGATCGAGTTGCCCGAAGAGTGCAAGGCCCGGAACAAAGAGAAGTGGCGTCCGCTGATGCGCGTCGCGGCTGCTGCTGACGGCAATCGGGTTCCCCGTTGGCGCCGCCATTGCTGGGATTTGATCGAACGCGATCTGAATGAACAGCGTCGCACCCGTGAGGACGGCCATGTGGCGATGCCGCCCGCCATGCGGCTGATGCACGACATGTTCGCCATCGGACTCACACCGGACGGCCAGCTGTACGGTCGTTCGTTCGTCGCGACGCGGGACTGGCTCGCTTGCTTGGCCGTTTTCAATCCTGAGGACTGGTCGGCCGACAACTTCAGGGGCAAGGCGTTAAATGCGCAGGCGTTCGGTCGGATGTTGCGTCAGGTCGCAAATATTCACTCCCATGAGGAAATCCACCCCGCCCAACCTGAACGCGGCGGACCCCGGGGGTATTGGATGCGGGATATCGCCCGCGCCTGCGCAGCCCTCGGACTGGGAGACGGGACAGCAGCTCACCGACAGGTTGTACCCGATGCGACTGATGCAACCGGTGCAGCCGATGACGTATCCGTAACTGACACATCGGATTCACCGGTTACATCAGATTCATCGGATGGGATGGAGCGGTCAGACTCGAAGCGGGTGGAGCACACGGTTGTCTGCCAACATTGCCGCGGCATCTTCGCCGCGTACCGCTCGGATGCCAAGTACTGCTCGAACGCCTGTCGGCAAAGCGCCTACCAAGCACGGCGGTCTGCGAGATGAGCCGCGACGACTTCCAATCCACCATCGCCGACTTCGACGGCTACGTCGTCAGCACCGACGCCGAAGTGTGGTCGGTTGGCCGTAGGGCAAAATCAGGGCCGGGACCACCCACGGGTGTGGCCAAGCGACTTTTCGACCTACTCGATGCGAACGAGTCAACTTGGATGTTTGCAAAACACGACAGCGTTGAAGCCGACGAAAAAGCCCAGTTCGAACCGTTTACGGCGCTGGCGAGAATTGACCGATGATTGAGCTACTGCGGACGGATTGCGGACGTTCGAGCTGAGAGAGAGGACGCTGGGCGGTACGAGGCGCGGCTGGTTCAATGTCCGAGTACCCCCCACCCCTTCGTCACCTGTCGCGAGACTGTCCAGTGAAGCAAGCTGTATGGGACAAATTCTGCGCCCGGTTCCACGTACTCGACGCGTGCGTGCCGCTGTTCGCAGTGGGGCAGGACGGCTCAGTGCAGCAGAGGTTCCGAGGGAATCCGCCGCGGCCGTATCTGATGCGGTCGGAAGAGTGCGAGGCGATGATTCTTTCCGTCACCGACGCTCTGCGCGACGATCATGAATCTGACGGTGTCAATCGCTATGACGGCATGCTCTACATGATGGGCTGGATCGTCGCCGACCGATTCGTGCCGCTCTACATCGGCAAAACGGAGACACTCGGTCGTAACGGAACCTTCTCTGCCAACATCGCCGGCCTCCACACAAACAAGTCGAAGTTCGCCCGCTGGGGGACGGCTACGCCTATCACATTGGCGATCTGAGCGCGTGTGTCCTCGCGGGCCATCCGCCGGCGAAGGGCAGAAAGTATCAGGACTGGGCGCAACTGTTATTCATCAGCGGGACGGTGACACTCGTGCAGCCTGTGTACTTTTGGGCCACCGCTTGGGACCGGTCCCAAGTCGGGGTTTGGGAAGAGTTCGGCGCGACGTCGTTGTCGTTCTTGGAGTATTTGCTCATCGGCGTAGCAGGTGGTATCTCGCCGAACCTGCTGAACCGGGAAGGCGTATCCCGCTAGTCGCTTGCGCCTCCATCGGGCCGGTGGCTGGTCGCCATTTCGGGTCCCGTCGGCGTGTTTGACGTTGAATACGCGACAAGCCATCAAGATTGGCTGGTGCTGCACGCAATCAAGGCTTTCCAGGCCATTACGTACGAGCCGGCGCTGTGGGGCACGGTCGCGCAGTGGGCGGGGAGTGTTCTCAGTGGCGGGTCCTTGATTCTCGCGTTTTACATCATCCTTCGTGACCGCCGTTCGATAGAAGAGGCACAAGCGCGAAAGCTCATCGTTCGTACGGTTCAGGCGTATAAGAAGCGGGACGGCTACAACCAGCTTCTAGTGATCCAGAACACCGCGGAGCAACCGTTCTACGATGTCGGCACAACGCTGTGGGGATTCAATTTGCGCTTCCCCAATCGTTGGCGGCAGGTGCCGGTGGGCACCAGGAGGCGGAGGCAACTAGCGCACATCTATCGCGCAATCGAAAGAGGCGGCCGCGATACGTGGCACCTGGACTGGGAAAGTGCCGGAGTCACGCGGGACGATGCTTCGGTCAGCGACACCCTCAGTGCGAAGCAGACGGTCACCGGCAAGCTTGTGACAGTGGACGATGCCCGCGCAGTCGTCAAGGTTACGGATTCGATGGGTAGATCGTGGGGGTACGACGTGAAATCCGGTTTGATGTTCCGTTGGAAGGATTACCTTCGGGACTGAGGTGGCCTCGTCTTCGCACCGGTTCGACGACCAAATTCCTTGGTGAGGAGCGTCATCCCCCCACGAACCGTGCAGAGCGACTCAATGCTGTCGCCGCCTTTAGGAGCGATCCTCCTCTGCCAGAACCCGATACACCGTCGCGCGGCTGACTCCGAGCGTCTCCGCGATTGTGTTAGCAGATTCACCGCTACCGTGCATACGCCGCGCAAGAGCGGCTTTCGATGCATCGAGTGCCTTGGGACGACCTATTGACTGTCCCCGTGCGCGACGTGCTTCTCGGGCAGCGGATCGACGCTCGCGGCCCAGCTCCAATTCCAGTTCGGCCAGACTCGCCAGAACACCCGCGACCATGCGGCCCGCTGCGTTGGACGTGTCGATGCCCTCCCGAAGTGAGCGCAGGACGATCCCACGCTCGCCCAACTCGCGGATCGTCGTCATCACCTCAGCGGCATTGCGGCCTAAACGTCGATTCCGACGACCACGATGGCATCATCCTCGCGAGCGTAATCCAGCAGCGCGGCCAATCCCGGACGCTGCTCCCGCGTCGAAGTGCCCGACAACTTGTCGGTGTAGACACGAGCGTGGTCGACACCAGCAACCGTCAGCGCATCAACCTGTTGATCGAGCGACTGATGACCCGTCGAGACGCGGGCGTACCCGAGTTGAGTGCCAGTTGTCGCGGGAGCCGAGTCGATGGGCATGCGATTAGTGTCTCAGAACCTATACGATTGAGACACCTCACGCCGAAGTTCAAGCGGCATGCAAACTGCCAGCTCAATGTGTCTCAGAAGTTGGATTAAAAATATCGTATCAGATTGATAGTTTTGAGAACGGAGAGCCGGACAGGGTTTTGCCTGTAGCGCCAAAAGAAGGCCTAATCCCCGAGCCCCGCATAGGCGTGTAATGCGTCGGCCCCAAGCTCTGCGCGTTGGAGGCCGATTCGACTCCGTTCGCGGCGGAGTTTCGAAAGATTGGCGTCGGACCACGCGCCTTCTATGCATGCTTAAGACGTGGAGCTCAAGGTATGGCTACCGATTGCAATCTCTTCTTTGTCGCTGGTCGTGTCAGGTATCTCGCTTTTCATTTCCTTTTGGCGGGGACGATATCGATTAAAGATCAGTAGCAAGATCGCAACGTTAGTCACCGATGCAGAGGAACCGCAGAACGTCGTCATCGTGGAGGTGGTGAACAACGGGGGTGAGTCAGCGCTTATCGGCGACGTGTTTCTCAAGCAAGTCGACGGCCCAGGCAGGGCTCTTACGCGACTCCTGACCAGCCCCGGTGCGGCTTTTCCAGCTACCCTCGCCGCCCGAGGTGGTCGAGAAAGTTGGTATTTCGGTTACGACGAACTCAAGCTGCAGGCGCGTAACAGATTGGCAGATACTCCGCTGGAGTGCGGGCAACCGTCCGAGTGGGCAGTAGAAACCAATCGCAGCGGAGAGAGCTAATCATCTCCGCGACGGATGAACTGCCTGATCCACAATTGTCTGGCCGTCAAAAGCTGTCGCGTTGGTGGCAGTCATGGACTCGCCCCACCGTCACGATTCAAGACGCGACGCTTACGCCCGATCAGTTAGTGAAGCAAACGTGCGGGCTCATTGTTGAGAACACCGACGATGGGCCTCTTCGCGAGGCCAAGCTGGAGTTGCTCGTGCGACATGCCGACGGACAATACGACCGAGCTGACGGGTACGAAAGTGTTGCAGTGCCTCTGATTTGGGGAGGTGGGCTCAAACGCATCGAAGTTCCGATTGTCGACGATTCCGAGGCTGCGGCTGGCGATCAGTTCTTCTGGAGGCTGAAGCCTCGGCGCGGACCATCCGAAGTGAGGATCGCTGCGCTTACCAGTACCGAAGCGCCGAACCGCGTCACGCGATAGGCATCCCCTACTCCGATCCTTCCGCTGCGACCTCTGAGAACATCACAACGTTAGTTCGGAGATAGTCACCCACACTCCCCTGGGTGATCTCCCGGTTGCCTGCCCGACGGCACGTGGGAGTGGCTGCAATGCAGAGGGTCGTGGGCTTGCGCATGAGCGGTGTGCCTTCGGCGCGCAACTGATCGGGCACGCCCGGACTGCGCTACGTTGTAAAGACTCGCGAAGGTTGTTGACTGCTTAGAGCTCGTACCGCCGAAGGGATAGCAAGGAAGCCGAGGGAACCTGGTGCCTGAATCTTATCTGCATCGCGAATCGACATCCAGCCTGGTTGATGCAGCTAGTTCAGAATTTCGAGAATTTGAAGACACCTTGTTCATCGACGAGCGGTTCAATGACGGCGAGTTGCGCGAGAAAACATTCAGGCACTGCACTTTCGCGAATGTCAGCTTCTTACGTAGCAAGCTGCTAGGATGTCAATTCTTCGATTGCGTCTTTTTGGATTGCTATTTTCGGCTTGCGAAGATTGGAAGTGAATTCCCCGCTTCAAGATTTATCGCTTGCGATTTCGCGCGGTCCGAGTTGCTCGACCGCGCCAACTTTACTGACTACACATATTGGCAAGATTGCTATTTGAAGTACGATGAGATTCAAGCCAGGCTACCGTCGCGGTTGAATATACGCGTAAGGTTAGCGAATAATCTTGCCAGAGAATGCGAAAAGGCCGGCGAATCGGCGGAAGCCCGAAAGTTCAGATTATTGGCGATTCAATCGTGGGAAGCACATTGTAAACAGATCTTCTTACTGCGGGAGTCGAACTACCAAACAAAGTATAAAGGGCAACAGTCAAGAGGAGCGGTAGAGTATCTGAAAAGCAAATTTCAGGGTCTTATCTGGGGGTACGGCGAAAAAGCGCAAATCCCCATAACGATTTTCTCCGTACTGACGCTACTTGTTTATCCGATGATCTTCTGGGCGCTAAATGGAAGCTTTCAGTTGCGGCCGGGACAGCAGATGAATTATTGGAGTTACCTGCTCGTCAGCCTAGACAACGTTTTACCAGTCGCGGGGGTTGCGTCAGCCGCACCTAACTCGGACTTCCTGCGATTCGTTATCGCTTCCCAGGTGTCCAGCGGAGTGCTGTATGCTGGGATTTTCATCGCACTTCTCTTGAAGGTAGGCCAACGGAGATGATGTGTGCTGGTGACACGCTCGTAGCGATGTATGGATCTGCTGCTCGCGGCGACGCCGATGCAAGTAGTGATCTCGACATTCTGGTTTTGGCCGATCCTGGCAGTAACGTCCTTCCGTCGGCAATTCCTTCAGGCGCACATCCGAGCCGGTACTCGTGGGCAGAGTGGCTGAAAATGCGTAATGAAGGTTCGATATTTCTCCAACATATTGCTGCTGAGAGCCGCGTTCTTTCGCACTCGGGAAACGGATTATGGAGATTTCGCGCGAGCGTTCTTAATTTGCCAGCCTACGCGAATGCCCACCGCGATGTCGAAGCTTTCACTGCTGCGATTGATTCGATTCAAAATGAATTAAATGAACCCGATTGTTGTCTCTACTTCGAATTAAGTAATATTGGGATGGTTGTACGGCATATATCAATTCTAGTCTGTTACCTTACGGGCGAAGTAAACTTTTCGCGCGTAGCGAGCGTGCGTATTGCTGCGCAGGCGACCGGCGTGGCGAGAGGTTTGGCTGAAGATTTCAATAGCTTGTACGAGTTTAGATTGGCTTTTCAACATAGGGCACCCATGCCAATAGATGTGCCGAGCGTACGTCAGATTCGCACGTGGCTTGAACAAGCTAAGGAGCTTTTGCGGAGTGCAGAGGAGCTGATTACATAATGCAGACCGTGTCCATCCATAAATATGTAGATGCCGTGCGGAAGCAGACGACTGAGTCCGCCGAGGCTGCTTACGTTCACCGGATTGCATTGCAGCGCGCGGTACTCAAACTGCACCGATTCATCGCGACGTTATTGGGCGACGAGTGCCCAAACACATTAGATGCGCGTCTGGCGGAAGATGGCGGCATCGGCAGCGCGAGCAATCGAATGGCAGCAATCGCAGCACGGATATGTCAACCTAGCGAGGCGCTTGACCGACGCTGGGCGAACGAGTGGCAGACACTACGAGTTGCTTTGCAATCGATTGAAAGCCATTTTGCCGAGGCACCCGCTCGGCTCAGAACAGGTCGTTGAAGAAGTTGTCAAGCATGGTCGACGCGGCATCTCGGTCGACCAATTCCTGTCCGCCGAACCGGTACACCTCGTAGCCCGCGAGTTGCAGTTTGCGGTCGGACGTGACCATCTCCGCATACCGACGCGGATCGGCGCTTCCGTCGTCGCGCGCGTAGTGCTGCTTGCCGTCGATCTCCAACACGACGCGTCGCCGTCTCGGCAGAAGTAGGAGGAAGTCCATACGTTGCCGGGGCAGCGTGGCACCAGTCCACTTGGTGTATGGGTCGTAGTGGAGGTAGATCTGCGGGATCAGGGCCGGTTCGTCGAATCCCAGCGTGCCGTAGCGCTTGCTGTACTCGGAGAACAGGAACTGCTCGGCCCCGTTGTCGCCCAACGACGTGCGCAGGCGTTCGTAGAGGTGTCGCCCGGCTTCGAGTTCGGATTCGGTGGAGCGGTCATGCTCGCTCATCCACCACGCGACCAACTCCCGCCACGTCAGCCCGTTCTCGGCCAAGGGGCGGCCGTACACCAGGCAGTTGTCGGCGTTCTCAACGATGTCGATCGTGTTGTTCACGGCATCCTTCAACACGATCTTGGGCTTGGGACCCTCGGCGGCGAAGATCAGGTTCTTGAGCTCGCCGTCGACCCCGCGATAACCGGGCGCGGCGACAAGTAGGGCGAGGTCGTCGTGCGGGTACTCCTCATGGACCTTGCGCGCGAGTTCGATCAGAGCGTCACGCGTAGAAGCGTGGAGGCGGCGTTTGACGTAGCTGCGTTTGCTCGTCATCGGGCCGTCCTCGTCGGGAGATTGCGGTGACAGTCCGAAGCTCTCGCACACGCCAGCGAGCTCGTTGGCGCTGACGTGCAACCAGAGGGCCTCCGCGATGGCGTTCCGCAACGTCGCCCTTGTCACTGAAGTCGGTCCGGTCGGTGAAGACACAGCCACATGCTATTGGGGTCCGTTGTTGCAGGTTCGTGCCTGATTGCCGGTGGGTCGATGTTTCAGTCGAGGGGCTGGTGGAGCCGCGCGTCATCCGTTCGTCTGTTGCATTACTTGTTCGAACTGCAAGGGGCTGAGCTAAGTCTCTGATGGAAGTGCCAAAACAACCGCGGCAGCGAACTACGCGCGGTCTCCGTGTACGGGCTGCTTGCGGTTAGGCATCGGGCAAGAAAGTAGTCTGCTTCGCCTTCACTAAGGCGTTTTCCCATGCACGATGACTAGATATGGCGGACTACGCGATCGAATGGGACGGCAAGACGGTCACGCTTCCTCCTGCTGGCCCCATCAACCCCGTCGGCGTCTCGTGGGCATGGATACGAGACGACTACGGTAACGGCATTTACGACCGTCGTCTGGCCGAGTTCGCGGACGCAACCTTCGCCGCGCACGGGAAAAGGGTAGGAAGCATCGCGGTCCCGTTGGCGCTGATACCGCGGCCAGACAACCCCTACGACAGCGACGCCGTCTCAATCGCACTGCCGAAATTGATGGGCGGAGACAAAGAAGATCGATGCCTCGGCTACCTCTATCGGCACACAATCGAGAACTGGGGGATAGCAAATGGCGGCCGCAAGGACCTTGTCGCGCGACTCGCCGCTTTCTCCGGGGACGGCGAAGTTCGCTTCACCGCAATCATGTCGCGCGACAGCGACCCCGCTGAGTTCGAAAAATACAGATGCTCCGACGATGTAGAAGGCTGGGACATCCACATGCGTGTTCCGGACTTAACCCTCGATTTGCCGAACGCTGGGGTCATGGGAGCCGCGATCAGAGGCTTCCTCGCGGAGCACGAAAAGATCGCCACGGCTCCGACACCCAAAACATTGGGTTCTCGCCGCCAGGCGGGGGTGGGTCAAGATCGCTAGCGAACCCGCGTTAACGCGACCGGGACGGGCCAGGTCTGCGCTAGCCACGTTTTATCAAAAAGGGACTTCCGGGTGCCGAAGCGCAGATCGTCCGCAGCTTGGCTAGCGATGGTTTGGGCCAGAGTCGAAGTCATGAGCGACGAGGTGTGCGACATCAAGACGTATTCCCTTGACGAGGTCGTGGCGATGGAGCTCCCACCAGCGATGAAGAACGGCTCGCGCTGACTGGCCCACCGCTGAACCGCGGCGAACTTTCGGGGTACCGAGTCTGCCGTGTATGGCGGATGGGGTCGGTGTCAGCGGCCCCACGAGACAACCATAAAAACGGTTGATAACTAGAGTGATTCCATTCTATGCGGTCATGCCTAACCTCCAGGCGAACTGAGCATTTCGACAGGGTCAACTCCGCCGATCCCAACGCTCGCCAACTACTGCCCGGGAGGGGTTAAACCGAGAAAGCCGATAACGCTCGTGCGGCCGGTCCTCACGCCTTGCGCTCCCGTCGCGTTAGGCTGTGTCCCGAATCATGTTGGCCGCGTGTGCGGTTACAAGTTCTGTCGCAGCCATTCGGTAATCTCGTCGCTGAGGTGGCGCCACGCTCCGTCGCGCCACTCACCGGCGCGGGCCCGTTCGCACCACCAACACCTTGTCATTGGTATCGGTGTGCGCGTTGATGCCGTTCTCGATCTGCTCAGCGGCTCTGCCCTCGGTTGCATTCCTCAGGCTCATTTGGTGACTCGGTGACGCCAAAATGAAGAGCGCCAGGGCCCTCATCTGGTTCTGTCTAGACATGTCCTTGACCATGACTGCGCGACCGTAATCCGGCGCGGGAAAGATATTCCCCATCAGACTATTTGATGCTGTCTCATGGAGAGTCTCTACTATCCATGATCGCCGCCTGGATGTACCCAACGTGACGACAGCAAATCGGCACCGACTGTGCTCTGACTCGGGAACCCTCACGGACCAGCCACATCGGTGGCCATTCGGCGTCGTACATCGTTGATCGTCAGCTGGCCACCGCTGTCTCGGTTTCCGAACGACAAGCGACCACGGATAGTTCATATCGTGTGAGAGCCGATCGCCGTGTAGCTGGACACGAACGCAATCAAATGGTAAATATAGATGTGAGTACTCACTATCGTCCGAGCGGTTGCCGATCGTAACCGCGCCAATGTCCGAGTGAAATGCGAGGCGGAAAGTGCAGGTCGACGCAGGAATCGAGTGCGAACTGGCGCGGGCTCTCGAGGATGCCGACGTTCCGGCGCTCGTCGCGACGCTCGCCCACCTGACGGGTGACCGCCGATGGCTCGAGCCACCGTACAAGGTCGATCGCGACAGCGTGTTGCGTGACGATCCCACCGGTGGGCTAGCTTCAGAGCATGTCCGTGAAGTCCGCGCTGCCGCCCTCGAGGTATTGCTGGACCGACAACGGAATGGTCAGAGCTGGTCGGGAAATGATGAACTAGATCCCGATAGCTTCGCGGAAATTATGAGTGCATGCGTCGCTGAGCCTGTACCGCCCGAGTATGAACCGATGGTTCGCGAAGAGATCGGCCTGAGTGATCGTGCCGTGAACTGGCGCGTGCCACCACATCCGGGTGCTGTCGACGCTTTCCATGTGCTGATTATCGGCGCCGGGATGTCCGGACTCTGCACCGCGATGCAACTCGAACAGCTCGGCGTACCGTACACGATCCTCGAGAAGAATCCGTGCGTCGGCGGAACCTGGTACGAGAACTCTTATCCCGGATGCCGGGTCGATGTTCCGAACCACTTCTACTCGTACTCGTTTGAACGGAATCCCGATTGGTCCAGCTACTACTCCGACCGGGATGAGCTGTTTGCGTACTTCACCGCCTGCGCGGACAAGTACGGAGTGTCACCACGCATACGCTTCAACCACGAAGTCGTCGCCGCTCGGTTCGACGCCGAGCGACAGCGTTGGATTGTCGAGGTGTCAACTCCAGACGGTCGAGCAACTCATTTTGAAGCGAACGTTCTGGTCACAGCCGTCGGGCAGTTGAATCGACCGCTCCTGCCGACATTGGATGGATTATCTGAGTACCAGGGTCCAGTGTTTCACTCGGCGACTTGGCGGCACGATGTCGAACTGTCTGGGAAGTCCGTGGCGGTGGTCGGCACCGGTGCTAGCGCCATGCAGTTTGCCCCAACTGTTGCTCGTATAGCTAGCAATACCACCATTTTCCAGCGATCACCACAGTGGGCCATCCCGAATCCGCTCTATCACCGCAGGGTGCCTGAAGGAACCAAGTGGCTGCTCAGACATATTCCCGCATATGCGGGTTGGTACCGATTCTCGCTGACATGGAAATTGTGTGACGGCCTATGGCCGGCACTACACGTCGACCCCGACTGGGCGGGCAACGGTCGGTCGATCAACGCGTTCAATGAGCGTGTCCGGTTGCGCTTGACCCGCTACATCGAGCAGAAGCTTTCGGACAGACCGGATCTGCTGGATAAAGCGCTTCCGAAGTATCCGCCCTACAGCAAGCGGATGCTGGTCGACAACAACTGGTTCGACATGCTCAAGAAGCCAAGTGTTTCGCTGGTCACCGAGCCGATCTCGCATGTGACCTCGGATTCGATTGTCACCGCCGATGGAACTAGCCATCCCGTCGACGCGATCATCTGCGGAACAGGTTTCGCGGCCACAAAAATCCTGTGGCCCATCGTCATCACGGGGAAGTCCGGTCAGAGGCTGGATGAGGTATGGAGGGGCGACGACCCTCGCGCTTACCTCGGGATGGCCATGCCCGGCTTTCCCAACCTCTTTTTCCTCTACGGCCCGAACACTAACCTTGGCCATGGCGGAAGCATCATTTTCCACGCGGAGTGCCAATCGCGTTACATCGTTCAGTGTGTTCGTGAACTCATCGAAAACGGCAAGGGCGCAATGGAATGCCGCAGCGATGTGTTCGCCGAATATCAGCAGCGCCTCGATAGCGCGCTCAGCGGCATGATCTGGTCACAGGTCGAAGCCGGAAGCTGGTACCGCAACAGTAGACGCCGCATCGTCGCGAACACGCCGTGGCGGCTCGTGGACTACTGGAACATGACCCGTGAGCTTGACACCGCAGATTGGATATTCGAGGGCTCACGATGAGCAGGGCGATCCGCCGTGTGGTTACCGGTCACGACGTCAATGGCAAGGCAGTCATTGCGAGTGACGAGCTGGTGAGCGGCGACACTTCCCGACTCAATCCAGGGGACGTGTTCTATCGGCTCTGGGGTTGGGACGTTCCGCCACGACTGCCCGACGATGGACACGAACCCACGACCGAAGACTTCTATCCTCCGCGCGCCGGGGCTCGATTTGTGATCGTCAACCTTGCCGACGGCACCACCAGAGCCGAGCTGCCTCGTATTGCCCTCGCAGATCTGATCGCGGAATATGAACGGCTACTACCGGGTGCCGCGCAGTACATCGACCCGGCTACTCCGCGATTTCATCGCACTCCGACTGTCGATTTCGCGGTGGTGCTATCGGGTCGAGTGGAGCTCGAACTGGACAGCGGCGATCGGACGACGCTATCCGCAGGCGACACCATCGTGCAGAACGGTACGTCCCACGCGTGGATCAACATTGGGCCAGAGCCCACGCAGCTCGGACTCTTCATGGCCGGTGTCGCGCATTCGCACATCCCGGACAGGAAGCCTTGATGGAGAGCCGATGGCTGACAAATTCGCCGTGATCACCGTCGTTACAACTGGATTCGGCAACGCATAGTGTTTCATCGATGAAGGAGCCCGTCGAGGCCGAAACGCACTGGCTGCCAACCGAGCTGACCGTTACTAGATCGCTCGATCATGGCCCTGCCAGTACTCGTCGCGGATCCGGCGCTTGAAGATCTTGCCCGAGTCCTCGCGCGGAAGCTCGGTTCGGAACTCGATGATCTTGGGGATCTTGAACTGCGCAATATATTGGCGAAGATACATTTTGACGTCATCGGTTTGTACTGTGCTTCCCGGAATCAGTTGAATCACCGCCGCTAACGCCTCGCCGAGACGATCATCCGGAATGCCGAACACAGCGCAGTCGGCGACCCCTGGCATTCCGGCGAGCGCGGACTCGATCTCTGCCGGATACACATTTGTGCCACCGATGATTACGAGATCGACCTTGCGGTCGCAGACATAGAGGAATCCATCCTCGTCCATATACCCGACGTCACCGGACGGCACCAAACCTTCGGTCTCGTCGCCACTTGATGCGGCTCCGTTGTAGGTGAACCCGGGGATGGTGTGAAGTCGAGAATGAATATCACCGATTTCTCCCGCGGGCAGCTCGTGGCCGTCGGAATCCAGGATCTTGACCGTGGCACCGTCGATCGCGCGTCCGACGGTTCCGGGGTGCGCGAGCCACTCCTCGCTAGAGCAGAACGTGACAGACCCGGTCTCGGTGGATCCGTAGAACTCGTAGATCACAGGTCCCCACCACTCGATCATCCGACGCTTGACGTCGGGCGGGCACGGCGCGGCCGTATGGCACACGTGCACGAGCGAACTCACGTCGTAGCTGAGACGTATCTGCTCTGGCAAGTTCAGAAGCTGGGTGAACATGGTCGGAACCAATTGCAGCGCAGTGATTCTGCGCCGTTCGATCAGCTGAAGTAGAGCCTCAGCGTCAAAGCGTGGCTGGAGAACTGCAGTTGCCCCGGTCTGCAGCGCGAACATCGCCGTGGCATTGGGGGCGCTGTGATACATCGGGGCCGTGATGACCGTCCTGCTGCCCTCGCTCAGGCCCAGCGTGCGCTGGGCCACGCCGGCGAACGCGGCTCGCTGCGCGGGTGTGAGCGCTTGCCTGCGTACGCCTTTGGGGCGCCCTGTCGTGCCAGACGTGTAGACCATGGTGCTCGAGGCCACCTGCGCCGGTCCATCCCACGGCTCGTGCAAGCTCAACCAGTCAGGCCAGCGGACATCACCAGTGGCTGCCATGCGGTGGTCGTCCGCGATCCCAAATGCGCGTCCAATGTGTTCGGGAGTATCGACGATGATCAGACGTACTGACTCCGGTACCGCATCACGGATCGGTCGGATGAGATCTGCGTGGGCGACAAGTACCGACGCGGCGGCATCCTTGAGTATGTAGCCGATCTCGGCGCCCGTGAAATGCCAATTGATGGGCACGGTGACCGCACCGACTAGTCCAGCGCCAGTGGTCAATTCCAAGATCGGAACATCGTTGCGCAAGAGGAATGCGACGCAATCGCCGATGCCTACCCCGAGCGACGCCAAACCTGTCGCCGCTTTCGTCGCGTTCGCGAGGATCTGGCTTCGACTATGGAACGCCTCGCCCGAGAAGAAGCCGGCGTGAGACGCCGGTGTCACGTGACCCGTGCTCACTTGACGGTCACATTCTGCTCATCGACGGCTGGCCAGGTGTCGCGCAGTGATTGTTTGACGACCTTGCCGGTCGCGTTCGTCGGTAACGGATCGCGCCTGAACCACCAGCGACTGGGGACTTCGAAGTATGCCAACTTCTCAGCGGCGAATCGTTCAAGGGCGGTTGATGTCAGCTGGGTGCCGTCGCGTGGCACTATCACGGCGCCAACGACCTCACCGAATTCCTCGTCCGGCAAGCCAATAACCGCTACTTCGGCGACTGCGGGATGCTCCTTGATCGCGGCTTCGACGTTGGCAGCGGCGATATTTTCGCCTCCGCGGATGATGACGTCCTTGAGTCGCCCGTCAACGAACAAGTAACCATCCTTGTCGATATATCCGGTGTCGCCGGTGTGAAGCCAGCCGTCGCCGTCGATGACGGACGGATCGGATGAGCTCAGATATTCAGTCATGTTCGTCGGTGATCGGGCGATGATCTCTCCCTTGCCCGAGCTGTCGGGTTCCTTGATCTTCAACTCGACGACCGGAAACGGCCGTCCCACTGTGCCTGGTCGTGTAGCCAGCTCCCTGCCGGTTGCCGAAGTGAGTGTTCCTCCGGCCTCCGTCATTCCATAGATCGTCCCCGCATTGCGCCCCGCGGTCGGGAAGGCCTCTCTCACCTGTTCGATCATCTGCGTGCTCACGTGAGTTCCAGACACTGTGACAGTCCGCAGAGATGACGTGTTACGTGAGGCCAAATCGGGGTGATTGATTACCCGCGCCATCATGGTAGGCACCCCTCCCCATGCTTGAATTTTCTCGTCTTCAATCACTTTGAGAATGGCGGCGCCGTCAAACTGTCCGATATGGAGTACGAGCTTGCCGCCCGTTAACAGCGAGGCGAGGATCGATTGGATACCGCCCATGTGAAACAGGGGAACCGTCACTAGGGTAACTGTGCCTTGATGGTCATCCGGCAGTTCGGATGGCAGCCGCCTCGTCGCGACCAGAAAGTTCTGTTGGTTTGCTATCACCGATCGATGTGACAGTACGGCTGCCTTCGGTGCGCCCGTTGTGCCTGACGTGAATACGATGATGGCGGGACGGTTCTCGTCAAGTGAGCTTCCATCGACCCTGCTCTGTCGATTATTACGTGTCACAGCCAGATTGAAGGGCATCCGCAACACGGGTTGGGCCGTTGGGAGGGCCTCCGCTCGGCGTTCGTCAGCGATCGTCAAGACCGGCGAAGTCACCGCGAGCGCATGGCCGAGTTCTTTGCGACTCCACCAAGCGTTCCCGGTGACGACTATTGCACCCGAGCTCAGTACGGCAAAGAAAGCCACGATCCAGTCTGAACTGTTCGCACCGAGCAATAGCACTCGATCCCCGGGTGCAACGCCGTGCTCGTCACGCAGCTTCTCCTTCATGATTTCGACGCTATGGAGGAACTGTCTGAAGGTAACCCGGCGTTCGTTCTCGATCAGGTATTCGCGGTCACCCCATCGTCGAGCGTCGTCGAGAAATCCGCATACAGTGCGCCAACGATTCGCATACACCAGATGGTTTGGATGCGCGTCATCACGCACGACGTCGGCGCCCCAGTGTGCCGACGTCACCGGGTCTCCATGCCCGCTTGAAGATCAGCGATGTCAAATGCCCTATTGCTGCCTACGAATACGCGTCGCCCACAAAACTCCTCGGCCTTCATCGCTTCCACCGCGGACTTGCTCTCCGTCCACGTGATCGCACGGCGCTGGTCTGGCGTCTCAACCACCGCGACCGCTCTTCCCGGCCGGTCTCCTCGGCCCGGGAGCACTGTGTAACCCACAATGGAAGCCGCGCCGGTGTTGTGCTCGGCAAGTGGACGGGGAGGGCACTGCCCGCGCACCGCCTCCGAGACGTCGAATGTTTGAAACTGGTTGCGTGGGGCGTTCGCTGACCACACGGAAAAGGCCTGCTTGGTGAGCACCCCGGACACCGACGAGATCAATCCCGTCCGGCCTGTTTGCCGCAACGCCAGCGCGAGCTGAGCCGTTGTGTGCAGCACATAGTTGTTGAACGGCCCTCCCGCATATCGCATTCCGCCCGTGAACGAAGGAGCAGGGTTCGCATGCGGTAGACCTAGAGCGTCTGCATGCGACTGGATCGCGACAGGAAAGCAGGAATACAGCTCAACGAAATCGAGGGAACGTGCCGTGATTTCAGCATGGTCGAGCGCAGCATACGCGGCCAGCTCGGCGCCAGGTGCGCCTCCAAGGTCGGCTCGCTGGGTCAGCGGGATCATCGCGTTAGAAATGCCACTCGACGTTGGATACACCCATCTGGAGGGGTCAATCTGTAGCTCCCGCGCCTTCTGAACCGAGGTGAAGATCAATGCAGAAGCTTGGTCCACGCTCCAACGACTGACGTGCTCAGTTCGATAAGGAAACGCGAGCATCGGATTGCTGGCTGTGTCCGCGGTGACTTCTTCGGCGATGATCGGTGATCGTTTCCAGGCATACGGATTGCGGGAAGCAATCTGGCTGAGTTCGCTGTACAGCTCGGCTGTCGCAGCCATGTCTTCCTGGATCGAACGGCCACTCGCGGCGCGTGCCGCCGCGGCGATGATCGCGTAATAGCCGACTGCCTCCTGGCCGAGACCACTGCCGATTTCGGCGTCGAGCATGATCTGCGAGTCCGCTCGCCACGTGACGTCTGGAGTGGTGTCCTGCTGCTCGTCGCGGAGATCGTGTCCCCCTTTCGTTGCACACCGTAGGCGAAAGCCGGCCTCCCCTCCGACGACGAGACAGACGTCAGCCGATCCGGCGATGATGTTGTTACACGCATCCGCTATGAGCGACTCCTGTAGCACACCGACGCGGGCGAGCACCGACGCGGCGTTCGCCGAACCAAACGACGTCGCAATTGCGCGACCAGGATCTCGGTACCGCCAGCGCCCCTTTGGTACATATACGCGGTCGATCTCCTTGAGCACCGAAGGTGCAGCGGCGTCATGTGCCGCCGCATGACTTGCTCGTCGCATAAGCGTTAGTGGTTCGACGGCAGCCAATGGGTCAAGTACACGTTGGCTTTGGAGTCCAACGCCCACCAGGACAGGTGTCCGGGGATGCACCTCTCGGTGGTTGACGGTCATCAAACGTCTCCTTCTGAGGTCTGGAATACGACCACTGCAGAAGCGACCGTTGTCCTGCCGACCCGTTCGTTCGCAAGCCATAAGTCGAGATCCACCACTCGTCTGCCCGCCGAATCGATTCGCTTGCCGCTCACCTGCCCGCCCGAACGCACCTTGTCCCCGAACGCGTTCATCTGGCGCATCCGAAGTTCGAAGCGCTCGATCCAGCCCGAAACCCCGATCCAGTCCGAGGCGACCCGGAAAGCGAGGCCGGTAGTCCAGCCCGTATTGAGGAATATCGAGGAGTGACCGCTGTCAAGTGCAAACTCGGGGTCGTGGTGGACCCGATTCCAGTCCTGCGAACCGCTGACCTGCAAGGCTACCGTTCTCCAATCGACGGACACCTCGACTCCATCCAGCTCCTGGCCGATTTCTACGTCATCCCATTGTGGCCGTGCTGGTTTCGCGATTTTCACACCGTCAATCATCGGTACCTCCGACGACTGCCATCTGCCGCTTCGAACGATGCACCAACACCGTATTCCGACATACCGCGACGACTTCGTCCCGTTGATTGGTCAGACTGGCTTCGGTGACAATGCAGACCGCCTCAGGGTCGATCTTGATTGGCTTGATGAAGATCTCGACGATTCGCGTCTCCGACGAGAGGTGATCCCCCACCCGTACCGGTCGACGATATTCCCAGGACACCTGCAGGTTGATACCGCGGTCACCCGGCGTCGGCACTCCGTAGGTCCAGCCCGGGCGGCTGGCACCCCTTTCCGATTTCGGCTTGCGGGGCCACGGCCCTCCCCCGGCGAAGTACGGCAGCAGCGGACCGGGCACGATCACCGCCGCATACGGACCCTTGCGTGCCACTTCCGGGTCCAGATACAGAGGGTTGTCGTCGTCGATCATGTGGCAATACCGCCGGATTGGGTCGTACTCGACCGGGTATCTGCCTTCCGTACGGGCGACAACGGTCCCGATCCACGCTGACCGAACAGCCTCGATATCGAAATCGTCGCGCGTCAATGCGCTTCCTACCTTCGTCCTCGTGCGTCTAGGGGCAGGAGCGGATCAAAACGGCTTGGGTGGTGCACCCGTGCGCTGCTCGCGCCCACCTTCGCGTTCACCTCTTCGATCGCCCACAATAGTGAGTGCTAACTCCCTTACTTTAAACCTCGGCGTTGATCGAAGTCAACGCGTGCCGTGCGCACGCATGCGCTGGCCAGCTGGCTAGAGCCCTCCGGCAGGACGCCGGATCAGAAGATGGCTGGATCCGGACCACCCCCATCCACCACGATCCGTTGTCCAGTGACGTAGCTTCCGTCTTCGCTAACGAGGAATGCCACCAACGCGGCGACATCACACGGCTGACAAACACGCCCGAAGGGGAAGCCGGCGTGCAAGTCGGAAAGCTTCTGGCCATCGTTGACCGCCTGCACAAGCCGAGAACCCATTTCCGTGTCAACCAGACCTGGAGCGACAATGTTCGCGCGGATCGCATTGCCAAGCTCTTCGCGAGCGAGGGTTCTTATCGCCACTTCCATCGCCGCTTTCGCCATCGTGTACGGCGCAGCGTTCGCCGGAGCGTTGGCGACTGTGGTGCTCGAGATCGCGATGATGTCGCCGCGGGCGGCCTGACGAATCCCAGGCAGAAGCCGTCGAATGAGGTGCAGCGGGCCTAGGGCATGAATACGCAACAACTGGTCGAATTCGGCGATCGATGAGTTGGCGACGACATTCCCGCGGCTCGCGGATCCCGCGTTGTTGATCACGAGATCGACTGCGCCGAATGTGTTCAACAGCGCGTCGCACATCTCGTCCAGAGTGTCGAAATCATCCATCGCGGCCCGAAACTTAGCTGCGGCGCCGCCCGCGCCGACGATTTGCGAAACGACCGCGTCTGCCGCCTCCGCGTCGCGTTGATAGTGCACGGCGATGCGGGCGCCCTCGCGGGCCAACCGAAACGCGATCGCCGCACCGACACCTCGCGAGCTACCTGTGACCAACGCTGTGCGACCAGCCAATCGCTCCGACATGTGTGCTGGGCCTCCTGCTTGAATAGAGTAAGTACTCACATATATCATTGCAATGTGACTGGAACCGCCATCGAGGCAACAACAGCACCAGCCGACATCGAACGTCTCGCGCTTGATGTGGTCGCTCGTCATGATCCGCGAACCATGAGCCGACGGCAGTTCCTTCGCGCCTGGTACAGCGCTGGGCTCACGTGGGTTCACTTCCCGATGAATCTTGGCGGTCTCGGCGTCTCGCGTGGCCTTCAGGCAGTTGCCGATGCAGTGTTACGCGAAGCTGGCGCAGCGCATCCGTTCAGTCTGAATCCCATCGGGTACGGAATGGCAGCTCCGACGATCGTCGAGCACGCACCACCCGAACTTGCACGAGAATTGTTGCCGCGCCTGGCGAGTTGCGATGACATCTGGTGTCAGCTGTTTAGCGAACCCGGGGCAGGATCGGACCTGGCCGGCCTCGCGACCATGGCAGTGCAGAGCGGCGATGAATGGGTGGTCAACGGCCAAAAAGTCTGGACGAGCGGAGCACACGTCGCCCACTACGGGCTACTGCTGGCAAGGACGAATCCTGATGCTCCGAAGCACCAGGGGTTGACCTACTTCATCTTGGACATGCACTCGCCTGGCGTCGACGCGCGACCCCTACGGCAGATGACTGGCCACGCTGAATTCAACGAAGTATTTCTGACGAACGTGCGCGTACCAGATAGCCATCGGTTGGGGTCACCGGGCGACGGATGGCGGGTCGCAATCACGACACTGATGAACGAACGATCCGCGATCGGGGGTGGCTCGCCTGTTCGTGGGTCGGGCGCTATCGCAGCCGCAATGTCGCTCTGGCGAGAACGACCGGACTTGCACACACCTGCGTTACGACATCAGCTCGCCACCCTATGGGCTCGCGCAGAGGCACACCGCATCACCAGACAACGTGCACGTGCTACCTCAAAGCTCGGTTCACCAGGCCCAGAGGGTTCGATTTCGAAGCTGGTATCGGCGGAGCTCAATCAGCATGTCTACGACTTCTGTATGGAACTGTTGGGTGTCGAGGCCACCCTGCACGAGGACTATGCCGCGCTCGACTCGATGCACAGGCAAGATTCGGCTACTTCGATCCAGTACCTATTCCTCCGCTCGCGCGCGAACACGATCGAAGGAGGCACCTCGGAGGTGCAGCGCAATATTCTTGGCGAGCGAATTCTCGGGCTGCCCGGCGACATGCGAGCTGACGCGGGCAAAGCGTGGAAGGAAATACCCCGTGGATGAGCTACTACCAGGCTACGCACTGACTGTGGAACAAGATCAGTTACGAAGCACTTTACGAAAGTTTCTGGCGTCTACGACATCCGAGAGTGCCGTCCGAACACTCGTAGAAACCCCCGACGGGTTCGACCGCGCTACATGGCAACGGCTCGGTTCCGAGATCGGCGCGCTCGGACTGGCTGTGGATGAGGACCTCGGTGGCGCCGGCGCTGGGTTAGTGGAGCAGGCGATCGCCTCCGAGGAGTTCGGCCGAAGTCTGTTCCCCGGACCAGTTTTCGGGACCGTCGTCCTGGCGATCCCACTGCTTGCTGCTCTCGGAGGCAACCAAGTACTTCCGTCTTTGATCAGTGGTGAAACCACGGCCTGTGTCGCGATACCGCATGGCGCAATCGGATTCGACGCTGACTCGATCGGCGTTGAGGAGTCCCACGGACGCCTGACTGGCGAGGTGCGACAGGTCGTTGACGGCGATGCCGATATCATCGTCGTTGCGGCACGGACCTCCGAAGGCATCGGCCTGTTTGTGGTGGACGACGCCAATCGGGAAAGGCTCCATACGCTCGACCAAACACGGCGTCAAGTGCGGCTACGATTTGACGGCGTTGCGGGCACACCATTGATCTCCGGAGCTGATGCCACCCGCGCGGCCGAACGCGCGCTCTGCGTGAGCACCGCGCTCTTGGCGGCGGAGCAGGTTGGCGGAGCCCAAAAACTTTTGGAGATTTCCGTCGAATATGCCTCAACGCGTTGGCAATTCGGCCGACAAATTGGTTCGTTTCAGGCGATCAAGCACCGATGCGCAGACATGCTCGTGCTCGTCGAACACGCCCGCTCGGCGGCGTACCACGCGGTCGGGGCAATCCAGACTGGTACGGACGATCCATGGCTCGTCTCCAGCTTGGCAAAAGCGCTGTGCTCGCGGGCGTTTCTTTCCGTCGCGAACAGCACAATTCAGATCCTTGGCGGCCTCGGGTTCACCTGGGAGCATCCGGCGCACCTCTACCTCAAGCGTGCGGTCACAGACGCGGCACTTCTCGGTAACGCTGACGCGCATCTTGACCGGATCGCTTCGACCGTGATCGATCAGGGTCAACGTGTTGCTTAGAGCCTTCGGAATCGTTCAGAGCCGTAGCAAGCGGCGATAGATAGTATCTCGCAGCGCTGTGGGCAGGACTGCCTGCATGGCGAGCATGGCGCGGGCATCTGAGCCGACCACATAACGTGCGCGCGGCCGGTCACTCTCGAGGGCCCTCACGACGCTGCGGACGACCGGGGCCGCATCCTTGTGGAGGTGGGACGCCGAGGTCACCGTACGCAACCGCGAGTAGGCGAAGCGATAGTCGGAGTTGTTCCAGCGGGCATCCTCACGGAACACACCCTCGTTGTAGATGCTGGTTCCCCCGAAACTCCCGGGTTCGATCAGCACAACGCGAATCCCATAGCGGGCCAACTCCATCCGCATGGTGTCCGAGGCGCCCTCAAGCCCGAACTTGGCCGCGCTGTAGGGCCCCGCAAGCGGCACCGCCACCCGGCCCCCGGCGGAGGTGATATTGACAATTCGGCCTCCACCGGCATCGGCCATGCGGGGCGCGACGAGGGACGCGAGCCGCATTGGGGCGAGCAGCATCACGTCCACGGCGTCTCGCACCTCTTCGGCAGCGATGTCGAGCAATGCACCCGACGCGTTGTATCCCGCGTTATTCACCAACCCCCACAGCGGAGGTAGCGTCGCCAGCGCATCTCTGCACACTGCGTCGTCGCGGACATCGAACACCACGGTTTCCACAGTCACACCCGCATCAGCGGCCGCTCGGTGCACGCTGGCGGCCTTCTCTTCTGAACGAACAGAGCCGATCGACGTGAAGCCCCGGCGCGCCAACTCAATCGCGATCATCAGCCCGAACCCCGAGTTGGCGCCGGTAGTGAGCACCACGCGCTCACGCGAAGGCGGCGTCATCGGATCATCAAGGTGCGAAGGATCCCGGCATCTGCCGGCTTCCGAAGCACTTCCCGAAGACATCCCGTACCCATTGCTCCTGTCTCCCACTGGATAGCTCGATACGGTTGTGACATCAGCTTCTCCTTGCATGGCGAGCTGCGGCAGTTCCCGCTTGCGCTCGGCTACCCTGGCGTTTCATCGTAGTAAGTACAAACTATCTTCATGGGATCGATCCGCGATGTCAATGACCGTGCGCGCTCGATCCGCCGATAAGCCCGACGGCAAGAACTAACCTCGGCGCTCGCGGCTGGCCGATGCTCGGACCGAGAAGACGTTCCCGGTAGGCCTCGTCGTCGAATTCTCGTCGGTTGAGAGTCGGATGCAGTCCAGAAGACGTTGAAGGACTGGCTCATTGTCGGTTCCGCAGTAGCCGCGAACCCAGGCCTGCAACGGTGTTGCCAAATCCGATCGTAGTTCGATGTCGTTGCTCGCGTAGCAGACTAGTACGTCATTGATCGCGCTAGCCAGCTCACCGGCGCCAATTTTCGCGCAAAGCCGTGCGCGGGCGTGCGGGCGCAGGACGCCCCGCGTCGAATCGACTAGCGCCCAAGCTAAAGACGCCTCCTCCGACCTATTCATCTGCTCGTGTTTCGTCCTCCCTGGCAACCGATGGCGCCTTGGCGATTGGGATGTTCGTCGATGCTGCCGACACGCATCGCCGATCCGTCGTTGGTTACGGCAGACGGCCGCAGCCCGTACTCGAGGCGGTGAGCTCGACGGCGACCACGATCGCGTGTCCAGCCGGTTGCCCTCCTCTACGAGGATCCGCGGTGGGTTCGCCATGCTGCGATCAACGTCGCGTTCTGCACGGGCGAGCTACCGTAGGTTGCGAACTCATCCACGCCAACGTCCTTGAACGCCTGGAGCGTTTGGATACATTCGTCCACGGAGCCCACTGCACAAGTACTCCGAACCCATTCATCGGGGACGAGCTTGGCCGGCTCGAGCAGATCCCTCCGATGGTGGCTCGCGTCGATGTTGGCGCCGGCGAGCGCTCGGAGGCTGTCGTGGTTGCGAACCGCATCCAGTTTTCTCGGATCCCATCCGTTGCGTTCGACCAGGGAGTCGAACGCAGGGTACGACATGTACGACACCAGGCGGGCCTTGGTCAGTGCCAGAGTCTCCTCGGTGTCGAGCTCGCACGCCGTGATGATCGGCAAGCAGATCCGCAGCGTCGAGGGATCGCGGCCGATGCGTTCGCACTCGTCACGTATCCACCCGATGGAGCGCTTCACGCACTCGACGGTCATGAAGTCCGACAGGTACACGCCGTCGAACACCGGATCGGCCACGACGCGTGACGCACGCGGACCGCCTTCCATGCCGTACCAGATCGGCGGTGTTGGCCCGTCCGGAAGATCCCGCAGCGCAAGGCAATCGAAGTCGCCGGCCGGGCCCGACGAGGTGACCGTCTCACCCGCCAACAGTCGCTGCACGATGGATGTGTAGTGCAAGAGCGCACCGTACGTCGACGGCTGGCGCGACATCACGAGTGCCGGATCCGAACGTCCGAGACCCAGCACAAATCGGGGACCGTAGAGCGCGGTCATGGTCGCTGCCAACGCTGCAGTCATCAGCGGACTGCGAGAGCCGATGGCGAGGACGCCGGTGCCCACTTCGATACGCTGTGTCCGCGCCGCGATCCCGCTCAGGTACGCGCCGGCCTCCTTCACGTTGTAGCGCTCGGCGAGGAAGATTCGTCGGAAGCCGAGTTGCTCGGCCACGATGGCGTCCTGTTGACCCCGGCGCGCCTGCTCTGCGGTCACGCGGCCCGAGACTATCGTCGCGCTCAGATCTTCTACGACTGAGGCGGCGCCCGCGACGTCTTCTTTTGTTCCGATTGTCACTGAATGTCGCTTTGCGCCAGGCTCATCCACGTCCGGCCATCCTGAATTCGCCGCGAATTTCCAGCTCATTTTCCAGTCGGGCTGAGAGGACTTGGTCAAGTCGTGCCCGCAGGTCTCCCCCGCAGGAAAGGGCGAGCTCGGTGCACGCGGCCAATAGCCGACCGGAAGCGTGATACGCCGCGAGGACTCCAGCGGCGTGGTCGTCGGCACCTCGAGCCTCGCGGAGCCTAGCCAGTGCGCTTTGCACCGGGCCACGGCCGTCGACACAGGTTCCGATGATGTGCTCGGCGAGGGATTCGGTGGTTTCGGTCTCCTGCGTCATCCACGCCAGCTCGTGCTCGCTTCGGGCTGCTGCAATCTGAAGGACGGCATCCATCATGGCCAGCGTGCCGTGCACTGAGGCGTCGGTGACGGCTGCGGTGACGGTCGTCCTCAGCTCCCGCCTGACGGCTTCGAGCAACTCGTGACATGTCGGCCTGGTGATCATCGCTGGCTCATTTCGGAGCTGGCGCGCATCGATTCGATTGCCGCCACCGAACCCATCCAGTGCTGATGGAGGGTCGATAGGATGGCCACCGCGTATGCGCTCACAAAGGATTCGTTGCGCCCGTCGAGTAGGCCACGAACCTGCCGGAGAATATCGCGGAGTTTTCGACCTGTTGGTAGCAACGAGAAGTAGGCGACTGTCGGCGGGTTGACGATTTCTGAGGTGAGGCCCGTTCGTTCGCAGTAGTTGGCGCAGAACCGCCACGGGTCGACATTGAACAGGGCTGGAGGGCGCGCGAGCTCGTTGAACTGCAGCGACCCGAGGTCCTCCCTGGGGTCTCCGACGTGGCCAAACTCCCAATCGATCAGAGACCAGTCATCTTGTTCGTCGATCATCACGTTCGGCGCCTGAAAATCGCCGTGTACGAGAGTCAGCGGCGCCTCTGGAGGTACGTTGCGCGCGAGCCACGATGCGACGAACTCGATGAACGGATCGGGCTCGATGTGCTCGGTCGCCGCGAGTCGCCACTGCGCGATCTGTTCGTCGATGTAGGAGCCCCAGCTCGAGGGCCGTTCGACTGACGGAGGAAGCGTCCTGAGATCGGCGGCCGTCAGAGTTGTGGCCAGCCTGCAAAGCTGATCTGAGAGCGCACCGCGGTCCTCGGCAGAAGTTCGATCGGCGCGGGCCAGGAGTGATTCCCCCTCTATGAAGTCGGTGATGATGGCGGGTGCACCGAGATCCTTGCCATCACAGTCGAAAAACCATGTCCGCGGCACAGGGACCGTCTGACTACGACTCAGCGCTGACAACAGATCCCATTCCCGTGAGCGGTCGGTGACAATCGGGGCACGATCTGGTGGAAGGCTGGCCCGGACAACGAGCTGGTGCGATCGCCCGTCAATTGTCGCGACGAACCGCGCCGTTGCGCACGAGTAACCACCCACGAGGGGAACCACGTCAGTGACTTCAACGGCATCAGTGGACATCTGCCGACCAATGAATCTCGCGAGTCGCTTGTCCATGTCGTCAGGGAGCACGTGTGGAATATATAGTGAGTACCTACTTCTTTACAAGGGTTCGCCAGAAGGTTCGCATCTCACGCTGCAGGCCGCAAGCTGTTGAGCTCCGAGGCGTCGAGTGTTGGGAGATGCACTCGGGCAACGGATGTCATGGCTGGGAACAGGTTCGTCGACATAGGCACCGACACCATGAACCCGAGGAGAGTCAGCAACGAACCAAATATCACATGACGACGTGTCGGACAACGGGCGGACGCGGAGATGCGCCAGCTAGAAGCATTCCTGCATGAGGACAGTCACCGAAATCCGTTGCGGTGGCCGTTGTGCGAGACGAATTCAGCCACGAAGGTCGGGTTGACTCGTGATGGCGATCCGCGCCAATTCGTTGACAAGCTGGTTGCGAGTCGGCGTGGCCGGCATCCCCTGGAACAGCAGGTCATCGAATAAGGCAGCGGCGATCACCGAGCCGACGCTTATACGCTCGTGCAGGCGAGTCTTTGCAGACACCTTCATGGGACGGCGCTGCTTCTCGACCGCGATTCGCTTCTCGGTTTCGCGGTCCATCAGTTGAATCACGTCGAGGAACCCAGACACATTGTCGAACTCGTCGAACATCTCGGGCTCGAACACGTGTGTTGCGAAATAGGTGACCATCAGGCCGCGGTTTGCCTTCAGCAGGTCGTAGAGCCCGCCGACGAATCTCTTCGCAAGTGTCTCGGGATCGTACTTGGTCCCCGCTTTGGCGTTGAACTCCTCCCACTCGAGCATGAAATTGCGGATAGGCCCGAACACGACTTCGTTGAACAGGCCCGCCTTCGACCCAAAGTGACGAAAGAGTAATGGCTCGGCGACCCCAGCGCGCTCGGCGATTGCGCGTGTACTCGCTCGCGCATAGCCACGTGCGTCGAATTCGTCGTGGGCTGCAGCTAACAGCAGCTCACGCGCGACCCCAGGCGCCCTTCGCACTTGCTTCGGCGCCTCTCCAGCCGCCGCCCTTGTAACCAAGCGAGACCTCCCGGAACATTGGAGTATTACGCGCGCACCGAGCGCCGCTAATTCCCGCTACAGCGGCTAACAGGGCGCCCCGCGAGAGTGCGCGGTGACTATTACTATAGCGCCATGCCGCCGGCTCACCGACTATGACACGGAGAACTATTAGCGCTCGCGCAATTTTGCTGGTGAGCTCATACTCCGTGGGGCACATCACGTCGTCTTCCGACCGCCCAGGTATGCGTGGGCAGGGGCGCACTCCTATCCGACGGTGGCCGCGTGATGCAGATATGGCGTGGCGCCGTCGGTTGCGGATCGAGCGTCTGCGACGACCGTTGGCGCTGGGTCGGCCGTCCTTAGCCGAACGCCTTACTCAAAGCCCGCGCCACTGCCTCATTGGCCTCATGCGCCTGCGGGAACACCGTCGCCATCTCCATGAACGCGTGGATCATGCCCGGAAAATCGATGTATTCGGCGTCCACCCCGGCAGCGCGAAGCCGACGGTAATACGTGGCACCATCGTCGCGTACCGGGTCGCATTCGGCGGTAATGATCAACGCGGGCGGCAAACCGCTCAGTTCCGTCGCGTGCATGGGTGACACATAGGGCTCTTCCAAGTGCGTCTTGGCGTAGTGATCCCACGCCCACGCCAGAACCGACTTGGTCAGAAACTTGCCTTCGCCGTGCTCCTGGTAGGACGCAGAGGCCATGGCGGAGTCAAGGGTCGCGTAGATGAGAACCTGCAGGGACAACGGTGGCGCGCCGTCATCCCGGAGACGCAGCGCGGCGCCGGCGGCCAGGTTCCCGCCGGCGCTCTCACCGCCGACCGCAACCCGCGTCGGGTCGCCGCCGACCTCGCCGCCGTGCTGCTGAGCCCAGCGAATCACGGTCACGACGTCATCGAGCGGGGCGGGATAGGGGTGCTCCGGTGCGAGGCGGTAATCCACGCTCAGCACAACGGCTTCCACTTTGTTGGCTAGGGTTCGGCAGAACGTGTCGTTTAGTTCCACCGTGCCGTACACCCAGCCGCCACCGTGTACCCACACGACAACGGGCAGCGGAGCATCGATGGCTGGCCGGTAAAGCCTGGCCGACACTCCGGTCGCCGACCCGGGAATGGTGATTTCGCGAACCTCCCCGACATCGGGTGGATCCCCGCCCATCTCCGCAACAAGGCCGACGAGCGCCCGCCCGGCTTCGATGGGCTGGTTCTCCAATCCGTCGAATCCGGCGCTCGTCAACGAGTCGATCAGGGCTTGTGCTTGCGGGTCGAGCGACATGGCATCCTCCTCGCCTTGCGGCGCCGATCTGCCGGGCGCGCTGGGGTTGTCGTCGACCATCAAACTTGCCGCCGCAGCGCCCCGACGTTCCCGGCCGGTTCACTAGTGACTACTTTAGTAGTAAGTGCTTACTCGTTGTCAACCGCGCATGATGGGACCACGCGTCGCCGGTCCGCTGCGGGGTCAGCAGGACCCGTAGCTCAAGCAGGCATACGATCTGCGGTCGTCCCATCCCTTGAAATAGGTGCCGCCGGGGGTTATCAGGAGCTTGAATTCGCCGTGTTCGCAATAGGTATTGCCGTCAGTGGTGATCGCGCAGCTCGTCGACTCGTATGTCACGTAACTGCGTACCGGCAGCGGTTTGTTCGCCAGGCCGGCAGGGAACTGAATCGCGGCTGTCCAGCCGTGGTGCACGGCGCGGTTTCCGTTGAACCAAGCAATGTGATCGTCACCGGGAGGCGCACCCGGGATGTCGCCGGTGCAGCCGAAGCTCCCCCACGTCCAGATCGCGCAGGTGAGCCCGGCGGGAGTCAAGAACCAGACTCCCGGACGGTCGGGAAGGAAAAAGTCTTGAGGATTCGCCTCGGTATACCACGCTGCGATACGTCGCATGTCGGGAAAGGGCTGGAGGGGGTCGATGGGCGGATCCGCGTGTGCCCATGGCTCGGCAGCGAGCAGTAGTCCCATGGCAGATGCGGCCACCTGCAGCCCGCGACGGAGGACGTGAGCACGGAACCGGGCACTTCGAGGGCAATTTCCTGTCGGGTCCAGGCGGAAGGCTCGCATCTGTCAATAGTAGGCGCTTACTAACTGAGCCGCACCGAGTTGCCTCGATTTTGTCGACGACTGTTCTCCACGGCGCACTACGCGAGCACGATCCCAAGCTGATCGTGGGCGCTGTCGTTTCAGTTCTTGGCAGGGAGGGTTGCCGCGGCGATCCGGGCGAGTTCATTGACGATTTGGTTACGTGACGGATCCTTGGGCAACCCCGCGAACATCACATCGCCAAACAGTGCGGCGGCGATCACCGCACCGATGTTGATCCGTTCATGGAGCCGGCCCTTCGTTGGGAGTGTGCGTCGGCCCGGGTGATTTCTGGCGGCAACTCGACGGTCTGCCATTCGATCCATGAGTTGGATCACGTCAACCATCGGATCGGTGTCATCGGAATCCGCGAGTATCTCGGGCTCGAATACCTGGGTGGCGAAATAAGTGACCATCAGGCCGCGGTTCTTCCTCAGCAAGTCATAGAGGCCTCCGGCGAATTGCTTTGCCAGCTTTTCGATGTCGTAGTCCTCGCCCGCCCTGGTATCGAGTTCTTCCCACTGGTTCATGAATATCCGGATCGGCCCGAAGACGACCTCGTTGAACAACGCCGCCTTGGTCCCGAATTGTCTGAAGAGCAGTGCTTCGGCTACTCCAGCGCGGTCGGCAATCATTCGCGTCGTCGCTCGCGCGTACCCCTGCTCACAAAACACATCGTGGGCCGCGGCAAGGATGAGTTCGCGACCGACGCCTGGCCTCCTGCGCGCGCGCTTAGGCGGCGTCTCGACCGCGTTCTGCGTGACCATAGACGAGATCCTTCAGGAGAGGCCGGCGGGGCGCGGCCGTCCCTTCATCCACAAAGCATAGCCGGATGAAGGCGTTGATGATTGCAATTACTTACTATACTTGCTCAATTGCTGCAATTCATTGATGCGATATGAAGATTTTGATCCTACGCGGATACCGCGGTTTTGTGGTGTGCCGCTCGACCGATCCGTCAACCAACGGCCTTGGGTCGCGGCCGCAGGCGATTGGCGCTAGGGACGCCGTTGGGGCGGACGTTGCGGCGGCGCGGTCGGTCGGAAGGCGCATTTGCTCCTGCGCTTTCGCCGCCATGGTCCCGTGGCGGGTTCCCCGATGGCGTCCTTATCTGCTGTGCCCATCTCGGTGTGGCAACCACATCGTCGACGCCGGCGGAGTACGCCTTCTCCTGGCCGGACGTAATCGACGTTGGAGACTCGGCGGCAAAACGTTTCGCTGATCCCATCGTGGCGCGGCGTGACCGCACTTGGACGACGTCGGGCGTACCAGAGGCCGCGACATTTGCGACGTTGCTACGAGACTGCTCTCGAAGCGGGTCTGACGGTATTCACAGTCTCCGGACTGGTCCGTAACGACGAGCGCGATGCTGCGGTGACGGCTTGTAGTCGGGCCGATGGAAGTGCACAGATCCACGTGCGGGTTCTAGTGAGTGGGTGCGCACTGTGTCTCAGACACGTCAAAGCCGGAGCGGTTGTACTGGGCGCCGCACCGCGTTAAAGGTGTGTGCTTACTATTGTTATCATCGTCACGGAACTTCCCAAAGCAGCCGGGGGATTTGGGTGAAAGAACCGTACAGGTCAACAACGGATTCGACGTCGAACTTGCCCTCGTGGCAGGTGATACATGTTAGGAGGATGCCAGATGCGTATCCCGCATGTGATTCTGGTGTTGACTGCGTGGATGTCCAGCGTGGCGTTGGCGCCCGTCGCGCACGCCGACGACATCGTGACATACGAGATCGTTTCCGATCAGGTGACGAAAGCCAACATCGAGTACTACGACCACTCGGTTCGACAATCGCTCGTGGACGTACCACTGCCTTGGCGTATGGATGCCGCGGTCTCTGATCCACGCAGTGTGTCGGCCGAAGTTCGGGCTGACTGGCGAAGCAGCATTGCCGCCCTCCCGGTATGGAGGCCGAACAAGTGGGTCACGGTACGTATCTGGTCTCGCGGGTCGCTTCTCTGCCAGAACACGCTCGATGTTGGAAACGCGACCTGTTATGGAAATACTCCGCTGCAAACGGGTCCGGAGGTCCCTCGATAAGCTGCACGGGCACCATGGTGACGAGACAGCTTCGCGCTATTCGACTTCTTCTGCGGAGCTTCGCCGTTGTCGGCTCCGCTCGACCGAGGCGCTGCTAGTCGTTGACCGTGAGCGCTCCTGATCAACGACGAGCAACTGAGTCGACCAGGGCGTGGACCGGCGGGCCGGTAACCACTGACCTACTCCTCCACCTGCGTAGCCGAACGATACCCCTGGCTACCAGAGCGGAACGGGACATGTCAATTCATTGATGCCGCTACCGCTTTCGATCCACACCCTGATACTGAGCGTTAGTGCCGCCGCGCCAGAGGCCAGATGGTCCGATCCGTGGCGCCGCGGTGAGCGGCCGCATGCGAACGTCCTCGGCACAATCATCTCCTCTACGGAGCGACGCTATTCGGCAATGATTGACAGCTCCTTGAGGCCCCGGATGAAGAAGCCGTCCCGCCACCGAAGTTCCGCGGTTGTCACCTGGTATTCCGGCGCCCGGCGAAGAACGCCCATCAATGCGTGCCGTGCCTCAAGGCGAGCGACGGCAGCTCCCAGGCAGAAGTGCACGCCCGATCCGAACGCAAGATGCGGGTTGACACTGCGACCAAGCTCGAGACGGTTGGGATCGTTGAATACGCGCTCATCACGATTCGCGCATCCGATGAGCAAGACGATGCGATCCTCGGCGGCAAGCCGTCTGCCGCCGAACTCCGTGTCATCGACTACCGCTCGCAGCATCGCCTGGGGCGGGCCAACGAGACGAAATAGTTCCTCCACAGCCGTCGGCATCAGCCCTGGGTCGTCGACAAGGCGCTTCCGCTCGTTGGGTTCCTCGGACAGTGCGAGTAGGGCATTACCGATGTAGTTCGTCATCGTTTCCATGCCGCCGAACAGTAAGTGGACGCAGTTCGAAAGCAACTCGCTCTCGTTGAGTTCCCCTCCCGCGTTGGCCTCGATGAAGTTGGTTATGAGGTCGTCTGCTGGCGCCTTTCGGCGCACCTCGATCATATCGGCGAAGTAATTTCGCAGGGCCTGCCCAGCAACAACTGCCCGATCGGCTTGTTCGGGGCTAGCCACCATCGAGTTTCCCGCCACCAGATCGTCCGCCCAGCTTGTGAACATCGCACGATCGCTCACCGGCACGCCCATCATCGCGGTGATGACCGCGCCGGGCAGGGGGGCGGCGAAATCCGCAATGACGTCGAACTCCTGCCCATCCTCGAGAGGTTTGAGCATCTCGTCGACCAACTCGATCACCCGTGCCTCGAGTTCAGCTACCGCGCGTACTGTGAATGCACTTCGCACCGGTGTACGCAGGCGCGCATGGTCGGGCGGGTCGGCACTCGACATGCCATCGACGATGAATGCTGAAGCCGCTCTGCCAATGTCGGCATTCGCTTTCGCTGAGAACAGCTTTGGCTCCCTAAGCGCCTGTACATTCTCCGCATGCTGGGTCGCCATCCACATTCCGAGTAGTTCGTTCCATACGATAGGCCCCTCGTCGCGGAGAGCCTGGTAGACCGCCGCGAGATCGGTCTGGACTTCTGAAGCGAAGAGGTTGACATCCACGTGTTCTCCTAGACGGTCGCTAGCGGTGTAAGTGCTTACTACTATACCTACACGCGTCGGGTACCGACCATGCCGGGGACATTTTGGCGGACATCCAACCGGGCCTGGGGGTCGCATGCCACGGGCAGTGCGCGTGGCAGCCGGCCCCGACGCGTCCGCCGGGAGGTGGACAGGACGGCATTGGGGTGATACTTATAAATGTGAGCACTTACTATATCGCGGCTGCACTTCGCCGCATGGAGACGCGAAAAGAACTGTGAGGCGCAAAGGTGCAGCACGGCGTCGAGAAGCACGCGAATTGTGCGAGCTCTCGCAACGCGCTCGTGCAGAACGGCACCACTCCCCGCGCGGATCAACAAGGGAGCCAGTCGGGGCTCTTGATCGTGGGTGTCCCGCATCATGTCGAGGAAAGGCAGCCCAATCGTGGCCAATATGGTTGACAAGATCGCGGTGATAACCGGGGGCACAACGGGAATCGGCTTCGCAACCGCACGCCGGTTCATCGATCAAGGGGCAACCGTAGTCGTCACTGGCCAGGATGCCGAACGGGTGAGGGCGGCAGGACAGCGACTCGGAACCAACGCGCGCGCAATGACCACCGACGTCCGGTCAATCGCTGCGCTAAAGGCTACGTTTGCCGACATCGGGCGGGACTTCGGACGGATCGACGTCCTCTTCGCGAATGCCGGAATCTCACGGCCGCGTCCGCTCGAAGCGGTAACCGAGACCGATTTCGACGATCAGATTGCTGTGAATCTGAGAGGCACCTTCTTTACAGTGCAAGCGGCCGTCCCGTACCTCGAAACGGGCGCTAGCGTGATCTTGAACTCATCGATCAACGCTCGGGTGGGTTGGCGCGAGATGTCCGTCTACGCCGCGTCCAAGGCTGCCGTCCGGTCACTCGCTCGTTCCTTCGCAACAGAAATGGCAGACAGAGGTATTCGCGTCAACTCGATCAGTCCAGGCCCGGTCGACACGCCCATGATGACGAAGCTGCAAGAGTCAAGTCGTGACCCAAAGGCCCTGGCAAGGGTGGTTTCTGACATGAAGTCACAGTTGACAATTGGGCGCGTGTGTACCGCGGACGAAATCGCCGCTGTAGTCCTCTTTCTCGCGAGTTCAGATTCGTCGTACATGCTTGGTGCCGATGTCGTCGTCGACGGCGGGATTGTCGGAACCTGAGCACCAGCCTGCGCTGTCAAGCGAAGATGTATACCGAGGCAAGCGTCGCGAACAGCGCCGTACAGAAGCCCTCCAACAGTAGCCGAAGCCATACCGGGGCATCGCGCACTTCCATGAAGTAGAGACCTACCAGTCTCACTTTGAACACGGTGACGACGATGATCGCCAGACTGGCAAACGTGTGATTGCCAGTGCTGAAGTCGTGACGTCCACCGAGTACCCACGACAATACGGTCAGCCCGCTGAGGACAAGCCACACGGGGGTTGCGGATCTCAAGACCAGTGCACGCATCTTGTCACCGCACGAGGAACAGCAACGGAAATATGACGATCCACAGAAGATCCACCATATGCCAAAAGCAGGCACCCCCTTCGATCAATCTGCGATGGTGTGAAGCCGCCGCCGATGGGCCTGTCACCTTCCAGAGGACGGCAAGTGCAGCGAGACCAAAGATGAGGTGCCCTAGGTGTATCCCCGTGAGCGCGAAGTAGTACATGTAGAAGTCATTGGTCCCGGGTGTGATTCCGGACGCCAACTTTTCGTGGTATTCGTAGACCTTGATCAATATGAAGATTGCGCCACACACCATCGCTCCGGAGAGGAGAGGACGGGCGACATGCCGGATCTCGGCGCGGCGAGCCGCTGTGGTGGCTAGTGCTACGAGGAGAGAACTCGCCAGCAAGACAAGCGTATTCGCGGCGCCAAGAGACTGGTTGAGCGTCGCTTGAGATACCGCGAACAGCGCGGGGTGCTGACCGCGGGACTGCAGATACAGCACGAAAAGTACTGTGAACGCGGTCAGGTCACCGAATAGCAGGAGCCACAGGCCTGGTTCGCCGGGCACGTGAGGCGGGCGGCGGTGCCCACGCCGTCGGGCCCAGTCGCATCGCATGGATCCAGCGATTGGGGTAGCCGCGCCGATGGGAGCAGAATTGGCCTGCCTGATTACCAAAGCCATCTTTACGCGCCTACCCCGACATGAACAGCTTCGTCGCGTTCCTGTTGAGCAATGGCGCGAAAGAGAAGGACGAACAGGGCTGCGGCCCAGGCGCCAAAGAGGATGAAAGGCATCCAGAAGACGACCAGTCCGTTCCAGGCGAAAGGTCCACTGCGAGTCAAGAAGCAAACGGGGGCGACCTCGATCATCACCGTGACCCACGCCGAAAAGTAGCCAAACCACCTTGGGAACGGAGAGTGCACCACCGAGTTGGGGGTCAAGCAGATTACCGCCACCGCAACCCACATGAAGGCGAAGTACTGGACCGTTGTTATGTAGCTGAGCACACCCAACTCGTGCATAACAGATGTGATCTCGGGTGCGCGTGAAGGGGTGAAAGCCGCTACCCCCCAGAAGATCGGCGGCAATACCGCAAAGATTGATGTCATCGCTCCGCTGCTGCAGCATACGACCGACCACAACGGTCTACCGTTCTCGTGCCTGTTGATTTGAACCGCTATGACTACCGCCAATGGAATGAAAAAACCAGCGACCCACGAGGAAATGCAGGCCCCGACTCTGATCTCCACGCTGTGCTCAACGTAGAAGTCTGCCACCTGCGTCGCTGTCCACGTGGCCGACGGCGGCGGAAACATATGCAGCAAAAACCGAAGGTCAGCTACCCAAACAAGCGCTCCAGCCAATCCCCAGCCGAGCAGTACTCGTTGTGTGCGCGTAGACATTTCTTCTCCGTGTTTACGATGTCGGACCTTGATGATCGATGTGACCTGCGATCGCAGCGTGACCAAGATGTTTCAGTAGTGAGTACTCACTACGTTAGCAGAAACGTTCGTCGTTGGGTCGATTGTTGACGGAGACTTCGCGATCCGGTAGATCACGTTGACCACCTCACCCGCTCTGCAGCGTGGCCCAAACACCAAGTCGGTCCTGCACATGGCACGTGGCAGTCTGGTCACGTTCACCCGGCGACCCGCGACGCAACCCTCCACCGCGACCCCCACATGATAGTTGCGCTGGTCAGTGAAAGCGTCGATGAACGGTCAGGCCCACTCTTTTGTGGGCATCGAGCTCAGTACATGCTCAGGGTCTCTGTTCACGAGGTCTTGGGGACCATGCGTTTGAGGAGTCTGGTGAGCTTGTATTGCTCGGCGAGGGATCGGGCGATCGCCCCCGTACCGCCCGAACCCTCGCCGCCCATCAGTGCCAAGTTCGTGACAACCATGTGGGAGACACCGTTATCGACGAATTCAGCCAACTGTTCCGCAACGCTTTCCGCCGATCCGCAGGGCACCAGTGTTTGGATGACGTCCGGGGTGATCTGCCGCCGCAACTCGGCCCATTGACTTCCCTCGAAGACCGCGGGGTCCAGATCGCCTGTGCCGGACTGGCTATCTCCGAGAGGATGACGAAGGCCCACGGCGGACCACGCCGCGGCCGGCATTGCGAGCGGCACCATCTGAACGAAGGTTGATGAGCACGCGCGATCCAATTCCTCGGTCGTTTTCCCGAGAACGGTCATCACAAACAAACTACGGTCGATGGCTTCTGGGTTGCGCCCAGCAGCGTCCGCCGCTGCCATAGTCCGGTCAGCGGCAGCTCGCCACAATTTGAACTGTCCGGTGTAACTTATCCACCCGTCTCCCCACCGGCCAGCAACCTCGCACGCTTTCGGCCCTTCGGCGGCGACCCAGATCGGCGGTGTCGATCCCCGGTATGGCCCCAGGAAGGCAGCGTTGTCCCACTGGTGGAATGGGCCGCTGTGCGTCACTTGTCCACCACCCGATGACCATGCCGCCCGGATGGCACTAACGGTGTCCTCGAGCCGGGCGACCGGACGGGTAAATGACTGGCCCAGAGGGTCGAGGTTCATCCTTTCCCCGGCGCCGATGCCGAGAATCACTCTTCCTCCCGACGTATGGTGCAAGCTCAACCAGGCGCGAGCGAGATCTGCGGCCGACCGGCGGAACGGGTCAGTCACGCTGACTCCCATCGGCTTGCGCCACGATCGCCCGTGGCGTGCGATGAGAACCGTGGGATCGAACCACGCGTGAAGGCTAGGAACGAACCGCGCCATCGGTACTGTTCTTGGGTCCCACAGCGAATCCGGGATTGCGTGGGCGACATGGTCTCCGAACCAGAAACTGTCCGCGCCCAGCACACGGCCGAGCTGCATTTGGGCATTGACCGCTTTTAGCGGAGCTAGGGTCTCGACATACCAACCGACCTTGAGTCGTCGCTTCTGACTGCTCACTGTTCTGTCCTTCCGCGTGTTGTGTTGCGAAGCGATGTGGGTGTCCGGGTTCGAATCGCATGCATTGTCCGGCTGTCCCGAGTACGGCCCTCTCCCGCTGTGCCGTCGCCTACGAATCGCGAATTGCCGGTACGAGCGCGCGGGAGAACAGCGACAGCCCTCCGGTCCCCGCTCCCGGCAGTACGACACACGAACCACCGCACGAAATATGAATAAGCCGGTATTTGCAGAAGCGGATCGTGGGCAACGGCTACCGGTGTTCCTGGACTGGGCGGTGGGCAGCTCTCAATAGGTGTGCGCGACAATAGCTTTGATTGCAGAGCGCCGCGCAGGGCCTCCTGCCAATTCACGACTCTCTTTGAGGGTTCAGGGTTGGTCACGATATGAGCGGCCGTCGTCGTATGTGGTAACGGGTGGTGGCAACGGGCGACCGTTCAGACGCGCCACCGCATCTACCGGATTACGGGCCGGCCGCGCGAAGCGGCCTTTCGGGTAGCCGAGTGGGATGCAGGCGACCAGCGTCACGTCCTCACCGATGCCCACAGCGTTTCGGACGTCGTCGTGCGCGGCCAGCAGCAGGGTCGTGAGTGTGGTGCCCAGGCCGCGGGAACGCGCGGCGAGCATGAGGTTCTGAACAGACGGAAGAATGCTCGCATACCATGTCGTCAGTGAAACGTGATTGGCACCGCGGCCGGGGAAGTCCGTAGCGCCAGCGAACACGACCGCTGGCACGTCACGAAAGTGCGCAATCATGTATTCGCAAGACTTGAGCAACATTTCGGGAAGTTCACCACTCAGATGCCGGACGCGTTCGTAGACCTGACTCCACAAGTCACCTACCGCGGCGATCGTGTCACGATCAGTGACGGCGTAGAACCGCCAGTTTTGCTTGGAATGGCCGGACGGGCCCATCGTCGCAGCCTCGATGATCTCTGAAAGCAGTTCCCGATCAACAGGATCCGCGCGTAACCGGCGCATGGCTCGCGTTGTGTAGATCGCCTCTTCGAGCGACATTGGCGACTGGGTGTCGGTGCTCATCGCGCGGATCCTCCGAACAGGGTTGGTTGGACATCCGTGAAACTATGGACACTGAAAACGGGCCGTTGGTCGTCGGAGTTCGGATTGTCAACAGTAACAACCTGTCCGGCGCATTCCTCGTCCGTCATGATCTCCAGGATGGCTTCGGCAACTTGATCTGCTGTCAGCAATCGTAAGCTGGCCAACCCAGCGCCGAGCCAAGCGGCCGGGCCCTCTTCACCGGTTTCGTGGAGCATCGGCGTATCAACAACGCCTGGGCATACTGCGTTTACACGAATACCCTTGCGGTGCAGTCTTCGACAGGAGCGGGACAGCATTATGACGCCCGCCTTGGTCGCTACGTATACGGCGTCGTCCGGCGAGGGAATGAATCCCCCGATGGAGGCCGTATTCACGATCGCACCGCCTCCGCGCCGCCTCATCGCGGCGACGCCGAGCTGGGTGCCGTACACCACCCCGCCCAGGTTCACCCGTATCATGGCTTCGGCACGCGCCAATGGCGTATCGGGCCATGCAGGCGCACCACCCACGAGTCCGGCGTTGTTGAGCACCAGGTCGATACCGCCGTACTCGCTCTCCACCGCAGCGAAGGCGTCAGCCAAGGCATCCGGATCGCCGACATCGCAGGTGATCGGGAGCGCTTGCCCGCCGGCATCCACGACAAGACGCATCGTCTCCTGGCTGGACTCACTATCGATGTCCAGAACGGCGACCGCGCGAATTCCGGCTCGCGCCATAGCGCATGCCGACGCCCGCCCTATCCCGCTGCCTCCCCCGGTGATCAAAGCAACCTTGCCGTCAAGCGATTCGACCATCTTTTACTCCTGTCATCGGTCCGCGGAAGCGATAGGTGGGCGCCATCACTCGAGCCTCAGCACAACCGCTAGCGGAGCACCGGTCCTGGTGCTTCGTATAGCCATTGCGCGAGCCGGCGATCGACAATGGCGTCGGGCATCTCGGGATCAAACCACCGGTCGACTCCGGCCCAGTGGTACGGGTGCATTGCATAGTCACCATTGAGGTCGTCGAGTGACGCAAATTCCTGCTCCCAAATGTGCGTCCAAAAAGAGTGCGAAACGCTCTGATCGACGCGGCTGAGCGCCCAACTATGGATCGTGCGGACCAATCGAGGCATCGCCGCGAGTTCGGCTTCAAACCGTTGAGTAATCACGTCGGGCGTATCGGCGTGCACCCGAAACAGAAACGCGCGCTTGACCCGCGCACCGGTGAACGGGACAAGCGCACCGAACAATGGTGCTACGGCTACGGCTTCGAGCGTCTCAACACCATCGACACCGGGCTCAGGAAGAACCAACGATGCGACATCCCACGTCGCGTCTCCTGCTCGTAGACTGCCCTTGAGGTTGCGGCCTGCCGAACCGGGCAGAACGTCGAGATCGGCCCCGCTCGTAGCTTGCAATTGAACAATCCAGCGAGTCAACGCGCCACCCCCACAACCCGATGCCGTTCGACGGCCATCGCATCCGTGTCCGCCCACCACGCTGCGACCGATTCATCCCTTGCTGCCGCGAAGCGCATCGCCCAGAATGTGGCCGAGTCCGGGAGCTCCCAACGCAACGTCACCTCGATCTGATCGGGGCCAACGTAGGCCCACCAACTGTCGGCGAGTTGCATGCCACGTTCAGCGGCACCAGGGGCGTACTCGGCGCGCATCCGGTCGACCCATTCCGTTGCATTCTCGGCAGGCAGCACCACCCGGTCGATCACGGCCACCGCACGCGCGTCATTCATCCCGCTTTGGCCGCGCTCGGGCGTACCCAGAATCCCGGTTCACACGTCGGGGAACCCACTGTCTGATAGGTGGCGTCGATGACAGATTGGCTGCGCGCGTTGAGCCCGGTGCCGAAACCGTGGCGAATCGTTGTGTAGCCGAATGCCATCCGGCACGACGGATCTGCGAAACCGATCTGGCCGCCCATCCCCGGGGTGCCAAAGGCATCCTCGCCGATGATCACGCTGTAGCCATCGCCGAGCGCCGGATTGGACCACGACTTCGAGAAACCCATGGTGTAACTGGTCCGTGCACCGACGACGATGTCAACGTCGCTGGCCGATTGGGCGGTGCGCATCCTGGCCAGCGATGGGGGGCTGACCAGTTGCACACCGTGGTGGCCATCGCCGGCGAGAGGCGCATACATGCCGGCAAGGCCGCGACCGTTGGTGACGCCACCTGCGGCTGGCAGTTCGGCAGCGTGGAACTCCGGCCGGTCAACGCCGCGAATCCAGCCGCCATCGTTGCTAAAGATCTGTCCGACAAGGGATTTACGGTTCACAACCTGCTTGGCCACTCGAGGTGAGAGTTTGGACAAATCGACGAGTTCGGTGGTGGCGACCCGGGGCTCGAGGTCGGATGGCAGCCCGATCCAAAAATCGAGTCCCATGGGTTGCGCGACCTCGTCGGCGAAGAACGTGCCCAACGAGCGCCCGTCGATCCGCCGAACGAGTTCGCCGACCAAGTATCCCAATGCGAAACAGTGGTAACCCTGTCTAGTGCCCGGGGGCCAAAACGGCGCGGTGTCTTCGAGCGCCTGCACGACGCGTGACCACTCGCACACCGCCCCGTCGGGAAGTTGCTCTCCCCAGTGATATACGCCCGATTGGTGGCTGAAGATTTGACGGACCAGAACCTGGTCTTTGCCGTTCTTTCCGAACTCCGGCCAATAGTCGGCGACCGGCTTGTCTGGGTTGAGTTGGCCGCGGTCGATGAGCATGTTTCCGCAAAGCGCGGTGGCGCCCTTGGTGGCCGAACAGATCACTTGCACGGTGTCCCGATCCCAGGGTTTGCCGCTGCCGGCATCGGCGACTCCGCCCCACAGATCGACGACGATTTCGCCGTCGACCATGACGCACAGCGAAGCGCCCAGTTCGTCACGCTCGGTGAAGTTGCGCTCGAATTCTTCTGAGACTCTGTCGAATCTGGGGGCGCACGATCCTTCGATAGCCATGTATCTTGCTCCTCGAGGTCAGACAGTCGCGGCGATCGATCTAGCAGCCGGAGGGGGCTCGAAAGTTTTCGCTTGACTCACTGGAGAGCGTCACGTTCGTTCAGTCGATTCCGATCAACGTGCCGATGTCCTTCCCCGGCGTCCCAAACGGTCCCATCGTCGAAGTCATTCCGCCGTCGATGCACACCGTCGACGCGGTCATGAACGACGCCGCGTCGCTGACGAGGAATGCAATGACTTCGGCTATTTCACTAGCGCATCCCACTCGTCCACTTGGGCTGGTGGGCCCCATGATCTTCGCCAGCATTTCTGGATCATCGTGCAGGGGACCAAGAATCGGTGTGTCAATCGTTCCAGGACATACCGCGTTGACTCTGATCCCGTGCGGAGCGAGGTCGACAGCAGCGCTCTTCATCAGCCCTAGGACGCCGTGTTTGCTTGCACCGTAGGCGGTTCCGGTCAAAGTTCCAAGGATGCCCATGGCCGACGATGTCAGTGTTATAGCCCCGCCTCCCGCTGCAGCGATCCTGCGGCCGCAGGACTGCAGCCCATAGAAAGCACCGCTGAGGTTGATCGAAATTGTCCGGTGCCACTCGCTGGGCGAGATGTCGAGCAGTGTGCCTGCGGACGGCACTCCCGCATTGAGCACCGCGATGTGCACGGCTCCGTACCGCTCGACGGTGGCTTCGGCAATCCGCTCGTTCTGCTCCGGCGCGGAGACATCCACCTCGATCGAAAATGCCTCACCACCATTCCTGGCAATTTCATCGGATGTCGCCTTGGCGCCGGCTTCGTTCAGGTCCGCGCAACAGACCTTGGCCCCTCGTTCGGCTAGCAGCGATGCGGTGGCTGCACCAATTCCCGACGCCGCACCCGTCACGATGGCAACCCGATTCTCCAGTGTTCGTGTCATATTGATCCTCCTCAGTTTCCGAAAGCAGCGGCGAGCGCCAATGGGTTGAAGTACTCCCGGTACAGCACGATTTGGCCGCTTAGGGCACGGATGATCAACACATAGCGGTTCGCATAGTCGCGGTCGGTTTCCTTGAATGTGCCGGTCGAGCGAAACTCGACGACAGCGACCTCCGGGTCGGTAGTCTCACGGACCTCGATGTCGTGGAAATCGAGCTTCGCGAAGACCTGGCTAGCACCGAGAAACGCGGCGATGGCTGCCTTGCCCTCGAAGCGGTCAGCGAGGCCAGGTGGGGCGAGCGGTATTTCGAGCACCGCATCGTCGGCCAACAATTCGACGGCGGCATCGATGTCAAGCACATGCAGTGCGTCGAGCCAACGCCGCGCTAATGTTTGCGCGTCGGACATATCTGTCTCCTCATCAGTGCCCGGTAGGGAAAAGGGTGGCGGTCATACCGCCGTCCGCAACAAACTCAGCACCGGTGCAGTAACTACTTTCGTCCGAAGCCAAAAACAGTGCGAGGCGGGCGATCTCGTCGGGTTCAGCGAGGCGGTGCATCGGTATCAATGGTTCAACCATCTTGACCATCGGTGTGCCACCGATCTGGTCGACCATCGGCGTGAAGACTCCACCGGGGTGAATCGAGTTCACTCGAATGCCGAGCGTTGCGAGTTCCAGCGCTGCCACCTTCGTCATCCCCCGCACTGCGAACTTGCTCGCCGTGTAGGCGACTGCACCGGGCGAACCCGCAAGCCCTTCAACCGAGGAGATGTTGATGATCGACGCACGTCCCGACCGAGTCATCGCCGGGATGCCGGCACGCATCCCCAGAAAGACACCAATCTGGTTCACCGACACGATCCGCATGTACTCCTCTGGAGTCGTGTCAACGATCGGGGCCAAGTACGCCAGACCGGCATTGTTCACAAGCACATCGAGACCGCCGAATGCCCCGACTGCTTCCTGCACTCCACTCGCCCAAGAACTTTCGTCGGTCACGTCGAGATGGACGTAGCGCGCTGCGGATCCGAGTTCCTTGGCGACCACCTCGCCTTCGGCATCGAGCACATCCGCGAGGACGACCTTTGCGTCGTGCTCCACGAACAACCGGGACTCGGCTGCTCCCATCCCCCGCGCTCCGCCGGTGATCAGTGCGACCTTGCCGTCTAACCGGCCGCTCATCGGATCGTCAATCCCTCGAAATCGCCATCTTCCCGCCATCGGTTCAGTAGCGCGAAGAACGCGACCGATCCTTCGCCATACTGGCCCGCGAGCAGGCTATGGCCTCCCCTCGGCGAGCCCTCTTGATTGAAGTACCCGGGAGTGCACTCGAGCAGGAAGTCCTCGTTGAGCACTTGCAGGCGATCGATCGTCGCGACCCATTCGGCCTCAGCTTTGGGAGTCGTCTCGACGTACTCGGCCCCCTCTTTCTGAAGATGCGCGACGATGTGGCCAACGTGGTTGGTTTGCTCGTCCAGCATGTGCGGGAAGTTGATCGTCAACCCGGTCTGCGTGATCCCGAGGAAGAACATGTTCGGGAACCCGTGGGTGTGAAAACCGTGGAAAGTCGAGAATCCGTCCGCCCATTTCTCCGAGAGCCGCACCCCGTCGCGGCCCACGACGTCCATGCGGGCGCGCTTGAGGGGCGAGGTACCGACCTCGAATCCGGTAGCGAAGATGACGCAGTCGAGTGCGTATTCCTGGTCGCCGACAACGACTCCGTTCTCGGTGAAGCGTTCGACACCGCGCCCATCCGTGTCGACAAGAGTTACGTTCGGCCGGTTGAACGTGGGCAGGTAATCGTCGCTGAAACACGGCCGCTTACAGAACATCCGGTAGTAGGGCTTCAGCGCCTCGGCCGTCGAGGGGTCCTCGACGATGTCGTCGATGCGCGACCGCAACTCCTCCATCTTCTGGAAGTCGGCAAGCTCGACGGCGGCGGCGACTTCCGCCATATCGACATCTACGCCAGGCATACCAGCGAAGAAGCCACCGACCTTGCGCATGATGTCCGTCCATCCATCGCCGACGAGGTCGACCGGCTGGGGCAGACCAGACACGAGGCAATTGAAGTTGGCCATGCGCTCGCGCTGCCACCCCGGCTGCAAATTGGCCGCAAAGTTCGGGTCGGTCGGCACATTGTTCCGCTCGCTGATTGACGACGGGGTGCGCTGAAAGAGGTAAAGGTGCTGGGCGGACTCGGCGAGGGACGGCACGATCTGAATCGCCGTCGCACCGGTGCCGATGACTCCGACCCGCTTGTCGCCGAGCCGGTGATGACCGCCCTTTGCTGTTCCACCTGTGTACCCGTAATCCCACCGGCTGGTATGGAAGGTGTGGCCTTGGTATTGCGAGATACCCGGCACACCCGGCAGTTTCGGTCGATTCAGCGGCCCGCCGGACATCACGACGAAACGGGCACGAATAGCGTCACCGCGATCGGTGGTGACTAGCCACCGTCCGTCCGCTTCGACCCAACGGATCTCAGACACTTCCGTCTGGAAGCACGCATGCTCATAAAGGTTGTAGTGCCGCGCGACCAATTGAAGGTAGGACAAGATCTCCTCTCCGGTCGCATACTTCTCTGAGGGGATGTAACCGGTCTCCTCCAGCAGAGGCAGATAGATGTAGGATTCGGTGTCGCAGCGTGCACCCGGATAGCGATTCCAATACCACGTGCCGCCAAAGTCGCCGGCCTTGTCGATCACCCGGATCCTGTCCAGTCCGGCGTCCCGAAATCTCGCACCCGCCAGCAGTCCGCCGATGCCAGCGCCAACAATCACTGCGTCGACCTCGTCGGACAGCGCGTCTCTGGTGAAACCCGGAGCGACATATGGATCGTCGACGTAGTGCGAGAATTCACCCGCCGGTTCAACGAATTGCCCGATGCCCTCGGGCCGAATTCGCTTGTCACGCTCGGCGCGATAGCGCGCACGCAACTCGTCGGGATCAAAGCCCAGCTGGTCAACATCGACCGTCAAAGCCATTTCGCCTCTTCCTAATTGCCGTACTTGACTGCGACCGAAGCATCACGCCTTGAAAATGACGATAGCAAGTACTAACTCTACTCGTCAAGGCGCGTCTACGGCGACTGAAGGCCTACTTCCGACATGACAAATCCCCTGCGCGGCAGCGCAACAGGTCCATGCGTTGGGATCACAGATACCGCTAGTGGACTGACACCGGCGGACCCCGGCGGGCTCGAAATTCGAGCGCGCACCATCACGCAATTGGCAGTGGTGGTCACGGATCTCAAAGCCGCTTCAGAATCGCGGACAGTCCGCGGTCAGACATCGTCTACGGTCCAGTTCCTCCCAAGCCTGACTCGGAATGTGGAGGTAAATGCCGGACGTACGGAGACTCTGGATTGGCGCAGACCACGGACGTCGCGCATGTCCGGGCCTGCCGCCTTCACCGTAGTCGCGGGCCGCTCAGGCGCGTGTGACGCGTGGGGTGATCTCCTCCCACAGCACCGCCGAGGCGTTTTGCAAATCGCAGGAGTCACTTATGTGCATATCTTTCGCACCTCGCAACATGGCGTCGAGCAAGCCCTGCGGGTCCTCGGTATCGGCCTCGTAGACGGACACGTACCGGTGGGGCGGCGCTTCAACACCGTTGGCCTGTGCCGGCGATACCCGATAACGGGAGGCAGCCACGAATCCGTCGACGCCTAACACCTCCGGGAGATGGGTTTCGTCGTACCACTTGTTGTACTCGGCGTCGCGCTCCGGGCTGACGGGGTTGGTGTAGACGATCAGCACCGCTTTGGACATGGTGGGAACCTTCCTTATTCTCATTGGGTTTCAATCGATGTCGGCATGGGTGACTGGCTCGAGCTCCGGCCAACGTTCAACAATGACCTCGCGCTTGATGACCTTGCCCGACGCGGTGCGCGGTAGATCGGCATGGGAGATCGACCAACGGGATGGGACCTCGAAATAGGCGAGTCCCTCCTTGGCGAAGTTCGTCAGGTCGGCTTCCTCGGCCACTGCATTAGTACGTAGCACCACAGCTGCCGCGACTTCCTCGCCGAGGTCCGTATGTGGCAGGCCGACGACCGCGGCATCCAGAACGGCCGGATGCATCCGCAAGCGGCATTCGACACGATGAGCTGAGATGTTCTCGCCACCGCGTATCACTATGTCCTTGCCTCTGCCGGACAGATAGAGAAAACCGTCGGCGTCGATACGGCCCAGGTCACCGGTTCTCAGCCACCGGTCGGCCGAAATCGTTGCCGGTTCCGGGTCATTCCAGTAGCCGAGCATCACATTGGGGCCACGGACTACAATCTCCCCGATCCCTTCGGAGTCTGGTTGTGAAATCGCCACTTCCACCGTCGGCAGTGGTCTACCCACCGAACCGGGGTGATCCCTCAGTTGCGCACCGGCGCCGACGGCGACCGCGCCGGCCGCCTCGGTCAATCCGTAGGAGACGACCTTGCCTCGGCGCACATCCGGGAAACAGTCCGAGACGCGGTCCCATAACCCATGCGGTACCGGACCGGCCCCCATCGCCAGAGACCGCAGGGCCAACCCGTCTGCCGAAAAGTCAGGGTGTTCCCGCATCGCATCGAGCGTGCGTGACACCATCGTCGGAACAGCCGACCAGACAGTAACATTCGCGTTGCGCAACAACCTCAGTACCTCGTCCGGGTCGAAGCGGCCGGGCAGAAACGCCATTGCGGTGCCGGCGAACATCGCCATCAGGAGTTGCTGAATCGCACCGACATGGAACAACGGAACTGTTACCAGCGACGTCCGCGCCGGCTGACTCTCCGCGCTGCCCATCTGCCCCGAATTGACCAGTGAGGCATGCGTTGCCGCGATCAGGTTCCGATGGGTCAACACGGCACCCTTTGGGATTCCGGTCGTACCGGATGTGAAGACGATGACCGCGGGGTCGTCCTCATCACCCGCGACCGGCTCGCTAATCGTGGCCTCGTCGGCCGTCATCGACAGTTCCTCGAAGCGAGCTGTCGACACCCCGGCCGGCACGAAGGGCAGGCGGCGCTCGTCGACGACCACCACCCGAGGATCCAAAGTGCCGATGATCTCGGCAACGGTGTCCGCGTTCCACCAAGCGTTGCCGGTGCACACCACCCAGCCTTCACGCACGCACGTCCAGAACACGGCGATCCACTCAATGGAGTTCGCACCGAGTAAGAGCACCCGATCGCCACGGGTGAGCCCGTAGCGTGATCTCATTCGCTCCGCGAACGTTGCTGTCGTAGACAGCATTTCATCGAATGTCAGGCTCCGGTCGCCTTGGACGATGTGCTGCCGATCGCCGAACCGGCCGGCGCTGGTAAGTAGATCGCTCAGCGAACGCGGGCGATGTTCGAACACTTGACACGGAGCGCCCAGCACCTGCTCGGTGATGATCCGGGTGCCCCATGCCAGAGCAGAGTCAGGCATCCTCGCCGCCCGCCGCGGGCACGGTGGCACCCTGTTCCCGGTAGTCGCCGAACGATTTGTCGCGATCCGATAGCCCGTTACGAACCCCACTGTCCCTCAACATCTTCATGTACTCGCGCGACGATCGCTGATGGAACCCGAGCGCGTTGAGCTCCGTGCATGCGCGCATCCCGTCGCGGATGCCTGCAGCTTCCATGGATCTGTGGCAGGCGCGCTTGTTGAGCGCCAAGATGTCATTTGGCACCTTGCTCACCCGCTCGGCGATGTTCAAGACAGCCGCCTCGAGCTCGTCGGCAGGGAAGCTCCGCGTGGCAAATCCGAGCTCGGCAGCCTCGGTGCCGGAGATCCAGTCCCCAGTGAGGAGCGCCTCCATTCCGCGCCGCATCCCGAGCAGCCACGGCTGCCAGACCATGTCCGGAGTTGACATCGAACGGACCGGTGGATAACCGACTTTCGCGTCATCGGCGATATAGACGATGTCGCACGCCGCTGCCAATTCCGAACCTCCGGCCAAACACCACCCGTGTACCTGGGCTACCACCGGGGTGGCGAGGTCCCATAACTCGAACCACCCGGCGACGACATGCCGGGGCCACCATCCGTCGACGGTCGCGCTGTGCCGTTCGACGGGACGGACCCATTTCTCCAAGTCGTATCCCGCCGAGAAGCAGGCACCCGCGCCGCGAATAATGATGACTGCGACGTCCTTCGACGCGTCCGCCGCACGGACTGCCTCGAAGAGCGCCAGCCGCAGATCGTCACTGAGCGCGTTGCGCTTGCCGGGGCGGTTGAGCGTCAACCGACGCACTCGCGGCATCGGATTGTCAACGACCAGGACATCCTCTGACATGCGGCTGAACTCCTTCGGGCGCGGAGAGTTTGACCACGGGCGTACGGCACTGGGCCCATGCACGTGAGCATTGGCGATTCAACTGAAAGTGGTTAGTACTTACTATACACTGGAGCCACCTACGAGATCCAGGAGGCGATCTAGACGTGAGGTTCGATTGCAGCGAACTCCTCATCGGCGGTGACTGGCGCAGCCAGGGATCGGATTGGCTCGATGTGGTTTCGCCATCAACCGAAGAACTCGTGACTAAGGTTCGCCACGCAGAGGCTGCCGACATCGATGATGCGGTGGCAGCAGCACGCGCCGCATTCGATCGTGGTCCGTGGCCACGAACATCGCCCAAGGAACGCGCGGAAGTGATCCGCTCGGCGATTCGACTACTTGCCGCCCGACGGGACGAAATTGCCACACTGGTCACCCGCGAAATGGGCGCGCCCTACTCCGACACGCTGGGCCAGCAGATTCCGGGAGCCTTGGGAATGGCCAAGGCCTTCGCCCGCTACTCGGCGGACATGTCGCGCGAGACTTGCCGCAACGGGCGGTTGGGTTGGGCACTCATCGAACAGGAGCCTGTGGGCGTGGTCGGCGCGATTGTCGCCTGGAACGCCCCGTTCTACTTCAGCATTCTCAAGGTTATTCCAGCACTGCTGGCCGGCTGCACCGTCGTTCTCAAGCCAGCTGAGGAAACTCCGATCAGCGCGTTCTATCTTGGCGAGGCGCTCTATGCGGCCGGACTGCCCGCCGGGGCGCTCAGCATCGTTCCCGGCGACAGAAGCGTTGGAGCGCACTTGGTTTCACACCCAGACGTCGACAAGGTGGCATTCACCGGCAGTACCGCAGCGGGGCGCGCAATCGGTGCGACCTGTGGGCAGATGCTAAAGCGCTCCAGCCTCGAATTGGGCGGGAAGTCTGCTGCAATCGTGTTGGAGGATGCCGACCTCACCGACACCACGCCATGGCTTTCTAGCGGCGCGTTCTACAACTCAGGTCAGGTCTGTGCCGCGCTCACCCGGGTGCTGGCGCCGAGAACGCGTTACGACGAGGTCGTAGACAGCCTTGCGGCGGCCGCCACCAAGTTGCGCATCGGTGATCCGTTCAGTCCAGAGACCGAGGTGGGTCCGCTGGTGTCCGGGCGGCAACGCCACCGCGTCGAGGAATACCTCGAGATCGCCAAGGGAGAAGGCGCGATCGTGGCAGCCGGAGGCGGGCGGCCGCCCGGTCTGGACCGCGGTTACTACCTGCAGCCCACTGTGTTCGCCGGCGTTGACAACGGCATGCGCATCGCTCGCGAAGAAGTCTTTGGACCGGTCGCCGTCGTCATCCCCTACGAGGATGTCGACCAGGCCATCGCGATAGCCAACGATTCCCCCTATGGCCTGCACGGCGGCGTCTACACCAGCGACCCCGACGTCGGGGTCGCCGTCGCCCGGCGCATCGTCACCGGCTCGGTGTCGGTCAATTCGTTCACGCTTAATTCGGATGCCCCGTTCGGTGGCCGCAAGTGTTCGGGCTACGGCCGGGAATTCGGCCCTGAGGGAATCGCCGAGTATCTCGAGTACAAGACGATCAACGTGCCGGCAACGGTGGGTGAGGCTGCGTACGGCGCTCACGCAGGCGTCTGAACCCCGTTATCCATCACGACATTCGAGCTGCCGAGGAGGTCTCGTGGCTAATGACGGTCAGGTGAATGACCCGGCCGACACCGTCAAGCCGAGGCGCCGAGCACCCGGCGAAGGGCGGCGGCTGCTACTCGAGGCCGCGCGCGCATCATTCGAAGAATCCGGATACGAGCGCACAACGACGCGGATGATCGCCGAGCGCGCCGGCGTCGCGGAAGCCTTGTTGTTCCGCAACTTCGGCTCCAAGACCGCATTGTTCGCCGAGGTTACCCTCGGACCGTTCCGGCAGTTCATCGACGAATGGCAATCCAAGCGAGCCAAGGACTGGCGCGTCGCCTCACCCGAGCAACTCGCCTCAGAACTGATCGGAACCTTTTACGACCTGTTCCGCAACAACCGCGGTCTGATGATCGCCTACATCGCCACCAGTGCGTTCGATCCCGAAGTGGTCAGTTTGGAGAATGCACCGCTGTTCAGGGAAACGATTGACACGCTTGCACGGTGGAGCGAAAAGTATTTCATCGAAGCTCGCGCCCTGGAACCGATCGATGTCCTGGTCGTCAACCGCGCCTTCGTCGGGATGCTGATGGCGATGGCATTGTTCGAGGACTGGCTCATCCCATCCGACATCGGCAAAAGACCGCACCGTGATGAGATCACCGCGGAGTTGTCCCGTTTGATCCTCTACGGCGTGAACCGCCCCAGAAGCGCTGCCGCCAAAGATCAGGGCTCGCCGCAGTCGCTGCACCGAGCAGATGTGAATCTTCCCAAAACCGAATGACATGAGAAGATTCGCGCCTGCTCGCCGTGGCACGCCCTTGCATCCGTGTTTCTTATCAGTTGCTCACGTTTATAAAGTGCGACCGGGTTACGATGCTCATAACATCGGAGCAAGTACTAACTTTATACTCGCCGACCACGGCTGGGGCTCCCGGGGCGCCCACCCGTGAAGGGAAACCCACCATGCAGGAGACCAATACCCGCGAGGTGCCGACGTATTGTCGGATCTGCGAGCCTCAGTGTGGTCTGATCGCAACCGTCGAGGACGGCAGGCTGGTCCGGGTGCGGGGCGACGAGAGCCACCCCCACTCGCAGGGGTTCCGCTGCGTCAAATCGCAGGCGGCGGTGGATATCGCCTACGACCCCGATCGAATCCTCCACCCGCTCAGGCGCATCGGCGGCCCCGGCGAGTTCGAGCGGGTGTCATGGGACGAGGCCCTCGACGATATCGCGGCAAGGCTGCGACGCCTCTGGCGCCAACATGGGACCGATGCCCTGGCATTGTTCTTCGGCAATCCGCCGGCCTTCGGTTACGCCGCCGCACTCGCGCTCGGCGGATTCCAGTCCGCGATGAAGATCAAGTGGCGCTATGGCGTCAACGCCGATGATTCCGCCGCTCGCCTGGTCGCCGACGCCCTGCTCTACGGCACCGTCGCGACGCATCCGAAGCCCGATCTGTGGCGGACCCAGTGCGCCCTGCTAATCGGTACAAATCCTCTGATCTCACACGGTTCGCTCATCACCGAGGCGCGCTTCAAGGACGCACTCGACTCCATCGTCGAGCGCGGCGGCCGCGTCCTCGTCGTCGACCCACGCCGCAGCGAGACCGCCCGCCGGTACGAACACGTGCCGATCCGCGCGGGCAACGACCCCTACTTCCTGCTCGGCATCCTGAATGTCGTCATCGCTGAAGACCTCGTCGATCGCGTATCGCTGGCCCGCAACACTATTGGCTTCGAAACGTTCGCAGAGCTTGTCGCCCCTTACACGCCCGAGTACTGCGAGCAGCATTGCCAGGTACCGGCAGCGGTCATTCGCGACATCGCGCACACGTTTGCGTCATCACCCTCTGCGGTCGTGTATGGCCGGACCGGCACCTGCACACAACGATTCGGGACGTTGAACAACCTGCTGCAGGACATCCTCACCATCATCACCGGCAATGTCGAACGCGAGGGCGGACTGATTTTCGGCGGATCTCCGCTGAATCTATCCAAGTTCGCCGACGTCAGCGGGATGGCCACGTTCGGCTCCATACAAGCGCGCACCACGGGCATGCCTGAGGTGTTCGGGATGCTGCCGTCCACGTCGCTGCCAACCGACATCACCGAACCGGGCCACGGGCAAGTGCATGGTCTGTTCATGATCGGTGGCAACCCGATGCTGAGCGGGCCGGCCGGCGGGCCTCAGCTGCAGGCGGCGCTGGAACGGCTCGACGTCCACATCGCGGTCGACCTGTATGTCAACGAGACGAACAAGTACGCCGATTACGTGCTGCCGTGCGTAGGACAGTATGAGCGAGAGGACTTTCCACTCGCGCCCATCGCGAGCATGCTGCGGCCTGCGATCTGGGCCACCGACCAGGTGATCGCACCTCGCGGCGAAGCGCGAAACGAGTTCGACATTCTGGACGAAATCGCCAGGCGCAGCGGCCGCGGCGGCGCCTACTCGGTCGCGCCGCTCCGGTGGCTGGCCAAAGCCAACATCCGGGTCAAGCCAAGGACACTCATCGATGTTCTCATTCGGACGAGCTCGGCCGGCGACTTGTACGGGTTGCGCCGCAACGGTGTTTCGTTCGGCAAGCTGTTGCGCCGGTATCCGCACGGCAAAGCGCTGCGGCCCGATCTGCCGGTCGGCCGCCTCGCCGATTTCCTACGGACACCCGCGAAGAAGATTGCCCTCGCCCCCACGGAACTAGTATCCGAACTTCGACGGCTCGACGCCACCGACGGGGCGCCGGCGCAGTTTCCGCTTCGTCTGCACGGCCTGCGCGAGTCCCGTTCACAAAACACCTGGATGCACAACGTACTTGCACCGAACCGAAAGACGTTCGCGGCCTTCATGAATCCGCAAGACGCGGCGAGCGCCGGTGTCCGCGACGGCGATCGGGTGAAGGTGATCTCGGCGAGCGGCTCGCTGACCGTTGCGGTAAGGCTCACCGATGACATATCGCCCGGCAACTTCGCCATGCCGCACGGGTGGGGCCACGCCGGCGGATGGCGGAAAGCCAACACGTACGCAGGAGTCAACAGCAACATCCTGGCGAGTGCTGCGCCGGCCGACATCGAAGCGCTCGCCGGCATGTCGATTCTCAATGGGATACCGGTTCGGGTCGAGAAGACCCGACCCTGATGCGCCACCGCGGTCGCCATCCACACGGGTGGCGACTTCAACACGGCCCGCGTCAGTAGACCAGGTCGAGCTTTTCGACGGACCGGATGAAGAACCCGCCCCGGTAGGCCATCGGCTCCTCCGGGTTGGCCCGCCGGAAGCCGGGAGCGCGCTCCAGCAGGTGGCGCAACGCAACGTTCACCTCGAGCCGGGCCAAGCTCGCGCCCAGGCAGTAGTGCGGGCCGAAGCTGAACCCGACGTGCGGGTTCGGGTCGCGATCGAGGATCAATTGGTTCGCGTGCTGAAACACGCTCTCATCGCGGTTCGCGCAACCGAGTAGCAGCAGTATCGGGTCACCCTTGGAGATTTGGGAGCCCGAAATGTCGACGTCCTCGACGGCGGTGCGCAGATTCGCCTGAGGCGGCCCACAAAACCGTAGAAACTCCTCAACCGCCGACGACATCAACGTCTCCGTCTCGGCCTCCAGCCGGGCGTGCTGCTCGGGAAACTCTGTCAGAGCGAGCGCGGCGTTCACAATCAGATTCGTGGTCGTCTCGATACCGGCGAACAAGAAGAAGATGCACGTCGCTACCAGCTCGCTCTCCGTGAGGTTGCCGTCGCTGTTAGCTTTGACCAGGCCGCTCACCAGATCGTCGGCCGGGGCGTTTCGACGCTCCGCGACGACGCCCGCAAAGTAGTCCCGCAGGGCCCAGGTCGCAGCGACAGCGGCATCGGCCTCTTCGGGAGAAGCGGTGATGCCATTCCCGAGCACCAGCGCGTTCGCATATTCTCTGAACGCGTCTTCGTCGCCGCCGGCGACACCCATCATTTTCGAGATGACGCGCAGCGGCAGCGTATCGGCCATCGTCGTCAGCAGATCGAACGGTGTACCGGGTTCGATATCGGCCAACAGTTCCTTGGCCAATGATTCGGTGAACGAATACAGATCATTCACCGCTTTCGGCGTGAATGCGCGCTGCACGGTGTTGCGCAGCCGCGCGTGATCCGGCGGGTCGGCAGCGGCCATACTCTCTGCCGCAAAGGCTTCCCCCACCCTGCCGATGTTGCCCATCGCCGCACTTGAGAAGTGGGCGGGGTCTTTCAAGATAGAGCTAACCTGCGAATGCGTAGTTACCATCCAGAATCCGAACATGCCGTTCTTCACCGGACGTCCCGCGGCGCGGAGTTCATCGTACGTCGGGTACGGGTCGGCGATGAATTCCGGACTGAACACATTCAGATCCATGCAGCCTCCTCGATATGAAGTTAGTACATACTAGCCTGACGCGGAATGCGTTCACAAGACGTGCACCGCATACCACGCCATTGAAACAAGTGAGCACTCGCATATAAGCTTGTAGCATGACGAGCCCGGCGGCGCGGATTGCCAAACGTTGGATCGCTTCGGCAGTGACGATTCTTGCCCTCGCTTCCGGAAGTCTTCTGCTAGCCCCAACCGCCAAATCTGATTCGGCAGATAGCTTCCGGGCTGCGGTGTCGGCCGTGCGTGCCGCGTCGTCATGCAATCCCCTGCAGTACAACGCCGTCGCCGACCAGGTCGCGGTGATCATCAATCGGTCACTCAGTGACTACCTCGACCATGTCGCTGACGATGTACCACTCGAAGACGCACTGCCGGGTCTGAACGATCTCGGTTACAGCGGCTCCAAGGCCAAACTCCTGTCAGGACAGGCGCCTGTCGTCGGGGACTCGATCAAAGGCGCTGTCGTCCAAGGTTACAGAGACATCCCAGATTGCAGCTACACCGACTTCGGCGTCAACGTTTTGACCAACGACCGAACCGGCAAGGTGCTAACGGCGCTGGTCCTCGCCGGACCATAGATGCTGAGGTGTTGATGATGCGTGCTTTTAACTTGGCCGCCGTACTGGTCACGGGCATTCCCTTCCTCGTGGTCACCCCAACCGCCCACGCCGCCGAAACCGTTACTTACGAAGTCATTTCAAGTGAGATCGCGACTGCCGACGTGGAATATGGCGATCTGTCCGGACGAATCGCGCGCACGCAGGTTGCGCTGCCATGGCGCGGCAACGCGACGGTGGGTAACCCGTTCACAAAGGATGCCGAGTTGCAAGTCAATTGGCAGTCAAAGCCGGCGTACTGGGTGACGCTCCGCGTATATTTCCGGGGCAGCCTGCTCTGTCAGAAGATTCTGGATGAAGGCAACGGTACGTGCTACGGGAGCTGGTCGCACCGGCCGATGTAATCGGACCGCCGCCCCGGTCAGTAGCTGCACACGTGCGAACGATGAATTGTGCTGCCGAACCGCTTGGCCCGCAACACCGATGGTCCGGTGAACCAGTCCGGCTGATGGGCTTTGATGCCATTGCTGATATTGGACAACTGCTGCCACAACCCGTAGAAGGCTTCCCCCTGGAATATCGCAAAGTACTTGTCCCCTACGGGATTCTGGATCTGAGTGAGACCTGAAGCCCGCGGGCCGAGAAAATCGACTGAGCGATCGATGTTTCCGGTGACGATGTCGGCGTCGCGCTGCAGATCGCCGACGCTGTAGTCCCAATCGCTGCCGGAACCCATCGCTACTCCCGGACCGTCCGGGCTGATCCTGGCGAGCTGGAAGCTGTCGATCTGCCGGATCAACTCGTCCCATTGCGTGTTGAACCATTGGCACATGTCGCGTTCGGCGGTGATATCCGCGTCAGTGACGTTCTGCTTGAGTGTGTCGTACGGGAACGGGAACTTCGGCGCCCAGTTCGACTGTCTGGGGGTGACGACCGGCAGTTCGCGGATCGAAACTGGCGACGGATGAAGAGGCTCGACGGGATAGTCGACATCGTCGGACGGGTCGGCGTGCGCGGTCACACCCAGCGGACTCAACACCGCGGTCAAACCGACGATGCACATCGCCGCAACACCGCAACGGACATGACTCCCACGATGCATATTCATCAGATCACCTCGCTTCTCTGTCGTTACTTGCCCCCAACGACGTCGCCGACCCCACCGACATCGCTGATCTGCCAGTTCTTCGAACTGTCGACGGTGACGCTGTAGGTGGCCGTCGACTGCAAAGCCTCGGGTGCCTGAATGGTCTTGGTCAGTACGCTGACGAAGGCGTCAACGACGAAGACTCCGCCGTTTTCCGATCGGACCTTGGCAGCAACCGGCTTCGCAGTCGATGACCACTGCAAGGGGACGAGTATCTGTTCCATCGAGGTCGCAGCGTCGGTGAGCTTATTCTTCAGCTCCGGACTGGTGCCTTCGACCAGCTTCACCTTCCATGCACCGAGGTCGTCGAATTTCATCTGCGCCGCGTTGACCGCATAGTCGAGCGCAATTTTCTCTGCGCGGCCGTTGTTTTCGGCTTGCCGATGCAGCGCGTTCAGTTCTTTCTGCGAGTTGTAGTACTGCCACCCGAGTGTGCCCGCCGCCGCGATGAACAGAACAACGAGCCCTGTCACGGTCAATGTGCGCAACGACACCGACACCTGTAATTTGGCTGCCTTCTTCGGTTTCTCACCGCCGTCTGTTTCAGATTGCGGTTCATCGTTTTTCGTCACGGCGTTCTTCGTTACGGCGTCGTCAACCGCCGAATCTTGAACAGCGTCGACATCCGTAATCACCGAGCTTTCGTCAGTCATTGCGATCCCTTCCTGCTTGTCGGAGGCCCGACCAATCCGCATCGTCATGGCGGCGGCACCTGAACGTGCAACGTGATGGTGCCGTCCTCTGGAATACCCTGCAGGAAATTGCTAAGCAGCTGGGCGCTGTCGATGTTGGCTAGCGCGCCTGCGATTCCCTGCATGTGTGGCTTCAGTGCCTCACCGATGACCTTGATATCGCCGGCGTTGTTGTCCAACAGGCGCTGGATCCTGGCCATCAGGTTCTTCAGCTCGACCTCGAACTGGGGTCCGCCGTTATAGCGCATCCTGATGGTGCTGTGCCAGACGATCTGTGTGCTCTTTCCGATAGACCTGACGTCTGGCGGGAGGTCACGCAGCACTGGTCCGACCCAGGTGGCGTTGCGCAACAACGTCTGGAAGTTGTCCAGGAGGGCCCGGCCCGTGCCATTCATGTCCGCCGAGTCGTTGCGCAACAACATGCTGGCGCGGGCCATGTTGGGCAGGGTCGTGTTGGGATCGGGCAGAGCGATGTCGGCCTCTTTGATGACGCGTTTCAGGGCGCCGGGATCGAGTTGGTTGAGTACCCGCACGACGCTGGTCGCGAGCTCCGAAATCGAGGGCGGCTGGGTCACCCGCTCAGTCGTCAGGTGTTGCCCGTCGTACATCATCGGCCCCGCTTTGGTCCGCGGGACCAGACCGATGTAGGCCTCGCCGAGGGCAGACAAATTGTCAAGGCGCACATCGCTGTTCACGGGAACCCGAAACCGGTTGTCGATGTAGAAACGAACCGTGGCGGCTTGCGTGCCGGCCTCGATCGTCGTCACCTTACCGACCGGCACTCCACGCAGCAGCACGTTGGACCCGACCACCAAATTGTTGATGTCGACCACGTCCATGGCGATGTTGATCCGGTCCTCCGGCGGACGGACCCGCACTCCGAGCGCGCCGATATAGGACACGGCGAACGCGATGATCGCGCCAAACGCCAGGATCGACACCACGTCGCGGACCTTCATCGTGTTGCGCCAAGCATCGAGAGCACCTCCTGCACATTGCCCAACAATTCGCGACCGTCCGGGCCCTGTATCGAGGTGATGTTCATTGCCGGATACTTGTCCTGCGGAAGGAAGTAGTCAGTGAAGAGCTTTTGCCATCTGGGCACTTCGTCATCGATCACCCATTTCGACTGCTGCACCGCGCCCATCGCATTGGCCAGTGACTCGAGCAACGGCACCAGCCAGAACCCTCCGCGGTAGATGGAACCGATCGAAGGTATTGCCGTGCTCAAATAGGTTGCCATGACCTGCGTCCGGTAGTTGCCCAGCAGACCCTCCGGCGACAGCATGTCGTCCCAGTAGCCTCGGCGATCGTGCATGACCTGCGCTGTGCCGGACACGCTGGTGAGCCATTGGTCGACCAAATCGACATTGTTTGCCAGGTCACTCAGATCGGTGGCCACCCGCGACGCCACTTTGCGGACGCCCTCATTGTCGTCCGGCGACACCCGATTGAGGCCGATGATCGTGTTCTGCACGCGCTGGATCGAGCCGCTCGACACGAAGTTGGCCAGGCTGGCGATGGTGTCTTCCAGTTGCGGCGGTGACGTCGTCGCAGAGATCGGGACCGTGTCACCGGGACCCAACGCGGGTGCCGACGCGCCGGTTTCGGGACGGTCCAATGCGATGTAGATATCGCCCAGCACGGTGGCTTGCTGCAGGGCGGCGTGGATGTTCGACGGCACGACGACGCCTCTGCCGATACGCGCGGTCACATTGACCTTTTGGGCAGTGGACTCGACTTTGGTGACGACCCCGACGGGCGTGCCATCCATCATCACCTTCGCCCGCTCCGGCAGGTTGAGCGTGTTGCTGAACTCGATGGTGACGTCGTAGCCGTCGGAGTAGGAATTGCCGGGTTGTGGCAGGTTGTTGACATTGATCGACGCGCACGAGGCAACGGCGAGAGCCGCGGCGACGAGCGGGGCGGCGACCCGCATGCGATGGGACACGTGTAGGACGTTCATCGGCGGCTAGCCTCCGTCAGGACGTATTGCAGCAACGCAACGTCAACCGCATACGGTTGTCCCTGCACGTTTGCGCATGAGCCGGGTGCCGTGGCGTTCATGATGTTGCACATCGCCACGCCGTCGGGCGTCCGCACTCGATACATGGGCGGGCGATACCGGATCGGTTCGAATTGCCGGTTGTTGATGTGGTTAGCCAGGGTGTTGATCCACCACGGCACGGGATTCAGCAGGTTCATTATTCTCGGCGCGTGGGCGCTGAGCTTTCGCAATGCGACGGCCACCGCGTCGAGCGTGAACTGAATGTCTTCGCCGAGTGACATTTCGATGTCGGCCGCCGCGCTGATGATCGGTACCACCGATTGAACGATCCGCGCGGCGCCGGCGGCGCCCGCGGCGACGTCCTTCGTCGTCACCTGGGCGTCAAGCAGGACCTGCTTGAGCGGATCGCGAAGTTCCTTAAGGGTGGCCGTCAACTGAGCGGTGTTGACGATGATGGACCGGATGTCGCCGATGGCCGCGTCGGGACTGTCGAGCAACCTGGCGGCTTTTGTCAGCATGGTGTTGACGCCGGGCCCGTTGGTTCCGATTGCCTGGTCGATCACGTGGACGGCGTCACCGATGTTGGAGGTGTCGGCAGGGCTGAGGGTGTTGATGAATGTGGTTGCCGACCCGATGATCTCGGAAAGGCTCTTTGGTGTCGCTGAATTCTTCAGCGCGATACAGTCGCCGACGGCCAGCTGCGGGCCGGGTCTCGGGTTGCCTACTAGTTCGAGCGCGCGATCGGCGAGGATCGACGTCGACCTGATCACCGCTTTGACGTCGCGTGGGAACGACCGCTTTACGGTCACTGTGAAATCCACACGCACACTGTCGCCGTCGGGCGTGACCCTCTTGACTTTGCCTATCTGATAGCCCATTTGGGTGACCGGGTTGCCGACGTACAGACCGATGGTGTCGGGCATGATCGCGCAGTACTCGGCGGCCTTGGGTTCCGTCGGCAGCTCGATCTGGGTTGAACCGCACGAGGTGCTGACTGTCGCAGCGGCGAGTGCGAGCAGCAGTGCGCGGTGCGCACGTCGCTTGACTGACGACAGCATCAGCAGACCATTCCCGGCACCGGCAGACACAGGTCGGTCGCTAGTAGCTCGGCCGGCGCGTTCTGAGCGTCGAGCACACGCTCAATCTTGTTGCGTATCAGGCGCAGTCCCCGCACTATCGCGCCGTTGTGATCGGCCCACATTCTCGCTTTCACGGTCCAGTTGCGGACCTTCTCGATGAACCAGTCACGATGGTTGAGATACATGGTGGCGACCGGCTCGAGCCCATCGAGGACCTGGCCGAGTCCAGTCAACGCACTGCCGAATCCCTCGCCGTAAAGGGTTAGCGTTGTCTCGAGGATCGAAATCTTCCGGACCAGCTGACGTAGTCCGTCGCTGAAGTCGCTCAATGACTTGATGTATTCATCGGACATGTTCAGGATGGCCGTGATCTGGCCGCGTTGGGCGTCGATCGTCGACATCAAACTGTTGCCCGCGTCGATGACCGAGGTGATCGTGGCCGCGTTCGGGCCGCTCAGTCCGGACTTCACCTGCTCCAACGATTCTCTGATCGGCACCGCGTTGGTGTTGTCGGTGATTTTCGTCGCGTCGGTGAGGGTCCGCATCAGGTTGTATGGCATGGTCACGCGTTGCAGTGGAATCGTGTTGTCTCCCAGGGGATGCCTGCCCAGCGAGACGAGGTTGACGTAGTAACCGCCGACCACGGTGAGCATCCGGACTTGGACCTGCGACTGGTCTCCAACGAACGCAGAATCATCGACGCGCGCGCGGACTAGGACCCGGTCGTTCTCCAGTGCGAGGTCTTTGATCTTGCCCACCGTTATTCCAGCGATCCGCACCTGGTCTCCCGGCCGGACCGAGGCCGCGTCCTGAGTGTAGAAGCTGACGTACTTCTGCCCCGGTGGGTTCACGTAGACGAGTGCGATAACCAAAGCGACGACAGTGACGAGGGCAAGCATGCCGCCACCCCAGAGCGTCGGGTTTCGGAGCAGCTTCATCGGTTGCATATGACCACCCTTTGCCCGTTCAACAGAACGTCCATATCTCCAGGAAGCTGGGCGCGCCCCTTGGAGCACGGTCGGGGCTGGCCCGACTGTGACGGCGGCGGCAGGTTGTCCCACATCACCGGGACAAGTTTGAACGCTTCGACGGCGTTGTCGATGTTGGTGAACGCCTTGTCGAGCCCCCCGTCGAAGTTGTTGCCCCACTTGAATCCGACGTTGTTCAGCAGCCGCACCACCGGGGCGGTGAATTCAGGGCCGAACAGCGACGATTTCCTGAACTCGTCGAGCACGGACAGCGCCGAGTCCACGGGAAGATTCAGCCACTCGAGAATCTGGATCAAGCTCTTCGACTTCCCGCCGAGTGTCGCAGCGACATCGGCCAGGTTGTGCATAACGGTCGAGATCACGTCCTGGCGATTGGACACGAAATCGGTCAGCTTGTGGATGCTGTCCAGCATGGGTCCCAGTCCGCTGCCGTCACCGGACAGGTACGTCACGGCGTTAGCGGTGAACGTGTTGATCTCTTCAGGTTTGAGCGTGGCAAGAACCGGCTGTAATCCGTTGAACAACACCGTCACATCGAATGAAGGTTGCGTCATCGAGGTAGGAATGTTCCGGACGAGATCCTTTGATGCGTACGGTTCCGCTGGATCCTCGACATCGACGTACCGGACACCGGTCAGCGCCTGATACTTGATGGACAGTCGACTGCCAGCGACTATTCCGTAGCGCTTGTCGAGGGTGAACCCGACGGCCGCGACGCTCTCGTCGTTTTCCCGTTTGAGCTCGATCGCGCTGACCTTCCCAACGCGGACGCCGCGAACCCGCACGTCTGCGTCTTCGTGAAGCCCTGACACGTCAGTGAATTCCGCTGTATACGAATGGGTTTGCGCCGCCACCGGCATCCTGACAACGTTGATGACCAAGGTGAACATGGCCGCCGCAACGACAAGGCTGACCGCGATCTTCCAGATCGGACCGAACGATTTCATCTATTGTCCACCTGCCATGCCAAGCGGCGCCGCTACGCCCGGCAGATTGTCCAGCACGACCCTCACCTGCAATGCGCGTTGTTCGGGAGTCCCCTGATACATCTGCTCGAGTCGGCTGCGAGCCTCGGTCAGCATGTGTGCGACACCTTCGGGCTGGATCAGGCCGGGCACGACGTCGGTAAGCGGCTTGATCGAATCGATCAGGGGTAGTAGGTCAGGAACGTTGCCCGACAGCAGCTTTCCGGCGTCACCGAACACATTCTCCGCCGCGTACTTGAGGATCAGCCGCTCCCGCTCGAAGCCCTCATCGGACAGCTGCTGGATGCTGGTGTGGTAGGCCGAGATTTCGTCTGGGTGAATGTAGCGATGGCCTGTCTCGCTGAGGGAGTCCACGAAGTCCGGGAAAGGATCTGCGACTTTGGTCGTGTTGGACAACAGATGCGCGGTACTGACTGTCTGGACCGCGTCGACCGCCTGGATGCCGATCGTCATCGTCTCGATGAGCGGATTGAGCCCGTCGACGTATCGGGTGGCCCGGTCGACGACCTGGATCATCTGTGGTGTCAGGACTCCTCCGGAGATCTCACCGAGCCGAAATATCAATGCCTGCAGGGTGTAGTTGCCTTTTGGAGTGCTCTTGAGCCGCATTCCGTCTCGCAGCGGACGACCGCCTTGGTTGGGAACCAAATTGATACCCGTGACCCCGAAGTAGTTGATCGAGCGAAAGTCGAGCGTCATCGCGTCGGTCAACCCTTTGGCAGGCTCTGGCTGCAGGTCGACATCGATCCGGACGCCGCCCCCGGACAGGCTCGAGACGGTGGTGACCTCGCCCACCTTCACTCCGCGCAGGACGACCGCTGACCCCGTGGCCACACCCTGACCCACATAAGGGGTGTCGATCGTCAACGCGACCCCCTTTTTCTGGAGGCGCGAGAACGGGTTGGCGACGACGACCACCGCGACCAGCGCGATGCACATCAACGCAATTGCACCGGCAATGCACAACTTTCGCGTCTGGGCCTCTTCCGAACCCCGCAATAGCACGACCAGATCCCCCTAGCCTGTGAACACAAACGTTTGCCGAAATCCCCAAAGTGCAACGGTGAGCAGGAAATCCAGAACCATGATCGAGACCAGGCTTGTCCTTACCGCCCTACCCGAGGACCGGCCGAGGCCGACTGGACCGCCGCTCGCGAAGTACCCGTAATAGCAGTGGATGATCGTCACCGCGAGGCAGAACACGACGCCCTTGATCAAGGAGAACGTCAGGTCCTGCGGCGTCACGAACTGCGCGAGGTAGTGTTCGTAAGTTCCGCCCGGTTGATTGTGGAATACCCGGATTACGAGGTCCATGACGATGAATTCGGTTATCAAGGTCAATAGGTAGCCAGGAATGACGCACAGCATGCCACCGACCATGCGGGTGCTCACCACGAACGGTATTGGGACGATTGCCATCGACTCGACGGCATCGATCTCGTCGTTGATGCGCATCGTGCCGATCTCGGCGGTCATTCGGCAGCCTGCTTGTGAGGCGAAGGCAATACCCGCGGCGAGCGGGCCGATTTCACGGACCGCGCCAACACCACCGGTGAGGCCGGACAGCGCACCGAATCCGATGATGTTGAGCGTGGCAAACGCTTCTACTGCCATCGAACCGCCGATTGCGATGCCCAGGATCAGAAAGATGCTGATGACACCGCCGTCGACGATCAGCCGGCCCTTACCCCAGGCGAGGTTGTTCATTTCGCGGAGGGTCTGGCGCCGGTAGCGGCCGACAGCCTGTGGTAGATACCAGAACGCCTGCCCAGTGAATACCGTCCACTGGCCCGCCTCGCGCAGGACACCGCGGAACGGCTCGGACGAGAGAATCCGGAGGGCCGAGTACTTGGAAGGAACCGACGTCCCGACGTGGGCCATCTATGCGATCGCCATCGGGAAGAACATGGTCTGCAACTGGGTTATCGCGAGGTTCGCGGCAACAATGCAAATGACGTTGAGCACAACCGACGCGTTGACGGCGTCGGCGACACCCTTGGGACCACCAAGGGCGTTCATCCCGCGGAACGACGAGATCACTGCCACGATTGCCGCGAAGACCACCGTCTTGCCCATCGCGAACCAGAGGTCCACGGTTTTCGTGAACGTCCCAAAGGACGCCCAATAACTCCCCGGTGCGATATCGGTGACGGTCAACGCCAGTATGAACGCGGCCGTGGTTCCCGAGACGACGATGACTGTGCACAAGATCGGAGATATCAGCAGCATGGCCAGAAATCGCGGCACCACCAGCGAACGCACCGGATCCACACCAAGCACCCTCAGCGCGTCGAGCTCTTCACGGACGGCCCGCGCCCCGAGATCCGATGCGATTGCCGACGCAGCAGCCCCGCCCATCAGGAGTCCCGCGGTGATGGGCGCTCCCTGCCGAACCACTCCAACACCGCTGGCCGCGCCGATCAGCGACTGCGCGCCCATCTGATTGACCAATCCTGAGGTCACGACGGAAACCATCGCGCCAAACGGAATCGCCATCAATAGCGCGGGCGTAGCGGTCACTTTGAGCAATGACCACGCTAGATCGGCGACTTCCCTGACTCGCACCCTGAGGGAGATGGTGTCGAGGACCGCATAGCGCAGCACGCTCCAAAACATCTGAAGGCAGCGACCCGTCGTCGTCGCAGAGTCCACCGGCGTTGCAACAACGTGTTTTGTGTAACGCCCCGCCGTGGCCAAGCTCGCCGCGGTCACCGCTGGCCGCCTCTATCGATCATCTCGCCTCGGGCCCTTGGATGTGTCACGCGCCACACCATACATGTCAGTGCTTACTTTCTACAAGGACAACCGAGAACTGACAGACGTCTGTGAACACTCGCCGAACTGCGTCGCGCAGAACACAGAACCGCTCACGTCTCAAGCAGAATGGCCGCGGTAGGGCAGTTGGCAAACGCCTCTTCGGCCGCGCGGAGTTCGTCGTCTGCGGCGGGTTGGCGCAGCACCTCGGATTGCCCTTCATCTCCGATCGCGAAGAGTTTCGGTGCGCTCACCGCGCACAGTCCGATGCCCTGGCAGCGAGTCGGATCCACAGACAGCTTCACTGAGCTCCTCCCTCCACGTTTCGCCGCAGGATCTTATGTCTTCCGACCAACCCATAGCAAGTTAGTGCTTACACCTAGTACTATCTAGGCATGAGAACCGTGGGAACGGCGACCATGGTCGCGGCCGTGGTCGCGTCGGCGGTCCCAGGCGTCGGGCCGGGGAGCGGAACGGCAAACGCAGCGCCGGGCGAACATGAGGTCACCTACAGCGTCTCGTCACCGATCGAGACGATTCCCATGCTCTATTTCATGGCGAAGCAACCCCCGAGCGTGACCGCTTATGCGGACAATACTCCCGCGTTCCTCTATGCCATCCGGCCGAAGTTGAACCCAGACATGGTGTGGAGCACCACGGTTTCGATGCCGAACCCCGACCAGTGGGCCACCGTCAGCGCATTCAACAGCTTCGCCGAGGTGAATACCCCCGAGGACAATCCTGGGGTGAGCGCCAACTTCCGGTGCGACATCGCGGTCGATGGCCAGATCGTGGTGTCGAAGCAGGGCGAATACCGGGTCGAGTGCACATTGCGCGACTGGGAGGCGACGCGTAATCAGCGCTGAGCCCGGCTACGCGAGGATGGCCTTCTCCCAGATAGCGCTCAGCGCATCGATGAGACGCTCCTCATCGAACTTGCGGTCCAGGCAAAGCCATAAGTAGCAGGTGTATTCGAGCATCGCGCCTAAGACTTCCGCAGTGTATTCGGTGTCAATATCTGAGGCCGTCACTCCCCGCTTTTTCATCGCCTCGATTCCATGTTGTGTGCGTTTCACGAAGGCCGTGCGGATATCGAGGCGCAACTGACGCAGGTCCGGCGAGAAAGCGCCAACCTGTTCGATCAGTCCGATGAAGGTCGCATGCGGGCGGTAAGCGTCGACGTAGCGGCGCACCGCATCGTGTACCCGATCGTGGAATTCGTCGGCAGCAACCGGGACGGCGAGCGCTGCGAGCATATCGTCAACCACGTCGTAGGACACCGCGGTAAAGATCGCCTCCTTGGTATCGAAGTAGGTGTAGAAGGTTCCGTGGGCGACACCGGCTTCGGCGGCAATGTCACTGACCTTTGTATCGATGAAACCTTTACGCTCAAAGACCGCACGAGCGGCGTCCATCAGCGCACGCTTGCGCTGAGCACCGCGCGCGGTGGCTGGGCCTTCATCTCGGCGCGCTTGCTGTTCCACGGTCGGTACGCGCAACCCGCACTCCTTGCTTACTCGCGGTGAGATCTCAGATCAAGACATCGGTGGCGATGAGTTCGGATGCGCAGAAGTTGGCGCGGGTTCTGTTTCCGCGTTCCTCGCGACGAGGGTGGGCATGCATGTGTCCATAGCAAATTGAGCTTAGCGGCCTACCAGAGTGCGCACGCAGTAGGACCTCGAACTCGGCGAGCGGTGTCGGTCGGTCTGAGATGACGTCGGACCGCCTCGTCAGGCCGACCCTATGCGCCGGGCAGCCTCATGCGCATCAAGTATCGATGGCGGCGGGCTGAATCGCGGCCCGAACTTGTTGGCTAGTTCGTTGGCCCGGACGACGAATGCTTCAGGGCCGCCCGGATACCCGGCCACGAATTGGGCAGCGCCGCCGGTCCACGTCGGAAAGCCAATGCCGAGAATCGATCCGACGTTGGCGTCCGCGGTCGAATGCAGCAGGCCACTGTTTAAACAGCGTGCGGTGTCGACTGTTTCGGAGAACAACAATCGGTCGACGAGCTCCTGCAGATCTTCCGCGGGCCGAGTCGGGCCGAACGCCTTCTCCAGACCTGGCCACAATCCGGCACGTTTGCCGTCGACGTAATCATAGAACCCAGCCCCCGCTGCGCGGCTCGGGCGGTGGACTTCGTCGATCATCGTTGCCAAAACCCCGTCGCCAGGGTGCTCGACGAACTCGCTCCCAGTCCGCTGCGCTTCCGCCCGGAATTGGCCGAAGATCTTGTGTGGCAGCGTCATCGTCAACTCGTCGAGAAGCGCGAGCGTGCCGAGCGGATAGCCCGCCTGCTGGGATGCCTGCTCGATCGAAAGCGCAGATATCCCCTCGCCCAGCATGGCGGCGGCTTCGAGAAGCCTGCCGAGGATGACCCGGCTGGTGAAGAAGCCACGCCCGTCGCCGACCACGATCGGGGTCTTGCCCAGCTGCAGCACCACGTCGAACGCCTTGGCCAGCGTGGCATCGGACGTCTGCTCCCCGACAATGATCTCCACCAGTTCCATCCGCTCCACCGGTGAAAAGAAGTGCAAGCCGATGAAGTCGGCGGGACGATCGACGTGGCGCGCGAGGTCGCTGATCGGCAGCGTCGAGGTATTCGACGCCAACAGTGCATCGCGCGCGACGACGCCCAGGATTTCATTGAAGACTTGGCCTTTGAGATCCGGATCCTCGAATACCGCTTCGATGACGAGGTCGCATCCGGCGAGGTCCGCGATGTCGGCGGTGGCGGTGATGCGTTCGAGCACGACCTCGGCGTCGTCCGCCGCCCGTTTCCCTGCGGTGACCTGCTTGCCCAGTACTTTTTCGGCGTACGCCTTGCCCTTGTTGGCGTGGGCCAGATCGAGGTCCTTGAGCACCACGTCGATGCCGCTCAGTGCAGCCGAGAGCGCGATACCTGCGCCCATCATGCCCGCGCCGAGCACAGCTACACGTTGTACTGAGTGGGTGGGAAAACCTTGTGGGCGGCTCGCCCCCGATTTGACGGTCTGCTTGTCAAAGAAGGTTCCCCGGATGATGTTCTTGGACACCTGCCCGGTGGCCAATTCGACGAAATACTGCGTCTCTATGGCGAATGCGGTGTCGACGTCGACCTGAGTGCTTTCCACCGCGGCCGACAAGATGTTGACCGGAGCAGGGATTGGTGCGCCTTTGTGACCCGCACGAAGCGCAGCGATTCGGCCCGGCAGGGTGGCTGTCACGGCTGGGTCATCGGCCGTACCGCCGGGAATCGCAGCGCCGGCGTCCCACGGTTGGAGGCAGTCCGGGCGAGCCTCGATCCAGCTCCGTGCGGCCCCGATCAACTCCTCTTGTGTGGCGACGATTTGGTCTACAAGGCCCAGCGCCAGTGCTTCGGCCGGGCGAAATGCGGTGCCGGGCAACAGAACCTTGTCCAGTGCGACGGCTAGGCCGAGCATCCGCACCGTGCGGACGACGCCACCGCCGCCGGGCAGTAGTCCCAGGTTCACTTCCGGCAGGCCGACCCGGATACCCTGGCCGCCCAGCAGGATTCGACGATGACATGCGAGCGCTAGCTCCAGCCCCCCGCCCAGGGCGCTGCCGTTGATCGCGGCGACTACCGGCACGCCGAGTTGTTCGATCGCCCGCAGTTGACGCTTGACTCCGTTGGTGAACTCGGTCAGTTGTGCGGCATCCTCCGGCTTGGCCGCAAGGAGGTCGCGGAGGTCACCCCCGGCGAAGAAGGTTGGCTTTCCGGAGGTGATGATCACGCCGGCGAGCGCATCGCCCATGTCGGTAAGGCGGGCGAGCGCGGCGTCGACCGAAGCCAGGTACGCGTCGTTCATCGTGTTGACCGACTGCGTAGGGTCGTTGATCGTCAGCGTCACCACGTCGCCATCTTCGGCCCAACCGATAATGTTGTTGCTCACGGCATTTCCCCTCAGACGCGTTCGATGATGGTCGCTATGCCCATGCCGCCGCCCACGCACAGGGTGACAAGACCCCGTCGCAGATGACGGCGTTCGAGCTCATCGAGTACCGTCGCTATGAGCATCGCTCCGGTGGCGCCGAGTGGGTGGCCCAGCGCGATCGCACCTCCGTTGACGTTGACGATGTCATGCGACACTCCCAGGTCCCGCATGAACCGTAGTACGACGGAGGAGAACGCTTCATTCACCTCGATCAGGTCGATGTCCTCGATCGACAGGCCGGCCGCCGCCAGCGCTTTGCGGCTAGCGGGTGCTGGCCCGGTCAGCATGATCGTCGGATCGGATCCGCTCACTGCGGTTGACACCACGCGCGCGGGGAGTGAGACCGAGGTCGGTACCGACCTGTTGGCTGCCCAGCATGACAATTGCTGCGCCGTCGACGATTCCGGAACTATTGCCGCCAGTGTGAACATGGTCGATCGCCGGCACCCAGTGGTATTTCTGCAGCGCGACCGCGTCGAAACCGCCCCGGGTTCCGAGTGCGGCAAAAGCGGGTTCGAGCCTGGCGAGCATTTCCATGGTGGTACCGGCACGCATGTGCTCGTCGCGGTCGAGGATCGTTACACCATTCCGGTCGACAACCGGCACCACAGAGCGGTCGAAATAACCATTGGCCCATGCCTTTGCGGCCCTTGCCTGCGATTCGACGGCGTAGGCGTCGACGTCGTCGCGGCTGAAATGTTCGATGGTGGCAATGAGATCGGCGCCGATGCCCTGCGGAACGAATCCCGTCGCGAGGTTCGTCTCAGGGTCGTTGGCCCAGGCTCCCCCGTCAGAACCCATCGGGACGCGCGACATACTTTCGACGCCGCCGGCCAGCACGAGGGATTCCCATCCCGAAGCGACCTTCTGCGCGGCGGTGTTGAACGCTTCTAAACCCGAAGCGCAGAACCGGTTCAGTTGCACGCCAGCGACGGTGTGGGGCAGGCCGGCAGACAACGCGGCTATGCGCGCGATGTCTGCGCCCTGATCGCGCAACGGGCTGACACAGCCGAGTACAACGTCGTCGATCCGGTTCGGGTCGAGACTCGCGTTCCGGTTCTGCAGGGCGTGCAGCAGGCCGACGACAAGGGTGATCGGCTTGACGCCATGCAGTGATCCGTTGCGGCCCTTGCCCCGTGGTGTGCGCAGGGCGTCGTAGACGAAGACGTCATGTGGCATGAGCCTCAGCTTGGATCAACTTGATATCCATGTCAAGTTGATGCCGAACACCGGACGCGGTCGTTTCCGGCGTAGGCTTTCGGCTGAATCCCCCGCGTGGCCCAGGCATACGACAAGTGCGACGACGGCCACATCGCGGTGACCTTCCCAGCTTCGTTCGTGTACCAGCCGGGGCAGCCGGTGGTGAAGACGGTTTTGTCCAGCTTGCGCCGTAGCCAGCTCTGGAACTCGTCGTACGCGGCTTGATTCACCTCTAGCATTGCGAGTCGATGGGTTCGCCTGTACTGCAGCGCCTTTCGGATATACACAGCCTGGCGTTCCAAGAGAAAGATGACCGTATTGGTGATGCTGTTGGTGTTAGGTCCGTAAAGCAGGAACATGTTCGGGAAATTGGGCACTGCGATGCCGAGGTACGCCTCGGCACCATCCGTCCACTGTTCATGCAGATCGATACCATCACGGCCGCGGATAGCGATTGGCATCAGCAACTGGGCGGCCTTGAATCCCGTGCACCAGATGATGACGTCGGCGTCGATAGACCTTCCATCGACGGTTTGCACGCCGTGCTTGTGGACCCGCTGCACAGCCGAGCCGACCAGATGCACGTGTTGGCGCCCGATGGTGCGATACCAGTCATTGGACAGCAGTATGCGGTTGCACATCACCTCATAATCGGGCGTGGCCGCGGCCACCTCGGCCGGATCGGTGACGTGACGTCTGAGTCGACGAACCAGATACCATTGGGCAAGCCGCCGTACGGGTTTCGCCGCCCGGGTTACCAGCGGATAACGCATCTCGTACGCGATGAACAGTGCAATGTAGTGCAGCCTGCGCAGCACACCGAAACGGTGCATCAATGCAGTTTGCAACCGCCCCGGGACGCGACGACTCTTCCACATCACCCAGTTCGGTGAGCGTTGTACCACAGTCAGTTCGGCCACCTGGTCGGCGATCGCGGGCACCACCTGGATGGCGCTGGCGCCGCTACCCACGACCACGATTCTCTTACCGGTCAGATCGATGTCGTCGCGCCAGCGGGCGGAGTGAAACGACTCTCCGTCGAATGTGCCGAGCCCGGCGACGTCGGGAATCTTGGGTCGGCTGAGCTGGCCGGTGGCCATGATCAACGCGTCGGCGGTCACGTTGTCCCCTGCCGCTGTGGTGACCGTCCAGGTTCCGTCGGCCTCGTCCAACTCAGCGGTCGTCACCTCGGAGTTGAATCGGATTTTCGATCTCAGCCCGAAATCGTCTACCACGCTGGACAAGTAGTGTTGGATCTCGGTTTGCGTGCCGAACAGCGCTGACCAGTCCGGCTTGAGCGCGTAGCTGAACGAGTAGATTGGTGACGGCACGTCGCAGGCCGCGCCGGGGTATATGTTGTCACGCCACACCCCGCCCACGTCGGCTCCACGCTCGAAGATGGTGATATCGCTGACGCCGGCCCGGGTCAATTCGATTGCTGCGGCCAGACCGCCGAAACCTGCACCGACGATCACCACCGAAATGTCATTCAGCAGCGAACTTCGGCGGCCCAGCCGCACTTTCATGAAAAGTTCATCCAGTGCCCGTGCGGCGTCCAGCCGATTTGGAAGGGCATTTCAATCCGGGTGACGGGTCCACCCGCGATATCGGACGTGTCGAAGATCAGGAATTCCGAGAGATGCTCCATGAATCTGGAGACCGGGACGATCAGGTAGCCATCGGCTTCGGCTGCGCCCGCTGATCGCGGCGCGAATGTGGGCTCGAACACCGACACCGGCGCGTCGCCGGTATCCAGCGTGTACGTGTCCTCCTTCTCAGTGCGTACATTGCGTCGCACCACAGTCCGCAGTGACCACATCTCTGGGCCGGCCATCAAAAAGCCCCACTCGTAAGGCTTTCCGTAGAACCGTTCGTCGACCTTTGGAAACTCCACAGCCCGGTCGTCGACCCGCTCGGATTTCACCGTGCCCGCGGCCAGGTCCACGGTCCAGCGTCCCATCTTGGTTGTCGACATCGGAACATAATCGGTCCCGGTCGGATTGTGCGCTGACGTGGGGAACGGCGGATGGTCGTAGATCGGTGCATCCAACGTCAGCGTGTCGCCAAAGTGGTTGGCCGACAGCGTGTGCAGCACATACTCGGCTTCGCAGTCGACCGTAAGCCACTTGATGGGCGCGTCGAAGTCGTCACGGCGGATCAGGGCAAGCACCACCGGAAGGTCCGGCTTCCAGTCGTAGAACGCCCCGCCCTCATTGATCGCGTCGATCCCGACCACCAACGGCTGGAACGGCAGTGCCACGTAGTTCTCAGTCAGCCACATGTCGTGGGTCAGCGCGGCGTATGGGGCGTCGTCTAGGGCGCGGCTGCGCACCGATCCGTCCGGCTTGACCCAGTGCAAGGTCGCGTACGGCGCCTTATCGCAGTAGGCCCAGCCGTACAGCTCACCGGTGTCGGGGTCCCACTTGGGGTGGGCGGTGAACGCCGCGTCGCCGAAACATGCCTTGCGGTGCATGCCTGCGCTCAGCCCAGCTGACCACGGGACGATCCCGGTCGTCTCCAGCGTGATCGGATCGAGCGCCACCGGGGGCGATCCTTGCTCACCCAGCGTGAGTAGTTGGCCGGCGAAAGGCACCACGTTGACGTTGTTGGTGCCTTGCGGCACACCGTTGGTCCGCTCATTGCGGATGACTTCACCCCAGCCGAACGCCCGCCAGTCATCGAACGCGCCGTCGGTCCAGTCGAACAACGCCTCGCCGGCGCGATCTTCGGCAAGGTACTTCGGGGTTCGGATCCATCTGTTCTTGAAATCGACCCGGCCTTCCCGGAACGTCAGCGCCTGCACCATGCCGTCCTGGGTGAAAGGCCCCACCAATCCCTGCCGGGTCGGCCGCTTCCAGGTGCCGCCCACGCGATAGAAGCCACCGTTGAGGTCTTTAGGCACTTCGCCTTCGGTGACGATGCAATCCTCGACGTCGGCTTCGAATCGCATGGGGGTGAGCGGTCCCATGAGCCACATCTTCTGCGGATACGGCGGTGCCATTTTGCTACTCCTTAGTGGTTGGCTGTTGATAGCTGAGACCAAGGGCGGGGCCGAACAGCTCCCGCACCGTTGTCCCCACGGCACTGCTGGCGCGGGGCGGGTTGGCGCAGAATGCGTCGGTCGCGAGCGCAACCAGTGCCGCGGAGAGGGCCACGGCAAGTTCGTGTGCTTTCCGTGCGTCGGCCTCGATAGGGCATGCGGCTATCGCATCGATCAGGTGATTGCGCACGGCATCGATGTAGGGGGCGTACGGATCGCGACCGACGGCCCGCAATTTCGCGGGTACACCCGCGCTCCCGCGCGCGAACAGGAGCAGGAACGGACGATCTGCAGCCATACCCGCAAGGACATCGTCGACAAGGGAGAAAACACGTTCCGACGGCGACAGCTCTGCCCTGTCCGCGTTCAGGACCGGCATGATGTACTGCTCGAATTGGTCGGCGATGACACTCTCGAACAGCTCCTCCTTGGTCGGGAAGACGTTGTAGAGCGCCTTGAGGCTCAGGCCGGCACCTCGCGCCAGCTCGGACATCGTCGCCCCATCAAAGCCATTGCCCGAGAACAACTCTGCAGCCGAATTCAAGGCTCGACGCCGGTCGATTTCATGCCGCGCGAGCTGGAGTTCGGCCTTCCGGTCGGTTCCGCTGATCGCCATCTCCCAGAGAATAATGATTCTCCAGACGATAACTACAATTCTCCATAGCGTCAACATCGGCGCACTCATCGCGCTGATGGTGGCACTGTGTACGGCTCATCGCCTAGCTGCGCGCTCGCCGGTAGTGGCCGCCACGCGCCAGGTAGATTGAATTACGAAACGAGCAGCCGGAGGGCCGTGATACCGACGTCAACAAGCTCGAGAACTCGTATTCAACAACATTCGTAGCTAGCTTCCTGTGACATCTCGTGCCAGCTACGCCGACGGCATGCTGACATCCATAGCAGTGCGAATATTTTGCTGTCGTGAACGATCCGCTCTGCTTACGCGACACGGTTTCAGGGGCTATCGGCGCGAGCGTGGCGTGCCATTCGCACTGCCTGGGTAAACCGAGCGCAGTTGAGCCTCCGCTCGAAGTCAAGTCCGTCGACTATTCGGGAGGAACACCATGGAGGGTGGTGGTGACAGAGGTGCACATGGCCAAGCGCCGGATCAAAGCCGTTAGGGCGATCCGACGCAGCACTGAGCTCGAAGGTTCGCGCAGCACTGACGCGACCCGCGCCGACCAGCTCGCGTACGCCCGCGGAATTATCACCGCCGCCGAGCTGCGAGACCGCGTTCGGCGCCGGTACAACGTGCAGTAACCGCGCCCCGGAATGCCGTCCCCTGGCACGTCGGCACCCATGAGAACTGGAAGGGCTACTTCGTCCCTGGCACCAATGTCCTAAGGAATCGCGGGGGTGCACCGCCAGCACGTTGGCTCCGGCGACACGGCCAAGGGAGGCACACGTGTGGCGCAGATCGTGGTCAGTCATGGCCTGCAGGCCGGCGCGGCGCAACGCCGCAGCGAACCAGCCGTCTCCCGAATGCGGGCGGAGTAGATAGCCGCCGTCGGAGCGGGGGAAAACCAACTCGTCGCGGGGTCTACCCGCGCACAAGCGGAACAGCTCCTCGAGCACGAATCTGGGCACTGGCACTGAACGCGAGCGACGTTCCTCGGCCGGCCCGACGTGATGAGCATGCCCAACTGAACAGTGTTTTTCGACACTAAGGTTCGGCGCCGTCGGAAGTCGACGTCGACAGCCCGCAGGGCAATCGCCTCACCCCATCGCAGCCCGCAAAAAGCCAACACCAACACGAGAAGGCGATGCCCGCCGCTGCGTCGGCCAGGGTATGCGCCTAGGACGCGCTATGTCGAGATCGACCTATCCAACGGACTCGCGTTCGGGATGGCTGGCCTTTCACATGTGGATGATGCGGGCCGCACGATGTCGTTTACGACAGCATGCTGCCGATCGCGTCAGCGGCGATAGCGTGGCTGCTGCGGTCCAGATGCCCGTACCGGTCAACCGTCGTTGTGATCGCCTCATGGCCCAAGTGCGCCTGAATCACCGGCAGCGGCACCCCGGCCTGAATCATCCAACTGGCGCAGGTGTGCCTCATGTCGTGCGGCGTAGGCGATTTCGCTAACACCGACTTGTCTGGGTTGTTCGCGTCGCTGGCCTGCGCCCTGGCCCGCGACTTGTTCCACACGTTCGTACGCCAGGTGGACAGTCGGATCGGTTCGCCTTTCGTGGTGGTGAACAGCCACTCATGGGTGTAGTCAAGTTGATCCAGAACCGATTTAGGCACATTAATGGTTCGGTTTGACTTCTTCGTTTTAGGCGGCCCCAGTTGGTACCGTGTGCCGTCCTGCTTCCATGCGCGGGCGATCCGCACGGTGCACGCCTCACGGTCAACGTCGCTCGGCTTGAGCGCTACGGCCTCGTTGAACCGGCAACCCGACGCCACCAAAAACTCAACCAAAGGTCGGTAGTGCTCCGAGAACGTGGCTTTGAGGATCTGAAACTCATCGCGGGTCAGGAACACCGTTTGACGTTCTTCTGTCCTCGGCAACTTTACGCCGTCGCACGGGTTCGCGGGGAGGTGACCGTCCTCGACGGCCTGCTTCAGCGCCCCGGACAGGAACCCGTGCTTGTTCTGCATGGTGCCCGTCTTGGCTCCGGCCTCCTGCATGGCGTTGACCACCCGGCAACGTCGGCGCGGGTCAACTTCCCCAACGGCAGCGCGCCGAGCGCGGGACCGATGTCGTTGCGGACATAGCGCCGATACTCGGTGAGAGTTTTGCGCTCGACGCCCGACAGGTCGTCTATATGCCGACCAAGGAACTCGGCCACCGTCAGCGACGCCGCGCCGTTGCCCTGTGGTGTGTCTGGGATACCGACTAGCTGCAACGCCCGTTCCGGGCCGTAGGCACCCACCAGGGCACTGAACCTATCCGCCTGTTTCTGCTCGGGGAACGAGGTTGACGACTGGCGCGATCCCCGACCGCCCATCCGGTATGTCACCGAGAAGTAGGACGTTCCGTCGTTGCGCTTGCGCTCACGAACAAAGGCCACGCCAGGCATTCTAGCGTCGAATGTGCTGACGCGGTGCTGACGTGGCCTCGGCCCGGTCGATTTACCCAACCTGACCTGCATTAAATTGTGGAGCTGCCGGGAATCGAACCCGGAATAAAGATGGGTTGACCTGCGGAAATGCGGTGGTGAATGGTGGTCCGTGACTTGTCGCGACCTGGTAAAACCCAGTTGTGTGGTGAAACGTTCACCAAAGCCCCGTGGTTGTCTGACGGCGAGCTGTAACGTCCCGCCTGGAAGGGGAATGAGCATGAGCCAACATCATCCCGGCCGTTCGTGGCGCGGGTGCGCAATGTGCAAGCCGCACAAGCGGCGCGGTGCCGGCCATGCGACCAAAGAACCCGTCGCCGTGCTTCGCCAGCTCGGCAAGAGTCGGCGTTTGTCGCGACACGATCTGGGCCAGCGATGAGCGCGCACTATTGCCCCCGTTGCGGGTTCGAATCCGAGCGCGACGGCTGGCGCGATCGGCATCCGGCCGCGGCTGTGTGTGCTGGCGTGTTCGTCGGCCTGCCGGCGCTCTACACCGTCGCTGGGGTGATCCTGGCGTACCCGTGGTTCTTCATTCCGGTGCTGATCGTTGTCTGCGCGTACGTGGTGTACCGGACGTTGCGTCGGCGCGCGGCCGTCGCGGCCCGGGCGGATCACGAGTATCGGCAGCAGATGCTCGCCGCGATGACGGCCGACCGCGGCCCGGCGCCGCGTCGGCCCGCGCCCGCGCCGCCGTGGCCGGCCGCCGAGCTGCCCCGGCATGTGATGAACCGCTACCCCACGACTCCGATGTCGACCCACCCAATCAGGAAAGGAACCCGATCATGAAGCGACTACTCGCGGCCGCCACCGCGGCCTGCGCGCTCGGCGCGGCCGCCGTCGCGGGTGCCAACGCGGCGCACGCCGGCCCGACCTGCCAGTTCCTAGGGCAGAACTACAACGTCGACTACGACTGCCTCGCGCCGCAACCGTGGCTGCCGTACGGCACCGGGAACAACCCTCCGCTCGGCGGCTCGGCCGTGACGCCCGGCGGCGACGGGCCCAGCGGCGGCTACCACTGGCAGCCGAAATCGCCAGCCTGCCCGGCGTGCTCGTCATGAAGCGCCAGCTCGCCGCGCTCGCGGCCTTCGCCGCCATCGCCGGAGCCGCGCCGGCGCACGCCGACCCGCCGCCGCCGTGGGAAGACCCGCACATACCCGACCGGTCACACGGCAGTTGCCCGGGCGGCGCCGGCGGCTTCGGCGTCGGCTGGTGCGACGGCATCCCATACCCCGATGGCACGTATTGGCACCAGATCACTTGGTCGGGCCAGTACAGCGGCAGCGGCGGCGGCAAGCCGGTGTGCATGGGCCCTGACCACAACCCGGCGCCGCCCGGCGGGTGCGGCGGCTACGGATAGTCGCGGCCAACACCAGGAACCGGCGCCCAGCTCGCAAGACTGGTCGCCGTTCTGCGCCGCGGGGCCGGTTGCTGAAACGCCAAATCGCGCCCGGCCCACCCCTTTTCGAGGGCAGGCCGGGCGCGAAGTTGACGTGTCGTAGGAGGTTGCTATGGTGCGCGGGCCGCACCGGTTGGGGGCGGTTATCCGGGTAGGTAGCGGCCGGGTCGCGCTGGGCGAAAGCCCATACTCCGTCGGGGGACGGCCGGCCCGGCCGCTACCGCATTTTCGTGCTCGTCAGAACTTGTCGAAAGTCGCCGCGATGCCGGCGATGACGATAGCGGCCAGCCACAACCAGCCAAGCGTGACGGTCGCCGTCGCATGGTCGGCCAGCTTCGAGATGCGGCCTCTTCATCGCGCCGCGTTCGTGATCGCGTCGGGATTGCCGACGTCGGGGTTCGTCACGGCCGGCGTGATGCCGGCCGGCGGTGGCGCGAGTAGTGTGCCCGGGTCGTCGGCGGCCGCCGGCGCCGCTTCGGCTTTCGGCTTGCACGGCTTCGGCACGAGGTGGTCGTTCCACGCGCCCGGCGGGTTCGGCCAGTCGGCCACGGCGCCGTCGGGGCAGAAGTAGTCGCATTGCCCGCCGCCGCCGCCGGCCGCGACGCCGACCGTTGCGTGCGCGCCGCCGATCGAGCCGCCGAGTGTGTAATCGCCCCACGCACACCTGTGGTGCGAGCCGTTTTCTTCCGGCGGCCCTTCGCAATACCCGCCGGACGCTTGGCCGAGCACCGGGTCGACGACAACCGAAACGCCCCTGAACGGGTACTCGCACGGCGACTGCCCGGGGTCTCCGGGACTGGCCGACGCCGCGCCAGCACACCACGCCGCTTGCAACGCCAACACCACGAGCGACAGCGCGGCCGCGCGGCGCATCATTGTCCCTCGTAGAGAAGGCTGCGGGCGGTGCGGATTTCGCGGCGAATCTGGTCGACCTCGCTGCCGGCCAGCCGAGCTTGCCATGTCTGGCCGCCGTCGTCGGTCTGCAACTTCACCAACATGCCCTCGAAAGCGTCGATGAGCAGGAACGATGAGCGGCGCAAGTCTTTGATGCTCTTGTTCAACGCGGTGGTTTGCTCTTTACGTTCGCTCGACCGGCGGCTCAGCACGAACAGCACCACAGACCAGAACCCTCCGCTCGTAATCAGCGACACGACGATCGCCGCGGCGAAGCTCGACGACGAACCAGTGTCGGCGGGCCCAGACGCGGACCAGGCCAGAAACGTCGGGATCAATGCCGGGATCATTCGGGCGTCCTTTGGCTGGCGCGGTGATGGTTCATCAGGGATGCGCTCAGCGCGATGTTGTGGCCGCCGAGCACCACCATGAACGGGGCTTCCATGAGCCCCTGGCGGCCAAGAATGCCTTCCGCACCCAGGATGACGCCGGCGGTCCAGAACACGAAGCCGCCCAAGAAGAACAACACCGACAAGATGAGCGACGTGCGCCGCCACGCCAGCACGGCGAGCTGGGCGCCGCCGATGCCGCAGCAGCACAAGCCCATGCCGAATCCGTTGTGCGGCAACTGCGGGAAGTAATGCCAGCTCGGCCCGTACCAGTCGGCCGGCGCTGCGATGAGCACCACGCCGAGCGCGAAGCACATCAGAGCGAAGCTCTGATACACCGGGCCTGACTCGATGAGCAGCGGAGGTTTGACCTTATCCACGGCCACCGACACCCTATGCCGCTTCTTTACGCGGCGCCGGCAGTTTCGCCGGCGTCACGTGGTGCACGTTGGAGGCCGCCACACCGGAGCTGGCGATCGACGTCAGCACCGCAGCCACGACCGCCGCGACGACGTTGTTCGCGCCGCCGAGGCCGACTAAGAGTGCTTGCACGGGTGCCACGAGCCCGAACAGCCATGTGCGCCAGCCGTTCGGCGCGAACACGGCGGCCAGCGCGGGCCCGAAGAACGCGACGCCGACGGCCGACCACAGCGCGGCGTGGTCCTGTGACAGCTTGCCGGCGGTGACCAGCGCGCCGAGCACTGCGGGCACGGCCGCATAGATGACGGCGCGGACGGTGTTGAACGCGGGACTTGTTGCCCACGCCTTGAGCTTTGCGAGCATGTCGGTGCTGTTCCTTTCGTGGTGGTGGTGTCAGGTGGCGACTGAGACGCGCGAGCCGTAGTCGTTCGCGTGCTGCACGCCGAGCTGTAGGTACGTTTGCGGCCCGCTGCCCCACGGGGTGTCGTGGTAGGAGACGTGGCCGCGGATGCCCGAGCCGTAGAACTTGAGCGCCAAGATGGCTGCTTGCATGTCGGCGGCGATGCCGGGCGGCAGGTTTGACCCGTTGCCGGATATGCCGGCGATGAGCCCTGCGAATGCGGATTCGAAGACGGGCAACAACAGGCCGGCGAGCCCGGCCGTCAACACTGTCGTGCCGGCGGAGAGCCAGGTCAGGATGCCGCCGAGCTGGCCGGCGCCGAACACGGTGTTGAGGCCGCCGTCCTTCTCGACGAGCCGCAGCAGGTACGGGATGGCGCGTTGAATGCTGCCGAGCGGGTCGGAAATCGCTGTTTCGAGCACGATTTCTTCGACGTCGGCCAGCACTTGTCCGGTCGCGCCGAGCGGTGAATTCGTGTACAGGTCAGTCGGATTCGCCAGCCAGCAGATACGCCAGCCGAGTGCGGCGATCGCTTCAGGGGTCAGCGTGTAGTACGGCGCCCCGATGCCCTGCCCGTCGGGTATCGGCCCGAGGTAGAAGGTGTGCCCGAACGGGCGCCACGGGTCGGCCACCATCACCGCGCACACGAACCCCTCGGCGTACTTGTTCAGCGGCCGGCCCGGGGTGAACAGGTCGTTCAACACCATCACCGCGCCCTTGGAGCCGAGCGAGTACGCGCACAACGAGAACGACGCCGTGGTCGATTCGAGCCAGTCAACGACGAGCTGGTATGCCTGTGCGGCGGCGTCGTTGCCGCTGGGCGCTTCGGGGTCGGTCGCGGCCGCGACCGGGATGCCGCCCATGCTGGCCGCATAGTCGATCGGGACTTCGTAGTGGGTTGCGCTGGCGGCTTGCGCGATCTGGCTGGTGTAGTCCTGGCCGATGATGCCGCCGGTGCCGCGAATGGTCAGCATCGCGTGCCGGGGCGGCGGTGGCGGCGGGTACGAGCCGAGCCGGGTTCGGGTGGCCAGGTTCGCGACGGCGAAGCCGTGCGGGTCGGTGATGACGGGCAGGCCGACGCGCCGGCAGAACTGCTCGACGGCAACGGCTGTCGTGCGGTCGTAGGCGCCGGTGACGGCGATGCCCGCGTCCCGGGCCCACGTGTACTTGTCGTGCAACTTCTGCTGTAGCAGGGTGATGGCGTTCCAGTTCGGCGCGTTGCGTGGCGTGTGCGGGTCGTCGACGTCGCCGACGCCGAGCCCGATCCATTTGCCGTTGGCGTCGGTCGCCATCAGCGCGCCGGCTTCCGAGCTGGCCGCTTGGCCGGCGCCTTCTTCACGGGCACCTTCTTGGCCGGTGGTTTCTTCACGGGCGCCTGGGCCGGCTTGTCGTCGGCCGCGGCCGCCGGCGCCGGCGCGGGCGGTGGTGTGGCGCCCGAGCTGGCCGGCTTGATGCCCCACCGTTCGGCGGCCACGCCGTCGACCAACGACAGCGGCGTGCCGGCGTTGACCTTCGCCTGCAACACGGCGAGCGCGTTCGGGTCACCGGACAGTTGCGGCCAACCGGTGAACTGCCCGGTCGTCTCGTCGAACGGGCCGAGGAACTGTTCAAGCAGCAGCCGCAACGCCACGTCGCCGGCCGGCGCCGGGAACGTGGCCGGCGGCGCCGGCGAACCGGGGTCGGTCGGCGGGGCGGCGGCGTTCGCGATCGCCCAGTACTTCGCCACGGCCGCGCTCAAGACGTCCCACGGGAACTTGGCGTATGGCGGCCCGTACGGGCCTGTCGGCCCGTCGACGTCGGTGTGGTTGTTGCCGTCTTTCAGGTAGACCGAGCAATACCGGTGGTCGGCGATGCCAGGCGGGTCGCTGTTGTAGGGCGGGGCAATGACTTTCGGCGGCACGTTGTACTTGATGGCGTCCTGAACCATCAGGTAGGCCATGACGTCGATCGCGCGGCCGGCGTGTGCAATCCAGTCGGCGCGCTGCCAATACGACTCCGAGCCGGCGATGCAGTAGTTGATCGACCGCAGATTCGAGGCGCCGACAGCCCAGGCGGCGTAGTCGGTGTCGACGACGTCGACGACGGTCACGCCGTCGTCTTTCGGGTAGCCGGTGCTGATCGTGTAGTGGTACGAGCGCGGGTCGTCGGTGTTCTCAGTTGAGCGCAGGAACCATGCCAGGCCGTCGGCGTTATCGGTGTCGCTGCCGTCTTCGGTGTGCGCCAGCAGCAGGTCGACGGTTGTGCCGCGGCGTGATTCGTTGTTGGTTGACCAGTTCGGGTACTCGTTGAAGTCGGGTCGCGCGGCCTGTAGCGCGGTCAGCCGCGGGTCGATAGCTGTTGTCACGGTGGTGTTTCCCCCGTTCGTGAGTCGGTTGTACAGCGACACGGCGTCGCCGAATCGCTTGTCGTAGCGGTCTGGATAAGCCGAGCCCTGGACGTCTTGCGCGAACGTGCCCGGCGAGATGTTCGGGTCGTTGTAGTCGTCGTCGAGGGCAACCAGGTGGTGGAAGAACATCGCCGCCGACATGGCCGGGTCCATCTCTTCGGCGGTGGTGCCCCACCATTCGATCCGCTGCTGGAACAGGCCGACGCTGTCTTCGTCGTAGCTGTCGGCGTCGTGCGGATACTGTTCGGATTCAGGGTTGTTCGGGTTGGCGTACATCACGAAGTCGGACTCGACGTACACGGTCGCCAACGCGATCTGAATGCCACGCGGGGTGATGACCGGGTGGCGCAGCTCGTCGGGGCCGTCGGTGCGCGCCCGCTCGCCTTCGGCGATGATCGCGAGCGCGTAGTCGTCAACGCTGGGCATCAGACCGTGACCCCGTGCGCCTTGAGCCACGCGGTCAGCGCGTCGGCCGCTTCCGCTTCGGCTTTCGTGTACCGGTGCGTGTGTTCGAGCCACCCGTCGACCGCTTTCGCCGGGAAGTCGGCCAGCGCGTCGGCCGCCGGCGGCGGGCTTGGCGGTGCGCTGCCTGCGGTGAGCGCGGCCAGCAGCTTGGCGCCGTCGGGCACGCCGAACCCGGTGGTTTCGTCGCGGCCCGGGCCGGCCCGGTACGCGCCGTTGTCGCCGGCGGTCACGTCGTACAGTGCGGCCGGGTTGCTGGTGACAAGGTTCATGAAGTCGAAGCTCTTGCCGCCGTTGCATTCCCACAGCAGCGCGTGCAGGCCGAGCATCAGCGGCGCGACCGCGCTGGTGCCGCCGATGACCGTCGATTCGCCGTCGATCATGACTTCGTAGCCGGTGTCGGGGTCGGCGTTGCCAGCGATGTCGGGCACCTGGCGGCCGGGAAAGTGCTTGCTGACGCCGCCGCCGGTGGCCGAGCTGGTGTCGTTGTCGTCCCAGGTGACTTCGCTCGCCCGCTCGCCCGCGGCCGTCAGCGCCAGGCGGGTGCCGCCGCAGCCGATCGCATCGGGCGCGGATGCCGGGAAGTCGACTTGATTTCCGGCGCCCGACGAGTCCTGCGAGCCGGTGTCGCCGGCGGCGACGAACACGGGCACACCCTTGGCGCGGGCGGCCTTGATGACGGCGGCGAATTCGTCCATCGTGGCGCCGTCCCAGCTGGATTCGGGGCCGCCCCACGAAATCGACACGCCGTCGCATTCGGCGACGGCTTGCTTGATGGCTGCCAGGAATCCAGCGTCGGTGTTGGGTGCGAAGTACACGCGGAACGTGGCGGCCGGCGCGACCGCGCCGGCGACGATCATGTCAAGTTGCACTTCGCCGTCGGCGCCGTCGGCGCTGTCCTGCTTGTTGCGGCCGCCGGCGACGGGCACCGACACGAACGTCGGAGTCGCCAGGTCATTCGCGGCGAAGTACTCTCCTACCTGTTTGGCGTTGAACCCGCCACCCAACTCGATGATGCCGGCGACGAAGCCACGGCCGGTCGCCTGGCCGATCGGGAAGTTGTACGCGGCCGCGACCTGGCGCGGGGTCAGCGACGCCGGGTTCGACGAGCGGGGCCGGCGAATACCGGCGCGAAACGATACGGTCACTGATGGGGCCTTTCGTGTGGTGGGCATGAAAAAACCGCCGACATTCCGTCAGCGGTTGCGTTGCGTCCGGCCTGGTTACGGGCCGTAAGGCAGATCGTTGGTGCGCGACGTGATCGACACCGTGGAACCGGCGGTGATCGCCACCGTGTTCAAGATGGCTTCCGGTGTCGGGTTGGTGGCCGCAGTGCCGACTGCGCCTTGGTCGATCGTGGTCGTGCCGGCGTTGTTCACCGTGCGGAAGAACGACGCTGTTCCGGTGGCCAGCGCGGTCGCCGAGGCGATCTCCGCCCAGATGGCACGCCCGGCGGTGCCGGTGTCGGAGAATCCAGACAGTGGCGTGGCCGATGCCACCAGCTCGGCGAGCAGCGTGTTACCCGACAGCGATGCATTGGCGCTGGCCGGGACGGGCCCGCTGTAGATGCGGATTTTCGGTGACGCCCCTAATGCTTCGGCGTAGCCGGTGCCGTTGAGCATTCCCTGCGCGACAGCCGGGGTGATCGAGTAGGTCCCCATATCCGTTGGTGCCCTTCCTATTTCGCGGTGGAGCGGAGTTGCGGTTGCACTTCGCCGCCGATGTTCTGCGGCAACCACTTGTGCAGATGCCAAGCCTCAGCCCGGTATTGCGCATCGGGCATCTGTGCGGCGCGGAAGACGTCGACCGCCTGGACCACGGCCTCGATGGTCATGTCCTCGAAGTCGGCGAACTCTTCGGGGTGCGCGGCGACATAGGCGTCGGACAGCTCGCGCGCCTTATCCAAGTCCTGGCCCTCGCCGGGGTCCACGACAGCTTTGATCGCTTCCAATTCTTGGTTCATGGCGTTCCTTTCAATTGGTGAAACATGCTGTGCAGCAACTAGTTAGGAGGGCGGGACGCCTTTCCATTCGACGAGCACCAGACCTTGGCCGCCGTCGCCGCCGGCCTGCCCCGCCACGTTGCCGTATGAGTAGCCGCCCCCACCGCCCGCGCCGTAGTTGCCGCCCGCCTGGCCTTCGCTGCCGCCCGCACCTGCATGACCGGGAGGCGGGGTGGCGGCGTTGCCGCCCGGTGTCGAAACGGTGCTGCTGGTGCCGCCGGCGCCGGCAGCGCCAGAGATGCCGCCCCACGAGCAGCGGCCGCCGCCACCACCCGGGCCGGCGTCGCTGGTGTTGTTGCCGCCGGGAGAACCGCCGCCGCCCGACCAGTTCGACCCGCCGCCGGCCGACCCCGACGCCCCGGTGACCGCGGTGCCGTTGATGCTGGCCGGGGATGCCGACCAGTTGCCGCCGGCGCCGCCGACGGAGTCGCCGCCGTTGACGCCGTTGCCGCCGAGGCCGCCGCCGTTGGCGGTCAACGTGATCGAGCCCGACTGGAATATCGAATCGACGCCGTTGACGCCGAACGACGTCGAGTAGGTGCTTCCCAGGAACGCGACCGGTATCCAGATGCGGTTCACGCGGCCGCCGCCGCCACCGCCGGCGCCGCCGCTGGCGTTGTACACCGATGTGCCGCTGCCGCCCTTGCCGCCGGCGCCGATCAGGGTGACCCAGCAGCCCGCGGTGCCGGACGGGATCGCGTAGTTGGTGCGCGCGACGTTGGTCTCGTTGAAGTCGGTGAACGTCGGGTTGATGTCGGTTCCCGCCAGTGCGGTGATCGCCTTCTGTAGCGAGGCGGTCAGCGAACCGGATTGCGCTTGGCCGCCCAGCATCGCCGACGCCATTTGACTGAGTGCGCCGGTGACTGTTCCCTGTTGAGTCTGGCCGGCCGCCAACGCCGCCGACATGATTCCCAAGGCTGCGGCGATGGTGCCGGCTTGGGTTTGCGCCCCGGCCCCGGCTGACGACACCTGCTTGAGAGCGGCGGCGATGGTGCCGCTCGGCAGCATGACGCCGTTGAGCGCCGTGCTCATCAGCGGTTCGATCGACGTGATTCCGCCGACGAAAAGTTCCTGCGCCAGCATGGACGCCATAACCTGTTGCAGCGCGGCCGCGACGATCCCCGACTGTGTTTGGCCGCCGACGAGCGCCGAGGATGGGACACCGAGGCTGGCCGCTATCACGCCGGATTGCTGCTGTGCACCGGTCAGCGCCGCAACCAATCCAGGCTCGACGGCGCTGATGCTTCCCTCTGGTTGCATGAGGCCGACGGTCGCGGTCACCGGCTGCGGGAGGGTGGCGTGGATCGTGCCCGACTGTGACTGCGCGCCGGTCATCGACATGACCATCTGCTCGAACATGGCCGACGCGGTGGCGATGAATTCTGCCCACCAACCGACGGCCATCAGCTCAGACCCACTCGACCATCACCAGGCCGTCCGCGCCCGGGCCGCCGGGCTGGCCCGCCACGTTGCCGTATGAGTAGCCGCCCCCACCGCCCGCGCCGTACTTGCCGCCGGCCGCGCCTTCGCCGCCGCTGGCCCCGGCGTGGCCCGGCTGGGCGTCACCGCCGGGCTTGCCGGCCGCACCGGCGGGCACGGTGCTCGATGCTGCGCCCGTGGTTTGGGCGCCGGACAGCGCGCCGTACGAGCCGCGGCCGCCGGCTCCACCCGGGCCGGCGTCGTCGGTGTTCGGGTTGCCGTTGGCGCCGCCCATCATCGAACTGTTCGCGCCGGCTGATCCGTTGGCGCCGGTAACGCCGTCCAGGCCGGTCGCTGACCAGGTTCCGCCGGCGCCGCCCACGGCGGTCGCACCGTAGGCCGCGGTGCAATAGCCGGCACCGCCGCCGCCGGCTCGTAAAGCGATTGCACCGGAGGTGAACACGGAGTCGCCGCCGTTGACGCCGTGCCCGGCGGTGTAGGTGTCGCCGAGCTCGGCGCGCGGGATGAATATCCGGTTGATCCGGCCGCCGCCGCCACCACCGGAGCCGCCCGTCGCGTTGTACGTCGACGTTCCCCTTCCGCCTGGGCCGCCGGCGCCGAGCAGCGTGACATAGCAGCCCGTGCAGCCGTCAGGGATGGGCTGGTTGTTGCGGTCCTGGTTGACTTCGGTGAAGGGCTGGAACTCGCCGGGCGCGTACACGGCGCCGGCCGCGGCCGACGACATGCCACCCGCCGCGGCCGCGACGGAGGCCGTGATGGCCGGGCCTGTCTTGTATCCCAGGTTGTTCGTCGACCCCGGGTGCAGGTAGGTGGCGATTTCATACCAGACCGTCGATATGGCTGCCAGCGGGTTGGGGCTTGTGGTCTGGAAGTTCTCGTAGACCGAGATGATGGTCCCGGTCGTCGGCTCCACCATTGTGCAGCTGTCATACCCGAGCCACGACCCGTCGTGGCCCACCCATGATCCGCAGCGCAAGGCTGCGAGCCCGTAGCCGAACGTCGGCGGCCCGGTGTGCGCCAAACCGAACGGCGGGGCCTGGGGCTGCTCAGCGAACTCCGTCATCTGCAACTGATGCATTTCCGGGCTGAGCAGGGTTCCGTCGCGAAATGCCTTCCCCCACTTGACCATATCGGAGATCACCGAGTCGATCCCGCCTGCTGACCAGACGTAGGCGGGGTTCTGGTTGCTGACGTCGCGCATCAGCACGATCCCGAATATCGCCAAGATCGGGTTGTGGTCGTAGCCGTGGGCGTACGGCGCGGGCGGCGTACCGGTGGCTGTGCGAAGGCGGGTGTTGACCAAGCCGAGCGGGGTCAGGATGTCTTGCTGAAGTATCTGGTCGTACGTGCGGTGCGCCGGGTCGATCGCCTCCAAAATCTTGGCCAGCACAAAATGATTCGAGTTGGTGTAGTAGTAGCGGGTGCCGGGCGGGAACTCCGATGTTGCGCCGTTGCCGCCGGCTTTGATAATTGCGATGAGCTGGTCGACCGTCATCGCGCCCGTCGGGTTCAGAATGAAATTCGTTCCCAGGTTCGGGCTCTGCTCATAGTCGAACAGCCCGCTCTGCATCATCAGCATTTGACGGATGGTCGGATCGACGCGATAGCCCGAAAGATATTTGCTCAGAGGGTCATCGAGCGACAACAGCCCCTTGTCGACCGCCATCAGCACCAGCGTTCCGGTGAACATTTTGGTCTGCGAGGCGATCAGATAGTGGTCGTCTGTGGTGGCGCTGCCGTTGCCGTACGCCTTCGTCAGGTAGCCGTCGGGGCCGACGATCGCCACGACGAGACCCGGGCCGGCGCCGGCCGCGATGCAGCGGGCGGCAATGGCGTCGATGGCGGCGACCTTGTCTGCTGCCATCGGGTTCTGGTCCGGCGTCGGGTTCAACGTCTTGGCGTTCGCGAACGGCACCTGGGCGCCGATGTTTCCTGCCTTGTCGACCGGGGCGGCCGTCAGCCGGCCGCTGTAGTCGGTGTTCGAACTCAGGCCGTCGACAATGAAATTGGCGCCATCGGCCACGGGTGTTTGGTTGAGCTGCTTACCGTCGAGGAAGAAGTAATAGCCGGCGAGACCGCTTACCTGGTTAGGCATCAACACTTCCCGTCGCCGATAGTGTGAGTGAGCTGTTCGTGGCTGCGACAACGTGCGTCGTTGGGGCTGATGGCGGTGTGGTGTCCGCTCCGGTCGACTGGTTGGCGACCGCGTTGGCGCGGAACCGAACCCAGGCGGCGGGCGCGCCGCCTGGGCCGCCGGGCTGGAAGAAGATTCCGTTACCGCCCGCGCCGCCGCCGCCCGGTGAGGAGCCCGCGGCGCCCGGCGTGTTCTGATCGCCGCCGCCGGCGTAATGCTTGCCGTTGTAGTCGAATCCGCCCGGCCCGATTCCCTTCGATCCGCCCAAGAAGACCGGGCTTTCGGGCCGCGATCCCGGTGTGGACGACAGCGAATGCCCGGTGATCGAAACTGTCGGTGCGGTCCCGACGCCGCCGTTGGCTGCGCCGGGCGTGCCTTGCACGAAGTTGACGGTGGTCACCGTGTTGTCGAAATGGGTGCCGCGCTGCCAGGTCGTCGCGTTGTACTTGCCGGGCGCCCCGCCTTGGCCGAAGAAGCCCAGCGTCAATCCCTGTTCGCCGCCCTGGCCGGGGCCGAGGACAACGACGTCGATGTACTGCGCGTAGGCGGGTATCGAAATCGTCTGGCTCGTGGTGAGGTAGAACGTCTCATCCGAGCCGGGCACGTTGTTGGCTGACTGGTTGATCGCGTTGTACAGGTCGGCCACGCTGGCATTGGTCACCGGCTTGCCGAGATGGCCGCCGACGATGGCGTTGAGGACAGCCTGCAAATCGCCGGCCATGTTGACCGAGCCAAGCGGCCCAAGGATATTCGTGGGGTCGAAGTTTTCCAGCGCAGTCATCACATCTGACAGCTCGGCGCCGACCACGGGCACCTTCGATGCGGCGCTGGCGATCGTGTCGGCCAGCGACTGCCAGCGTTGCGACGCGAACTGTAGGTCGTCTTCGAGCCCCTCGACCCACGATTTCGGCACCACGGCGGCCTGGGTGACGCTGCCGTCGTCGAACCGGAAAATCCCCGCCTGCGCGGTGTCGGTTACCAGAAGGCGAATCTGGATACCGATCACGCCGTCGGGAACCGTGTACGAGCCGGTCAACTGGTGGCCCGGCCAGCCGAGGTCCGCGGTGCCCGAGGGGGTGAAGCTGTCCAGGGTGACGAAATCACCGCGCACCAGAGACCCGTCGGACGCCGACGTGAACGGAACCACCTGCAACACAACGGGTGCGCCCGTGCCGGCGGCCATGTAGCCCTGGTGGGAGACCCAGATAGACGCGGTGATCTTCTGGCCGGCGCCGACTTTGATCGTGTCGGTGGGGTCGCTGCCGCTGCGCAACGCCTTGAACCGGCCGTCGGCGACGACCATGACGCTGCCGGTGCCGTCGGCGCTGCGCGACGAGGCGGGATCGACAACCCAGTCAGGGTTCGGGCCGACGGCATCGGCAGCGAACAGCGGCGCGATCAGCAGGTTCGGTTGATTCGTTGTGATGGCGCCGATTGAGATCGGCGAGTTCGGACCCAGCACCAGCCCGGTGCGGCTCAAGACTTGCCGGATGAACTGCTCGGCCCCGGCCACCGGGTTGAACGAGCCGTCGTTGAGGTTCATGCCGCCGAGGAACTTGCGCAAGTTCGTGAAGAACGTCGACACGTCGTCGAGGTTGATGTCGGTCCCGGTGAGCCCGCTGATCGCAGCCGCGATCTGTTGCGCGGTGACTATCAGTCCGGTCGGCTTGAGCACGTTGTCGATGAACTGGTATGCGGCTTCGACCGGGTTGAAATCAGGTGAGCCGAGCTTGATCCCGCCGAGGAACTTCATCAGGTTTTCGAACGGGGTGGTCAGCTCGGGCAACGGCGAATTCACCACGCCGCCGCCGCCGTGTTCTTCGAATCCCAGCACCGCCAGCACGGCGTTGATGAAATTGATGACGGCGGTCAGGTCTTTGACGATCGGGTCGAGCGCGTCGGTGACGAATTCGAGCAGCGTACCGATCTTCTTCAGGTCGAGACCGGAGAAGAACTTGATGATCGGCCCGAGTAACTGGCCAAGCGGCCCAAGGTCATTCGCGTCGATACCCAACGCTTCGAACAGCTGCGTCAAGCTGGGCAACAGGTTGCCGACCGAGCCGAACAGGGTGCCGATCGCGGTCGTCAGGTCTTGCAAGTCCTTGATGAACTGCGGGTCGATCCCGATCAGCGACAACCAGTTCTTGATGATGGTGTTGATTTCGTCGGTGAACTGTTGGTTCGGGACGACGTAGCCGAAGAAGAACCGTTCGGCCGCTTGGAACAGATCGACCGGGAACGGTGCGTCGCCGAGCCCGAACAGCGCGCCCAATGTCGGCAGAATGTATTGCAGGTCGCCGAAATCGAGGACGCCTTCGGTGATTTCACCGCCGCCGAGCAACACGATGACGTCGGCGATGAACTGCTGTATCTGCTGGATCGGGTTGTTCGTCGCGTCGTTGACGCCTTGCTGAAGCTGCTGCTGGCCCTGGGCGAGCGCCTTGATCTGGAAGTCGTGCCGCTGCAACAGCGCGGCCATCTTGTCTGCGCTGGCGAAGTCGGCCGCGTCAGGGTTGGGTGATTCGGTGATCGACGACAGTTCGCGGGTTTCCGGTGACGTGTAGGCGGGCCCGCCGAACTGGTTGCTCATAGCATGAGGCTCGCGTTATCGAATTTGACTGTGCCGCCGGTCATTACCTTGTCCACGTGCAGCCGCAACGCCACCTTCGTCGAGTCGACCGGTGTTTCGACGTTGCCGGCGATCTTGCGCCACGGCACCGCGCCGGCCGGTCCGCTGATCGAGGCGACCAGATAGGCGTGGGTGGGGTTGGTGTGCTGGTCGTAGAACTGCGCGACGAGCTGAACCGCGACGGCCGAGCTGGACGCGCACACAGCACCAACGCACTTGACGTCGACGGCGAGCGGGAAAATCTGGAACGGCTCGACCCCGTATGCCTGCGTGACAATGTCGTGGTCGGTGCCGTCGGCTGTGATCGTGGCGCAACCCAACGCGCCGTTGCCGTCGGTGCCCGACCACGCCCAGCCCGGCCCGGTCGGTGTCCAGCCGTTCAGGTTGTTGTCGAACCCGCTGTTGACGACGATGTTCGTTGACCCGTCGGGGTAGACAATCGGGTCGTAGTTGAATGCGCCTTCAGCCTTGAGCGCGAGCTGGGTGACACCCTTGGTGACGTCGTCGGAAATCGAGATGATCTTGTGCTCTTGGGAAATGAACCCGACCCACGGCATGTAGCCGGACACGATGATCGTGTCGCCGACGTCGTACGAGCCGCGCGGCGCGTTCGGGTGATCGGGGTTGATCGTGATCGTTTCCCAGTACGGCGGGGTCTGCCGGCGCGCGAGACGGCGGTGCGCCCAGGCGGCCGCGCGCTCGTTGGAATCGATCATGGCGTCGTCTTCGGACAGGTAGCGGCGCAACCGGTCAGGGTCGGCGTTCGACAACTCCGAGCTGTACTGGACGCCGGGAAACCAGCCCGTGACGCCGACGTCGGTGATGTAGTCGGTTTGGGTTTCGGTGTGCGGCTTGGCTGACAGCACGTTCTCGTTCAGCACGAACGCGAGGTTTTCCTGAATCACGCCCAGCCGCGGATAGCCGAGCTGGAAGGTCTTCTTGACGTTGGTACGGTCGGCATTCCATTCGGAAATCTCGCGGTAGTCGAACGGCACGTCACGGGCGAGCGCGTTGATGTAGTCGCCGCAGTCGAGTTTGTCGGTGGCGCGCACGAACAGCGCAAAGAAGTTCAGGTTCAACAGGTCACCGTTGAACGCATAGCCGGCCAGCATTTCCACGCCGGATTCTTGCGGGGTGACGGTCACGTCGAGGTTGCCGTTCGGGAAGTCTTCTTGCAGATGCCGCCAGATTTCGACGACCGGCCAAAAGGCGTCGACGTCGATCTTCGTGATGTCTTCCAGCCACGGGATTCCCTTCGGGTAGGCGGCGAAGCCCTTGCACTTGACGTGCAAAATGCCCGTGTTCTCGTCGATGTCGGACGGCTGGACGATGCCCGTGCACCAGATGCGGCGCTTGCCGAGCATCACCTTTTCGATGTGCACGTACTGGCCGTACGACTTGAGGTCGAGGCCGTAGCTCGATGGGTCGTTTGGGTCGACGTCGAACGAAATGTCGCACCCGTCGGAAAGGTTGCGCTGAATCACCAGGTTCGTGACGTCGAGGTCGTAGGTCAAGATTTCGCCCGGGCCGCCGTCGGCGCCGCCCCGGGCGGCCTGAACGCAGACCCGCCAGTTGTCGTCGGGCGGCAAGAACACACCGTTTTCTGCCTTAGGGCGCGTGACCCGCCAGCGCCAGCCGGCGGCCGCGGCCGCGCGGCGCTCCCGGTTCGCGACCGCCACAGCCAGCCATGCGGCGGCCGCGGCCGTGCGCGCGTTGTGCGGGCGCACCGCGACCGGCGAGCCGGTCCACACGTAGCCGGCCGCCGTGCTGGCCACCATCGCTAGGCTGCGGCCCCCGTGACCGTGAACGTTTCGAGCGTGAGTTGCCCGTTCGAATCGAACGTCAGGTCACCGGTCAGCGGAAAGTTGCCGTACCACGTGCCTGATCCGCTGGTATCCGACCAGGCCGACACGTAGGGCGCGAGGCCGTTCGGGGTGCCGCCGCTGAACTGGACGGGCGCGGCCAGGTCGAAGCCGCCGGCGGCGTCGACGACCGTCCACACCGGGGTTTGCATCGGGGCGCTGGACTTGTTGGCCGCCCCGCCGACACCCGGGTTGCCGGTGTGCAGTTGCAAGCCCTTGATCGCTGAGCGGGTCGCGTTGCCTTGTACAGCGAGCAGTGCGTCGCTGAAACCGTCCCCAGAAGCCATAACGGTCACTCCCCTAACAGGTCAAATGGTGTTGAACGTGTTGTGCCACAGCACATAACACTTGCTATCGCTGGTAGTGGCATCAGCCGACCATGACATCGGTATCGGCGTGTTCTTCGGCAAGATGAGTTGATCGAGGTACTTCGTCTCGCCGATGAGCTTGTTGCGCCAATTCACGCTGTTGCTGTCGATGATTCGCCGCGACCACGGGTACGAGCTGACTTCGACCACGACGCCGGCGGCGATGTCCATGCCGAGCTGTATGTCGTTATTGCCGAGCACCGCAACAGGATTCGACATGGGACCGTAGAACAGCACACGGAACCATGCGTTCTGTTCGCCGCCGATCGTGTAGTCAACCGGGTCGGCGCCTTGTGCCAGCTCGACGAATGTCTCGGTTTCTTCGTACGTCAGCGCGTCCATACGCCGAAACTCCGCGGTCACCTTGCGGTACTGGCTGGTCTTCGTCTTCGGCGTGTACTGGAACTTGCCGGGCCGGCCCCAGATGATTTTCGTCAGGCCGTAGCCGTCGCGGAAATACAGCGGCTTGTACTGGCCCCACTGCTGTTTGATGTCGTCGGCGAACCACTCATCTTGCAACGCGCCCAACAGCTTTGACGCTTTGTCGACCAGATCGACCGGCAGGCTGTTCGGCATGTTACGCATCGGCGCGTTGTCCTTCACACCGATCGTCAGCGTCACCGGCTGCGCGAGTCGGGTGTCTTTCGACATCGTTGTCGTGTCGCTGTTCGGTATCTGCGAATCCTTCGCGTTGACCGTGTAACCCGCGATGTTCGTGCCCAAGATTTCATACTGGGTGTTGGGGCCCAACACGATGTTGCCGATCTGCCACTGGTAGCGGCGCAGATTGTTCGACATCAGAAGTTCGCCGCCGACATCGCGCCCGTTCCTCCCCCGCTGAACCCGCCGGTGCTGACCATCCACATGCTTTCGTTCAGAAGCGACGCGGCCGACTGTCCCGGGCCCGCATAGATGTTGAACTCGGTGTTGTTCTGCGGGTTCGGATTCTGGCCGCTGCCATAGTCATACGTTTGGTTCAGGAACGACGGCACGTTCATGACGTCCTTGTTCTCGGGGTTGTCGGCGCTGTAGGCGATGAGCTGTCCGGTGTTCTTGTTCAACTCCATGTGCACATCACCCATCAGCGGTGTGCCGGCCAGACCGGTCAACTGGGTGACGAACCGCCCAACGTATGTGCCGATGATGTGATACACCTCTTGGCCGAAATCGATTGCGGCGTTGATGCCTTGCAGCGCGCTACCGATCAGCGACGCGATCTGGCCGGCCGCGCCGAGGGCGGCCGCAGCACCTTCAGCGCCGCCGCTGGGGTCCGAACCCGATCCGGCGCCGACGAACCCGGCGATCGTCGACAACACCGCGCCGGTGGCGTTGGCGACGTCGGCGGCGAACGCGATGTACTTCTGCACATCGTCGATGAACTTCATGATGTCTTCGCTGTTGCGGACGCCGTAGACGGCGCGGTCGGCGATGTCTTGGGTCGCGGTGAGCGCGTCCAGGCCGCCTTGGATCGCCTGAATGATGCTCGACGCGATGTTGCTCGCACCTTGGGCGACCGAGCTGAACACCTGAACAGGCCCTTGGCCTTGGGTGAAGCCGTTTTGCTGCGCGATCTGGTTTTGCACGTTCTGCAATGCGTCGATGGCGTTCTTGTTGCCGACCGCATCTTGCGCCTTGAGCCCGTTGATCGTCGTCGTGATGTTGTTGAGCGTCGACAACACGGTCGAGTCGTTGGCGCCCGGCGTCTTGGCGGCGTCGATCTGCGCGGCCAGCGCCGGGTTGCCCTGCAAATACGCCTGCAACAGTTGGTCGTTCACCGTCGCCGACTTGCCGGTGTTGTCCTTAATCAGCCCGAGCGCGTTCGCGACGTCGGGGTAGCCGGCCGCCAGCGCGGCCGCCTGCTGCGGGCTCGGCGTGGCGCCCGGCGCCAGCGGCAAGTTCGTCATCGAACCCGGCGGCACCTGGCCGTTGAACAGCACGGGCACGTCGGTCGCCCAGTGCACATGGTCGGTGTGGTCGGCATACGAGCCACCCGCGGTCGTGTAGTACTGGTTGCGGCCGAGAATCTGGCCGCCAGCGATGCCGAGCTGTTCGCCGGTCTGCGGGTTCTGCCAGATCGCTTGCAACGTCTGCGACGCGAGGTTCGCGCGAATGAAGTTGGCGAACCGCTGCATGTTTTCCACCGAGCCGCTGAAATCGAACGCCCACGAACCCATTTGGCCTTCGCCGCCGTGCAACGTGGTGTCGGCGTGATCGCTCGCTGTCAGCCCGAACGCGGCCGCGAGCTGGCTCACCCACGCCGGCGCGCCGGCCATGCTGCCCGGCTCCTGCTTGGTGAACAGCGGCGCGATGCCGGCTGCGCGCATGGTTGCCGGCGTGTAGTTGGCGTTAGCGCCGCCGAGAGTGCCCGCACGTGACGCGGGGTTGGCGCTGATGCTCGGTGGGGCGCCCGGGCCGGTGGGGTGCGCGTACTGCAACGTGCCGTCGGGGCCGACGATGACCGGGGCGCCGCCGACGGTGTTCAGGCCGCCGTTGGGGTTCTTAATCACCGCCCCGTAGGCGCGCGCACCCGGGGCTGGCGCGGCCGGAACACCTGCTGGCGGCGTGATCGGTGCTGCCCCTGGGGTTGATACGCCGCCGCCGGTGATGGCCTGCCAGTCGGGGCCCTTCACGCCCGGCCCGAGGGTCTGCAAGATGCTGCCCGCGAGCCCGATCTGTCGTTGCACGTCGCGCATGTACTGCGAGCCCTGCGCGCCCGCACCTAGTTGCGGGTTCTGTGTGAGCACCGCGGCCAGCAGCGGATCGGTCGGGTTCTTGGCGAGCTGCGCGGCGAAGGCGTCGTAGAACTTGTTGATGGCGTAGTTCGGGTCGGTGACCTGTTCCCGTGTGCCCCAGCCTGAGCTCGGCGACTGCTGGTACAAGCCCAGAACCTCGCCCGCTGATCCCTGCACGCCGCCGGAAATCGTTGGGTTGAAGCCGCTTTCGGCGGCGGCGACGGCCAGCGCGGTTTGGATCGCGGCATCATTCATTCCGCGCGCCCGGCCGGCGGCGATGATGGCCTTCTGAATGTCCTCTTTGCTGGACGCCGCGGAAACGCCGAGGGGGATGTTCGGGTCGTTCAGATGTGCGGCGTCGCCGGTGCCTAACACCTGGCCCCATGTCGGCCCCTGCTTTTGGCCTTGCAGCGCCTTGCGTTGCAATTCCTGCATCGCTTGCTCGGTCTGCTGCTGCGGTGTCATCTTGCGCCAGGTCCGGTCGCCCAGCGTGGCGCTGAGCGCGGGGATTTTCCCGAGCAGCGAAAGCGTCTGCGTCAACGGGGTGACAAGGTGCTGGGTCACCAGGTTCAGCCCGTTCTGCGCGGCCGTGAGCAGCTTGCCCATGTCGGCCGCCAGCCCGGCCAGGCCGCGGTTCTTCGGGAACTCGTGCGACAGGTAGCGGTCGAGAATGCTGGTGTCTGCCCGGGCGATCCACGGCGGCAACAGCGACCCGCCTTCGGTGCCGGCGCCGCCGGCGGCCGGCGCGCCGGCCCGGCCGACCATGCCGCTCGCCGCGGCCGCGCCCCCACCGGCACCCGAGCTGAGCGCCCGACTGGCCGCCGCCGCGGTCGACTTCGCGGCCGCTTCGATCGCCGGCTGTGCGCGGGCCATGCCGTCGGCCATGTCGGTGACCATCTTCTGGCCGCGAATCAGGGTGTAGCCCGAGCCTGAGAACGGGCCCACCTTGGCCGGCGACGACTGGAACCACTTCGCGATGCTGCCGACCAGGCCGCCGGTGGCGCCGTCGAGCAGCCCGAGCACACCGGCCGACGTCATGCCCTTGATGAGCCCGGTGACCAGAGACTTGCCCCACTCTTCGGCCTTGGCGGGTAAGTCCTTGCCGAGCTTGTTTTCCAGCGCGTCCAGCACCGCGTTGCCGACCTTGATGATTCCGTTCGCCAACGTCGCCAACGCCTGCTCAGATTTGTCGCCGCCCTGAATCAACAGGGTGATGATCGACACGAAGTCGCGGACGAACCCAATGATCGTCGGCATCAGCGGCGCCAGGTCGCGAATCGCCTGCGTGACCGCGGCGAACAGCGACGGTAGTTGCGGCCCAACGGATTCGACAAGGCTGATGAACAGCGCAACAAGTTGCGGTATCTGCGGAGCAAGCTGCGACATCGCGTCGGCGAGGTCTTGGAAAATCTTCGGCAGCTGCGGGCCGACCGTCTGAATCAGTTGCCGGAACACATCGGTCATCGACCCGATGAACTGGTTGATCGCCGGACCCATGCCGACAATCGCCGGCCCGAGGTCGTTTTGCATCTCGTAGGCGAACGTCTTGAAGAATTCCAGCCACGCTGGCGCGATACCGATACCGAGCTGGGTGAACGCCGAGCCGATCGACACGATGCCGTTGAGCAGCGGGCCCAGGATCGGCAAGAAGGCGTCGGTGGCCTGGCGCAGCGTCGTGAAGAAATCGGTCAGCGCCTTTTGGCCGGCCGCGCTTTGCGTCCACGTGTTGAGCTGTTGGCCGAGCTTGTCGATCCACGCCAAAAGCCCGCCGCCGCCGAATCTTTCGGCGATGTCCATGATGTGGTTGAACGCGGCGCCGAACGAGTACAGCGCGTTAATCAGGTGGAAGATGCCGTTGACGCCTTCGATGATGAAGCGATGCAACTCACCGGAGGCGGCAGCCTTCGACACGACCTGGTCGAAGAAGTTGAACATGGTCGTGATCTGGCCGCCGATCGCCTGGAATGTCGACGAGCCGACGACAGCGAGTTGGGTGAAGATGTCGAGTATCGGCTTCATGGCCGGCGCCATCGCCTGCAAGCCCTTGCTGATGTTGTCGATGAACGCGGCGAACGCCTGCATCATCTGCGGTTGCATCAGCAGCTTGGCGAACTGGTCGGCCATGCCGCCGAGCACGCCGGCGACCTTGCTGCCGCCGGCGACCAGCGCCGGTAGCCAGGTCTGGATCAGCGGTTGAATGTCGGCGTTGATCTGGTTGAAGAACGACGTCTGAACCGCCGCACCGCCGAGCTTGAACTGGTCGCGGAACTGGGCGACTTGAAGCATCGCGTGCGCCGCCGCCGGCGCCATGTCCTTGAGGTCGTCGAGGAACTTCTTCGGATCGTCGGCCATCATGTCTTTGAGCGCGTCGCCGACGCCGTGCAACGCGATCTTCATGGTGCCCATCACGACGCCGACGCCGCCGGCCGCGGCCGGCAACAACGCGAGTGCACCCGAGAGTTGGCGCACCGCGTCAGCGACTTCGACGATGCCTTGCAGGCCGGCCGCCCCGCCGATCGCGCCCAGGCCACCGAGCGCGGGCAGCCCCAGCGATAGGCCGCTGATCTTGCCGAACGCGACTTCAAAGCCGCCCAGCTCGCGTATGAAGTTGCGGACGTGGCTGCCGCCGGCACTCGCGCTGGTGCTGAACTTGTCGACGCCCTTGGCGGCCAGCTCGAAACCGCCGGCCACCGCCGCAGCTTCGGGCCCCAGCTTGGACATCACCGACGCCACACCAGTCAGGCCCCGAGCCAACCCCGTCGTCTTGCGTTCGGCGTCTGCGGAAACCGTGGCGAGCCGGTCGATGCGGCGTTCAAGGTTGGGCAGAATGCCCGACATCGCCTGCATGACGCGCTGGCCGACCGACATCTCGTTGCTCAGCGCCCGATGTGCGTCGCGTTCGGCGTTGGTGGCTTCGACGTGACGTTTCTTCGCATCCCCGAGCCGGTCGTGGGCGGCCTTGACGTCATCTATCGTCGATCCGCTGTCGAGAAGTGTTCTCTTGTAGTCCTTTTCGGCTTTGTCGACGTCTGCGCTGGCCTTGCGTACATCTTCAAGACGCTTGGCGTAGCCGTCGGCGGCCGTGCCTGATGAGCCGAACTGCTTGTCGGACTCGCGCAGCGACTTGGTGGTCGAATCGTTCTGTTCTTCGAGCCGCTGGCTCGCGCCGGTGGCCGCGTCGAGGTCGACGATCGCTTGCCGGACTTCGCTGCCGTCGTAGTCGATTTCGAGCTTGCCGCGCGCGGTCCCGAGGTTGTAGTCGGTCACCAGTCTTCGCCTTCGACCGCCAGCTCGGCGGCGTCATCGTCGGGGCGTCCTTTGACGCGGCTGCGCGGGCTGGGTGCGTCAAGCGGGTCGGCGAACCCGGTCGTGGAATTCGTCATGTCACCACCCATCAGCCTTTCCCATTCGCGCATTCGCTGCGTCTTCGCGATTGCTGGATTGCTTGCTGTGCCGGCCTTTTCGACCCGCACCTTGACGGCCTGCCCAAACGAGGCGATGCCCCGGTCGAAGTAGAACCGCCCGATCGGGCCGACTGATTCGTCGAGCAACGCGACGTCGCTGGGACGCTGGTTGAACAGCGTCGCCATCTGGTAAATCTCGTACGCGAGCGGCCTATTCTCTGCGTAGACTTTTGAGCGCGGCTTGCTGCGCCTCCTGCGCAGCGGCCTTGAGCTCGTCAGGCATCGCGGCGTCGAAAATGACCCACTTGTCGGCAAGTTCGATGTCGTCGACGTTGACCTGATCGTCGGTCGTGGGCCCGGCCAGCACGACGGTCGGGCAGACGATCCCCGCGGCCGCGATGCGGTCGAGGGTGTCGATCACGGGCCCGTTGCGTTCGGGGTCGGTCGCCCAGCTTTCGGCGGCCGCGGCTAGGGCTTCTTCGTCGCCGCCGATGTTCTTCAACAGCTCGGCGCCGAACGAATCACGCATGTTGAGCACACCGAGCTTGATGACCTGCGTCGTGGAGAGCTGGCGCACCCGCACGAACCCGCCCGACGGTAGTTCGACGTCGCGCTCGGCGCGGCGGTTGAACCCGTACCGGCGCGGCGCGGCCGGCGCCGGCGGCGGCGGATCGTACGGGGTGTCTTCGCTGTGTTCGTCGTCAATGACAGAAGCCGCCGGCGCCGACCCATGTTCGGGGTCGGTCGCCGGCGGCTCTGTGATCGGCTCGGCCGCGTGCGGCCCACTATGGCCGAGCGGCAACGAGCACTTCCAGCCGGGCGGCATCTGGTCGCACGTGGCGGCCGGCGCGGTACGGTTCGCGTCCTTGGCGTTGCGCTTCGGCTGGCTCTTGATGGGTGATGTCACTTCGGCCTCCTAGGGGCTCGTCTGAAAGTGAAAACCGGTGCCGCGCTGGGCGGCCCCAGCCCGCTAGGGGCTGGCTGGGGCGGTGGTCACAGTCACCGGCGAGCTGTAGTCGCCGGTGGCGCTGTTGAACACGCCGGCCACCCGGAACCAGTACTTCGTGGCCGCCGTCAGGTTGGTCACGGTGGTGCTGTTGGTGGTCGGTGCGCCGCCGTGCGTCTGGGTCACGGCCGTGTACGTGCTGCCGTCGGTGGAGGACTCGACGACGTAGCTGTCCGCGGTCGGCAAGTCGCCCCACGCGAGCGCGACACTGGTGTCGGTGACCGCGCCCGGGGTCAGGTTCGACGGGATCGGCAGCGGGTTGGGCACCGGAGTCGAGCCGAGTGTGGTCTTCTGCTCGTTGTACTCGATCTCCCACAGGTAGTCGTCGTCGTCGCCGGGCATCGGTGTGCCTTGGAAGTCGATCGACGGGACCATGAAGGTGCCGAACTTCATGTCGGCCTGAATCTTGCCGTTGGCCTTGCAGCGGAAGATGCGGCCCACGTTGTCGCCGCCGCCGTTGGACAGCACCTGGCCTTCGACGCGGAAGTAGGGGCGCATGTCCGAACCACGCTTGCGCAGAACACGCTTCACGTTCGGCTCGACGCCCGACTCGATGAGCTGGGCGCCGGTGATGAGCGAGAACGTCATGATGTCCAGACCGCCGGCCTCCAACGATCCGTCGACGGTGGCGCCCTTGCCGGCGATGGCCACAGCCGACTTGTCGTCACCGTTGAGGGTGTCGAAGTCCTCCGATTCGGTGAACGCCAGCGTCTGCGCCAAAGGCAGCCGGTAGCTGGTGTCGGCCAGAATCGTGCCGTCGACGTCGGTGTAGCCGGTGATCCAAACCCGGTGCAGACCATAAGGCTTGGTGTCGGGGTTCCCCGGTGATGCAGGCATTAGGGGTGTTCCTTTCGGTGAGTCGTTCGGGCTCGCCGGCCTCGTCTATGCGGGATTTCGGACGCGAGCGCGTCCGCGAACTTCAGCGTTTCCAGCAGTTCGCCATCGAGCGAATACCGGTGTATTGCAACGTATTTGCCGCCGTCAGTGCATTGCCAGTGCGCGCACTTGACTTCGATGCGGTTGCCGTCGATGACTTTGAAGTGCAGTTTGCCGCCCGGGCAGCGCGCATCGAGTATCAGCTCGCCCAGCTCGGTTTGCGGGTGCGAGCCGGGCGCGGCCATCAGGGTTTCAGCGTTTGGCGGGGTCGCCGTTGTGGTCGACCAGCGCGAAACGCTTGCTGTTGGCGAGCAGGTAGTCGACCTGGGCGTCCGACAGCGCGCCCACCGGCACGCGCCAGTTGTTCCCGATGTGCCACTTGACGGTCGCCGACGCCGGGATGCCGACCGATGACCACTGCTGCGGGGTGATCTCGGCGTAGGTGCCTTCGCCGAGCCGGGTCGAGCGGCGCTTGAGGTCTTCCTTGTTCTTGGTGATGTTGCTCGGCCCGAGGTACAGCAAGAACTTGTCACCAGGCTTGGCCTTGGCGGCGTGGGCGGCTTCAGCCTGCGCCTTGGCCTTGTCTGCGTCGGAAACCGCCGGGGTTCCTTCGGGCGGGGTGATCGGGTTCTCGTTCGCCTGGTTTGCCATATACCCGTACCTTTCTCTATTCACTTGCGGTCAAGCGGTTTTCGAGCCAATAGCGAAGTACGCCGCTGACTTGGAAATCGTTTCGTAGCTTTCGTCGGTGATGTCGATGCCGCGGCCGGCGAGCCCGACGTACTCGAGCTGGCGGCCGTCGCCGCCGTTGACCGGCGTGCCGGCTTCGTTGACGGCTTTGAAGATGTCGTCGCAGCGGTCCAGCAGCGCGTCGAGCCGACCGAAATCGGTCGAGTTCGCGATCGGCCAGTGCGCCCATAGTTCGAAGTGCTGTGCGGCGTTGTCTTGTATCTCGGTGGCGTAGTCGGTGGTGCGCCAACAGATCACGAGGAACCCGCCGACGTCGTTGGGTCGCTGGTCGGCGTCGTACTCTGCGACGATCGTGAACCCGGGCCCGCCGAGCGCGGCGAGCTGGTCGTCGGCGCGCAGCAGCGAGAACACGGCGCCGCGGGACATCAGCGTCCGCCGGCGACTTCCCGATAGCTGCCGGTCAGCTTCGCCATGAACGACTCGCCGATCGCCCGCACCGACTGCATGATGATCGCGAACTTGCCGTGATGCTTGGCTTCCAAGAAGATTCCGTACCAGACGCCGTGCGCGAACGTGATTTCCTTATGGGCGTGGTCGAACCGCAGCGGGCTTTTCGTCGGCACGGCGTGCAGCCCGGCCCGCGCCGCGCCCGGTATCCGGTCTTTGCGGTTGCCGGTGTTGTCGCGCCAACGCGCGTGCATCTTCATGTACACGGTGCCTTCGACGGCTGCCTCGTCGACGAGCCGGTCAAGGTACTCGTCGTAACGCGGGCCCAGCGAGACGACGTTGGCCTTCAGTTGGGCCAGGCCGCGCGACAGGTGCGAGCTACCCGCCAAACGAGTGCCCCGCGGCTTTCAGGTAGCCGGTGACGGTCGCGGTGACCTGGTAGGTGCGGAAGTCGACCCCTTCGACGGTGTAGGTCGCGACGTCGTCTTCCCACGAGTCGCCGAGCTCGACCACAGCGTCGGCCGCGCCGACCATGCGGAACTGGTACTTGCGGTTGGTGCTGCGGTCGGTCTGCGCCGCTTCAGCGCCGTCGAACTTGCCGGTGTTGAACAGCGCGAACACCTGGGGGTCTCGCGGCGGCACCGGGGCGGTGAAGTCGCGGCCGCCGCCGGGCTTGGCGACCGGCGCGCCGACCGGTCTCAGCGTGATCGGCTGGCCGCGCAGCGCCAGCAGCTCGGCCACGGCCGTGCTCGCATCAGCGGTCATGCCGTCGGCCGGGACGGTCACCATGTGCAGCGCCGATCGCGGGTCGGTATGCCCGGGTCGATCTGGATTGACCCAAACCGCCGCCGCGGCGTGTGCAGCCGGCAGCGGTCCAGCTCGGCCGCAGTGAATTCCACCTTGCCGCGCGTGGGGTCGGGCGCGAACGACCGCGCAGTCGTAATGTCCGGTGTCGTCACGCTGTTCGATGTCGTCGGCCCGTTCGGGTTGCGGTACAAGTCGAGTACCTTGTCCGCCACGACAGCCTTCACACGGTTGAGCCGGTCGGGGTCGCCGGCGTTGACCGAGTCGGCCTGTATCTGGTCGATGGGCTTGCGCAGCGACGGAACCTGAAACATCAGCTCCGACTCGACGTCGCCGATACGGACGTCGACCCAAGGCAACCGACCGTCGGGGATGGTCCCTTCGAATCGGGCTGTCACGTCGTTACGCGACGCGAACTTGCCTTGGGTCGACGCCGGATCGGTCATTCGACCGGGACGCCCGCCGCTTCCAGCTCGGCGATGATCTGTTCTTTCGACAGACCTTCGGTGTCGATGCCGTGGTAGTGGGCGTACTCGCGCCAATGGTCGATGCCCCCACCCTTGCCCGACTTCGGGGGTGGGCCGCCGGCGCTGCCGGCGGCCTCGTCCTCGTCGTCGGTGTCGGCGGCGGCCAGCGAATCGTTGGCGGGTGTGGCGCCGGTGACCCGTGCCTCGCGTTCGTCGAGGTCGGTGCCGCCGGCGAAACAGTGTTCACCCAACAGCTTCTCGGCCCACGCCGGAACCTCGCGGCCCGGCAGGAACGAGTGCAACTCGCCGGCCTCGTCGGCCACGTGCACCGCGTACTTCCCGATTTTCTTCGCCATATCGGCTTGTCTCCTATCGGTGATGCCCCGTCGGCTACGCGACGGTGGCGACGAGAATCTTGCGCGGGTCGGCCAGCACCGGAAGGGCAACCATGTCGACGTAGGTCGTCTTGCGGAACGGCGGTTCGCTGCCCTTGACGATCATGCCGATGATCCCGGCGCCCTGGTCGACCTGAACGCCGCTGTCCAGCATCTCCATCACGGTCGTCGGCGTGCCGACGGCGGTGAATCCGAGCTGGCCGAGGTCCGACGGCAAGAACAGGAACTTGTTCGCCGGAATCGGCCGCACGATGTTGCCGGCGTCGTCTTCGAAGAACGAGTCGTACACCGAGTCGGCGATCGAAATCGGCGGCAGGTTCTCCGAGGCGAACAAGTCGCTGATGTCGGCCAACGTCACGCGGGTCACGCCCGTCTGGGCGCCCTTGATGGCGTTGATGAGCGACTTGTTCGTCTGCAACTGGCGCGCGGTGGTCAGCGAGCACTTGAACTGCCCGGGCCCCGAACCGTTGGTCGCCCGGTACACGTCGTACCAGGCCACCAGATCGGCCAGCGGGTCGCTGTTGGCCGTGTCCGACCACAGCGTCGCCGGGGTGACCTTCTGGTTGGCCGGGATCGCGTAGTCGAGCTGCTGCTGAACACCGTTCTCGTTGATGGTCAGCACGCCGTCCGAAAGGACGTCGCCCCAAGCCATTTCGAGCCGGTTGTACGTGTAGGCAGTCAGGTTGTCGAGGTCGTCGTACACGGCGTCGGCCAGAATCTTCTGAATCGTGGTAATGCCGTTGGCGTCCGAGCCGAGCTGGGCGAATTCGATCTGCCGGCGCTCGTACTCACCGACGGGCAGCTTGCCGCCCAGCGGGAGCATCTTGACCCGCTTCTCGGCGCCGCTGTCGCGCGGTGCGATCCAGAACGAACCATCCCAGTTGCGGAACTGCGCGAACCGGTTCGTCTTCGTGATGGTCGCGAAGTCAATTTCGTCGGTCGCGTAGGTCTTGCGCGGGAACGACTGCAACAGTTGCGTGTTCGACGGAAGTGGCACCGCCTGCGTGTAGGTGACGACGTCTTCCAGCGGCACCGGGCCGTCAAGGAACAGAGTCATTACTTACGCCTCCCAACGAATCTGGTTCAGTGCGGCCTTGCCGTCGTCGTCGATCGACCCTGGGCCGGTCTGGAACGGCAACTTGCCCGCCGACACGGCCGCGTCGTACACGACCGCGCCGGTGCCGACGTGCGAAGCGGTCGAACCGTCCTGGCGGATCGCGCGCACGTCGCCGTAGGTCAGCCCGTAGGCGGTCTGGCGGCCGTCGCTGGCCGCCGGGTCGTACGGCCCGAACAGCCCCGTCGCCGACACCTTGCCGATGACGGTTCCCGACGGGATGTACCCGTTGGGGTAGTGGGTGGCCGGGGTGAACTTGCTGATGTCCAGCGTGACGTTGGGCTTCCAGTCGGGCTCACCCAACAGCCAACGCCGGTCGCCCACCTGATACGCGCGCGTCTGCATCGAAATATCCGTCGACACGGCACAACTCCTTTACGTGGTTGGTACTACTAGGTTTTGATGCCGTGCCGCTGGGCGGCTGCGGCTTTCCCGGCTTCGCCGGGCTTGGCGGGCGGTGCGCCCGATCCACCACTGTGTTGCCCCCACGAGCGCCCGGCGCCTTGGCCGGCCGCGCCCGTGTAACCGCTTCCCGGGCCCGCGTGCTGCCCGTTGTTGCCCCCGAGGCCGAACATGGCCGTCAGGTGACCCATCACCTTCTCGCGATTGATCTCGCCGTTCTCGTCAGCGAACACCGCCGGGTTGACCCCGGCGAGGAATGCGTCGAGCTGTTCGCCCTTGAGAACATCGCTTGCGTAGCCACGCAATTCGCTGCGCTGGTACTTCGGAAGCCATTCGGCGTTGGCCGCGTCGCGGCCGGCCTTCTCGGCGTCTCTGAGTGCCTTGTCGCTGGCCGACAACTGCGCTTCTTCGTACTGCTGAAGCTGTGTCTGCATCTGCTCGACCTGCTCGGGCGTAACGCCCTTGTAGGCCGACAATGCGTTCTCGGCTTTGCGGTTGTGGTACTTGAAGTAGGCCGCGCGTTGCGCGTCAGTCATTTCGGCAATCGGCGTGTTCTCGGGGAAGCCCTTATCGGTGCCGCCCTGGCCGCCTTGGTTGCCCTGGGCGGCGCCGTTGGTGCCGGTGTCGGCGCTGTTACTGGCCCCGTTATCCGGTGCTTGCCACGTGCCGCCGCTGCCGCCGCCGTTGGTTCCGCCGCTGCTGTTGCTGGCGTCGCCCTGACTGGTGCCTGATGATGATTCGGTCAATGTTCAACTCCCATAGCGGGTTTGGTGGATTTCGCCCCTAGCGGGCCAAGCCGACCGGGAATGGTCGGAAGACTGGTGAACTAGCCGTTGTCGTCGGCGAGTTGCTTGCGAAAGTTGTCGATCATGCGCTCGTGGTATGCGATCTTCGGCGAGTCTTCAGGCACGCCTTCGGCGCGCATTTTCTTCGAGATTCGCTTGGAGCACGCCGAGCTGGTGCTGCGCGAATTCCTTGCTTGACGAGGGCGTTTCAGCCGCCGGCGGCACGTTTCGGCCGGCGCGTTTTCTTCGAACCAGCCGACCGCGGCTTGTACGCCTTTTTCGGCACGAGCACAGGGCCGAGCTCGCCGTGCTCGTCGATCGCATACCGGGTGCGTTTCAAGTGCGCCACGGTGTTGCCGCCGGCGTGCCCGTAGAGCTGGGCTAGGCCGATGCCGTTGGCGTCATCGCCGGGGTCGTGCTCGTCGGTGACCGGAGCAATCGTGCACTTGCAGTGCGCGTGGATCGGCATCAGCTTGTCGACCTTGTACACCCGGTCGGCTGCGGCGATGCACATGCCGCACGTGCCCGTTCGGGACAGTTCGGGGTGAATCACCCGCCGATAGCCGGTCACCTTGGCGCCGGCTTGCACGAGCACCTGTTGCTGTGCGAGCCGCTGCGACAGCATCAGGTTGCCGTCGACCAACTCGTCGATGCGCTGCCCGGCTTGGGCGGCCGGGTCGGCGGCGTCGATCGACTTCGCGTACCGGTACACCGCGGCCGGCCGCTCGAACACGCCGGCGGTGGTCACGTCGGCCTTGGACACGTGCACATCGGGGCCCGCGCCGTCGTAGTCGATGGTCGATGCGGCCTGGTGCAACACGAGCTGGCCGCGCTTGACGGCGGCCGACGGCGCCCGCACATCGAGCGGCAACGACGGCGCCGCGGCGACCGCGACGCCGAGCGCGGCGAGCTGCTGGGCTTGCGCCGCGGCAGCCACCCGGCCGGCGGCCGTCTGGGCGGCTTGCATGATCGTCGCAGCCTGCGCGGCGAACGCTTGCACAGCCATCGCGTCGTACGGGTTGACCGACACCCACAGCCGGCGGATGGCGTTCTTCGCCCACGCCGCCGTGGCTTCGCGGGTGGCGATGATCTTCTCGGCCATTCCGGCGACCACAACGGCCGGGTCAGGTGTCGTCTTGCTGGCCGCCAAGGCGGCCGCCATCGCGACGGCCTGGTCGTAGGTGAGCGGTTGGCTAGGCGCCGACATTCACGGCCGCCAGCGCCGGCGGTGACGTGTCGCTCGTGGCCGGCGGCGACAGGGGCCCCGGCGGCGTCGGTCCGGCGGCCGGGCCGGTCGACAAGCCCATCAGCGCATCGGTCGTCAACCGGGTCATGTTCTGCTTGGTCTCATCAGGCGACAAGTCCCAGATGCGTTCGCAGCGGTCTTCGGTCGACAGCGTGCCTTGCGCCTGCGCTGAGGCGGCCGCCTGCTCGGCGAGCGTGTGGAATTCGATCGGGCCCCAGTGCAGTTTCATGCGGCGGCCGCGGTCAGCAGCACCGGCCAGCGCGAACGTCATTCGCCACAACAGCTTGAGGTTCGGCGACGTGCGGGTGCGCCGGTCACGTACCTTCGCGGTCAACGCCTCCCGCAACAGCCCGGCACCCTGCGCGGAGCCGTTGGCCGCGTCGGGGGTAATCAGGTGCAACGGGGTGCTGGTGACGGCGGCGAATTCCTTGACGTCATCACGCTTTCCGTTCAACAGCGGCCCGAAATCGGTCTGTTGGGACTCCCATATCTTGAAGTCCGCCGGTATCTGCCACAGCTCACCCGGCCCGGCGCGGAAGACCTTGTTCAAGTCGACCGGCGGCGCCGTCTGCTCGGGCGAGTCCTCGTCTTCGGCGTCTTCGTCACCGACGAGGCCGCGCTGCCGCAACGCCTGATACCAGAACCCGATGATGCGTTGCAGCGTGACATCGTTGATCCGGTCCAACAGGTCCAGGTGCGCCTCGTACTCGCCCAGGCCGTTCAGGTTGTCGAACCGCACGATCGGGATGCCGCCGAAAGCGTCGAGCCCGTCGATGGTTTCGGGTTGCGTGTCGGCGAGGGTGAAGTTCCTCGACTCGACGTCATAGTTCAACGTCCACTTCTGCCCGGGCAGGAACAGGTGCGCGGTGCGTGACTGCAAAATCGGGTCGTACTGGTGCACCACGGCGGCCGCGAGCCGCGTCGGGTTGTTCAGATCGGGTATGCCGATGCAGCGGCGCGGGTCGATCGCGTGAATGGTCGGCGCCGGCGCCCCGGTGCTTTCCAACGTCGGGCCGCCGTCGACGCCGGGCACAACCATCGCATACCCTTCGCCCATCGCGAGCGTGTAGGCGAACAAGTCCTTGCTGACGGCCGCGAACGCGGTCTCCTCCATGATGTCGGCCGCCAGGTTGTCCCCGTCGGCGTCATCATCGACCAGTGTTGAAATGTCTTGCAGTTCAAGACGATCCAGCATCGCCGCGATGCACATCGGCGCGTAGTTCGACCGCGCCTTACGGATGATGTCACGAAACACCTCGTGGTACTCCGGCTTGAGCTGCGGCAACGGCGGGTCGCCCTCGTAGTACGACCACAGCGTGTCCAGATAGCGGTCCCGCGGCGTCCAATACCGGGCGACGTGCCCGATGCTGCGGTCACCGGTCTGCGGGTCGATGATGTTCGCTGGCCGCACCAGCCGGTCGTTCCACGGCGCCCGGGTCGGCTGCGTGAACATCGCGTTGATCCGGTCGAACCACTGGCTCGGCGTCAACTCGCCGCGGGTGGCGGGGGTCGGACTGGTCAAATCGCGGCCCCCTTCACCTGATTTGTCGGAACACTCGTTTCTTCGGCTTCGGCAACTTCGGCAACACGTCCATGCGGGCTTGCCACGACAGCACCGCGGCCATCGCTGCATCGAACTTGCGGTCCTTGTGCAACTTGCCCAGAATCCACGCCCGTTCACCGGTCTGAGGATCAACCAGCGTCGTGTACTGCTTGCCAGCGTTGCCGATATGCCGCGAGAAGTCACCCGTCTCGGGGTCATCGTCGTGGCCGAGCACACCGGACTGCATCGCCCCGACGTAGGTTTGAATCGCGCGGATCATGCGATGCCGCTGATTCGTCCAGAACTCTTCAACGACATCGGGATTCCGGGCCGCCCACGCCCCGACCGTGTAGTTCCAGTGCGGCGGGTCGGCGTACATCTTCACCACGCGGAACCGGCGGAACAGCTCGGCGCGCTTGGCGTTGACTTCCAGCTCGTCGACTTCCCAGTCCTCGTCGGCGTCGTGCGGCCGTTCCCACAGCCCGGCCAGCTCTTGCAGGCCGGTGCGCACATCGGTCACCACGAACGCCGTCGCGTCGCGCATACGGGCGCCGTCGAACCCGACGGTCACCATCGCCTTGGCCGGGATGCGCGCCCCCGGCCGGCGCAGCTCGCGCCAGCGCCGCAAATTGAACGCCTGCAAGCCCTGCTGAGTCCACCGGTTACACCAGACCCGTTCCAAGTAGGCGACGTCGGCCTTCGGAACGTCCCACTGCGACGCCAGGTCTTCAATGTCGGTGCGCGCGGCCAGCTCGGGGCCCGACGCCTCGCGGATCGCCTCGCAGCGTTCTTCGAAGCTGCCCATGTCCCAGCCGTCCGACGCCTGCCGGTGGAAGTAGAACATGCGCGGCCGCTTGATCTCGCCGCGCGCAATCGCTTCGGCCTCGAAATGGTCATCTTCGGCCTGCGACTGCTGCCCCGGCTCGCCGGCCGTCGTCACACCGAGCGACCACGGGTCTTGCGCCGTGCGCTTCCCGAGGTTGGCTTCCATCGTGACAACGGCCGCCTTCTCCGACGGCAGATACAGCCGGTGCGTCTCGTCGTACAAGTTGCACGTCGTGCGGCCGCCATCATTGGTGTCCGGCGCGTTCGCCAGCGGCAACGCCTTCCCATCCGCGCGGCCGCGATCATCGAGCCGGATGATCCGGTCAAGCGTGCAGTCGAACAGGTCGGCATCGTCGCATTCCTCGCAGATCAGTTTCAGCGCGCCGAACGCCAACTCGGACACCTGCAACTTGGCGTTCGCCAGCATCGGAATGAACGGGTCAACAACCGGCCTTCCCTCCTTGAGCGAGCCGTCCCGGTTGAACCCGTTGAACCGAACCGGCGCTTCAGGATGCAACTCGACGAACGCGACGAACGCCATCAGCTCCGTCTTCGCCGCACCCTTGCGCACCGACAACCGGCCCTTCTTGAACCGGCGGCGCCCGGCCCGCGGATGCCCACGCGGCCAATGCTCATACAGCCGATACAGGCAGTACCGCCAGTCCTCCGACAACACGACACGCTGCCCCTTGAGGTCACCCGGCCCGTAGACCGCGCGTTCCTCGATGAACGCGCAGACCTGATCGCCCAACGTGGGCAACGGCTTATCGTCGTCGGGCGGTACTACCAGCTCCACCGGCAGGCACTAGCCGACCGACTGCAAGCCGTTGCGCTCGCGGCGAGCCACCCGCGGATCAACCTTGCCGTTCTTCGCCAACTTCGACCCCGACGCCGCAGTGCCCCCGGCGGCCCGCCGAGACCGACCACGCTCCTGGGCCTCCTCCGCGCGCTCGATCTCCCACTGCAACGACCGGCGCGACATCGGCGTCAACCCGCACTGCGAAAGCAACTGCCGAATCTCGGCCGCCAAGTTCTTGCACACGTTCGCGCTGGTCTCCGGCGACCAAAACTCCTGCATCAGCTTCGCCGCCAGATACATCGTGTCCACGTCCGAATCAGTCCACTCAGGAACCATCGGCGACGACCACGCACGCCGCCACCACGCCTGCACCTGCGGATACCAATCCGGCCCATCCGGCAACGCCGGAATCGTCGGATTCTTCACCGGCTTCAACACGGCACGAGTCGACGTCTTGTTACGCCGAGCACGCACCGACGGGTCTTTCGGATGAGGCGGCATGATCTTCAACTCCCATATCGGGTCGAGGGCTCCCATAACGGGAAATACATTGCGCGCGAACAACATTCACACGCGGGAATCACGTCCAAAACCGCTGGCACGCAACGGAATTCAGTAGGCGACCAGGCGGCCAGCCCGGCGAGTTCGCCGGAACCGTACAGACCATTTTTCACAGAACAGCGCGGCTGTTCAGTACGTCAGGGGGGAGGGGTGGACCGGCTGGGGCCGCGGCCGCCAGCCCCCGGGCGGCGGTGGTCGAAGCCAGGCAACCCTCCCGCGACGGTCACCCTGGCGGGCGGCTGGCGCGCGGTGACCGTCGGGCCGCGCGTGCTACGTGGCGCGCGGTGGTTCGGGCTTGCCACGGTCGGCTGTGCGTGACTTGGTGTCGTTGCATTCCCAGCACGCGGCGCGATGGTTGTCGGGGTCGAACGCGAGGTCGGGTCGGCGTGCGGCCGGCGCGATCTTGTCGACGACGGTGGCGTATCCGGTGCAGATGCCGACGTATCTGATCTGGCACTGGTAGCCGTCCCGCTGCAAGATGTCCGGTTTGACCTTCTCGCGCCAATGGGTGTCGCGAGTGATCCGGCTCGACGCGGTGCGTTCACCAGCCCACGCGACGGTGTGGTCGTGGCAGTACTTGCGATTGCGAATCAGCTTCGTGCACTGGCCATTGTCGCCTGGGCAGCGCCTTGGCGCGCGTGGCACTAGCGGGCGGCGGCCGCACGTTGGCGGCCGCGTTCTTCCAATGCTGTACGCACGAGTTGCACTGTGCGTACGACGACTTGCACGTTGCTGGCATAGTCTTCGGCGCTCAGCTGCCGGTAGCGCGTGGTGAGCGTGTTCATGGCGAGCATGGCGTCGTCGATGTCAGTGAACACGGTGGCCTTGGCTGCGTCGGGCACGACGGCTAGTGAGCCTTCTCCGTCGGTGATGACGTATCCGCCGTGGACGGTGTTGCCGTTGGGGTTCATGACGCGCACTGCGTATTCGTCGTACTCGTCGTCGGCCATCAGTCTTCGATGTGGTGGCGGTGATGGCAGTGGCCGCAGTCGACAAGGTGCGCTGATAGCGCACCGACCATCACGGCGGCGACGTGAGTGATGACCAGCACGAGAACAAGGTCGGCGGTCATCGCCCCTTGTTCCGTTCGCGTGCGAGTGCGGCGATGTGCTTGGCGCGTGCGGCGGCTTGTTCGGCGCCTGGTGCGTGGCCGGGCCATGCGCCGGTTGCGGCGTGGTGCAGGTTGGCGCAGTGTCCTTTGACGACTTCGGGGTCGTGAATGTATTTGCCCAGTTCGGCCTCGCACCTTGCGAAGTCGCCGGGTACGCCCCAGTTGATTTTCGCGGCGCCGGCGCCGTGGGTCCAGTAGCGGTTCAGTTTGGCGATAGCTTCTTCGTTCTGCGGTGTCGGTGCGTGTGCCACGGCAGAACCTCCCCGGTTGCGGGCAAACCGCTGTCCCGGTTTCGGGCACAGCGGTGGTTGCGGTTCAGTGTATCCATGAACACTTAGTTTGTCGCGTGGCGGCTGCTTGTGGGGTGTGGCGGCCGCGGCTTCTGTGGTGTGTCGTGGATGTGTAGACAAAGCCCGTCGTCGTGGTCCGAACACGCACTGGTGGGCTAGACCCATATTCTGCCTTGCCAAGGTCGACAGCGGCCTCAGCGTCCAACAAACGCCTCTAGCCCCGGTGCAAGCGGGGCATATCTGTATATATGCCGGAAGGCGAGACCCGTGTCAAGGTCGTGTCTGTAGGCCCGGGACGGCGACGATACGCTGCGTTCATGGGACGGGACGACGCGACGCCGGAAGTCCTGGCCGAGAACCTTGCGCGGGTCGCTGACGCTGCTGCTGAAGCGAGCGGCCTGCTCGACATGAATCTCACGCCGCATAACTTGGCGGACGAGCTGTTGAGCCGTCTACGAACCATTGGTGAAGCTGCGGATGAAGCGCGCCGAGTATTGGTGATATATGCACTGGATGCCGGCATGTCCGTACGCGATACTGCCCGCGCCGCTGGACTCGCGACCGCGACCGTGCAGCGATGGAAAGCTCAACGCTAGCGACCATCGCTTCCTCGGACTGCCGCCTCGATCCGGTCCGCGCCTGCCTGGGGACTTTCGTGCTCCCATATTCGGATTACTTGCCAACCCGCATTCAATAGGGCTTCGGTTACACGCGCGTCTCGGGCGCGGTTCTGCTCGATCTTCGGCTCCCAGTAGTCGATATTCGTCTTGGACGCCCAGTAGTGCTCGGGACAACCATGCCAATAGCATCCGTCCACGAAAACAGCGACCTTCTGTCGGGTGAATACGACATCGGCTGTATTCCGCCAACCAGCCAACGGTCGAAAGTTGACCCGGTATCGGAGGCCTCGGCGATGGAGCAGCCTGCGTATGGCCAACTCAGGACCGGTGTCCTTGCTGCGGTTGGCGACCATCGTCGCTCGCGCGGCTGCGCTCGATGCCCACGAAGCGTGCGACGCCATAGTGCATACGTTAGAGAGTGCGCGTTGCTGGACTGCCTCGAGCCGCCCAATCGCTAAGGTCGTGCCATGGCGGCGACTATCTATGAGTGGTACGGCTATCGCGTTGCCGACATGTCGCCAGCCGCCGCGGAGTCCGCTGTCGCCAGGCGATGCCCGTTCCTAGCTGCGGACTGCGTAAAACCCACAGGAATCTGTTCCATCGAAACCGCGAGCGAACCGGTAATCATTTGTCCTAACCGACTCTATTTCGACGGTCACCGTGTGCTGGCGCGCATTGCATCAGACGCTTTTGATGATGTCCCTATCGATCGAGGTGCCGACGGCTGGCCGACACTCGTTCCGGGCGCTAGTGCACATGCGGTCGCTGTTCAAAAGGCGACTGCCCAGGTCGGGGTGTTAGGCGGAGGTTGGGGCGGTGAGGTGAGATTGCCGCCCGCGTATCCAGAAGGTCCGCGTTACTCCGTCGATTTTCTTCTCATTGTAGTTAACGAACTCGGTGAGTTGATTCGGTTTACGCCCGTCGAAGTCCAGTCCATGGACACGACCAACAGCAGGAGCCTGGCTACTAGCGCCGATCGACTAAGAGTCGATAGACAGGACAATCAGCCAACAAACGCGGGCCTTAACTGGGAGAACGTCAATAAGCGCATACTCGCGCAGTTGATAGTTAAGGGGCTGATGCTTCAGGCCGAAGAGTTATGCCGAAGCGGCATCTACCTCGTGACACCTGAATCTGTGTACAGGCGAATCATGATCAGGCTAGGCGGCGAACACCGATTCAGACGTATACCAAAGCAACCCGGAAGCATCACCTTCGTCCGCTATGTATACGACACCACACGCGAGCTGATAGATGGCGAAGTGGCTCCCTTGAGACAGCTGGACACTGAGGTGATCTCTACAAGCGACCTATCGCTCGCCTTCATCACACCCGAAAACCTGCCAGAGGCGGGGAGTTACGCCCAATCCATTCGTAATCGCTTGCGGATTAGGTGAAGGCTAGGCCGACCTTCTTGAAAGATCTGACGCAGATCCGTTCAGTAAGCCAAGGACATGCTCTGCGACTGCTTCTGCAAGTAGGACCGGCACCGCATTACCTACCTGCCGACCCTGCGCCGTCTTACTGCCTTGGAGAATCCAGTCGTCTGGGAATGATTGGATTCGCGCTGCCTCTCGGACCGTGAGCTGTCGCGGAAGGGTTGGGTGAATCGGCGGGTGGAAGCCCGCGAGATGATCCCCCCGTGGTCCATACCCGCCTCCTGCCCGGATGGTGTGGGAAGGAGCGTCATAGTCCAGCCGCGCACGTCGATAGTTTGGGTCTACCTCGCCAGGGGCGAGTTTGGCCCATCGCTTCGCGACATGCGGTGCATGGTTGTTCGGAACGTGATTCAGTTCCGGCTTCACGGTCCCTTCGAGGTCCGCGATCGCATCCCTTACGGTCGCATGCTCCTCGACGGTTGGCGCGGGAAGCGTTGGCTCCCCGTCTCTTAACCCAATGACGAACAAGCGTCGTCGCGTCTGCGGAACTCCGAAGTCTGCGGCGTTTAGTACCCCCATCGCGAAGTGGTAACCCTGAGACTCCAGCGCGTGCATGATGCCGCTCAGGTGGTCGCCGTTCCGGCGGTGTTTGAGTCCCGAGACATTCTCAATGACGATCGCGCGCGGTTGTACCGCCTCGACGATGCGGAAGTACTCTTTCCAAAGAAAGTTGCGGGGGTCGTCAGGGTTGCCCTTGCCGGCACTGCTGAACCCCTGGCACGGCGGCCCGCCAATGACAACGTCGACGTCGCCGACCTCATCAGGAAAGTAATCCCGGATGTCCTTCTCGAAAACCGGCCAATCTGGTCGGTTGTAGCGGAGTGTCTTGCAAGCTTCGGGGTCGTTGTCGACGCATGCAACAACGTCAACGTCGATGCCCTCCACGCCCTCGAAACCGAGGTCCAGTCCTCCAGCGCCGGTGAACAGGGACAAAATCCTCACTGGCGATTTTGCTGCCCGTCGTTTCAACGCGTCTCCTCCGCTAGGTCCGCTGACACGAATGGTGACACCTGAGCCCGGTCACCCTCCGTCGCCTCGAAGCCTAACGCTGAATTACATGGAAGTAAGTCACATCGAAGGCTGCGCTAGTCGCGTCTACTCCTAAACCTCGATTAGCCCTTCGGCTCACGGAACGGCACCGGGTTGGTGTAGCCATACTAGCACGTATTCGTGCTATGTTGAGCACAATGCGCCCGCGGGGAACCGGGTTCGTGCTAACGACGTCTAACTTCGCATGGACCACGACGAGCAAGAAGCAACGGCGTATCGTCTCGTTTGTGTATGACATTACCGCTTGCTTTGCTCGGTTGTGTATGACACAATCGAGTTATGCGATTCCGGTTCGCCCGCGCCAGCCGCCGCCACAAGATCGGCCGCGCGCACGCCAAAGCCGCCATGCGGAACGCGATCTGGGTCGAGACCCGCGAACAGTCCTGGGGTGACATGGGCATCTTCGTCGGAACCGATGACCGCGGCGTCGAGCTGTGGTAGCCGGTTTCTTTGACCCTGGCGACCTTCACCAGGATCATCAGTGGTTCGCTTCTACAAGACGAGCGGCAGCAACGGACATGGCAGCAGCGAGCTGATCGCAGAGTTTTCGGAATGACCGGCGTATCTGCGCAGTGCGAATCCTGCCACCGGCAGATCGTGACGTCCAACGGCGGCACGTTGTCGAAAGACACCGTGCTTTACATGGACTGGCACATCACCGACGACGGTAGGTACTTCTGCCCGACGCACAATAACCAAGACTGGCCGGCAATACCGGCTGCCCTACTACCGAGAGAGGTTTGAACATTGAGCACCGATCATATTGCCGCGTACGTCGCTACCGGCGGGACCACCGATAAGCGGGATTGGAGACGCGGAAACGTAGAACGTTTCCGTGAATTGGTCACTCGGCATTTCACGCACACGCCCAACACTTGGAAAGTGACCGGGGGTAATCGTAGATACGCAATCGAACTGCCATGCGGTGGTAAAGCGGATCACTTTGAACGCAAGCGTGATGCGGTCGTCGCGCTGGCGTCTGGCAACCACAGCTACCGCCATACTTACGACGACCGTACCCGTTGGTACCTACAGGACCGCCCGGACCCACGTAGCCGCTCTCTCACCGATTGGGAATTGCAGGTTATCCGCGAAGTCATCCGCGATATGCGTTGGTGGCGCATTCGAGACTTGGACAACGTAGAGGTGTTCGTGCCCGCTGAGACCATGAGCGCCGCTTACGAACTGGCTAAAGGGTTGCGCCGGTTGTCCGGCGGTCCCGGTACATGGGGAGCGGCGTACGTTGGATCATGCCTGTAACAAAGGCATGGGTCATCTTCTTCCTGTCGATGCTCGCGCTTATCGCGGTGTCGTGCAACGCACCAGACGCTTCGGCCCAGCCAGCCTGCGCTCACCGTGGCGCTGAGC
>Ga0164242_10000070_pt1 | contig 119599 bp, 126 predicted proteins | sample OricomgcompostMG_FD_108783 | JGI IMG/M metagenome (GOLD analysis project Ga0164242, IMG submission 108783) | Miracle-Growth compost microbial communities from Emeryville, California, USA - Original compost - Miracle growth compost (MG) ...
AGCAATATGACCGCAACGTCGAGTGCTGGCATGACAGGTGGCGAGTCGCACACGGCCAAGGTCGTGACGGCCGACGATGTCCAAAATGCGCTCAATCAGCTTAAGCAAAACAATACCGATAGCGAAAAAAAGAAATTGGAAGCCAAGTTCCAGAGTGGCGTCAAAGTCATTGACGATAGCTTTACGGCAAGCGAAGGCAGTCCGCATCTGACTCCCGATATCGGTGACGAAGTGACTGGCTCGACAGCGTCTATGACGGTTGACATGTCCTACAGTATTGTCGGCGTAGCAAAGACGAGCCTCGATGAATACTTGCAAAGCGCGATTAGTAAGCGGGTCGACACGAGCAACCAGCGTATTTTCGACAGTGGTGCGTCGTCGGCGCAACTCAGTGACTACCAGCTGAGTTCGGATGGCAAATCTGCCACGGTCAAATTAGCAGCAACTGGTCAGGTTGGTCCAAAGATTAACGATAGTCAGATCAAAGAGCAGGAAAAAGGCAAGCGTGCCGGCGAGGTCCAAGGTGATTTGCGAGCACTCGATGGCGTGAGCGATGTCAGTGTCAAATTGTCGCCGTTCTGGGTATCTGGCGTACCGAACAACGTCAACAAAATAACGATCCAATTCAAACTCCTGAGTAATGGCTAGCCTGATTGCGCTCGATGTCGGCACCAAATATATTGGCGTAGCTGGCGCTGACTCAAGCGTACCGGTGGCGGTGCCACTTGGAGCGATTGAGGTTGACGGGGAAGAGCTCGAGAAGATTCGTGCCATGATTGCCGATCGTCACGTCGATACGGTCGTCGTGGGTTACCCGCGCAACCAGGCCGGCGAAGCGACCGAGCAGACGGCAATCAGCGAAGCATTCGGCCGCCAGGTTGCTGCTTTTGCCACGGTTGAGTACCAAGATGAATCTTTGACCAGCGTCATGGCCGAAAACCGGCTCAAAGCCATGGGCAAACCGTATGTCAAAGCCGATATAGACGCCTATGCTGCCACGATTATTTTGCAAGATTACTTGGAGCAACACTATGCCGCCTGAAGCTAACAAGCCGCAGCCATCACTGGATGGTGTCCGACCACCGCAGCCCGAGTACCGTCCCGACCACGAGTTGCCTGCGCCACCACCGCAAATACTTATCGAGGAGCATGAACCCGAAGTTCCGCCGCAAGCCCGCATCGGCGCTGTCAGTCTTGACGAAATCAACCACGCCGATAAGCCACCGCAAAAAACCCGCAAAAAAATGTTCATCATTGCTGGTATCGTTGCACTTTTGGTGGTGATTGTCGCTGCTTGCGCTGGTGTATATGCATGGTACCAGCACGAATTGTCACCAGTCTCGCGCGACACGTCCAAACATGTCCGCGTGACGATTGCCAGCGGTTCGACGCCAGCGGCTATCGCGGCATTGCTGCAAAAAGACGGACTGATTCGTAGTCATCAGGCATTTTCAATTTATACGCAGTTGTCCCATACGCAAAATAATCTGAAAGCCGGTGTGTACGACCTGCAGCCAAGCATGTCGACGCCAACCATCGTCAACCACCTCGTATCGGGCAAGCAAGATACCTTTGACGTAACGTTTCTGCCTGGTGATACGCTCGCGACGAATCGCCAAAAGCTGATTGATCTTGGCTTTCGTGCTTCGGACGTCGATACAGCACTCAAACAGGCATATGATAGTCCGCTTTTTGCGACCAAGCCAGCAAGCGCGAACCTCGAAGGTTACTTGTACGGCCAAACCAACCAGTTCGACACGTCGACGACCGTGCAAGCCATTCTGGAGCGTTTTTTTGACCAGTACAACGATTTTCTGACCAAGCATGACATCGCCGCGGGCTTTCAAAAACAGGGTCTGACTCTTTTCCAAGGCATCACGCTGGCGTCGATCGTGCAGCGCGAAGTCACCAATACCAATTCGGAAACGCCAAGCAACGATCAGCGCCAAGTCGCGCGAGTGTTCCTCAACCGTCTGGCAGCTGGTATGACGCTCGGCTCGGACATGACGGCCTACTACGGGGATAGCCTGATAGGTGCGGCCAAATCGGTAGCGGTAGATACGCCGTACAATACGCGTATCCATACCGGTTTGCCTCCTGGGCCGATAGCCACGCCGAGCGACGCGGCCCTGCTGGCCGTTGCCGACCCTGCAAGCAACAATTATCTGTTTTTCCTCAGTGGTGACGACGGTATGACGTATTACGCCACCACCGATGCGCAGCACCAGCAAAACATCGTCCAGCATTGCCAAAAGAAGTGTTCGGTTGAGTAACAGCTCTCGAAATGCTTATATAAAAATATATTGACACATTTTGCAACACGCGATAAACTAGTGAATAGCACATTTATGGTTTTCACCATCTTACTATGTCTCCGATAACAGAGTGGAATCTTCGGAAAACGGCATAGGCGAGTGGGAGTAGTGAAGCATAAATGAGCCTACCGACAAATGTCGCACGGGTACGAAAATGAACATTTTCAAAGATAATACTAATTAACGAGAAATCGGTCGATCCGTACCCCGTTCCCTCCGCCTCTATGCGAGCTGGCGAGAAGAAAGACAAAGTAAGGTAGCGCCCTTGTAGCAATACAGGTGGCAGGAGAATGATAATTCGTAACCAACCAGCATCGGATGACGATACCTCGTCAAACGCCCGTTTGAAGCAACAAATCCTCAAACGGACGCACCGCCGAAAAACAAACAAGATGCCAAAAATGACTGTTCTTGCAGCCTATGGCGGTGTCTTTGCCCTTATTATTTCGGTTATTGCTATCGGATACCAACCTCCTCAGCCATCGACAGCCGCCTCTGTTGCGAATGCTGCTGAACAAACACCGCTTGCTTCACCGACGACTGCGGCCAATGCGCCGTCGGTCGACGAGCAGGTTGCGACCGACGTTGCGGCCAATCTCGCCGAACAGACCAATATGCCGGTGTCGAGTTACGTCGCCAACATGTCAGTGTCGCTGGCAGCCAAAACGGCATTGGCACAAACCAGCGATACGGCGATTGTCAAACCGGACATCGTTCAGCCGACCGTCAGCAACCACGACGTGACGAATTATACCGCCGTCGCAGGCGATACGGTGCCATCTGTGGCCGCTGCGCATAGTTTGACCGCCGACACTGTCCGCTGGGCAAACAACCTGACCAGTGACGCACTAACTCCTGGCAAAGTCCTTGTGTTGCCACCAGTCGACGGCGTGATCTACACCGTCAAAGCCGGTGATACGCCAGACAGCCTTGCATCGACCTATCAAGCAAGCAAAGACCGGATCATTTCGTTTAACGACCTCGAAATCAGCGGCTTGGTTCCGGGTTCCAAGATTATTATCCCGAGCGGTATTTTGCCGGAAAACCAGCGTCCAGGCTATCAAGCACCGACCAGCCGTACGACTTTGGTGAATTATGGCGATGGTGTCGACGCGGGCTATCGTGTCGCTTCTGGCATCAGTAGCGTATCTGCCGGCAACAAATACGCGTGGGGTAACTGTACGTGGTATGCCTACGAACGCCGTATGCAGATGGGTCATCCTGTCGGCAGCTACTGGGGCAATGCTAATACATGGGCGTATTATGCCCGCCAAGACGGCTTTTTGGTCAACCGCACACCCGCGGTCGGCGCAGTGTTGGTTGATACCAGCGGCTACTTCGGTCACGTCGCGGTCGTGGAAAGTGTCTCTTCAAACGGTAGCATTACCATCAGCGAGATGAACAACTACGCCTATGGTGGATTCGGCGTTGTCGATCGGCGCACGATTTCCGCAGGTCAGGCTGCTGCCTACCAATATATTCACTAAGTGGCAGTAGGATAGGGTAGTTTCGGCTTCCTTCCCCCCTCACCAACGTGACCCACTAAAGAATCTTGATGGCAAGCCTCAAGAATCTTTAGATGTGTCAGCGAGTTGGTATTGGTTCGGATGAAAGGAAGCCGAAACTACCCCTATCTACCTTTTTAATGAAATTATGTTATAATTAATCTATATGTTCGTTGACACGGCAACAGTGACGATTCAGGCAGGCAAAGGCGGCGATGGAGCCGTTAGTTTTCGCCATGAAATCTATGTCGACAAGGGCGGCCCGGACGGTGGTGACGGTGGTCGTGGTGGCAATGTGGTGTTTGAAGCGACCGAAAACCTCAACACGTTGCTCGATTTTCGCTACCAGCCGGAGCTCAAAGCCCAGCCGGGCGGCAACGGTGCCAAAGCTAAGCGCCACGGCAAAGCTGGTCAAGATCTGATCGTGAAAGTGCCGATGGGTACGCTCGTGAAGCGCGACGGCAGAGTAATTGCCGATCTGACCCAGCACGGCCAACAGGCTATCGTGGCCCATGGCGGTGACGGTGGTTTTGGTAATGCCCATTTCAAATCATCGGTCCGCCAGACGCCACGCATGGCCGAACGCGGCGAGCCGGGCGAGGCGTTTGGAGCCGAACTGGAGCTCAAACTGCTTGCCGATGTCGGCCTGGTAGGCTTACCGAACGCTGGCAAATCGACCTTTTTGAGCGTGGTCACGAACGCACGGCCGGAAATCGCCAACTACGCCTTTACGACGCTCACGCCGAACCTTGGCGTGGCCACCGTTGACGAAACAGATCTGTTGATTGCCGATATCCCCGGACTGATCGAAGGCGCGGCCGAAGGCAAAGGCCTGGGCGACCAGTTCCTGCGGCACGTCGAACGCACGGCGGTGCTGTTGCATTTGATTGATGCGTACAGCAATGACGCAGCCACCGACTACACCACCATTCGAGCTGAGCTCGAAAAATACTCGCCCGAACTAGCAACACGGCCAGAAGTCATCGCATTGACCAAGACCGAGGGGCTCGACGAAGAAATCATTGCCATGCAGTCAGATGCCCTTCACGCAGTGGCCGGTAGTAGCGCGCCAGTTATCGCCATGTCGTCGACCGCGCACCAACATCTGACCGAAGTGTTGCGCCTGCTCAAAGAACGGGTCGAGGCTGCAAAGGCGGTTATCGAAGAAGAGGGTGACGAGGAAACGGAAGGCTTGCCAGTGATTACATTGTCGTCCGAAGCTGCCTCGACCGCTTGGACGGTCGAAAAAGACGATGACACCTATGTGGTTCGTGGCGACAAGATCGAAAAATTCGCTCGCCGGACCAATTTTGACCAATACGAAGGCGTGAACCGCTTGCGCGACATCATGAAAAAAATGGGCATTACCCACGAACTGACCCGCAAAGGCGCGGTTGGTGATAGTATTATTCGCATCGGCAACGATGAATTCACGCTGCTAGAGCAACAAAACGACTAAATATTGTTGACAAAATAAGTAACTAGTGCTATAATGTTGCTTACCATCAAGTGAGGTGAGTAAACATCCTTGATTGGACATTGACAAGTTGAGTAAGTTATAGGAACTTATTGCAGGCAACCAGGCGAGTAAAAATAGTCGTTTGATTGTCTGCAATAAGGGGAAGTACTCCTGCGTAGACGGTAGAAAGGATATACCAATGTCCCCTCCGAGCTATCTCACCCAGACCGAATCGATGAACTCCGTGATCGGCGGCTTCGGCGACTGATCGGCCCGCGGCGGGTTTCACACCTAGCCGGCCCGATGCAGTCCCCAATCCCCACCCTGTTTAGAAAGGTGTTATCGTGAGAAAGCGATGTAGTTGCTTCTTGTGAGCAACCCTCCTAGGCTGTAGGCGCTGACCGCGCCGTTGACAAGGGAGAAGAGATGCTCATGCCTCTTGTACGGGCAACACATCTCTGTGGCATGCGCCACCTCCGCTCGGTACTGATTCATGGTTGCGACCTGCGGGATCATACCACAGCCACTTCGAATAAATGAATACGGACGTAAGTCGGAGCTGGCCTGGGTGGACACTCGGGTACAGCTTCGCCTTACGCGACAGAACTTACTCAACTTGTTATACACACCTAGTTCGCTAGGTGTTTTTCTTTTGTTGTGAATATTGTTGACAAAAATAGACTTTAGTGCTATAATGGTAACATACTTCAGTTGAGGTGGAAACTTCCTGAGGTGCACAGTGAAAATTCAGATATGTCCATACAAGTCGTTGACGTCGCTTTCTGTATACCTGCCGGGTATGTGGGAAGCGACGTCAATAAAAGGCGCGCTCATAAAATGGTATAATATCCTACTCCCTCAATTAGCGAAAAGGATCCGTTGTGAAGCAGAGACTATAGCGTCCTCTGGTTCGATATATCGGGCCAGACGGGGTAGCTACGCACCCTGGCAACTAACAGCGAGTACCTGCACAAGCCCGCACATGCGGCATGGGTGCAGGTAGTACTGTCCGAAACCTCGATTTGGAAAGGTGGTGAACCTGAATGCTCAACATTCGGGGTTTCACCTAGCGTGGTTCTAGCCTTGCTGTGCCACTCTGTCATCATACCGGTGGAGCCGCGCCCGTTCGCGCACGGCTTGCGCATTGCGCGGCTCCACCTTGGACTTTATGATTGTATCCTCGGTCGCTGTTGAGCTTTGCTCGCGCGATCTTGTAGGATACGGTCCGCAGACAGGTACTCTGTCGCAGCCTTATTTTTCCGGCCGAAAACGGAAAGATACTGGCGCGATACGACGCACTGTCTGCGGACCACCCGACTTATCTGAATTTTCTATAAACCCTGTCACATGGCAGGGTTTTTCATTTGCTATAGTAGAGGGAGATGGCACAGACATTTTTCTTTTACGACCTAGAGACGACCGGATTATCCGGTCGCAGCGACCGAATCATGCAGTTCGCCGGGCAGCGCACCGATATGGATCTGCAGCCGGTCGGCGAACCGTACAACGTGTTGGTGGCGCTGAATGACGATATATTGCCCAGTCCCGACGCACTGATGGTGACGGGCATTACGCCGCAGCAAACGGTTACCGATGGTTATACCGAGGCGCAGTTCGCTGACCTGCTGCTCAAAGAAGTTTTTACCCAAGACACGATTGCGGTCGGCTTCAATAACATTCGCTTCGACGATGAATTCGTGCGGCATTTGCTGTGGCGGAATTTTCGCGATCCATATGAATGGGCGTGGCGCGACGGCCGCTCGCGTTGGGATCTGCTGGATGTCGTACGAATGACGCGCGCTTTGCGGCCAGATGGCATACAGTGGCCGACGGTCGATGGCAAAGCGGTCAACAAACTTGAGCTGATTACCAAAGAAAACGGCATTGACCATTACAAAGCACACGATGCTTTGAGCGATGTCGAGGCGCTGATTGCGGTGACGCGACTAATCAAGGAAAAACAGCCGCAACTATACGCGTACCTACTCAAGATGCGCGACAAAAAAGAGGTGCAAAAACTGGTCAACCTGGACGATAAGCAACCCTTCGTTTATACCAGCGGTCGCTACAACGCCGACTATCACAAGACGACTGTGGCTTTTCCGCTGACCAGCGGCAAGAACGGCAACGTGGTGGTGTACGATTTACGGATTGATCCGACGCCGTTTTTGGACATAGACCAAAAAGCACTGGCCAAGCTGCTGTACGCGACATGGGAAGAACGCCAGGCCGAAGGCTTTACGCCGCTGCCTGTCAAAGAGCTGCAATACAACCGTGCGCCGTCCGTGGCACCGCTGGGCGTACTGGAACAGGGTGACGGCTGGCAGCGAATTAGCATCGACAAAGACACGGTCGAAAAACACAAGAAGCTGCTGCTCGGGGCACCGGGCTTTGCCGAAATGGTGCGTGGATTGTTTGAAGGACGGGCGGAATTTAAGAAATCACCGGATCCCGAAGCGCAACTATACGACGGTTTTTTGAACGATGCCGACAAAGTGCGTACGCAGGCAGTCGCGGCTGCTGGCGAAAAAGATCTGGCGGATTTTCACCCGAATTTTGGGGACGAACGCTTGCCGGAATTATTACTGCACTATAAAGCGCGTAGTTTTCCAAAGACGTTGAGCGCCGACGAATCGGCCGCGTGGGAAAAATGGCGCGTGGCACATTTGCAGGCGCAGTTGCCTGGATTTATGAAGTCTATGGCGCGGGTTAGCAAAGGCGAACTGACCGACAACCAAAAATTTGTGTTGGAAGAATTGCAGCTCTGGCTGGAGAGCATCGCACCGAGCGATTTGTCGGATGTATCGAGCCCTGACTAGACGCGGCTGAAGCGGCGTTTTGGTAGACGATCGCGCTTGTTGGTGAGATTCACGAGGTTATAGCGTATTTTGCGGAATATGTCGAAGCGGCGGGCTAGCAGCTCGAAAACAATCATGCCGAGCGTAGTGGTCATAATAGCCAGCATCATGCTAGGCGATAGGGTGGCGGTACTGCCAGGCAGCGCACCGATCAGAATAAAATTGAGGAGCAAGTCGGGAATGTGAAGCGCATTCAGGACAAGCCAGACAAAAAATACCAGAGCTAAAATGTTGATCGTTTTGCGCATACCGCACTCCTTATACACAGTGAATTTGCATAAATATAACAAACATGTCTTTGTAAAGCAACGATAAGCGTGATGGATGAGGCGGCAATGCTCAGCTTGAGCACAAGACTGGAAAAAGTTGCCAAAAAAGCGTATACTATACGGGTTATGCCGGAGGTGATACGAGTTACTGGTGCGCGTGAGCACAATCTCAAAGACATTAGCGTGGAAATTCCGCGCGATAAGCTCGTGGTCATTACCGGTCTGTCTGGGTCGGGCAAATCAAGCTTGGCGTTCGACACGATTTACGCCGAAGGTCAGCGCCGCTACGTGGAAAGCCTTAGTAGCTACGCGCGGCAGTTTTTGGGTACCATGGACAAGCCGGATGTCGACCAGATCGAAGGTCTCAGCCCGGCAATCAGCATTGACCAAAAATCGACCAGCCGCAATCCACGCAGTACCGTGGCGACGGTTACGGAAATTTATGATTATCTGCGTTTGCTGTACGCGCGCATCGGTGTGCCACATTGCCCGATTGATGGCAACCCAGTGCAGCGCCGCACGCCGCAGGACATTATCGACGCGGTGCTGCAGTACGACGACGGCAAGCGCTTGCTGATTTTGGCGCCGATCGTCAAAGACAAAAAAGGTGAGTTCGCGCACGTGCCGGAACAATACCGCCGGCTTGGCTTTGCTCGGGCGCGGGTCGACGGCGTGGTCTATGCGCTCGACGAATTTCCTGATCTGCAAAAGAACTACAAGCACGACATCGAAATCGTGGTCGATCGTATCGCGATCAGTGACGACATGAAGGGCCGCGTGTCGCAGAGTGTCGAGCAGGCGCTCGACATTGGTGGTGGCATCGTGGAAGTGCTGCGCGTGGACGACGAAGAAACCGATGTGTATTCGCAGCGCTATGCCTGTGTCGATCATCCGAACGAAGAAATTCCCGAGCTCGAGCCACGGCTGTTCAGCTTTAACGCGCCGCAGGGTGCGTGCCCGGTTTGTACCGGTCTTGGTAGCCGGCTAGAAGTCGACCCGGAACTGGTGTTCAACCCAAACTTGACCATTAGCGAAGGTGCGATTCGGCCGTACAACCGTGTCAACAGCGATGCGTGGTATATGAAGCGCTTGGCCGAAGTGGCCGAGGCGCATGGCTTTAGTTTGCAGGTGCCTGTTCGTGAATTGTCTGCCGAGGCGCTCGATAAGATTTTGTATGGTACGGGCAGTCAGACCTACCGTGTGCAGCTTGGGACCGGTCGCTACTATGATTCAACCTACGAGGGCGTGATTCCGAACCTAGAGCGCCGCCACAAAGAAACCGACAGCGAATTTATGCGCCGTGATATCGAACGGTTCATGCGCGAGCGTGAATGTCATGCCTGTAAAGGCGCGCGTTTGAAGCCTGTCGTGCTGGCTGTCACGGTCCACGACAAAAACATCATGGATATTTGTAATTTGGGTGTCGACGAAGCGCTGGACTTTTTTGCCAATCATTTCAAACTGACCGAAACCGAGCAGCTGATCGCGACGCAAATTTTGAAAGAAATCGTGGCGCGCCTGAGTTTTATGAGCAACGTTGGTCTGACGTATCTGGAACTGGCACGTGCAGCTAACACGCTGAGTGGTGGCGAGGCGCAACGTATTCGTTTGGCGACGCAAATTGGCAGTGGCTTGCAAGGCGTATTGTATGTATTGGACGAGCCGTCAATCGGTTTACATCAACGTGATAACGACCGCCTGATCGCGACGCTCAAACGATTGCGCGATCTTGGCAACACGGTGCTAGTGGTCGAGCACGACGAAGACACGATTCGTGAAGCGGACTATTTGCTGGATATCGGTCCGGGCGCGGGTGTTGCTGGTGGTAACGTGGTGGCAGCAGGTACGCCAGCCGAAGTCGCGAAAAATCCGAATAGTATTACAGGGCGCTACCTCGCTGGTACCGAAAAAATCGATGTGCCCAAAAAGCGCCGGACTATCGAAAAAGATCGAAAACTGATTATAAAAAACGCGCGCGAAAATAACCTCAAGAACATCGACGTGGAAATCCCGCTGGGCGTTATGACCGTGGTCAGCGGTGTCAGCGGCAGCGGTAAGTCGACGCTGGTGAACGACATTTTGGCAAAGGAACTTTCGGCTCGGTTGCATCGCAGCCAAGAAGTACCGGGCGCGCACGACAGTATCGAAGGTGTCAAGCAGCTCGACAAAGCTATCGTCATCGACCAGTCGGCGATCGGCCGTACGCCACGCAGTAACCCAGCCACCTATACAGGCGTCTTTACGCCGATTCGCGAATTGTTTGCTAGCACGCCCGAAGCTAATATTCGCGGGTACAAGGCTGGTCGTTTCAGCTTCAATGTCAAAGGCGGCCGCTGTGAAAACTGCCAAGGCGACGGCGTAATCAAAATCGAAATGCACTTTTTGCCGGACGTGTACGTAACGTGCGACGTGTGCCATGGCAAACGCTACAACCGCGAAGCGCTGGAAATCAAGTACAAAGACGCGACCATCAGCGACGTGTTGGAAATGACTGTCGAACAAGCGGCGACGTTCTTTGAAAACGTGCCGGCGATCGCGCGCAAACTAGACACGTTGGTCGACGTTGGCCTGGGCTACATCCGCTTGGGTCAGCCAGCTACGACGTTTAGCGGCGGCGAAGCGCAGCGTATCAAACTGGCGAGCGAACTGAGCCGGCGCAGTACTGGCCGCACTATGTACATTCTCGACGAGCCAACTACCGGCTTGCATAGTGCAGACGTCAAACGGTTGCTGGGTATTCTGCAGCAGCTGGTCGAAGGCGGTAACAGCATGGTGATTATCGAACATAATCTCGACGTTATCAAAACGGCCGACCATATCATCGACATGGGTCCCGAAGGTGGCAACGGCGGCGGGCAAGTCATCGCGCAGGGCACGCCCGAAGAAGTCACGAAAGTTCCCGATTCGTTTACCGGCGTCTATCTCAAGCCGCTACTCTAGCATAGTCGTGCAAAAGAGCAGGTGGTTATTTCACAGTTTTATTCCTCGACGCGCGCTACGATAAAAGTGTCGGAAGGAGGAATACGATGCCCTATAAAACAACGAATGAGCTGCCAGATTCGGTAAAAAATGTCTTGCCGGACCATGCGCTCGACATCTACAAGGAAGCGTTTAATAGCGCCTATGACCAATACGATTCGCCCGAGCAGCGGCGCGGTGATGCCGATAGAGAAGAGACCGCGCATCGTGTTGCCTGGAGCGCCGTCAAAAAAGCCGGCTACGAAAAGGGTGACGATGACAGGTGGCATAAGAGCCAGCGGAGTATGTAGGGCAGCTACGAAGATGTATATACGAAGTCATAGTCCGTGTCGGTAAATCTGCGTCGGATGGCCTTTACAGAACATTACTCAAAAGATAACAACCCAGGCTCGGCTGAGTTGTTACTTCGACGCCTAGGCGTTATTTCTTTTTTGTGCCGTACGGACTTTGGTTAGTCGGCTTTAGACTAACGCCAAGCTTTGAGGCTTGGCTCTGTACTGAATCAGGGGTACGACCAAGCTTGAGACCCATTACACGCGTAGGCGTGTTGCCTTTCGCAAGCGACTTAAGTGCTTGATTTTGGGCCGGAGTCCATGCTTTGCCATTGTTCTTAGGAGCTGCCATTGGTGGTAGCCTCCTTTCGAGCAAGATCTAAATAAAAAAGGTGCGAGCCGATCTTCTGGTTGCCCAGAGCGACCGAGCCATGCTCTGGCCAGCCGTTTATACCCCCACCATGGTCCACCTCACAGGTGGAACCATGACCATTTTACCATTAAGTTTAAGTATTTTGTGATAGTGATGCGTATTCTGCAACAGAATGATGTTATATTTGTGTATGTACGACTATTCCGAGAGTGCTTCAGGTATTTGCGACTAAGATGCTCTGTATTTTGAAAAATATTATATAATCAAATACGAAATACGAGAGGAAAACAAAATGTCGCAAATTACCTTTATCACAGGCAATGGACTGGACTTGAGGCTTGGGCTGGATACCCGATATATCGACTTTTACAAATATATCGATAAAAACAAGCTTCATCCGGAAAACCGGATTTACAAAGCCATACAGGGAGATCCTGTGACATGGGCAAATTTTGAGTATCAGCTAGGTGCGTATACCCGATATATCGACGATTTTAAGGAAGCCGGTCGGGTGAGTGAGGCGAAAGTGTTCCACGACGAGTTGGAACAAGTAACGCTAGACTTGGCAAGGTATCTGAGGACTCAGGATGAAAAATTTGAACGCGAGAAGTACATGCACGGCATTACCAGGGATACTCTTTTAGATGGTCTATCAAGCGGACAGAAGGAGCAGTTCATTCCTTATCTAAATGGAGGCCAGCAGAACGGTATCGGCTTTGTGACACTCAACTATACCTCGACACTCGAAAAACTAATCGGGTCTTTTAAGGCGTTGAGCTCGGACCGTACATATTTTACCGAAATACATCATATCCATGGTAGCCTGGTCGAAGATATGACACTTGGCGTCAATGATGAATCGCAAATGTCGAGCGTCATGATGGGCTCTGAACGAGATGACTTGATAAAGCCTCGTTTGATTCAGTCGATGAAGGATGGACGAATCTCGCATACAAAGGAGATGCTCAAGAAGAGTTCGATTGTTGTACTATATGGGACGTCGATTGGTGATACAGATAAGTATATATGGGAGATAGTACTTGATTGGCTGAAGAATAAGGTTGATAGACTATTGATTATTCATAAGTATAGCTCATCCTACACTATTGAAAGCAGGACGATTTCGCGTCGGAAAAAGCTGTTGAATACAGAAGTAGAAGATTTGTTCTTGGGTAAAGTAGAGATTGCCGAGGAGATAAAAAACGAGCTGCGCGAACGTATTTTTGTTATTCATAATAGTGATAAGTTGTTTAGGCCGCGACAGTAATAAAGCCAAATGGCTAGTTGCTTGGCCTAATTTACGATTCATACCTCGGCAAGAAGTAAATCTCTTCTTCGTAGCTCTATTTCCAGCCCGCGAGGATGACCGAGTTGATTGCCATGACGACCAAAAAGAAGCTGCTATTGACCCACCAGAGTTTCCAACTTTGGCGCATATAGAGCGTGTTGCCGACTGTGGTGGCTGCCGTGAAGCCAAGCCATAGCACGACGCCCGCGACCAAGCCGTTCGTCAGTGGATGCGTACCCGTTGCGACGTGAAGCGAATTAAGAATTATCGCGAGAACCACTGCCTGTACCAACGACGCGACAGCAACGAAGGCAATCGCTCGGTTTGCGACGTCTTTTGGCATTTTCATGAGGTTATGGCCGCTGAGTTTTGACCATTTTTTACCGAATCCGGCCGGTGAATACCAAAATGACCCCACGACTACATTGATAATAAACGCCACGAGTACCGCCCAAAGGTTTATTCCGCTTAAATCTAACATTACTGCCTCCTTACCTAGTGTTACGGGTATTATTAATCTTTGCTGGTATAGAGTCAATACGCTATCGTATAGGAGTAGTTTCGGTGTCCACTGGATGTTCAACGTGGTCGGCTAGACGACAGGGCCTCGGAGCAAGATACGCGCGATAGAGGCGAAGTGTCCTGACGTACGAAGAATCTCCTCTGTTGCATCATCGATATGACTATGGCTGACGGCTACGATAGGGTCGCGAGTGGAATAGATCGTGGTGATACGTTCGCGAGAATCGTGCGTGAGCTTTTTGACTGTACTGTCGACCACTGGCATGAGCCGGTAAAAAGCAGGGTGCTTGCGTTTATGATACGGATGGACTTGCGCGGCGCCGTGGTTATAGCCGCAAATCGTCACTACTCGATTTACGCGAGTGAGGTTGCGCGAAAAGGCGAGTAGTGCCATCGCACCTCCTGCGCTTTCTCCTACTAAGACGATTTCGTCTTCCGGAAAGTTTTCGATGATTTTGGCGATTCGTTCGTACTTGTCTTCGTACGTTTCGCGCTGGTCGTTCCAGTGCATTGGCACAAAGCTTATGCGCGTCCCGGCGCGCTTCCATCTGGCTAAGGCTATGCGTCGAAGAGGGTCGAAGCGGTCGCCGAGTCCTGGAATGTAGACGATACGTATCATTATGGCTAGTGTAGCACTTTGTTGATTTCGTGGTTTAGCGACGCATTTTCTCGAGAGCGCTTGACAAACCGCTTATGCTAGAGTAAGGTGTAAATCAGTAAGTAATCTCCAAAAGAAACACTTACACCAGGCTCAGGGCACATTCCGATAAACAATTGAGGAAAGGGCCGATGAGCAACAACAAAAATATTCCTTGCAAGGATGCAAAACTACCGGCTGATCACCGGTATTTTTGTTTTTCGCAAATCTTTTGTTACGCGGCGATTTCTTGGTAGCGCTGTTTGAGCTTGGCGATGATGTCGCGGTAGTCGTGCTGTTCGACGTAATCCCATGCCTGCTGATAGTCGGGGTACTGGCGGGAGCGCTCGATATCGCGCGTTAACCGGTACGGCTCTTTGTGAATGTCGAGATACATGTATTTCAGGGCTGCATGCACGGCGATATGTACCAACGTTCCGCCGGAGTGTTCTTCACCGAAAAGCTTTTCCCACTGCAGGCGGCTTTGCGCGCGCTGGTTTTTGCTGGTGATAATCTGATTGTCCGCGAAAAGCACATGAAACAGTTCATGGGTCAGGATGTCGATAAATGCGTCCGGTTCATGCGCCATGTCGAGAATCAGTGGAAAGCTGATAGCGGCCCAATCGTACTGCCATGGTGCCACGGCGACGTCGATAACCGGTGCGGCAAAGGTCAGGTCCATACATGTTTGCATGCCATCAAGTATCAGTTGTTCTTTGGCGCTCCACGCTTGGCGATAAGCCTCGGCTTTGTCTTCGGCTTCATCGTAGGTGAGCAACGTGCTATCGGGCGCGGAAACGATACGGACGTTGCGCAGCAAGTTGGCGTAGGTAATGAGAACGGTCGGGTTTTTGGTCATGCCATGATTATAGCATTCGCCGCACTGCAGTTATTTACGGGTAAATCGTTTGAAAAGTTGTTTGCGTGAAGCTTTGTTGCCAAGCGCATGAATGAGCGGACCGCCCAGCGACAGGACGACAACAAGCAGGACGATCGGTAAGATCAGCGTGTCGACATTGATACCGTGTGCTTCCAGCCAACCGCCGGCAAAGTAGCCGATAAGCGGTACGCTCAGCGCCCACAGCAGTGCACCGATGGCATTGTAGAACATGAGCGTCCGGTAGGGCATTTTGGCGACGCCGGCAATGATAGGCACGAACGAACGAACCGCTGGGATGAAGCGGCCCAGGATGATAGCTTTGCCACCGTGTTTTTTGTAAAATGCTTCGGCTTTTTCCACGTATTCACGACGAAACAATAGGCCATCTTCTTCTTTGATGAAGCGTTTGCCCAGGCCCTTGCCACTCCAATAGCCGATGGTCGCACCGGCAAAATTGGCAATAAATATCATGATGATGGCCAATGTGAGCGAAAAATGGCCTTTGGCAGCGAGCAGACCGGCAGCGAACAAAATGGTGTCACCTGGCAAAAAGAAGCCGAATGGAAAGCCACTTTCGACAAAAATAACCGCGATGATGCCGGGTAGCCCGAGCGAGACGATAAGGTTGTTAAACTCAGTCATTACTCCTTATTCTAGCATGCTAAAGAATAGGTAGTGTATAATGGTAACAGTAAAAACGGAGGTTCCACGTGAACGATATTACGCTGAAGTTAGAAGAACGCGCAGTTGCCGGCAAAAAAGTTGCCCGGTTGCGCCGTGACGGTATTGTACCAAGTGTCGTGTATGGCGGTTCATCAAATCCAATCAACACCCAGTCCGGCCTGGTCGAAACGACCAAGGTCGCGCATACGGCTGGCAAGCATACGCCGGTCAATCTGGTGATTGATGGCAAGAAAAAGTTGGCGATTATCAAAACGATTGACATGGATCCTGTGCGCCATCGGGTACGCCATATCGCGTTTCATACGATCAAGCAAAACGATGTTATTACGACTGAAGTGCCGATTCATTTGGTAGGTTTGGGCGAAAGCGAAGCCGAAAAAGCCGGGCTGGTCGTGCTGCAAGCGATCGAGCATGTCGAAATCAAAGCCAAGCCGGCTGATTTGCCTGAAGCATTGGAGCTGTCGATTGCCGGTCTGAAAACCACCGATGACAAGCTGACGCTTGATGACATCAAGCTACCAAGCGGCGTTGAATTCAATAGCTTGGAACAGGATGTCGAACTAGTCGTAGCCAACGTCTACGAGCCAAGCGCCCTGCAGGCTGCCAACGACGCGGCTGGCGGTGATGCCGAAGAAGCAAGCGCCGAAGACGTGGCTGCCGATAATGGCGGCGACACGCCACAAGGCGGCGAAGACCAAGCCGAAAACGCTGGTGGCAAAAAGGCCAAAGAAGAACACGGCGAATAAGCACTGATGCAATCAAAATACGCTCGACTGGATCGGGCGTATTTTTGTGAGAGAAAATTTACTTTTTAGCAAAAATAATGTATAAATATAACTATAAATTATATGTGTGGCTATATGCTGGCGGAATAATACAGGAATGGCGAATCAACGAGAATCGGAACCGATGCCGCAAGAGGGATTTGCGACCAAGCCATGGCCAGATCAAGTGTGGATTGATCATGTGACGGGCGAGCAAGAAATTCGACCGCCAGTGCAGGATTTATACGTGTTTGGTAATCCAGACGTGCCCGTTGCGCTCTATAGGGATTTGATCAATGACACCGTTCGGTCGCACCAGGCAACTGTTCTATCTTCGGCGCCAGGCAACGGCAAAAGTATTTATAACAAACAGTTTTTCTATGAGTCGGGACAGTATCGACGAATTTTTCAAACACAGCCGCGCATACTTGCAACGCGTGAAAACGCACGCTACGCACAACATACTATGGAGCAAGCAGCTGGTCACGGTATGAGCGATGTGATCGGCTATCGTACTGCACACGAAGGTGATGCCATGGGGCCGTCGCATGTGATTCGCGAACATACGGATGGCTATTTACTGCAACTGCTCCTGAGCGATGATACCGATGTCATCACAAAAGACGACTTGCTGATTATCGATGAAGCACACGAGCGCAATCCAAATATTGATATTGTCTTGGCATTGGCACTAAAAAAGGACTTACGTGTTTTAATACAAAGCGCGACGATTGATACCGACAAGTTTGCTCGGTACTGTTCGCGAGTACTTGGTGGCGCCGAAGTACCAATTCTCGAGCTGCCCGGTACGATGTATCCAGTGCAAAAGCGCGTTGGTGGAGAAATGCCCGACGAAATTATGAAATATGCGCATATGGGTCGTGATAACCCGCTCGGCGTTGACGGCCCTCTCAATATCGGCGCACTTTTGCCGGGCGCGCACGACCGCCAATCGATGCACTCACGTATTGCACGCAGAGTCGGCGGCTATGCGATTTTGCATTTGTATGGTGACCAGTCGGCAGCCGAGCAGCAACGAAGCTTTCAGTCGTATCCGGGTGGAAAAATCGTTCTTATGACTGATGTTGGTCGAACAAGTACAACGATTCCAGATTTACACGTGATGCTCGATGGAGGCTATCATAAAACCAATGACTTTCGTGCAGGTGTTCGGTATCTTAGTACCAAGCCAGTCACAAGGACTGCTATCGACCAAGGCGCTGGACGTGTCGGTCGTACGGGACCAGGTATTTATGTCGATGTGTCACTACCGGGCTATCCGCCCAAACCACGCGATAGTGAAGGCACCCTAATGCTCGATGAATATGATACGCCGCCGATCCAACGTATTGATCCACTGGGACATTACATGAAACTGATGACTGCGGGCGAAAGTTTTGAATCGCTTGACCTGATGGATATACCTCGCCAAGATAATATCGAGCATGCAAAACGCCAGGCTGTTCGTATTGGTGCGGTTGTAGCAGGAGCCTATGAAAAGACCGATATCGGTAAGGCGATGGAACGGTTTTCATCACTCGATCAGCCATTCGCCAGAATGCTTGTGGAGGCGCATCGGCACGGCAAAAAGGTTGAACTCCAGGCAGCGGCTATGCTGGCAGCTTGTCAACAAGATGGCGGCATTACCGTCACCGAGCAGAACGCAGAACGATGGCGACAGCTTACCAAAGAAACTCGCTCGGATATGTTGGTGCAACTGGATATTATGGCGCAGGCTCTCTGGATGGATAATGAACAACGCGGTCGATACAATATCGTGAACCGTCGGCTCAAGTATGCCGAAAACCTGCTATTGCGACTTTGCGATGATTTGAATCTTGATATTAATGCGCTCAGTGTGCCTAACGAAGAAGAGCGCAAGCAGCTCATCGGCTGCATCGTTACCGGCTGTGATACGTTGTTTATGCGTCGGGAGAACGGTCGGTTGTATAGCAATAACCAAGGATTTGAAGGGCGTTTGCCAAAATCAACGACGGTGAATGGTCATCGGTTGATGATAGGCACACCATACGTGCTTGAGCATTATCGCAGCAAAAAACTCAAGTCGCACCGGATTATCAAATATGCGACAAGCGTGTCGGCAGAGCAGCTTGTCAAACACGCGCCGTGGCGCTGCCAATATGTGAATGAGCAGTACCATGTTGATGAACAGGGTAGTGTCTACAGGTCGCATAATATTTATTTTGATGGCAAAGAGCTTTACGATGCAGTTTACGACGAAGCAGAGCCAAGTATCCAAACGACCCGAGCGCTCCTGCATAAACTTTTTTATGATCCGATACCTCAAAAAAATGCGAACGCCGCAACCATGGAAATCTATACCGAAGCGGCACGTTTGAAGGATTTGTTAATCGACCGTTCTGACGGCAAGGAATATTATGATCATATCTTAGAGTCGGTCGTGATGGATAATGTCTCGAAATGGGGCGACGTGAAGGTAAATCGTATGTATCAGCTGACGCAGCTGTTACATAAGAGCCGGGTGCATGAATGGTTGCGCCAAACGCTATCTGCAGAAAATCACGAAACGCAAACTATTTTGCGTAACTCACCAAATTCCATTGTGGTTGAGATGGATGATGAGTTAACCGAAATCGCAGTTGAGTATCGTCAAAACAAGGCATTTTTGAATATGCCGCTTTCTATGGCGAAGTATCTCGACAATGATGAGATTGTAGAAGAACTCGGTGGCCGCCAGGTCGGTGTATGGGCTGATCATTCTCGTAAAAATCATCTGCTGCTTCATAATGCGATCGCCAAAGCCAAAGCTGGCAACCGAGCAACACGCAGGCAGGCAACACGTCGTAAAGAATAAATGAACATTCAAAAAGCCGTCTGTCACCCACATCGTTGGGAGTGACAGACGGCTTTATTGGAGGGGCTAATACTGCGACAGTTCACGCCAAGCTTTGCTGCCTCGGACATGCCGAAACAAACTGGGGCTTACGAGCGGCTCGAAATCAGCGTCACTGATGGTGAAAAAGCCAACCAAATCAGCCGGCGGCCATTCATTGGGCAATGCAATGACAAGGTCGATGCCGTCGTCGAAGCGCTCGAGCTCACCGGTGCGAACCGCTGTGTCGATAGCTGCCAGGATGATCTCAGCGCGAGAACATCCTTTGCAGCGGATATTCAAGCGATTGAGGACGGGCATCAACTCGTCAACAAGCGCGCCTTCACACCCGACGGCGATGATCTTGCCGTTGCGTCGGATATGTCCGACGATTCGGCGAATAACATCATCGAGAGTGGCTTTTGGCCGTTTCATGCTCACGATTTACTCCTCTCAACTCTCAACGTACTCTCGCGCTGGTTAGACCAGTACCACGTTCGACTGTGGTATTAAGCTTGGCTGCATTATATCATGAACATATTGTTTATGCAAGCATAAACGTCCTTAATTTGGTTGAAGCTGTCATATGTATGTCGCAATACGGTCGGTCAGTTCGTATTTGTCTTCGAGCACGAGTGGAAAGCGCTCAGCATAGGGCAATGTACGCGCAATGTTGGCGCGAGCTTGTTCGTGAAACGCTGCTGCCGAATGGACATTATGGACAGTTTTGAGCGCATGGGCGCCGTTGCGAAAATGCGTGTAGCCAGGGTCGTTTTTATCGATGGCTTTGACGAATGCGGCTTCGTCGTCTGTGAGCGCTTCGTATGCTTCAACTGCCGCGACAAGCTCGGGCCACTTTTTGCCGTAGTCTGAGCGAAATGCCAAGAGCGCTTCTGCTTCACGTGCTTTTTTATCCTGCAGGGCATCGTCTGATATGTTGAATGTCGGTACGTCACCCACGTAGGCTTCGGGCAGATCGTGCAGCAAGCAGTACAGCGCGACTTTGCCGGCATCGAGTTTTGGATAATGGGCGCGGGCATAGGGTACGGCGAGCGCCGCCAAGTGAAGTGCATGGATTGCATCTGGCTCGAACGAGTGGTCGGCGAGCATAGTGCTGCGCAGGACGTCGGCGTATTTGTTGGCGATTGTCGCTAAATCATCAGGTACCGTTATACGAGTATGCGACTTTGGCAGTACACAGTAGGACGCATAAGCACCGTAGTCAACATGGCGAAGTTCGTGTATCAGATACGCTTCAAACTGCAGACCGGCCTGACTCGGTGAGTCGCCGCCGCGTAGCGCATTCGCAACAAGCGTGATGCTACGACGTAACAGTATTCGGGCGCGGATTTCTCCGTCATGTTTTTGTTCAAGAATCGGATACACCTGACTGCTGATTGCCATCAGTGCGTCGATTCGTTGGCTACTAGTATTCGGTGCTGTCATAGGTGTAGGTTCCTGAGTGATAGGGAATGTTATTGTCGATGAGGTGAATGAATTCGCGGGCGCTTTCGAACGTTTTGTCTTTGGCTACGAACGCCTCTTGGGTTAGCCATTCGTTGTGGCCACCTTCAAAATCGGTCATCAGTTCGCCGGTTGCGTTGGTGGTGTGCATGATGACGAAGACTTTGTCTTCAAGCAGCGCACCGGATTCTTTTTTGTAGTCACGTTTGCGAAAGACCATTTTGTAGGTAAATGTAGCGGTTAGTCCGGTTTCTTCATGCAGTTCGCGCGCGGCGGCATCTTCGAAGCTCTCGCCCCAGCGGACTTTGCCGCCGAGTCTGCCCCAAAACCCATAGTAGGGCTGTTTGAGCCGTTGCTGGCATAAAAATTCGCGCTGTCCGTCACGCTGCCGCTCCACCACCAGCACGACCGAAACTTTCGGCTGTCGCTCGATTTCGTTTTCGTCGGTATCCAGCCGGTTGGCGTATTCCTTGCCTTGCGATGTCAGCGCGTATTGATCGCCTTTTTTTGCCACGTAACCACGTTCAAGCAGTTTTTTGATATGAAAATTGAAATGATCGCTGGTGAGGCCGGTGTCTTTTTGCAGCTCGGCAAATCCGGCGCTCGGTGAAAAAAGCAAATGCCGCAGGATGGCGATCTGGGTCTCATGGACAAGCGGTTCGTAACTCATAAACTCTCCTTCATGCTATGAGTTTAGCCTAGCAAACACAACCATAGGCATCTAGTAAAGTCGAGTTTACTCGTCGATGAATCCGCCGGACTGGTGGCTCCAAAGCTTGGCGTAGGTGCCGTTCTGTTTGAGTAGTTCAGCGTGCGTACCGTCTTCGATGATCGTGCCGTTTTCGAGCACGATGATGCGGTCAAGTTTGGCAATGGTGGAAAGCCGGTGTGCAATGACGATCGACGTGCGGTCTTTCATGAGCGTTTCGAGCGAATCCTGGATGAGCTTTTCCGACTCGCTGTCGAGCGCGCTGGTGGCTTCGTCGAGCACCAGAATCGGTGCGTCTTTTAAAATGGCGCGGGCAATGGCGATGCGCTGGCGCTGCCCGCCGCTGAGCTTGACGCCGCGTTCACCAACCAAGGTGTCGAAGCCTTGCGGGAGTTTGTCGATGAATTCAAGCGCATGAGCTTTTTGGGCAGCTTCTCTGATTTCTGTATCAGTCGCATCAGGCTTACCATAGGCGATGTTTTCTTGGAGTGAGCGATGAAAAAGCAACGGTTCCTGGGGCACGTACGATATATGACGACGCAAGTCCTCTTGGGTGATAGTGGTAATAGCTTGGTCATCAATAGAAATTGTGCCGCTATCGACATCGCTGAGACGAAGGAGGAGCCGCGTCAGGCTGGTTTTGCCAGAGCCGGAGTGGCCGACCAAGCCAACACGCGTGCCCGGCGCAATTGTCAGATTAAAATCCTTAAAGAGCTCTTCGCTACTTTCGGGATGAGCAAACGTGACGTCGGCGAAATGAATGGTGCCATCGTGAATACGGACGGGTTCGGGACTCTGTGGGTCTTTGAGCAATGGTGGCGTGGCGAGCATTTCTATCATAGGAGATGCGTCGCCGAGAATACGTATATATGCCCGCGTCAGGCCGGTGACTGACCATAGCTGTGACACGACATTGAGCGTATAGACGATGACAAGATAGGTAACGGCAACCGAACCAATGTGATATTGGGTAGCAAGAACGGCAGCGACGAATGCGGCGATGTTCATGATTGTGAGCATGCCGGCGAAGCCTGCGGTCGTCGTAACGACGCTACGCATTTCGCGACGGTTTGCTTTTTGCCAGCTGCGAATCCTTCCATCGAAGGCCTTGCGTTCGAATGCCTCTCCAGCGAATGCTTTGACAGTTGTAATGTTGCCAATAACATCGGCGAAATACGCGACAGTGGCACTGCTTTTTTCTGACGTTGCTTTGCTAAAAGGTGCGATTTTGTTCTGTGCGCGGTTCATAAGAAAACCGATGATGACAGTGAGGATGAAGAGAATTGCTGCGTACTGCCAATAGATAAAAGACAGCGCAATGCAGACAGATATAATGGTGGTAAAAATCGGCACGGCATTGAATGCGAGCGTGTCCCAGAAACGCTCGATCGATCCATGCAGTTTTGTTGCATCTGACACGATACCACCGCTCATCCTATTCGCGTGATATGTAGTATCTTTTTCCATGAGGCTACCGAGTACGTTGTCGTAGACGTGTGCCTGCATTTTGCTTTCGGACAAAAAAGCCATCATGATCGCGATGCGAATAGATACCACGTCGCCAAGGATGAGAATAATAACGTAGCCGATCAAGAGCCCTGTGCTATTCGCGAGTGTCGCGCTACCGTTGCTGATATGAAGCAGTAGCGTCGCAACGAATAACGGTGCGACAACGCTCGTCGTGATAGCGAAAAGCGCTTGCATCACGATGAACACGGTCGTTTTAACCGGTGCTATTTTCCAGAGGCCAAAAAGAAAGCGCAGGGTGCGAGCAGTTTCTTGTCGTGACAGGTTTTTCTTTTCCACGAATAAAAGTCCTTTCGATTAAGTATAGGTTATTACGAGCGATGCCGCTATTGGTTTGGCCGTCCAAACGTCTGCGCGTAGAGGATCCTCTGAGGATCATAGTTGTTCTAGTATGACATGGATATTACGTGTATGCAAGCGGTATACGCTATAATAAGAATATGGATTTTCTGACTCGGCTTCGACATAGCAGATGGTTTGATCGCGCGTATAAAGTAGGCGTCGGTATTAAGGGAATTGATGGATTGCTTGAGCTGATCGTCGGCGTGTGGCTGATATTCGCGCCGCATGTACCCCACCGGCTATTGCAGCGGGCCGCAGATGAGGCCGCTGAACATAACGGTACGCTTTTTCATCTTATCGAAAAGCAGGTCATCCATTTGGATGCGCAAATTACGGGCAAGGTACTCGCATTTATTATTGTTTTCCTGATTATCCATGGTGTGGTGAAACTCATACTGGTTTACTGCCTTTTTAAAAGGATTCATAAGGCATACCCGTACGCGCTGGCTGTGTTGTTGGTGCTATTTGGCATTCAGGTGTCGCCGCTGTTTCGTAATCCGGCAGATTTGGCGCTCTGGTTATTTACGATTCTCGACGTGATTATTATTTACCTGGTATGGGGTGAGTATCAGGATATTAAGGAAGAGATGAAGCACGCAGCGTCGCGCGAATCTGGTAAAAAGTCCGAAAAAACGGTATAATATGCCATCGATGCAAAAGATACTGCTCTACTATAAATTCACGCCGATCAAAGACCCGGAAGCGGTCAAGCTGTGGCAAAAAACGCTGACCGACAGCCTGAATTTGCGCGGGCGGATTTTGATTAGCCGGCAGGGCCTGAACGGCACGGTTGGCGGAGACATGGATGATTTGAAACGTTATATCAAAGAAACCAAAAAGTTTCCTGGCTTTAGAGACATTGTTTTCAAATGGAGCGATGGCGGCCGCGAGAATTTTCCGCGCATGAGCGTCAAGACGCGCCGCGAATTGGTCGGGTTTAAAAACAGTGACGATGAGTTTGAGGTTGATGAACATGGCGTCATCGGTGGTGGTCAGCACATCAAACCAGCACAGGTGCACGAACTCGTCGAAAAATATGGCGACGACGTGGTATTTTTTGACGGACGCAACGCGCATGAAGCAAAAATTGGTAAGTTTAAAAACGCTATCGTACCAAATACAAATACGTCACGTGACTTCATTGCTGAATTGGAAAGCGATAAATACGACGATATCAAAGACAAAAAAGTCATCACCTATTGCACCGGCGGCATCCGCTGCGAAGTAATCAGTGCAATGATGAAAAAACGTGGCTTTACCGATGTCTACCAAATCGATGGCGGCATCGTGAAATATGGCGAGGCTTATGGCGATGACGGTTTATGGGAAGGCAGCCTCCGTGTATTCGACGATCGCATGACGGTCGATTTTAGCGACCATGCCAAAACAATCGGCGAATGTGTGCACTGCGGCGGCCCAACGAATAATTTTGAAAATTGCGCGCTGGCGGAATGTAATGACTTGGTACTGATTTGTTTGAACTGCAAGCAGAATCCAGATTTGTTGTTTCATACCGAAGAGTGCCGACAGCGTGAACGCGCAAAGGCTGAAGTAGTATGAATCTCATTGCTCATTTTGATCAGCACGAACTAGGGTTTACGAGTCCAGAGGATAAAGAGATCGACTATACACGCAAGGCGGCACGAGCGGTCATTGTAAATACTGCCGGGCAAGTTGCTGTGATGCACTTTGCTATGACAGGATCGTATAAATTGCCAGGTGGTGGAGTGGACGAAGGCGAAGCGATCGAAGCGGCGTTGCGTCGTGAGGTGCGAGAAGAAACAGGCTGGGAGATAACGGATGTTCGTGAACTTGGTACAATCGAAGAAGACCGCTATTATTGCGGTATGCATCAAACGTCCTATTGTTTCACTGCGATGGCCACGCAATTTGTCGGCACGGAATTAACTGAAGAAGAAGCCGCACAAGGCATGGAACTCGCGTGGGTGACTACTATTGATCAGGCTATCGCTGCGATTGAGAATAATAGCGAACTTGATGTAGATGGAAGTCGCATAGGTCACGATATGATGATACTGCGCGAGGTCACGATTCTAAACGCAGCGAAGTAGTCGCGTCGAATACGGGAAGTGTATTATCAAAAAGCAATAAAGCACAAGCATAGTCTTGACGCTATAGAATCATCGTGATAATCTGGTTGAAATGTCTGAGATGTTACGAAAGAACAATCAGCTGAACGAAGCGGCCAGTGAGCCGCTTTTTCTTTACCCAAAAACTGGTCGCGAGATGTACGACTATGTGCAGCAGTTTGACGAGGAGCACGCGCAGCTCATCAAGAACGATGTTTCTACGATTGCATTTTTGCAAATGCGCGCAGGCAAGCTACAGGAGCCAGACTACCTGGCAGATATACAACCAAAAATCGAGGAGCTTGTGACGATTAATCTCGACAAGCGCATGGTAGCAACAAGCGGTTACTATGCGTGGCAGGTGATGAATGGCTATGAGCAGTATGATTTATTGATTGGTGGCAATGGTGAGACTCACGCAGTGTACTGTCTCAAGAACGAACAAAACGCCGTGTTGGTGCGCCAAGATATTACTGACGAGACGGTTCATCAAAATATTCAACGAGGTATCGAATCGATTATTGAGAGTGATGTATTCTGTGATGTGGTCGATCGGCAAAAGACTGTGTATGCGTATCACACGATTGTGGCAGCAAGTTTGGCGCAGTATGTGAATCGACACAAGACGCTGATGGAAGGTAAGTCAAAACTGGAGAAAGAGTACGATGCTCATGTGGATATGATTCGACGTTCACTGTTTCGTGTGGCCACAGGCGATAGCGTGCGCTACAAGCAGCCACTGGTCCAGCCGCGCGACTGGCGGCCTGCGCCCATATACGCGTCCAAATGAGACTGCCTAATTTAAATCGTCTATCAATAATTGAACGGCCTTTTTTAGCACGTGTCGTGGCGAAAGCGCGGTAGGTCGCCATTTATTGCTGCAGGCGAAACAGCAGTAACCACTGCTGGGCGGTGAGTTGCGATGGTTTGAGCTCTGACGAAATATGTGCAGCTGCACGCGGTGTCTTTTCAAAGAATTTTGGTGTGGAATAACAGTTTGCGACGAAGTCGCGGTAAGCGGCTAGCTGGCTTTCGGGAATGAGCTGCTCGTCACGTCGTTTTAATTCGATCATGACGGTATCGACGGCAGGTGGCGGTGAGTAATCGGATTTTTGCAAACGCTGGCGAATGCGGGCGATGTAGAGCGGTGCGACCTGTGCGCCAAGCATGCCGGTAAATCCTGGTTTGTCGATCAAGAGTTTATTTCCAAATTGTTTTTGTACGATCAGGTTGATTGCTTGCGGGCGTCGTGACGATTCGGTCAGCTTTTTGAGGATTGGCGAACTCAGATGAAACGGTATATTGGCAAAGATTTTGTACGGCGTTTCTGGCAGCTCGGCTTCCAGGAAGTTTTCCTGGACAATAGTCACGTTGTCGCAGCCCTCCAAATTTTCGCGGAGTTTTTTTACCATCCGCGGGTCAAGCTCGTAGGAAATGACGTGCTTGCAGCGTGGAGACAGCGAATAGGAAATAATGCCGCTGCCGGCACCGATATCCAGAACGGTATCGGATTTCTTGATAGTGCTATGTCCGATAAGCTCCCGCACAAGTCGGGGGCTGCGTAATAAATTTTGAGAATGACTATCAAGGCGCTTCATAGGTTTAGTATACCTGGTTACGAGAAAAGCTTTGGCACGATTGCTTGGGTCAGCTGATGAATCAACGTCGTGCGCTGTGCATCGTCACTGTCGTCGGTGTTTTTCGTGTAAATCACCAGCACGTAGGCTTTGTCACCTTTTGTCAGAATTGCCGCGTCATGCAGATTACCGTCGAGCAGGCCATATTTGTGATACACGGTGATATCTGGGCTGACGGCTGCCGGGATGAGCGTATCGTCGTTGGTATTTTGCATGTAAGAAAGCAGCTGCGCGGTATCGGTTTGATTCAGTAGCTTGCCGGCATAGAGTTTGGATAGGAGCGTGGCCAAGCTGGCGGGTGAAAGCAGATTACCATCGACACCATACGTCACGCCGATCGACGAGGCGTAGCTTTGCAGTACGTTGTCGCCAATCGCACCGACCAATAGGTCCCACGAGTCATTGCTGCTCTGGTTGATCATTTCTTTGATTTGGAACTGTGCCGTATAAGCGCCGAGGGGTGTACTCAGGGATGCCTGACCCGTCTCGACAAGATGATAGTACGCACTGGCGGTCACGAGTTTGGCCGTGCTAGCGGCAACGAACTGATCGGTAGAACCGAACGTGCGTGATTGGCCAAGCGTAATGTCATCGAGCGCGATGCCAATTTTGATGGAGCTATTTTGTTGCAGGATAGCGTTGACTGCTTGGGTAAGCGTCGGACTCGAGATAGCTGATACGGGTGTTGCTTTATGCGTATGTTTTGTTCCTGCGATTGCAAAATGCGCAACGCCGACTGCGAAGCAGACCAAAAGAACCAGCATGGCAAATGGCACGACGATCAAAGACCATCGAAACGGTCGACGAACTGCCGGTGCGACCATGTGTGGCCGGCGTTTGGCTGGAATAGCCGCTGGCCTCTGAGAGGCTTGGTGGTAACGAAGATGGGGGTCGATTTGTGTCATATTTGTCTCTGCTTATAGTATAACGCAGCTGCTGATAGCGAGATGAGAAACGGCCCGGCTGTGTTCTATGGCGAGCCCCAGAGTGATATACTAAAGAGAGTTATGGACAAAGAAGTGAATCATGCCAGCGAGCTGCTGGCGAAACGTGCTGCCCAAGTGCAGCGCGGCGGCGCCCGGGCTGCAGTCTTGGGCGTTAATGACGGACTGGTCAGTACGCTCTGTATCGTGATCGGTGTGGCAGCGGCCGGTGCCGAAACCAAAGCGGTGCTGCTGGCTGGGCTTGCCGGACTGCTGGCTGGCGCGATTTCGATGGCGGCCGGCGAATGGATTTCAGTCCGAGCGCAAGTTGAGCTGTTTGAAGGCGTGTTAAAAGATTTGAAAGGCATTATCAAATCAGACAAGGCGCTGCTGGCCACGAACCTTGCACGAAATTTTCAGGAACACGGCATCGATATCAAAACGGCGATTCATGCATCAAAGGATGTGGCGACGGATAATGCGAAGTTTCTCTCTATGTATTCGTCGCAAGTCATCGGGCTGAATGAAGACGAACTTGGCTCGCCTTGGGTTGCTGCCGGTTCGTCGGCGCTGCTGTTTACGAGCGGCTCGATTCCACCGCTTTTGCCATGGATTTTGCATATGCATGGATTTGCCGGCATAGCTGTGGCGGTTATTTTGACGGCTGTCGGCGGTTTGTTTGTCGGTGGTTATACGGCCAAGTCGAGTGGCAAGAGCGTTGTCTATGGCGCGGTCCGTCAGCTACTGATCATTATTTTTGCGGCTGCCGTCACCTTTGGTGTTGGCCACTTGTTCGGCATCGCAACCGCGTAGCGATATAATAAGGACAATGAATAAGAAGCTTGAGCAGAAGTTGAAAACGCTTCCGTCCAGTCCGGGCGTGTATTTTCATAAGTCGGCGGACGGCGAGATTATTTATGTCGGCAAAGCGGCGGTCCTGAAAAACCGTGTGCGGCAATATTTTCAGTCGCAGCGCGATATGGATGTCAAAACGCGGGCACTGGTCGCGGAAATCAATGATACTGATTGGACAGAGACCGAATCCGAAATCGACGCGTTGTTTTTGGAATCCGAAATGGTCAAGCGCTATATGCCGCGCTTCAACATACTGCTGCGCGACGACAAATCGCAGATGTACGTGCGCATCGACATGAAAAGCGACTGGCCGCACGTGTCGTTCACGCGTAACCCGGCCGACGATGGCGCGGATTATTACGGACCGTACTACAACGGCTATGCTATCAAAAAGGCATTGCGGTATTTGCGCCGTGTGTTTCCGTACTATACCAAGCCGCCCAAGCAGCACGAACGGGCCGATTTGGACGCACATATCGGCCTGAGCCCGTTGCCCGGCACGACCAGCGACGAGTATAAAGCGACACTGCGTAAGCTGGTACGGTATTTCGAGGGTGGCCGTAAAACGCTGGCGAGAGAAATTGAAAAAGAAATGCACCAAGCAGCCAAGCTGCATGATTTTGAAAACGCCGCGCGGCTGCGTAATCGGCTGCGTGACTTGGCTGAACTGCAGCGAAAGATTATGTTTGGCGATCGAGAGTTTTTGGACATCAGCAAGGACAAGGCACTCAGCGATTTGGTGACACTGCTCAACTTGCCGAAGATTCCGGCGCGTATCGAAGGCTATGACATCAGTCATATGGGCGGCACGAACGTGGTGGCGAGCATGGTGGTGTTTACGAACGGCGTCAGTAATCGCAGCGAGTATCGCAAATTCAAGGTGAGCGAACGCAACAACGATACAGGCAACATGCGCGAGGTGATCACGCGTCGGCTCAAGCATCTGAAAGATTGGGGCAAGCCGGACCTTGTGCTGATCGACGGTGGTATAGGCCAAATCAATGCCGTGGCTGATTTGCTACGCGCCGAAAACATACCGTTCGTCGGGCGCAACAAAAGCGGTGACCATAGCCGTAACGCCGGAGTGCAATTGGTAGTGCCGGGCAATGAGCTAGAAATACCGTCTGACGGCCATCTGGCCAAACTGATGGCCAGGATCGACGACGAGTCACATCGGTTTGCGGTGAGCTACCACACCGTACTCAAGCGTCAGAAACAAACAGCGAGTGACCTAGAAGAAATTCCCGGTATCGGTCCGGCGACGCGCAAAAAACTTATCCGCACGTTCGGTAGTTTACGTGCGGTCAAAGCGGCCAGCGAACAGCAAATCATCGAGGCGATCGGCACCGACAAAACTGCCAAGTTGAAACCGTATCTTTAAGGTATACTGTGAATATGGAACTGTTCGTCGATATCGCAAGCTTCTGCGGCGCATGGCTGCTTGTGGCCGGACCAATCTTTCAGTCGTTTCTAGAACTACGCGATCAAGACATCCGATTCGACCGTATTCGCGAAGTACGCAAAAACATGCCGCCGCAACCGCATGTGTCGAATTGGTGGTGGCTATTGCCGCCGATTCATTTTTATTTGTCGCACAAATACGGTGATGACTACAAAGCGAAATATCTTGACGCGCTTGATGATGACGATGTCGAAGCACTAATCGATTTTCGTAGCAAATCACTCGGCTGGATGATGGTTGCTGGCGGCGGCTTATTGATCGCGACGAAAGAGACGTATGAGTTGCTTGAGCATGTGGCGCATCCGGCATGGGTCTTTTGGGTGGCAATCGTCGTCATGTCGTATGTCAGCGTGAGCTTCACGATTATTTCGGCTCGGCGACGGGACCAGATTTTTTCGCAACATGCACCGACAAAATCCAAAAGCAGAGGAACGCGCTAAGGGTATGAAATCGCTTGATTCGTCTTTTTTTACGCATAATCGCGACGTCGCCATGAAAAAGCTCGGTGGCAGCATGCTAGTCGTTGCCGGCTATACGGGTATGCAGCTGACCAACGATATGGAATCGAAGTTCGTGCAGGAAGGCAATTTTTGGTATCTGACTGGTGTCGAGTTCCCCGATTGGTGGTTGATCGTCGATAGTAAACGTGGCAAGTCGTGGCTGGTCGAACCGGATATCGACGAAATGCACCGGTTATTTACGGAAAGCCTCGACCAAGACGAAGCCCGGAGAATTAGCGGTATCGGTGAGATTCTGACACGTGACCAAGCTATGACCATGTTGCGCGCTGCCGCCAAATCTCACCAGTTCGTTTACACGATCGGCACGCCGCCATATCACGAACATTTCGGTTTTTCACTGAATTCGGCACCGCACGACATGCGTCAGATGCTCGAACGTCTGTTTGCTAAAGTCGAGGATTTTCGACTGGAGATGGCACGTATCCGAGCGATTAAACAGCCGATCGAACTGGCGATGATGCAAGCGGCAATCGACATTACGGTCAAGGCGCTGGCGGAAGTCAAGGCGAATATCACGACGTATAAGCATGAATACCAGATCGAAGCGGATCTTGGCCATACGTTTCGGTATGGTGGTGGCCAGGGACACGCCTTTGACCCGATCATCGCCAGTGGTGCCAACGCCACGGTCGCGCATTATTTCACCAATGATGCCAAGCTGAAAAAAGGCACGTTCGTGATGTGCGACGTCGGTGCGAAAACAAGCGGCTATTCTGCTGATATTACGCGTACGTACGCCTATGGCGCACCGACCAAACGGATGCAAGCGGTGCACGATGCGGTGCGTGAAGCCCAGGCGGCAATCATCGAAATCTTACGGCCGGGTTTGTCGCTCGAAGCCTACCAGCAGCACGTCGATACGACGGTCAAAGAGGCGATGTTACGTCTGAATATCATCGAATCGCTAGACGACGAACAAGGTTACCGCCGGCATATGCCGCATGCGGTCAGCCATGGCTTGGGCGTCGACGTGCATGACGCTTTGGGGCGCCCACGCGAACTGCAGCCCGGTATGGTTCTGACGGTCGAACCCGGAATTTATCTGGGAGAAGAGGGTATCGGCGTGCGGATCGAAGATGATATCTTGATTACCGAAACCGGTTATCGCAATCTGAGCGGCAAACTGCCGACAGGCTTCTGAGTATGCTACAATAACTGTAGTAATGCGTCGTCAATTCGCAGTTTTCCTCCTCCGCTGGTTGCTGAACTCTTTCGGCCTCTGGATTGCTGTCCGTTTGCTCGGGACCGGCTATAGCGGTGCGCAGATCAAAGCCAGTATCGGTGTCTTTTTGTTCGCCGGCCTTATCTTTTCAATCATCAACAGCGTACTTAAGCCAATCATCGTCATTTTGTCACTGCCGGCAATTTTGCTGACGCTCGGGCTGTTCGTGCTGGTGGTGAACGGCATCATGGTCTATATTTCGCTTCGGCTTGCGCCAGGGTTGCAAATGACATTCGTTAATTCGATTCTGACCGGAATGATTCTGAGTCTGATAAACTATATAGTAAGTGGCGTTCTGGATATAAGTACGCCAAAGAAAAGGGAGATGAAATGACAATTGACGGTTTTTTGCAGTTTTTGACTATCGCGTCAGGTATTTTGATGGCAGCATGTATTTTGCTGCAACAGCGCGGTGCCTCGCTTGGTGCCGGTTTTGGTAGCTCGGGCGAGCTGTATACGACACGCCGTGGTCTCGACAAGAATTTGTTCGAAGCGACGATCGTATTAGCAGTTGTCTTTGTATTGTCAATCTTGGCTGGTCTGCTGCTACCTTCGTAGGGACTGGAACGAAGGCGAGATAATGAACGAAAAGCCTGGGTGGAAGCGTTTCGAGCTGAAGAAGCGTTCGCGTACGCTCAAAAAACATGCACGTCGTATCGAAGGCGCGACGACTCGCCATGCGCACCGTTTTTTGATTAGCCGTTGGGACAAGGTCCGCGAAGTGCGGCTGCATATTATTTTGTGGATGGGTGGCGTCGGCGCGCTTATCGCGGTGGTCGGGCTGCAGATGGTGTGGTTTCAGCAGAGCTATGTTACGAAGGCAGCCGTTTCGGGCGGTACGTATGCTGAAGCGGTCAAGGGTCCGATTCAGACGCTCGATCCGCTGTTTGCCACGTCACCAGCCGAGCTGTCGGCTAGCCATCTGCTGTTTTCGTCGCTCTATACGATTGACACGACCGGCCATTTAAAAGGTGATATTGCCACCAGTATGACTAGCGACGGCGACAAAACCTATACCGTGTCACTGCGACATGATGCACATTGGCAAGACGGCCAGCAGCTGACGGCAAACGACGTCGTGTACACGGTTGACCTCATGAAAAACACGGCGGTCCATTCGGTTATGGTAGCCAGTTGGCAGAGCATTTCTGTGCAAAAAGTCGATGACTTCACTGTCAGGTTTACGCTGCCGGCGGCTTATGCGGCATTTCCCCAGGCGCTGACGTTCGCTATTCTGCCGCAACATGTGTTGCGTTCGGTCGATCCGGCGTCGCTGCGAGAAGCGTCGTTTAGCAATGCGCCGGTCGGTAGCGGGCCATTTACGCTCAGACTGCTCCAAACTATCAGTACGACGACCGGCCAGAAGATTGTCCATATGGACGCAAACAAAGATTATTATGGTGGCCGTCCGCGGCTCGATCACATGCAGCTTGATGTCTACAACGACGACGCGAGCATGGGTATGGCGCTTAAAACAGGTGAAGTAACAGGGGCGAGCGATATTGCCAGCAACGTTGCATCCGGTCTCGACTCCAAACGGTACGATACGGTGATCCGGCCGACAAACAACGGTGTGTATGCGATTTTCAACCTGGCAGAGACTGCCCTGAAAGATCCGATCGTTCGCAAAGCATTGCAAATCGGTACCGACACTGCGGCTATTCGTCAGCAGATTTATGGCCATCCGCAAGCGTTGGACTTACCGTTTATCCCAAGTCAAGTGGCAGGGGCAAACGCAATCACCGCGCCAAAATACGACACAGCGCAAGCGGCAAAATTACTCGATAACGATGGCTGGGTATTGAAAAACGGTGTTCGAACAAAAGACGGTACAGTATTACGGCTCCGCGTCGTGACGCGGAAAAACAGCGACTACGAAGCGGCATTACAGGTACTAGCGGCGCAGTGGCAAAAGCTTGGCGTGCAAGTCGACAGCGAGATTTTCGATACCAGCGACGTCACGCAAAACTTCACGACCGATGTCTTGCAGCAGCGCAATTACGACGTACTGCTCGACGAGCTGGTCATCGGTGGTGATCCGGACGTCTTTGCTTACTGGGATAGCAAGGGCCTGCTGAACTTTTCGGGGTATAGCAATCAGACATCGGACGACGCGCTCACGAGTGCCCGCACCAAATCCGATCCGGCACTACGTTCGGTCAAATACGATGCGTTCGCCAAGCAGTGGTTGTCCGATGCCCCAGCAATCGGCCTGTATCAGACGAACTTTATCTACGTGCACAGCAAGTCGACCCAAGCGGTCCAGCCGGACGAAACGATCGTGAGTGCCGACGACCACTATGCGAACGTACTGTACTGGACGGCATTACAAGGCACCGTGTACAAGACGCCGTAAAAAATAGAAAAAGACCGAGAAGTATCGGTCTTTTTCTATGGTGCGCGCGAGAGGACTTGAACCTCCACGGACTTGCGTCCATAGCCACCTCAAGGCTACGTGTATACCAATTTCACCACGCGCGCGTATCTTAGAGGATTATAGCATCTTGGTTTTTGATTGTAAAAGAGACTAGCTTGTTATATTTTCTCTGCAGACAAATAACATCAGGGTGATAGTGCATATAAAGAAAAAGCTTCAACGCATCTTTTTTCGCATAGGCAATGATATACGCTCTCACGCCTTTTCGCACGGATCCCGCACCGACGCCAATAAGGCGAGTGTTCGACGCTTGGATGAAACGAATAAAATCCATGCTTGCAGATGTAAAAGTTATGTAATACATATAGCTTGACCGCCAGCGCTTGTCCATATAGGCATAGCAGCTTCCATCTCCATCAAAAAGGCCTCGTAAAAAGTCAGCATAATACTTATCGGGAATATGGAGACGTGTGATTGTTAAACTCTTTGCAGGTGTCAGCCCAACCGCGAGTAAAAAATCATAGTAGGCAACATCACTAAATTGGATGCGATATGCCGGTGTCTTTGATTTATTGAACTTTTTGCCAATACGAAATTCCCTGCCTAAAGCATGCGAGAAATTTTCTAGCTGGTCGACATCGACTGACGTGAGATCGATATGCCTACCGTCTTTTGAAAGAGAGCCGTCACTGGCGATAAGGCCAACCGAATAGGCAATGTTCGGTGACCAGCCATATGTTCGTTTCGGTGTTTGCCTCATAGTATATAGTATACCATCCATTGCGCTGTATAGATTAAAATGTTACAATACCTCTTAAGGAAGCCCGAAAAAGGGCGTTATTTTTATGAAAGACCCAAAATTTATCCGAAACGTCGCGATCATCGCTCACGTCGACCATGGCAAAACCACGTTGGTCGATGGCTTGTTAAAGCAGTCCAATACCTTCCGCGAAAACCAGGCCGAAATGGGCCAGTCGCTGATCATGGACAGCGGTGATCAGGAACACGAACGCGGCATTACGATTACTGCCAAGCAGACGTCGATTTACCATGGTGACTACAAGATTAACATTATCGACACCCCAGGACACGCCGATTTTAGCGGCGAAGTCGAACGCACGCTCAACATGGCGGACGGTGTGCTGTTGATTGTCGATGCGCAGGAAGGCCCGATGCCACAAACCAAGTTCGTGCTCAGTAAAGCGCTCGAACTTGGCCTCAAACCAGTCATCGTTATCAACAAAATCGACAAACCTGCGCGCCGCATCGCAGAAGTTGAAGACGAATTAGCTGATTTGTTTCTGGAGCTTGCAACCGATGATAGCCAGCTGCATTATCCTGTCTACTATGCGATTGGTCGCGAAGGTAAGGCGTGGACAGAAATTCCCGAAAACCCAAGCGAACACGCCGATCTGACGCCGATCTTCGATGCGATTATCAATGATATTCCTGCGCCGGACGTCGATACCAACGGTGCGCTGCAGCTACTTGTGACAAGTTTGCAATACGATTCATTCGTGGGCAAATACGCGATCGGCCGCATTACGCGCGGCAGTGCCAAGCGTGGTCAAGCGATTATGTTGATCAAGCGTGACGGCGAAAATATTTCTGGTAAAATCGAAAAAGTCTTTGGGTACCGTGGTCTGTCACGCGAAGAAGTCGACCAAGCGAATGCCGGTGACATTGTGGCACTGACCGGTGTTGCCGACGCACACATTGGCGAAACGATTGCCGACAAAGACACGCCCGAGGCATTGCCGACTATTGACATCGAAGCGCCAACCATCAGTATGTATCTGGGGCCAAACACCAGCCCGATGAAGGGTCGCGAGGGCGAATTCAACACCTCTCGCCAAATCGGTGATCGCCTGAAAAAAGAAATCGAAACGAATGTCAGCCTGCGTGTTGCCGAAAACGGCATCGGTTTTACGGTATCTGGCCGTGGCGAGCTGCACCTCAGCGTGCTGATCGAAACGTTGCGTCGTGAAGGCTACGAGTTCGAAGTCGGTCGTCCGCAGGTCGTGACGATCGAAGAAGATGGCGTGACAAAAGAACCGGTTGAAGAACTATTGATCGAAGTCGGTCCGGAATTCGTCGGTGCGATTAGCCAGGAACTTGGTACTCGTCGCGCAGAAATGCGTGGCCAGGAAACGACATCGAGCGGCACGGCGCGTCTCGATTACGTTTTGCCGACTCGTGCGTTGATCGGTCTACGTAACATCCTGCTGACGGCCACCAAGGGCACGGTTATCATGAACAGTCTGCCGCACGGCTACCAACCACTCAGTGGCAAATTGCCACAATCGCGTAACGGTGTGCTGATTGCGTTTGAAGCCGGCACGACCACGCCATACTCGTTGCAGACGGCAGAAGCTCGTGGCGAACTGTACGTCGGTCCGGGCGTCGAAGTCTATGCCGGCATGATTGTCGGTCTCAACCGCCGCTCTGAGGACATGGAAATCAACGTCTGCAAGGCGAAGCATCTCACGAATATGCGTTCAAGCAGTAGTGATGGCGTCGTACAGCTGACACCGTTTACCGACCTCAGTCTCGAGCAATGTATCGACTTCATCGAAGACGACGAACTACTCGAAGTTACGCCGAAAAGCCTGCGCCTGCGCAAGCGCGAACTCGACCCGAACAAGCGCAAACGCGCTGCGAAGCAATAAATAATAAATCTCCGCGCTAGGCGGAGATTTTGTTGTTAGATGATGTGTTTTGCGAAAAAGTTTCGTTCCCGAGTGGGGATGCAGTCTCTGCTGTAGGTATACATTTTGGTTCCTTTGTTTTCGATTTGTGTTTGTCTTATCCAAGACTAATTTAGATTATAGCATAAGCTTTATAAATTGTCAACAGTCGGGCATAAAATTCAACGAATTGCATCGTTAGCACCTCCGGTACTCATTCACCGTACCTCTTGTACGGCTCATTCCGTTCCTCAATGCTGCCTCGCATTTCATTTGAATTTTTATGCCCTCTAGTCGTTGCGAGTATGAAGCATAACCTCTATAATAAAGCCGACCATGGCGAGGAAAATACCAAAACTACCGCTCAAAATACCCCGCGAAGAGGCAATCAAGTCGGCGCTTGTCAGTACGGCTGGCGCCTTGATGCTGACCAAAGCCAGCCCCGACGAGGCACTGGGCGAGCTGTTTTCGGTGGTGCAGCAGCATCAGGTGTATGCCGACGGTATGACGTTTATCGATCTGATTCCAAAAACTCGCATGAAACAGATTAAAAAACGCTACGAACTAATGAAGAACGATCCGGATTTTGATTTGCAGGAATTCGTTAGCAAATATTTTGCCGCATACGATATAGGCACGAGCCAGTATCACACCAATCCGCATCACACTGCGCGCCAGCATATTCAGGAACTGTGGCACGTGCTGGAGCGTCGTAACCGTTTGGATCGTGGCTCGCTGATCGCGATTCCGTATCCGTACATCGTGCCTGGCGGGCGGTTCACGGCGCAGTTTTACTGGGATAGCTACTTTACGATGTTGGGTCTGGCTGCTGATGGCCGCTGGGATATGGTAGAAAATATGCTCAAAAACTGTACCTACATGATCCGCAAATTCGGTTTCGTGCCGAACGGTAACCGCACGTACTATCTGTCGCGCAGCCAACCGCCGTTTTTGTCGCATATGGTTCGCCTGCTGGCGCGCCATCAAAACCGCACATTGACGCTTATCGAATATCTACCGTATTTACTCGGTGAATACCGGTTTTGGACAAAGGGCAAACGTACGCTGACGAAACTCGACGAGGCCGCAGCATTGCGTCGTGTCGTGCTCATGCCCGACGGCACAATCATGGGCCGGTATTTTGACGACAAGAAAACGCCGCGGCCGGAGTCGCTGCGTGAAGATTTGGAAACGGGCAAGACACATGACAACGCTGAAAAGCTTTATGTTGACCTACGGGCAGCGGCCGAAAGCGGCTGGGATTTTAGCAGCCGCTGGCTTCAGGATCCACGAGACATTCGGACTATTCAGACGACAGATATCGTGCCGGTTGATTTGAACTGCCTGCTGTATCACCTGGAAATGACCATTGCCGAGGCATACCAGCTGATGTTTCAACCGTTGCTGGCCAGGCGCTATCGGGCTGCCGCCGAAAAGCGCAAACATGCGATTCACAAGTACATGTGGGACAAAAAAGAGCAGTTTTTCGTGGATTACGACTTTCGGACTGGCAAGCGCACCGGACGTATCACGATTGCGGGCGTGTACCCCCTCTATGCGAAAATTGCCACTCATCAGCAGGCCGTAGCCGTCGCGAAGCGTATCGAAAAGGACTTTTTACAAAAAGGTGGCGTTGTGACAACACTGACCGAAACGGAACAGCAATGGGATTGGCCGAACGGCTGGGCGCCCATGCAGTGGGTCGCCATACAGGGACTGCGTGAATACGGTTTTCATGCGCTGGCCGACAAAATCAAAACACGCTGGATCGAGACCTGCGAAGACCTCTACAAAAAAGAAGGCAAATTGGTCGAAAAATACAATGTCGTACGACCAGACGAAAGGGGCGGCGGCGGAGAATACGCACTGCAAGACGGCTTCGGCTGGACCAACGGCGTGCTCGCGGCGCTCCTGGCCGAAGACGAAAAACTTGAAGGCAAGTCGTCTGACACGCTATAATAAGCATAAGGATTATAGCAAAGAAACAACGAGTTATTCATGACAAGTCAGAAATCAGCATGGCGGCAAGCCGCAGTCTACCAGATTTATCCGTGGACATTCAACGAAGACAAGGGTCGAACACCGCAAAAGGGGCACGGCTCAATCAAAGGCATCACGGAAAAGATTCCGTATCTGCGCGACGAACTTGGTGTTGATGCGATTTGGCTGTCGCCATTTTATCCGTCGCCGATGGCCGATGGTGGCTACGATATCAGTAATTTTACCGATGTGCACCCAGATCTCGGTACGCTAGCTGATTTTGACGAACTGATACATGTCGCGCATGAGCACGATATCCGTCTGATGGCGGATTTTATCCCGAATCACTCTAGCGTTGAGCACGAATGGTTCCAAAAATCCCGCCGACACGAAGGTCACGACGATTGGTATATCTGGCATCCGGGTATTGTCGGTGATGACGGTGAACGTCGGCCACCGAACAACTGGGCATCGGTGTTTTCGATTCCGAACCGCAAAGCGCGCGAACGTGGCGAAATGCCATGGTTGCAGCCGCACGACTGGACACCGCCCGTCTCGCAGTGGGAGTGGGACGACGTGCGCCAGGAATATTATCTGCATAGTTTCGCCAAAGAGCAGCCCGATCTCAACTGGAGCAACCCGTACGTGCGCGAAGCCATGAAAGACGCTATGCGTTTTTGGTTGGACCGGGGCGTGGACGGTTTTCGTGTGGATGCTGTGAATCATATCGGCAAGAATATGTCGCTTCAAGACGAAGAGGTTAATACGGCCTACAACGAAGCGTGGTACGAAAACCCATACGACCAGCTGCTGCGCCGCAACAGCGCTGACTATCCTGAAACGTTACATGCCTACGTATGGGAGATGGGTCAAGTACTCAAAGACGATCGCTACGATGGCCGGGATTTGCGGATGGTACTCGAAGCGTATATCGGTGAATCGGCACTGCGCGACCTAGACGCGATTGCACCCGGTGTGGCCAGCACGTTTAATTTCGGTCGCTTCTATATTGACTGGAACGCTATGCACCACAAGATTCAAATCGATTATTATTACGCGCGTTTGCAAAAAACGGCCGTTGGTAATCAGGTGAACGGCAACCACGATAAAACGCGTGTGGCGACGCGCTTGGGCGAAGATTTTGCTCGGGCGGCTGCAGTCACGAATTTGTTTTTGCCTGGCATGCGGTTCATTTATAACGGCGAAGAACTGAACCTACGAGATGCGGTGATACCCGAAGACCGCATGCAAGATCCGAACGGTCTACGCGATCCAGAACGGACGCCGATGATTTGGAATACCGACGAACCGAACGGTGGTTTTAGTAATGCCGATCCGTCGCAACTGTGGCTACCAACGAACCAGGCCGATATGGATCGTTCGGTTGCAACGCAAAAAACCCAGCCGAAATCGACCCTGACACTGTTTCATGAAGCGTTGCGTCTGTGCCATAAATACGACGCCGTGCAACATGGCGCCTACGTGCCGATGCATTCGGACAACGACAACGTGTTCGTATATGGCCGCCGTACCGACGACGATACGGTCGTGGTGCTGACCAACTTTACCCGCGAGCCGCAACATGTCAAAGTTGACGAAACCGATTTTGTGATTGCCGAATCGGTGCTGTCGAGCAACAACGTACGTGAATCACTCGCTCGCGTTGATATTCGTGCTGGCATTACGCTTGAGCCGGCAGAATCTTTAGTGATTATTCCTGCGTAATATCTTCTGGTAAAAAGCCTTTTTTGTGCGTGAAGCCGGCTTCCCATTTGTAGTCTTTGTTGTAGCCGAGGTCTTTCATGAGTTTGGTCGGTGCGTTGCGCAGATGCAGCGGCACTGGTGAGTCGGGGTAACGTTTGGCCAGGTCTTTGGCGCTATACATCAGCTCGGCGATTTCGCGTGACTTTGGACTGCGGGCCAAGGCGGTTGCGGCGTGGTAGAGTGCGTAGTTGGCTTCGGGCAGACCGATGCGTTCGACCGCTTCAAACGCTGCCACGGCCAAAGCCAATGCACCGTTGCCAGCCAGGCCAATGTCTTCACTCGCAAAAATAATCATGCGCCGGGCAACAAACTTGGGATCTTCGCCAGCATCGAGCATGCGTGACAAATAGTATAGCGTACCGTCCACATCGCTGCCACGCATACTTTTGATAAACGCCGAAATCACGTTGTAGTGCATGTCGCCCTTTTTATCGTAGCCGGGCAGGCGTTTTTGGGCGGCGACTTTCACGACGTCGGGCGTGACTTTTTTGGCATCCATGCTCAGCGCTAACTCTAGGTTGCCGAGCGCCACACGGGCATCGCCGCCAGACAGTTCTGCCAGGTAGTCGATGGCGGCAGGCGTGACAATCTTGGTTTTTTTGAGGTCTCCCAGCGCCCGTTTGATAATATCTGTAATCTCATCTTTGCTAAGTGGTTCCAGTACCAGTACGCGGCTGCGGCTGAGTAGCGGTGTAATCACTTCGAAACTCGGATTTTCAGTGGTTGCGCCGATGAGCGTAATTAAGCCGGACTCGACATGCGGCAAAAACGCGTCTTGCTGCGCTTTGTTAAACCGATGGATTTCATCCACAAACAGCACGGTGCGTAGCTGCAAGTTCCAGTTTTGCCGCGCATGTTCCACAACTTTCTCAATATCTTTTTTGCCGCTTGTCACGGCAGATAGTTCGATAAAGTCTGCCTCGACTTCTTTTGCGATGATGCGCGCGAGCGTGGTTTTGCCACTGCCCGGTGGCCCCCACAAAATCAAGCTGACCGGCTCTTTGCTGCGTACGATCTGGCGCAAAATCTCGCCATCACCCAGCAAATGGGTCTGCCCAATCACCTCGTCCAAAGTCTGCGGTCGCATACGCTCCGCCAGCGGCACTCGTTCCATGGTCTTATTATAACGCTTTCGTCCTTTTGGACTCATCAGCATAGATACACATCTATGGAGCGAATATGACAAGCAGACATGGGACCAGGGAACACGAAATGGCGTGGCCCGGATTGCTCCCATGGCCACTTGCCGTACTTGCTCGTCTTCCTTGGTCTAAAAGGGGATCTCTTATAGCTTATTGATGCAGCTATGGCAGAGTCGAACAGCGCTTGCGTGCCATACCGATCGGCCTATCGCCAATGCTTGCATGCGACACACCAGTGTGGCTTCGCGCGTTAGGGGCTTAAAATAATCAAGCGATCTGCCACGTGCTCCGCAAAGGGAACACTTTCGTAACCATGTCATGTCGTTTCCTCCTGGTCGACAGTAGAACGTTTGGACTCGTCAATCTGATAGGTGGGATTTGCTCGCCAGTCGGCATAACCTTGTGGTGAGTCGTACCATTCGATCCAGCGACGGGTAGCTTCGGGAACGGTTGTTGCACCAGCGGCTACGTCTTCGCCAACAATCGTGTACAGCGCCGAGAACCAGTGTCCAGGCTTGGTCCTTATCCGCTCGATAATGGCGGCACGACAGCCAGTCCGAGTTCTATGATTCGTTGGTATTCGGGGAGTGCAGTCATATCACGTACGACTGACATGTGCTCACTTTTGCGCTCCCACTCGGCCGCATGACGCTCGAATCGGTTGATTATTTCGTCCCAGTGCTCAACGCACAACGGATCGGGCCCATCAACGCAGGTGCACTTATTTTCGCGGGTAGGAAATGAGTGTGGTTGCATACTGACACCTCTTCTCGATCTTGTCTGCTTGTCAAAGTCCTGTCTTGTGGGACTTGCCCTCACTGTAGCAATGTTTCGGCTTAGCGCGCAAGCATATACCTTATGAAAGCCCGCAGATGCTACAATAGAGAAAAGAGGAGGTTTAAAATGGGCTTTGTTATATTTCTGATTATCGTCGTGGTAGTTTTCATCCTGGGCGGCATCAAGGTTATTGATCAGTACGAGCGCGGCGTAGTGCTGACGCTCGGTAAATTCAGTGGTATTCGTGAGCCAGGCTTGCGAATCGTGGTGCCGATTTTCCAGCGGATTATCAAGGTTGACCAGCGGGTTAATACGATCGACATCCCCAAGCAAGAAGTCATCACCAAAGACAACGTGACAGTCAACGTCGACGCGGTCGTCTATTTTAGGGTCAACGACGCCGAAAAAGCGGTGCTGGAAGTCGCGAATTTCGTCTATGCCAGCAGCCAGTTCGCGCAAGCGGCACTGCGCGATGTCACGGGCAACGTAGACCTAGACGCACTCCTGAGCCAGCGCGACCAAGTGAGCGGCCAGATCAAGGAAATCGTCGACGTGCAGGCCGAAAAGTGGGGAATCGACGTGGAAACGGTCAAGATTCAAAATATCGAACTGCCGCAAGATATGAAGCGTGCCATGGCCAAGCAGGCCGAAGCCGAACGCGAACGCCGCGCGGTTATCATCACGGCAGAGGGTGAAAAAGCGGCCGCTCAAGGCATTGCCGATGCTGCGGCAACGCTCGCCAAAACGCCAGGTGGCATCAGTATTCGTACATTGCAGACACTCGAAAAGGTTTCGTCGGAGCCAAGCCAAAAAACACTGTTCGTCCTGCCGGCCGACCTGACCGATACGATTTCGCGCATCGTCGGTAAATAATGACCTGACAGAGGTTGAAATACTCGGATATATCAGGTACAATATTCCGAGTACGCGGGTGTAGCTCAGTTGTTAGAGCGCTTCCTTGCCAAGGAAGAGGTCGAGAGTTAGAGTCTCTTCACCCGCACCAAGATATGACCCGGCCTCAGCGCCGTGTTTTATCTTGGTATGTGAAATGTCCTCACTCTCGACCTCTTCAAGAAAACAATAGTCGAGATTGCTCCCAGCGTTTTAACGTTGGGAGCTTAGAGTCTCTTCACCCGCACTATGAAATTACCCCACTCTATGTGAGCTAATTTTCATGTAGATCTGTTACTCAATATGTGCTTTAGAAAAAGTAAAGAGATATAATTCGGCCCCCACTGTAAAGTGAGGGCCGAACCAGAAAAACATGAGGCAGATATCACTTGGTCGTCGATGTCCTGGACCGCAAGGCCTTGAACTGAAGAGCGGCGAAAATGATGAGGTCAACAAAACCGATGCCAAGCAACCACCAGGCCGTCTGTTGTGGCGACGCCAGAGACGACTTGGGCTTCATCGAAACGATGGCCGCGAGGAAAAACATGACGCTAGCGAGGACTGTGAAGGTCCCCTTGATGGTCATGTCTGTCTTTTGCAGCTTGATCGAAAGACCTTGCATCCCGAGCATGAGCGCGTGCACGATCAGCACACAGACAACTGCTTGCAGAACTGACATGTTGAATTCTCCTAGTTCTCTCGGTAGATGGGGAATCCATCAATACCTAGTAAGTAAATTATAGCACATATACTATAAAAAAGCAAGAATGCATACTCATGACTAGGCTGATAAATAATAACTTCCTTTAATAATTGGAACTCTCATCTCACCTTCATTGACAACCCACCCAAAAGTCTAAGCAAGCAACTGCTCCATCGCACCAAGCACTATTAGAGAGAGTATGGTGTTTTCGTTTGGTATGATTAAGATAATGAAAGTTCACTTTATCTGCCATGGTAACGTCCTGCGCAGCCTTATAGCGGAGACATACCTCAAATCATTAAATCTCAAAGATGTCAGCGTTATTTCTAGCGGCACAAATGTCAACTGGGAAGACCCACAAGAGCAAGAATACTTCGCCAATACGCTCGCGGTGCTTGATAGACATGGCCTTAAATCTTTTGCAAAGTCGCGACCCGAGCAACTGACGCAAGAACGTATCGATAGTTATCATGACATCGTCGCCCTAATGAACCAACGGGTCGTTGATGAGGCTGAGCGCATCGTAAAGCTGCCAAGCACAGTCCACGACTGGGAGATTATCGACATCGGCGAAGGTCATCGCATCGACAAAGATAGCCGCGAGTCATACGAAGAAGAGATATATCAGGAAATCACACAAAAAGTAGACGAGCTATTCAAGTTTAGGAGACAGAACAGCTTGTAGAAGGCACTTTTTGCTATGATAAAACTATGGAAAAGCCACATGTGCGAGTGGGAGTCGGTGTATTCGTCGTAAAAGACGGCAAGTTTTTATTGCAAAAGCGACAGGGATCGCATGGTGAGGGAACGTGGTCTTTGCCAGGGGGCCATCTAGAACACGGTGAATCTTTTGAAGATACTGCGAAAAGGGAAGTGAAAGAAGAGGCTGATTTGGATATAAAAAATGTTCGCTTTGCCGCTGTGACAAACGACATTTTTGCTACCGAGAACAAGCATTATGTCACCGTATGGGTGCTCAGCGATTGGGCGAGCGGTGACGTGAAAAACATGGAGCCTGAAAAATGCACCGAACAAATCTGGTCGACATTTGAGACTCTCCCGAAGCCCCTATTCCTCACATGGCGTCAGCTTTTTGAATCGGAGTTTCTTGATAGTATCAAGCAGCGAATTCATTGAGTGCATCGGGTGACCGACCGAACGGGTCAAGTGGAAGCTTCACTAAAGAGCCTTGCCGCCCAAGTTTCAGCGAATCTGTGCTACAATAAGTACAGCTAGTCATACTCTTTTATTTATATCTTGGTCGACACCCAATCTGTAGACAAAATAAAGCATACTCGCTTATAGCAACTGTCACAGAAAGGCATTATCATGGCAATAAAATTATTTGTCGGCAAATTATCATTTGAAACCACGGACGCAAGTTTGCTGGAGCTCTTTAAACCATATGGCGACGTGACGAGCGCAGCGGTCGTTATGGACAAGGTCAGTAATCGTTCGCGCGGCTTCGGCTTCGTTGAGATGCCGGATCTCAAAGCCGGGCAAAATGCTATCAAGGAATTAGACGGCAAGGAATTCGAGGGTCAGACCATCATCGTGAATACGGCCAACCCTCCGCGTCAGGCGAATGAACGTGCCGGTAGGGATGCCGGCTATAAACGAAGCTGGTAGCGATGACCTATAAAGTAAACGGTATCGGCCGAAGCAATTTTCTGCAATCAGACAAGGCTGCCGTATTGCGTAATGAGCTGGAGAAGATGGTGAAGAACCCGGCCTATAACACGAGAGTCATGTCGTTGCTAAGCGATGACGCGTCGTATTTCGTGGAAAAGCATATGAAATACATGAGCGATCACTTGACTATGGATCATTCGCAGTACATACAAAACCTCAAATTGATGACAAAAGTACGCCGCTAACGAAGTTTTAGGAAATAGAAAAGGGGCAGATTGTCAGGCGGTAATGCGCCGTCTGACAATCTGCCCTGGGTCCTTCTTGCGTTCAGTGGAGCCATTCGACCGGCTCGGGAGCGATGAAAGGCTGACGCTGCTTTTTGATGAGCTTGGTGGCGTTTTTGGCGCCGCCGGCTTGTTCCATGAGGTGGAACCATGTACTGATGGCGACTTCGAAGCTTTCCCAGCGCCCGAGGAGCGCATCGACGGTTTTATGGAAATCGTGTTTCGAGTCTGCTTGCTTGCATGCTTGTGCAAGTTTCCAGGGGTTGATGTCGCCAGCCCTTTCTTCGTATACATCTTCCAAGTAACGTGTGGCTGCAACCAGTTTGGTGCGCTTCAGGAACCGGTAAAAGTACTCGTACTCGTCCCACGACAGCTCTTGTTTAAGCAATTCCGTGGCAGCGGTGAAGTCATCGTAGAAGGTTTCGGGAAGGTACATCACGGTGGGCATGGCTACTCTTTTCGTAGTGATGAGCTTGGGGTGATTATATAATAATACAACTATTATACATAAATGTCAAAAATATATTGCTCATGTGGGCCTAAAAACGTAAAATAGAACGCATGTCTTCAGAGCATCATGACCACGCATCTCTGCACGCGCATCACCATGTGTCATCGACCAAAATGGCGCTTACGGCGACGTTGCATTGTTTGCTTGGCTGTGCGATTGGTGAGCTGATTGGCGTGACGATCGGCACACATGCAGGGTTTGCGCCGCATACGACGGTTATTTTGGCGGCGGTGCTGTCGTTTGTGTCGGGCTACACGGTATCAACGTGGCCGCTCGTGCGGGCACGGGTGCCGTTTGTACGAGCGCTTCGACTGGTATTTGCGGCAGATACGTTGTCGATTTTGACTATGACGATCATGGATAACTTGCTGATGTTGCTGATTCCTGGCGCAATGGACAAGGACCTGACGCATCCAGTCTACTGGCTGAGTCGCGTGTTATCACTGAGCGCGGCGTTCGTGGTGGCATTTCCGGTCAACGCCTATTTGCTGAAGCGCGGCAAGGGTCATGCTTTGACCCACGAGTACCATCACAAAGGCTGACGAGCATCTGATAGGTATCTTAAGATTGTCATGAAATCCTTGTATAGAAACGGTATATACGCCATGATAGTGAGAGCGAAATGATGAAACCAAAACGACAAGCGAGCATTGATGGTTTTGTGCCCCGAACCCCCCGGCGACAGGTGGGCACTGATCGTGAGCATTTGCGACCGTTGGAATCAACCGGCAACGAAGTAGTACGACGTGATTCTTTACAGGGTTTGTCGCGTGATATCAACGATAGTCTGCGGGGTATCGACGCATCGGTTGCCGAAGAAGAAAAAGCGCCTCGCAAACGTCGGCTACGGCTATTTCGGCGAAAACGCAGTCGTGACAAGGACCAAAAAGACCGGACAAAGTTCCAAAAATGGCGCAAGCGAATCGTCGTATTCCTCATCGTGTTGGTCGTGGCTGCTATTGGTTTTATGGCGGTCAAGATTATCAGTAACGTCGCCAAGATCACGCATGGTGATTTGTTGAGCCTGATTACGCCTGGCACGCCACTAGCGACCGACAGCGAAGGCCGTACGAACATACTGGTGTTCGGCACCTCGCAAGACGACGCGGCGCATCAGGATGCCCAAGGTGGCGGTGGTTTGTGGCTGACCGATTCGATTATGGTAGTCAGCATGAACCAGACCACGCATGCGGTGACGATGATTAGTATTCCGCGCGATTTGTGGGTCGATATGCCAGATGGCTGCGCGGTGGGCTACCAAGCGAAGATCAACGCGGTGTATGAATGCGGTGCAGACCTGCTAAATTCGGATAATTCGGCACAAAATTCGAGTGGCTATGCGAGGCAGGACAAAGCCGGGGCGCAAGCGCTGGAATCAACGATTCAGCAAGTCACCGGGCTTTCGATGCAATATTACGTGCATGCCAATTATTCGGTGTTGCGGCAGGCGGTCGACGCGGTCGGTGGTATCCAGGTTGCAGTCAAGGGTGATGGTGCGAGCGGTATTTACGACACGAACTTTGACTGGGACTGCCAAGGCGCCAAGGCGTATTCGTGTAAAAACGTCTACTATCCGCACGACGGTACCTACACGTTGAACGGCCGTCAGGCACTGTTTTTGGCGCGAGCTCGTGGTGATTATGGCTTGTATTCCTATAAAGATTTCGGTTTGAACCGCGGTGATTTCGATCGGCAGCTGAACCAGCAAAAGATTTTGACAGCGCTCAAGGCGAAGGTTCTGTCGACGGGCACGCTTTTGAATCCGGTGGCGATTACCGGCCTGTTTGACGCGCTAGGTAGCAATATTACGACTGACTTGCAGGGCGGTAATTACAAGACGCTGATTACATACGTGAAAGCTATGCCGAAAGACAATGGCATGCGCAGTGTGAGTCTGGGCGGCGCGGCAGGCGATTCTCCGTTGGTGACGGGCGACATGGTGAGCGGCCAGTCAGTGGAAGTGCCGGTGGCAGGCGTGTCGGATTTCTCGGCGATTACGGCGTATATCGCACGCCAGCTTTCGACCAATCCGGCAGTGGCGGAAAACGCAACGATTTCGATTTATAATGCGTCGGGCGTATCGGGAGCGGCCAGCAAACTGCAGCAAAAGCTCGCAGCGCAGGGTATGAATATTTTGAATGTTGGTGATGCGAGTTCCACGGCAGCCGGTTCGGCCCAGTATACGATTTACGATACGTTGGACGGCAAAAAGCCACAGACGATCAAGTACTTGCAAGCGCAACTCAAAGGCTCTACTGTCTCGACTGCGACGCCAACAGGTATTACGAGCGATGCAGACATCGTCATCGTAATCGGTCCGAGTTCGAATGCAGCAACTGAGTAGTTGAGTCGTACGCTGTTTTACGGTATAATCTTGAGAGCTGTAAACCTTTAGCTCCTGCGTGAAACGCAAATAATCGTAGAGCAGAGGCCAGCCGATCGTAGAAAAGCATAAAGTAACGATTTGCAGTATGCCCACTATACGGCTCTTTAGCTCAGTTGGTAGAGCAGAGGCCTGAAGAGCCTTGTGTCACTAGTTCGAGTCTAGTAGGAGCCACCAAGGAAAGACACTCTCACGTGAGGGTGTTTTTCTTTGTTTGCACAAGGCTCTTCAGGCCTAGGCCTTCAGAGCTCATAATTGTCGCTGAAGGCTCCGTCACTCGTTCGAGCCTCGTAGGAGCCACCAAGGAAAGAATCTCACGAAAGTGGGATTTTTTCTTTTGCTGCTATACTAGGGAAAGTTTATGACGGCGAAACAGTATTTGACGAACACAAAAAAGTATATTGCTGAGCAGAGCGAACTGTTCGTTGGTATTGGCGTGGTTGCCGGACTTGTGATTATTATCGGCATTATTATGCTGGTTATTCATGCGAATGGACCGCATATCGTCTATCAACCAACCAAAGCTTGCGATTTGCTGACACCGACCAAAGCCGAAGATCTGCTTGGTGACAAAGTTTACAGCGCCGATGCCAATAAGCCGCAGATTACAGATAACGTTGCGACAAGCAAGTGCAGTTATACGGATGAAAATGCCAATGGCATGAAAATTGCGGCGGTCGCTGTTCGTTCGGCTATCAACGACCAAGGCGACACGCAAAATAAATCGGATTTTGCGACGAAAAAGAAAGCCAGCGGCATGCAAGCTGTGGCGGGCATAGGTAGTAGTGCGTTTTTTGATCCGGCGACCGGTCAGCTGAATATACTTAGTGGCCATAGGTGGCTGATCGTCAACTACGGACTAGCTTCGTCTCCGCAGTCGAACAGCTTGCAAGATGACATCGATTTGGCTCATAAAATCATGTAACAAAAAATACCGGTCGTGCTGACCGGTATTTTGATAACCGCAAAAATTAACGGACTGCTTTGAGTGCTTCAGCGTACTTGATAAGTGCGTCGATCTGCGTTTCCAATTGGCCCTGTGGACCGTAAGGGCGCTCTTTGACTTCTTGCTTGAGCTCACCGTCGTCGCTGATAGAATCAGCCAGATGGTCGCTAAAGAAGAGTGCCTGTGGCAACGTGATCGCACCGACACCAGGGATAGCCATACGCAGGCTGGCAACTGCTTGTGCGCCGCCGGTTGAACCATGGGCAACCAGCGCGACCGGCTTGTCGTCGATTTCATGACCGAGCACATCGATTGCGTTTTTCAATACGGCAGATGTCGAGCGGTTGTATTCCGGTGTCACGAATACGTAGCCATCAAACGGCGCGACGGCTGTCAGCCATTTCTGTGTTTCTGCGTCCGGTTTGCGCTCCGGGTTGTAGCGCGGACTGACTGCTTCGTCCAAAAATGGTATCGGGAAATCACGAAGATCTAGGACCTCCACGTCGGCTTTGTCCTCGATATTCGCAGCTACCCAGGCAGCGAGTTTGTGTGATTGGCGACCCTCACGAGTACTGCCGATAACAACGGCGATTTTTGTCATGTTTCCTCCAAAAATGGTATATTTTATATAGTAACAGTACCTAGTATAGGCAAATTACTATACTTTGTAAAGTATTTATCTCTTGTCAAAAGTGTGCTACGCGCAGTGTAAGAATTCTCACACAACACAGGTGCGAAAACCAATAGTTTTCTCAGCCGATTCCCGTTTAATAGATAGTGTAACGAGGAGGGGAGTATGAGCAACGAGATAACCTATAGATCACTGGCCGCTGTCTCGATAGCGGAAGTGCAAGATCATCGATCTGAAGCATTAGTGAACGAGGTGACGAGCGGTAGGATGTACGCCACGATTCACCGTAGCAGCCCACGGATGCCACAATCATTACGGAGCGAGCAGCAAGTAGAATTACCGGCGCGCGCGCCAATCGATGTGTTCGTGATTCCCAAAATGGGATAATGAGCGTTCAGTACCAGATGAGTTTTCGCTGTCAATAACAATAAGCATTTTCGTATTGTGAAATATTTCACACAGTGCTTTAATGGTAGCTACCTATGGTACTCATGCATGGCCGCCATGAAGGCACGCGAGAGGTATCAACCCCATCAAACGAGGCTGAAGTCTCTTATCTTGAGTCTCTATACCAAAAGGACTCCTTTACCAAACGCAAACTTGGCGACAGGGGTCTCGGCATTTTATACTTTGAATCGAAAGAGCCGACAACTGAGGTACCACTTATCTTGATTCCTGGATTCTCTGCGCCAAGCGCGGTGTATTATGCACTTGCGGCAAAGATGGCTGACACTGGTACGAATACAGCGATTTATCGCCCACGTCGCAAGCAGCCACTCCCGGCAGTGCTTTCTCCACGGCATATGCGGAGCGTTCTTGATTTACAGATGGAAACGGTCAAAGACGTTATGGAGACGATTCGCGATGATACGGACGCGACTGATTTTGCGCTGATGGGTCATTCGATGGGTAATGCGATCGGTACCGGTGTCGCGTATCATCTGACTTTGGAGCATCCACATAAAGATTTGAACGTCACGACATTGGTGTCCGATGCGGGCGCGGGTCTCGACACGCCAGATACAACAACGCCATGGCAATCAATCAAACGCCATGCCGAGCGCCTGCCGAATGTTATCCGGCACGAGCTTACGCAGGCGCAGCGTATGCGAGAGGTCGCGCCAAAAAATATGGAACGCGAAGCCATCGCGCATATCCGAGACCTGGGACGTTTGGCACGCGAAGGGTTCCAGGTTATGGTTTATCCGGAAGTCATACCAAAACTAGAAAGGCTACAGGCAGACAGCGATGTCCATGTCGGTGCATTGCTACCGGAATACGATCAGTTCTTTTATCCCGACGACGTACAAGCACGCAGTGGCCATCTGCTCGACATCGCGACGGTTATACCAGGCGCGTATCACGTCCATGCGAACACGTATCCAGACGAACACTCTCAATATCTCACAACGATGATCGACGATCTGCGGCACTTTGATGAAGCGGCGTGATTATTGCCACGAGCTCAAAATAATTGTAAAAATCACTAACTTTACCAGCCAATCGCCAGTGTGGACGACTGCCAAGCGAATCGGAAAATGTTCGTTGAGCGTGAGGCCGGTAAATATAACGACAGGGAAGCCAAGCCATAGCCATGCAGTGAGCAGGAACGCTTGGCCGATTGTTGTGACGCCGAGCAAACCGCAGGCATAGGCAATGACCAGGCCGAGCACAAAAGTGCGGGTGAGCTCGATGATAAGCTTGTTGGGTGTGGTTGTCGTCGTGACGGCAGCTTTTTTGCTTTTTGTTTCTTTTGCCGCAGTGGCGCGGATTTCGGTCACGTATTTGTTCAACAGTATGTAATACAGAGAGCTGAACAGGACAGAGATGAGCGTTCCGATGAGTATCGCCAGATAGTTGACGTGCATACGTTTTCCTTATTACTTCCTAAATCCATAGTAGCACTATTCTGGTATAATGGCTCAAGATGGCGCGTTGGCGGAGCAGTTACGCGAAAGTCTGCAAAACTTTTTAGATGGGTGCAACTCCCATACGTGCCTCCACGAAATGATCTCGAAGAATCGAGGTTATTTTTGTTTGAGGATATCAAGAAGTTCGGGAAACGTAGCGTCGCCAAAATGGCCACGGTTGCTAAATCGGTGCACGACAGCACTCGGTATATCATGCTCAAATTTCGCGAGTTCTGCATAGGGCACGACAGGGTCATCCTGGCTATGAAAAAGATGAATATCCTCAGCACTTTTTGCGACATTTCGTGCTGATGATACTTTGAAGCTGCCAAGTTCTTCGACAGTTTCGTCGTCGTACCCTCCTGCAACGAGGATCAGCTGGCGTACAGGACGCGAAAGAGGCTTTTTGTTGAGATATATTGCAAGAAACATCGCACCGAGCGAGTGTCCGACAAGCCGTACGTCATCACCGAGAAGTGGCAGCAGCTTTTCGAAATAAATCTCCCACTCGTCGTAAATGGCATTGTAACCGTTCGGGAATGTTGGTAGTAAAACGTCAGCTTCGGTCATTTGTTCGGCAATCCACGGTTTCCACTTTTTCTGCGGCTTCAACTTCTCGTAGTCAATCTCACTGTTTTTGAGGTTGTCGAGGTATGATTCATATGAATCAAAACTTTCACCACCATGTACTATCAACACTTGTTTCATTTCGTAATTATAGCAAATCAAATTATGGTAAACGTGATGGTTATGCTATAATTACTGTATGCCATTAAAGCGATCATGGACAGACGAGCAACTCATACTTGCCGTTGCTGAGTCGAAAAGTGTACGAAGTGTATTGATAAAGCTGCAGCTTATACCAGCTGGCGGTAATTATCAACAGGTAAAAGCGGCTATTGCAAAACTATCGCTCGACATCTCGCATTTTACTGGTGCCCGTTGGAATGCAGGGCGGACGTATCATACAAAAGTTCGTCCAAGTCTTGAGTCTTTGCTTGTTCTTGGAGGCACGGCACAGAGTTATAAATTAAAAAAGCGACTCTACGAAGAAGGATTGAAAAAGCCAGAATGTGAGTTATGCGGATGGGCGAAAATGAGTGCGGATGGTAGAATACCTCTAGAGCTCGATCACATTAACGGCAACCATAGCGATAACCGGCTAGAGAATCTGAGAATTCTATGTCCTAATTGCCATAGTTTGCAGCCCACGCATCGTGGACGTAACAAAAAGAGAGCACTAAGCGCGGATGTCGTAACTGGTAGCCGAGCGACACTTAAAATGTCGTGACCCAAAAGGTCGTGCGGGTTCGATTCCCGCTCCGCGCACCATATAGAATGCAAAACGCCAGGTTTCTGGCGTTTTTGTTATGATGTGATATATGGAACGCCAATTACAACCCGAGCTGCAGAAACAAAAGGAAGTTCTTGATGATAATGCAAGGAAGTTTACGGTTGGGACAATCGACCCTGCATTTCTTGAAGCGCAAGGCGCATCTGCATACACGCTCACGACAGACTGGCTCGAAACAGGTAGCGATAACGAGAAGAAACTTGCGTATAAGGAATTTGGCGACGGCGAAGTCCAGATTTTACTTATAGCGAAAGTGACAAAAGATGGTAGTAGAACATCTGAAAAACAGAAGATTACGAAGGAGGAATACGAAGCGCTATTAGGCTCATCGGTGCTTCATCTCGAAAAGAAGCGGCACGAGTTTGATTATGTTCGGGATGACGTCACTTTTAACGTAAAGTACGATGAATTTGCGAACTCGCCGTTGCGTGTTCTTGAAATTGATGCTGCAACCGAGAAAGAGAGAAGTTCTTTCGATCCTGACGACTTTCCAGCTACGTTATCTGAAGTCACCGGCAAAGCGGACTATTACGGCTATAGGGTTGCTGGCGTCGTGTAGCTACCTGCAAATAAGAATATTCATCCATTTTGCTCAAGCTCCTCGTGGTATAATGAAAGTACAAATACTACTAGTAAACATTGCGAGGAATAAAGCATGGTTGCACTCTGGATTGTCATAGGTATCATTGTTCTGATATTGCTGTTTTTGTGGGTTACGTATAACGGCTTGGTCAAGCTGAAAGTCCGTGTGGATGAAGCCTGGAGCGACATTACGGTGCAGCTCAAGCGCCGTGCCGATTTGATTCCGAACTTGGTCAACACCGTGCAGGGCTATGCCAAGCACGAAAAAACTGTGTTCGAAGACGTGACTGCGGCTCGTGCGGCCGTGGTTGGTGCTGGCTCGCCAAAAGAAGCTGCCAAGGCCGACAACCAGCTGACCGAAGCGCTCAAAAGCGTCTTTGCCGTTGCCGAGGCCTACCCAGACCTCAAAGCTAGCCAGAACTTCAGCGAATTGCAGCAGGAACTGGTCGATACCGAAGACAAAATCCAGGCTGCCCGCCGTTTCTACAACTCTGGCGTGCGCGATCTGAACACCAAAGTCCAGGTATTCCCGAACAACGTCTTTGCCGGCATGCTTGGCTTCAAGCAGCGTGAATTCTTCGAAGTCGACGATGCCGAGCAGGCAAACATCGACAAACCGGTTGACGTCAAATTTTAAGCATTGCCGCGTAGACTGCTGAGAGACCGCTATGTATGGAGCTATTGCCGCCAATAAACGAAATACCGTCATTATCATGGCGGCTTTCGTCGGTATTATCAGTGCGATCGGCTATGTTGTCAGTCTGTTTTATGGCAATACGTCTATCACTTACTGGGTGATTGCGGGATCGGCGCTCTACGCGCTGTTTCAGTATTTCGCAGCGGGCTCGCTGGCGGTTGCTTCGACCGGTGCGCAGGAAATCGAGAAAAAAGACAATCCGCGTCTGTATCGAATCGTCGAGAACTTGGCGATTACGATCGGCATTCCCACGCCAAAGGTCTACATTATCGATGATCCAGCGCCGAACGCCTTCGCGACTGGTCGCGACCCCAAACATGCGATCGTGTGCGCGACATCAGGCATTTTGGACATCATGAACGACCGCGAACTCGAAGCGGTCATGGCGCACGAAATGGGCCATGTGCAAAATTATGACATTCGTGTCAGTATGATTGCGTTCGGTCTGGTCAGCGCGATCGGCTTTTTGTCGGACATCGTGATGCGCATGTTGTTTTGGGGTGGTGACGATAGGGACAATCGCGAGGTAAATCCTGTCATGATGATCATCGGTATCGTTGTCATTATCCTGGCACCGATTATGGCGGCGCTGATTCAACTGGCGGTCAGCCGGCAGCGTGAATACTTGGCCGATGCGACAGGCGCACTGACGACCCGCGACCCGGAAGGGCTGATTAGCGCACTTAAAAAACTGGAAACCACCGGTCGGCCGATGCGCAAGCAAAGTTCGTCGACGGCGCATCTTTTCTTCAATAATCCACTCAAGCCTGGTTTTGTCGCCGGACTTTTTAGCACTCACCCACCACTTGAAGCACGCATTGCACGACTACAAAACAATGAAGGAAAATTCTAGCATGCCGAAAAAACCGACCACGACGAAATCAGCCAAGACGACCAAAGCGAAAAAGCCGGCAAAGACTACTGCTCAGAAGCAGCAGGCCGAAAAAGCTACCACTGCGCAGCCTACTGGCAAATTACACAAGCTCCGCCATGTTGCTGCCAAGCCATACGTAGTCACTCGCCATAGGGTGAGCCGCCTGGTAGCGCGCAGGCCGCATCACTCGTTCCGCCTGACGCGTCGTCGCGATTATAAACGGTCGCTCAAACTGCCTGGCTACTGGAATTTTACGTTTGGTGTCGTGCGGACGCTCTGGCAGCACAAAAAGCTGTTCGGCGGGCTGATTTTGGTCTATATCATCGTGACGGTCGCCATTAGTGGTGTCGGCCAGCAGGACGCCTATAGCAATTTGGCTAGCACGCTCAAAAGTTCAAGCGGTGATTTGTTCAAAGGCAACTTCGGCCCTGTGGGCTCGGCTGGCTTATTGCTGCTGACGTCGGTTACGACGGGCCTGTCGCCAGACATCACGCAGGCGCAGTCCGTGCTTGGCGGCCTGGCAGCGTTTTTTGGCTGGCTGACGACGATTTGGCTGTTGCGTAATGTCCTCGCTGGGCATAAGCCGACACTTCGCGACGGGCTGTACAATAGCGGTTCACCAGTCCTTGCGACCGTGCTTGTTGGCTTTATTATCACAATACAGCTATTGCCATCGGCGGCGGCCTTGATTATTTATACCGCGGCACAAAACTCTGGCCTGCTCGACGTTGGCGTCAGTGCGATGTTGGTGTGGATCAGTGTCATCCTTCTCAGCCTCATTACGCTGTATTGGCTGTCGAGCAGCCTGATCGCGCTGGTCGTCATCACGCTGCCGGGCATGTACCCGATGCGTGCGATTCGGGCGGCGGGCGACCTAGTGATAGGCCGTCGGCTTCGTGTGCTGTACCGGCTGCTCTGGTTGGCGTTGATGGTCGTTTTGACATGGCTTATTGTCATGATTCCGATCATTTTGTTCGACGACTGGGTCAAAAAGCTCGTTCCGGCTATCAATTGGCTGCCGCTTGTGCCAATAACGATTGTGGCGATGAGTTCGATTACGCTGGTTTATGTGGGTAGTTATATTTACTTGCTTTACCGGAGGATTGTCGACGATGACGCAAGCCCTGCCTAGTCAACGTATCGCGGAACTTCGCGATTTGCTCAACCAATACAGCTACGAATACCACGTGCTCGACACACCGTCGGTCAGCGATGCGATTTATGACAGCCTGTTCGGTGAGCTGAAAAAGCTCGAAGCTGAACATTCTGACTTGGTAACGCCCGACAGTCCGACGCAGCGCGTGGGTAATGAACTAAAAGGTGGCTTTACTAAAGTCCAGCACAGCAGCCGCATGCTGAGCTTGAACGATGTGTTTGACACGCACGAAGTCGAGGCGTGGGTGCAGCGTATGGAAAAGCTGTTGCCCGGCCGCAAACACGAATACTTTGCCGACATCAAAATGGACGGCCTGGCCTGCGCGCTGATTTACCAAGACGGCGTGCTCGTACAAGCCGTGACGCGTGGTGACAGCTATATTGGCGAAGACGTAACCAGCAATGTACGGACGATCAAAAACGTGCCACTGCGACTACGTGCCGAAAAGGATTACGAAATGTTTTTGCAGGGTCGCACCGAAATCCGCGGTGAAATCGTGATGCTCAAAAAGGACTTTGCTGCACTGAACGCGGCGCGCGAAAAAGCCGGTGAGTCTGCATTCGCCAACCCGCGTAATTTGGCTGCCGGCACGATTCGTCAGCTCGATCCAAAACTAGTGGCTGCCCGGCCGCTGCATTTTCGGGCCTATGATCTGCTGCGCGACAATCCGGCCGACGTACCGACGAACATGTTCGCGTACCAGGCGCTTTCGGCGCTCGGTGTCACGCGCAACAGCGAAGCCAGCGTGTTTACCAGCTTGCCCGAAGTCATGCGGTTCGTCGAACACGTCGGGGAAATTCGCGGAGACTTGCCGTTCAATACGGACGGTCTGGTTATCAAGCTAAACGACCGCGCACTGTTTGCCGAGCTTGGCATCGTGGGCAAGCAGCCGCGGGCAGCCGTGGCCTACAAATACGCTGCCGAACAAGCCACGACCATTGTGCAGGACATCGTTATTAGCATCGGCCGTACTGGCGCAGCCACACCAGTTGCCGTTTTCGACCCAGTGGTTGTGGCTGGTACGACTGTGCAACATGCTAGCTTACATAATGCCGACGAAATCGCTCGGCTCGATGTCCGTATTGGCGACACGGTCGTCATATTCAAAGCTGGCGACATCATCCCGCAGGTCGAAAGTGTCGTGACGGAACTACGACCGAAAACTACCAAAAAGTTTGACTACGAAAAAGCGCTCGCCGAACAATACCCCGAACTGGAGTTCGAACGTCAAGGCAAAGACGTGGTCTATCGGGTCAAAGGCAGCAGCAGCGATCTGATTCTCAAACGTTCGGTCGAATATTACGCGTCCAAAGGCGCGCTCGATATCGACACACTGGGCGAGAAAAATGTTGTGGCGCTAGTCGATGCCGGCCTGGTCAAAGACGTCGCGGACATTTATTCGCTCACGGTCGACGATTTGTTGCAACTCGATCGGTTTGCCGACATTTCTGCCAATAAGCTGATTGACGCGATCGCCGAAAAAAAGACTCCACCGCTGGAAAAATTCATCCTTGGTCTGGGTATTCGCCACGTTGGCGCGCAAACGGCAATCGACCTGGCAAATAAATTTCAGTCGGTCGACGTGCTCAAACATGCGACGATCGAACAGCTAGAAGAAGTCGATGGCGTGGGCAAGGTCGTGGCAGAGTCCGTCGTGGCCTGGTTTGCCGACGAAGACAATCTGGCGCTGCTCGACAAATGTGAAAAGTTAGGCGTGCGACCCCACTACGAACAAAAGTCCGGCAAACTGACGGGTAAAAGCTTCGTGATTACCGGTTCGCTCGAATCCATGGGCCGCGACGTGGCGGCGGATAAGATCCGCGCATTAGGTGGCGCGTTCCAAACCAGCGTCGGCAAAGACACAACCTACCTGGTAGCCGGCGGCAAAGTCGGTGCTAGCAAGCTCAAAAAGGCCGAAAGCTACGGCACAAAAATTATCGATGAGCAAGAGCTGCTAAAAATCGTAGGACAGTAGACCCAAACAGCAACGGAATAAAATTTGTCGCACAATAAAAATTCTGCTACACTCGCTTTATGCGAATGACATACAAAACCGGAACCTCATCACGCAGTCGAATCTCAAGTTCGGCCTGGCGGTCCGTTGTGTCATAAAATTCTCAAACAAGTATTGTAACCAAAGTTCACCGCTCGACCGAGCGGTATTTATTTTATGTTGAAAAGGAGAAAATCATGAACGAAAACAACCTCGCAAAAGCAGTTTTACTTGAAGATATTCACCCGCATGCTCAGGATAAATTTGAACAAGCGGGCGTCGCAGTAGAGACGTTCGCAAAAGATGCCAGCGATGACGAATTAATCGATAAGCTACAAGGCGCACAGTTTCTCGGCGTACGCTCTGGCCCTACTATCGGTAGAGCGGTGATTCGGGCGGCAAACGAGCTGGTAGGTATCGGTTGCTATTGTGTCGGGACGAATCATATCGACAAGGTGGCAGCAAATGAGCAAGGCGTGACAGTGTTTAATGCGCCATTCGACAATGGACAGTCTGTTGCGCAGCTGGTGATCGGCGCGACATATTCGTTATTGCGCCGCCTGCATGAGCATAACGCCCATTTGCATGCTGGTACATGGAGCAAAACCGAAGTCGCAAGCTACGAACTAACGGGCAAAACCATGGGAATTTTGGGCTATGGGAACATCGGCCAGCAGGTCGGGGATTTGGCGGAGGCAAACGGCATGAACGTGTTGTACTATGATAACGCTGAGCGTCAGCCACGAGGTATCGCTATGCCGCGAAACAAGCAGGCACTGCTCGCGCAAGCTGATGTGGTGACCGTGCATATCCCAGGTGGCCTGGATGGACCAGTTATCGGCGAAAAGGAGCTGACCATCATGAAGCCGAATGCCTATCTGATTAATGCAGCACGTGCTGAGGCTGTTGACTACGGCGCGCTGGCGCAACAACTGCGCCAAAACAAACTCGCCGGCGCGGCACTCGATGTATTTGCAGATGAGCCTAAAAAGCACGGGCATCGCTTTGTCAGTGAGTTCCAAGGCGATCAACGCGTGCTTCTGACGCCGCATATCGGCGGCTCGACGCTCGAGGCACAGCGCCAAGCGGCAGAAAGTGTCACCGGCGCAATGCTTGACTACTGGCAGACAGGTAGAGTACGTCAGGCGGTCAATCGCGTAGAGAAGTAGGCTATACAAAGGCGTGCTATGTCGCAAAAACAATGAGTTATTCCGTAATTGGCATCAGACCTGCGCGGCGAGTTTGCTACAATAAGCTTATGGCAAATCCTGTGATATTGGCTGACAAGCTGACCGTGACCAAAAACAACGCTGTTATTTTGTCTGAATTATCGTTTGCCGTGCAGCCTGGTTCTATCACGGGGCTTATTGGTCCGAGCGGCAGCGGCAAAACCACGCTGATGCGCTCTATTGTGGGCGTGCAAAAATTTACCGGTAACTTGACCATCGCTGGTAAGTGGGCGGGGCAGCGACAATTGCGCCGCCAAATTGGCTATGTGACTCAAAGCCCCGCAGTGTATTTTGACTTAACGGTGTGGCAGAACTTGCAGTATTTTGCCACGCTAACTCGAGCGCAGGAAAAAGATGTCGAAAAAATCCTGCAGACTGTTAAGCTCGACAAGCAGCGTGATCAACTGGTTGAAAGCTTGTCGGGCGGGCAAAAAGCACGGGTGAGTTTGGCGGTTGCGCTGCTTGGTGATCCGCAATTGTTGGTGCTTGACGAACCAACGGTCGGGCTGGATCCACTACTGCGTAACGACCTGTGGGATATGTTCAAGGACCTCGCAAAGGACGGCCGCACGATTTTGGTGTCGAGCCATGTCATGGACGAAGCGGAGCGCTGCAAAAACTTACTGCTGCTGCGCGACGGCAAGCTGCTGTGGAACGATACCAAAAGCGCACTGCTGGACCATACCAAAAAAGACACTGTTGGCGATGCGTTCGTAGCTATGATCAAAAAAAGCGGGGTAGCGTAATGTACCACGCTGGTGTCACAACTGCGACGGCTAAGCGTATTTTGCGGCAGTTGTCGCACGACCCACGGACAATCGCGCTGATATTTTTGGTGCCCTGCGTGCTGCTTGGTTTGCTACGTTGGTTGTACGACGGCAACATGACGATTTTTGATCAGATTGCGCCGGCACTGCTGGGTATTTTTCCGTTCGTGATCATGTTTATCATTACCTCGATTACCACGCTGCGTGAACGGACTGGCGGTACTATGGAGAGGCTCATGACACTGCCGATTGGTAAGTTGGACCTGGTGCTTGGCTACATGTTTGCTTTTGGTCTGCTAGCTATCGTGCAAGCGATTCTGGCGAGCATGCTGCTGCTTTACGGCCTGGGACTCGACGTGGCTGGGCCGCATTGGTTCTTGGTAGTGATGGCATTGGTTGATGCGCTACTCGGTACGGCGCTTGGTATTTTTGTCAGCGCCTTTGCTCGCACGGAATTCCAGGCGATACAGTTTATGCCGGCGCTGATCATCCCACAGATTTTGATCGGCGGCCTATTGATGCCACTTGCCCAAATGCCCGACGTACTGGAAAGAATCGCGTATTGTTTGCCGCTGACCTACGCCATTGACGCACTAAACATCATCGTGCATCATACCGACATCACCGGCGATGCGTGGCGTGATTTGTGGGTGGTGCTGGCGTTTGCTATTGCCGCGTTGCTACTCGCTGCGTTAACCTTACGAAGGAGGACGACATAATGAAAGACATGGGTGATAAACCAGAGCTTGCAAAAGGCATATACCAACACTATAAAGGTGGTGTATACGAAGTGATTGACGTTGCCTGCAATACTGAAACGCTGGAATGGTACGTGGTATATGAGTCGCAGGAACGCAAGAAGCTCGGGCTACCGGCGCTATGGGTGCGACCGTACGACATGTTTGTAGAAACCGTTATTGTTGATGGGGTTGAAAAGCCTCGCTTTGCGAAGATTGATACATGAAACGCCAGTTACGACGTGGTTTCATAGGACTCGCTGGCGGCATTGTCATCGTACTTGGAATTATTATGATTCCCTATCCAGGACCGGGCTGGGTCGTGGTGTTTGCGGGCTTAGGGATCCTGGCAACCGAATTTGCTTGGGCGAAACGACTGCTGGATTTTGCAAAAAGCAAATACGATGCATGGACTGCATGGGTAGGGCGGCAGAACTTCGTGGTAAAGGCGCTCGTATGGCTTTTGACGGCGCTGATCGTCGTGCTGACAATCTGGCTGGTGAACGGTTACGGCGTGCTCGCGGATATCCTGAAACTACACTGGCAGTGGCTACAGTCGCCGTTGTTCCACTAAAAATATCCCGCGTGTTACCGCGGGATATTTTATGTCGCTTAGATTACCAGCTGCGCTGACGGAAGCTGTTGCCACCGTTGTCGCGCTGTGGGCGATCTTCTTTTGGACGTGCAAGGCTGACATTGATCTCACGACCGTCAAGCTCTTTGCCGTTCAGTTGATCGACAGCTTTTTGGTTGTCTGCGTCGTTTTCGAATTCGACGAAGCCAAAGCCCTTGCTGCGACCGCTTTCGCGGTCAGTGATGACACGCGCGCTGGCGACAGGACCGATTTGCTCGAAATGAGCTTTCAGCGTGTCGTCAGTGGTAGCGTAAGCCAAGCTACCGATAAACAAATTTTGGGTTGCCATTGAATATGTACTTCTCTCTGGTTACTGCTTTTCGTCAGATCGACCAACTGCGGACTACTGCTGTATCCATGGAGGAACACGTATTTTCGGCGCATGCTTCTGAACACTATAATTAAAGCACACTTAGAGATTAAATACTACAACAATATTTCTGTCTACCCAGAGATTGATTACGTAGCTATTTCATTGATGATATCTTGGACTGAACGCCCCAGAATAACAGACGGATGAAAATAAAAGATTGATGCATGATTCATTTCGCCAATGATGTAGACTTTCGGTGATCCGGTTGCATCATGAAGTGCAAGTGCCGCGCCGAGCTCGACATACATTCCTTTGCCGACTTTCTCGTTATCACTACAGAGCACATATACGTCGCTATCAATCACACCCTGAAGATCAAGTGATGCGCGTCGTGCCGATTCTTGTGGATTCGCAAACTTCGCCTCGCGACCACCAAGCATCTTGTCGCCCGTTTCATTTCGTGTCCAGTCGTGCGTAATATGATGCCCGGCCGCAACAAATTCATCCTGTACTGAGCGTACATTTTCGACGTCGCCAATTTGTCCTGATACAAAAATTTCCATACAGTATGCAGCCTTGGTGGAGCATATCGGATTTGAACCGATGACCTCTTCACTGCCAGTGAAGCGCTCTAGCCAACTGAGCTAATGCCCCATAATTTTTGCCCGTAGAGTCGAGCGATTGCGTCTAATTCTAGCTGAATATCAGCACCACTGCAACTGATGACGCATACACCTTTGTATTCTACATTAGTTGTTGGCTTGCCGAGAGTTCTTTTATCTGCGTATGATAAATAAAATGAAGTTTCAGGCAGGTTGAGCTGTTTGGACCAGTACTGTTTGAGGAGGTTGCTATCTTGGTCGCTTCTATGTTGTATACGTGCCCGAAAATTATCCATCTTCTTCCCATAACAGCGCATGAGAAGTGACATATAGAGCCTCAGGATATCTGGGTCGGAGCTGCCAAGCGCAAGACCGCGGTAGCTTTTGTATTTAGAGCCCTCTGCAATATAGAGAGTAGCAAGGCAAATTTTTTCATAGTTTTCTATTGAATCAGTAGAGACAACGACAAATGCCTGTTGATTGATCCGCTCAAAGCGAGCTTGTAGTTTTAAAGCATTTGTTTTTGCAGCTTTTATCCTTGCGCGTTGCGCATTTTCTTGTACGATTAATGCGTGTCTACGGGCATATTCTGGCGGTAGAACGACGTCCTTACAGATATAGCTAAGAGTTGCTTTAGGGATTTCTCTTCCAATTACTTGGCATATTTCCGAATAGGTCATGCCTTTTGCGCGAAGCTCTTTAATTTGAGTACGCATGCGAAGTTCCATCATAATTAAACTATAACATTATTCAATGTAGGTTCCAATAATCGTATACCAGCAAAAACACCTGTCGCCAAGGCTTCGACAGGTGTTTCGTTTGTGTGAAATTTACTTTTTGACGAGCTCGCGGACGCGGGATGCGTAGGCAAGCGTGACTGATCCGGCAAGCACAGCGTACAGGCCAAGGACCCAGACGAATGCCAGGCCGCTGGCGACTGGTGAGCGCCATACCCAAATACCTGCGACGACACCAAGGATGCCGCCGATAGCCCATAGCCAGCGGTGGTCGTTGTCGTCGGTGTAAAACGCTGCGACGAACAGGTCGGCAACGCCTCGCAGCAAAAGCAACGAGCCAAGAACGGCCAAAAAGGCGCTCAGCGTGATTGATGGATGATCGACAAGGTAGACACCGAAGCCGACCAGGACAACCCCGACTAGCAGCGAGAACCACCACGATCCACGCCGTCCGATGTCACGGAAACCGTGCACCAGTTCGACCACGCCGACTACCACGGCATAAACGGCAAACAGTAGTAAGAGACTGGCAAGTGTCAGTCCGGGAAAGAACAGGGCGATCACGCCAAATACGACCGTGACGATGCCTTGCAGTACAAACAACCACCAAAGGTTGTCGACGTACTCTTTAACGTTAGTACTCATTACTCCCCTCCTTTTCAAATTGCTTTGAAATAGACTTTTAAGCCTTGTGCCTATACTTATACTCCAGTCTCGACAAAAAAGAAATAGCAGAATTAACAGGGGTAGCAAAGAAAATCGGAAGGGTGAACCTTCCGATTTAAAGCAGATGCGAAGCATGAGGCGTAGCTGAACTTTAGGGGGTGGGGTGAATTTTCGAATTCATTTCGAAAATGAAACGGAGGGGTAAACCCCTCCTGAATCTTGCACTGTTGCGCGCCCACCCGGGGCACTTGTTTGCACATGTGTTTGTTTTGCCGCGCAAGGGGTTGCCCCAATTGCGCACCAGCACTGGCTATTACTATGCACCAGCAGGGAAAAAAGCGCAAGAGGAATGACCAGAGATGCTATAATATCGGTAATGTTCAAAGCATTCAGAGAACGATACAGGGCCAAGGTCCAAAGAAAGCTCGAAGAAGCCACGGTGAATTATTTTGCCGCGCATCCAGAGGTCAAATTGATCGTGGTGACCGGCAGCGTGGGCAAGACCAGCACCAAAACAGCTGTCGCGACCATGCTTGCGCAGCGCTACCGGGTGCGGCTACACGAAGGCAACCACAATACGCCGATGAGCGTCCCCTTGGCGATTCTCGGGGTGCCCTATCCGGAAAACGTACGCAGTTTTGGTCAGTGGCGCGACGCGCTCAAGCTGGCAAAGGCACGGATTCTGGCGCCGACCGACGTCGATGTGATCGTCCAGGAGCTCGGTGCCGATCATCCGGGTGATATTGCGGCGTTTGGCCGGTATTTGCGACCATACCTGGCGGTCGTTACAGCGGTCACGCCCGAGCATATGGAGTTTTTCAAAACGATCGACGCGGTTGCCTACGAAGAACTGACAGCCGCGAACTTCAGCCAGATTGCGCTGATTAACCGCGATGACATCGATGGTCGCTATGCCGAAGATATCACGAACGCTAATCTTGATACCTACGGCACGTCGGCTGCCGCTGAATATCATTTCGACCAGCAGGATTTTTCGCTTGAAGGCGGCCATACGGGCAAGTTCGTTGCTCCTGAATTACCAGACGGTATCGATGCGACAATCCATGTGCTTGGCGAACATAACCTACGGCCTGTCATAGCGGCCGGCGCTGTCGGTTTGAAATTCGGCTTGAACAGCGCGGAAATTCAGGCAGGACTCGGTAAGATCCAGGCGATTCCGGGTCGCATGAACCTGCTTCGCGGTCTGAACGGCAGCATGATTATCGACGACACCTACAATTCCAGCCCGGCCGCGGCCGTCGGCGCTATCCAGACATTTTATAGTATCGAAGTACCGCAGCGCATCGCGATTATGGGCAGTATGAACGAGCTCGGTGATTCTTCGGCAGCCGAACATGAAAAAATCGGCAAGCTGTTTCACCCGGACATGGTCGAATGGGTGATTACGATTGGCGACGACGCTGAAAAGTATTTGGCACCGGCCGCACACGCGCAGGGTTGCCAGGTGAAATCATTCAAAAACGCCGTGCAGGCCGGGGCATTTGCGCATAGCGTGCTCGACCGTGATGCGCTGGTGCTTGCCAAAGGTTCGCAAAACGCCGGCTATGTCGAAGAAGCCGTGAAGATTCTGCTGCTCGACCAAGCTGACATCGACAAGCTCGTTCGTCAGTCTCCCTCCTGGATGACTGCCAAAGAAGCATTCTTTGAACGGAACCTTGTCTGATGGACAAGGGGTCTGTCCAGCCGATCATTCACATACCCTGGTATCGCACGCGTTGGTTCAAATGGTCGGCATTCGGCGCGGTTTTGCTGGCAGTCATTGCGATCGTGGCGATCGCGATATTTTTTGCGCTGTGGTGGAACGGCCCCGAAAAAGCATTGCTAGATGCGGCAAATTATTCTCTGGAGCACGACGGCAAGTACCACGTGACGTCGAAACAAAGCGACCTGACCGTGTTGGTCGGTGATGACAAATATGAAATTGACGGCACATACGATGGCTTGCAGCTCAATGCGGTGTTGTCCGGCAGGACGCTGTATGTCAAATCACCCGATCCGGCAAAGTTATACCAACTGCTCATGGCGACAGATGCGAGCCAAATCCCAACAGCCGTTCAGACGATTGCGGATTCGGTTCGAAACAAGTGGATCGCAATCAATCTCGACACGGTTACTCTGCAGGCAGCCAGTGCGCAGCATCTGCAGTGTTTCGTCGAAGAAAAAGATAGCATTGCAAGCGACACGAACGCGCGCAGTCAGTGGCGTTCAGCGTATCTGGCGCATCGGTTCCTGAGCGTTAAAACCACGCAAAAAACTACGGCGACGACCTATGACGTATCGGTCGACACCAAAGCTCGCCAGGATTTCTTTGCTGCGCTGCTCAAGACAAGTTTTTACCAAGAACTGACGAACTGCTCACAAAAAACGGATATTTTGTCATCGATCGAAGCTGTTTCACCGCTTGCGAGCGTCACGCTGACATCCAAACATGTGTTTGAATCCGCTATTTTTGACCCGCAGAGTGCGAGCCCGACGAAAATCACGGCATCGTATAGCAACGTACCGCAAATTGCACTGCCGGCAAGCTCAACCAGCCTCGACCAATTGGAATTTGGGCTCCTGAGTACGTTCACCGGTCTGTAAAACTGCTATACTAGTACCAATGAGACGATACAACCCGACCGAAATTGAGCCGAAATGGCAACACATTTGGCATGACAAAAAAGCTTTTGTCGCCAAAGATTTTTCCGACAAGCCTAAAACATACATTTCGCCGATGTTTCCGTATCCGAGCGGTGCGGGACTGCATGTCGGCCATATGTTCGAGCACGCCGTTGTCGATGCGATCGCACGGTTTTATCGCGCCAACGGCCACGACGTTCTGAATCCGATGGGTTGGGACTCATTTGGTTTGCCTGCGGAAAATTACGCCATCAAAACTGGTACGCCGCCGCAGCAGTCGATCAAAACCAACATCGCGAACTTTAAAAAGCAAATCGAACCGATGGGTCTGAGTATCGATTGGACGCGCGAAATCAATACCAGCGATCCCGAATATTATCGCTGGACACAGTGGATTTTTACCAAACTATTCGAGCGCGGTTTGGCCTACCAAAAAGAATCGTTGCAATGGTGGTGTGAAATCGACCAGACGGTGCTCGCCAACGAACAGGTAATAAACGGCAAATGCTGGCGCCACGACGGTCCCGACGATCCGCCGGCGGTCAAAAAGAGCATCAAGCAGTGGTTTTTCAAAATCACTGATTATGCCGATGCCTTGCTGGCAGAAATCCCCGAGCTCGATTGGCCAGAAAAGATCAAGACCGCGCAGACAAACTGGATCGGCAAGTCGCAAGGTGCCGAAGTTGATTTTGCCGTTGATGGTGGGGACAAAAGAATAACAGTCTTTACCACCCGGCCGGACACGATTTTTGGTGCCACGTTCCTGGTACTTGCGCCGGAACATCCGCTGGCAAAACAACTGGCAAGCGACGAGCAACGCCAGGCTGTCGAAACATATATCGCCGATGCGGTGAAAAAGAGCGAAATGGACCGCACCAACGATACCAAGGAAAAAACTGGCGTGTTTACGGGTTCGTATGCAATTAATCCGGCGACTGGCGAAAAAGTTCCTATTTGGATCGCGGACTACGTGCTTTACGGTTACGGTACGGGTGCAATCATGGCCGTGCCGGCGCACGATGAGCGTGATTACGCGTTTGCCAAGAAGTTTGATTTGGATATCACGCAGGTCGTCATGCCGATCGAGGACGATCCGCTGAACCCGCCGCGGCCGGAATTCGAAGAAGTCGCTCGACACACGATGATCGTGCATCTGCTCGACAAATCAACGGGCAAATACGCACTGCTCAACTGGCACGAAACGCTCGAAGGCACGACGACGGCAGTCATGGGTGGTATCGAAGAGGGTCAGACGCCCGAAGAGGCAGCGCTGATGGAAATCCGGGAAGAGGTGGGGCTTGAAAACGTGACAATCACGGGCAAATCCCGTTGGGTGACAGGTGCTCGTTACTGTGCTTCGCATAAATCTCAGAACCGCAAAGCGATTACCTGGACGTTGATGGCTGAAGTCGATAATCTCGACGGTCAAGCCGAAATTGCGCCGGAAGAGCTCAAAAACCATACGCTGACATGGGTCGAAAAAGACAAGGTCCTCGACATGCTGACGCCAGTTCACCAAAAGCAAGTATGGGAATCGCTCTGGAGTGAAACGGCGCTGCCAAGCAATGGTGAACTGATGAATTCGGGTGATTTCACTGGCCTGACAACCAACGATGCTCGCGAAAAAATCGTTGCATGGCTAGAAGAAAAAGGTGCTGCTTCGGAAAAGACTACCTACAAAATGCGTGACTGGCTGATCAGCCGCCAGCGCTACTGGGGCGCGCCGATTCCGATCATCCACTGCGACGAGCACGGTGCCGTGGCAGTTCCCGAAGCAGAGTTGCCGGTCGTACTGCCCGAAGTCGAAGATTTCGCACCGAAAGGTGATGGCAAGTCGGCTCTGGCTCGCGTCGAAGATTGGGTTAATACCACTTGCCCGACCTGTGGCAAACCAGCCAAGCGCGAAACGGACACCATGGACGGATACGCTTGCAGCAGCTGGTATTTGCTGCGCTACACCGACCCGCACGATAGTAAGCAAGCCTGGGATCCAAAACTTGCCAACTATTGGGCACCGGTCGACTTCTACGTGGGTGGCGACCACGCAGTGGCGCACTTACTGTACGTGCGTTTTTGGACGCATGTCTTCCACGATATGGGCCTGGTCGATTTCAAAGAACCGGTCAAGAAACTGGTCTATCATGGTCTGATCAGCGCCGAAGATGGTCGCAAAATGAGCAAGAGCTTGGGCAATACCGTCGATCCGCTCGACGTCATCAGGCAAGGCTATGGTGCCGATGCGCTGCGCACGTTCGAGCTGTTCTTGGGGCCGATCGAAGAAAACTCCAACTGGAGCTCGACGGGTATTGCGGGTGTCTATCGATTCCTGAACCGTGCTTGGACGCTGGTGCAAGAATTCGACGCCTCGGATAAATCATTTATCGGCCACGATACCGACGTGACGCGTCTGCGCCACAAAACGGCCCGCAAAGTGACCGACGACATTCGTCGTTTGAGTTTTAACACGGCTATCGCGGCCCTGATGGAATATGTGAATGATCTCTATAAGCTGAAAGTTGACGGCTTTTCGCACGACGCGTGGCACGATGCGCTAGCGGTTTTGACGCAACTGGTGTCGCCATTCGCACCCCACCTGGCCGAAGAATTGTGGCAACAGCTTGGACACGAAGGCTTGATTCAAGAAACGATGTGGCCGGACTGGGACGATGCACAGATTGTCGAAGATGTCATCACGGTGGTGGTGCAGGTAAATGGCAAGCTGCGCGGCAAGCTCGAAGTTCCGCGCGAAATTGTGCCGGCAGAAATCGAAAAACTGGCGCTTGAAAACGACAACGTCCAGGCGTTCGTTGAAGGCAAGACGCCCAAAAAGATGATTTACATCCCAGGCAAGCTGCTGAATATTGTTGTTTAAAAGAGAAACGGCCAGTGCGATGAAGCAACTGGCCGTTGTCGAGGGTTGTGTTCAGTAGGACCGTTTGGCCCACACGATACTCCCATCGATTTTGCAGATTCTCTTTTCTCCCTGCTCGAACTGGAGCGTGACGGAGTCCGTCGCGTTCCAACTGCGTGGCATGACCGCCATTGCCGCTTCGTGAGCATTGCTCACATCGAAGCCCTGTGCCTTCGTGGCCGCGTTGATAGCTGCCTCGATACCTGCATCCTTGACAGCGTATGCCGTTAGAGAGGTGTTGCCGCAGTTGATCGCTTCGGGTGAGCTTGTGGCGAAGAAGTAGGGGATGAACCCCACACAGGCCACAGCTAGCAGTCCGCAGAGGACGAATCGCATTTTGGGGTACTTGGGCTGGTTGCCCATGGCGCACTCCTTTCGTTCGGGGTTGTGCGTATTTTTAATTATAGCATAATAACTATAAAAAAGCAATACCCCCTTGAGAAAATCCATGAAATCTGCTATGATGAGCGATAAGTTTATATAACGCCGAGAGGAGAACTTTTCCATGGCACAACCAAAGAAGCAGAGCAGCCCGCGCAAAACGGGTCTTCGCCGCAGCCACTTGGTCCTCAAGTTGGCTCGCCGCGTCAATGCGACGTCCCCTGTAAAGGTCAAAACGACCAAGAACGAAACGGGCAAGAAGCTCGCAAAACAAGCGTAAACGCGCTACACTAAAGAAAATCATTAACAAGAAAGAACCGAAGAATAATGGCATCGAACCGTCATTTGGGTAGGATCGTGGTACTGCAGTCGCTGTACGAATATGAATTTCGTGTCAGCTGCGATGATAAAAGTGCCTCGATAGACGAGATTCTGCAGCGCAATCTTGAGCGCTACGAGCAAGAGATCGAAGATACGGCTTTCGTCAAGGAATTGGCTCAGGGCGTGCTGGAACATCAGGACGCGCTCGATGACCAGATCCGTCCGCTGGCGCCAGAATGGCCGCTAGAACAGATTGCCCGTATCGATCGCAATATCTTGCGGCTTGGCCTGTACGAGCTTTTGTATCGCGCCGAGCAAGTTCCGCCAAAGGTCGCCATCAACGAAGCTGTTGAGCTGGCCAAAGCATTCGGTTCCGACAATTCAAGCAAGTTCATCAACGGCGTGCTCGGCACGGCGTATCGAACGCTTGTTGAGGAAGGCGAGGCGACACCGGATGCCAAACCCAAAGTTTAATAAGTTCAAGCAGTATTTTAATCGCAACAAACCCTCTATCCAGGAAATCGTACGCGAACCGACCGCGGGCGGTATCGTGTTTCGCCATGGCAAGGACAACAAGATTGAAATCTTGCTGATTCAAGACGCCAAAGAACGCTGGACGATTCCAAAAGGCCATATTGAAGAGGGCGAAACGGCGCAGCAGACGGCAAAACGTGAAATCGGCGAAGAAGCAGGCCTGGGTAATGTCGATGTGCTGAGCTGGTTGGGCAAGATTCATTTTCGCTACCGCCGTATCGACAAACTGGTGCTGATGACCACACAGATTTATCTGGTCAAAGCGCTTGGTGACACCAATGCCATCCAAAAAGAAGATTGGATGAACGACATCAAGTGGTTCACCTTCCACGACGCGCTGGATGCAATCGAATACGAGGATATCGGCAAATTGATGTTACTCGCCATGAAAAAGATTCGTCAGGAGAAATTATAATGAGTGGTATGCAAACCGCGCCATATCAAGACTTTGCCCGCGAAAAGCTTGGGTTTGAGTTCAAAAACCTCGATTATCTGATTACGGCGCTGACCCATCGCAGCTACGTGAACGAGCACAAAAAAAGCGTCAGTGAGCACAATGAGCGCCTGGAATTTCTGGGTGATGCCGTGTTGGAGCTGGTCGTGACAGACTTTTTGTACCGCAACTATAGCGAACCGGAAGGTATCCTGACCAGTTGGCGTTCGAGTTTGGTGCGAACTGAAAGTATCGGTGATGCTGGTGCCAAGTTAGGCTACGAGCCGCTTTTGCGTATGAGCCGTGGCGAAAAGAACGGCAGTGATCGCGCTCGCCAACAGATTCTGGCGAACGCGTTCGAAGCGGTTATCGGCGCGGTTTACCTAGAGCGTGGCTACGACGATGCCGCCGTGTTCATTACGGAACACATTCTGAGCAAGCTCGAAGGTATTTTGAAATCTGGCAGCTGGCGCGACCCGAAATCGCACTTGCAAGAGGTATCGCAGCGCATCGACGGCCATACACCGGTGTACAAAGTCCTCAGCGAAGAAGGTCCCGACCACGACAAGGTCTTTACGCTTGGTGTCTATGTCGGTGACAAACTGATGGGCAAAGGCAGCGGTAGCAGCAAGCAAAACGCCCAGCAAGAGGCAGCCAAAGCCGCTTTGAAAGCCTACGATAAGCGAAAAGCTGCCTAACAGATTGACATCTGGGGTCAAAGCGTGTATAGTCGTTTGAGAACTGAATACAAAACCTCAGAGTTTAAAGGAAATTAAGAAACTATGCTCGCAATTCGTTTGCAACGTCTCGGTCGCAAGGGTTACCCTGTGTACCGTATTGCCGTCCAGGAAGCACAGCGCCACCCATCAAGTGGTCGCGTGGTTGCCTATGTCGGTAGCTACAACCCTCATACCAAAGAAGTAACGCTGCAAAAAGAAGACGCGCAGAAGTACCTGGACAATGGTGCGCAGCCATCACCACGTGTGGTCAAGTTGCTCGCGGCAGAAGGTGTCAAGTTGCCTAGCTGGGTCAAGCAGTCAGCAACAGACAAGCAGAAAACTATCCGCAACGCCGAAAAGCTGCGCAAGAACCAGCCAAAAGAGGAAATCGAAGAGGCTGTCGAAGAAGTAGCTGAGGAAGCTCCGGCAGAAGCTGAAGCACCGGCCGAAGAATCAGCCGAATAAGCTTTGCAAACGAAAAAACACCTCGGGAACGGGGTGTTTTTGATTGTCTTCACTCATCTCGCTCGTGCTATAATAAAAAGTACAAACGTGAACAAACGATGGAGGCCGACATGTCAACAATTGACCAGCAGTTCGTAGAATATATCGTAAAGTCACTGGTGGGACACCCGGATGACGTTATCGTCGAAAGAATTATCGACGAGAAAGGCGTGCTGCTGTCGCTGACGGTCAACCCGGAAGACCTGGGGCGAGTCATCGGCAAGCGCGGTATTACGGCACAGAGCTTGCGCACGCTGCTACGGGCGCTCGGCACCAAAAACGACGCGCGTTACAACCTGAAAATCGTCAATACGGACGGCGGCAAGGGTGGCGACACGGTCATTTCATCGGACGATGACGACGAAGCTGTGGATACTGTGGAAAACGTTTCTGATGAGACTGTGGATAAAGCCGACGATGAGTCCGATTACGCCAAAAAGTCGCGCGAAGAGCTTGCCGAGCTCGACGACCTTGATATATAATCATTATCAGTTCGAAGCACAACTTCAACTGCGAGAAAAAAGAGACAAAACAGCTCATGCGAGCAGACCCACACAGGTTTGAGAGCCTTATATGTCAGAAAAACCGCCCTGTATAAGGCGGTTTTTTTGTGGCAAACGAGCCGAAGGTGAGCTTTAGGGGAAGGGGCGCAGTTTTTGGAATTTATTTCCAAAACAAGCGGAGGGGCGAGCCCCTCCTGTATAATAGTACAGATGAGAAAGTTCCAAGTCATTACGCTGTTTCCCGAAATGTTTACGGGGGTTTTTGGCAGTTCCATGATGTGGAAGGCGCAAAAAGACGGAATCGTGGAACTGAGTACGATTGATTTGCGCCAGTTCGGTATCGGCCCACGCAAAACGGTCGATGATACGCCGTATGGCGGTGGTGATGGTATGCTCCTGAAGCCCGAACCACTGTTCGCAGCCGTCGAACATGCGAAGTCTATCGACCCAGAGGCGAAAGTGGTCCTGATGACAGCTCGTGGGCGGCGCTGGAAGCAGGCAACGGCTCAAGCACATGCGGATGGCAACGATAGCTATATATTCATCTGTGGGCGCTACGAGGGCTACGACGAGCGTATTCTGACGCTGGTCGATGAGCAGGTGAGCGTGGGCGACTACGTGTTGACTGGTGGCGAATTGCCGGCTATGACAGTGATCGACAGTATCGTACGGTTAATTCCGGGCGTACTGGGCGGCGAAACGAGCGCAGAGATCGAAAGCTTTAGCGACGGTGAAACGCTAGAATTCCCACAGTACACCAAGCCGGCTGATTTTCGCGGTATGCAAGTACCAGAGGTGTTGCTGAGTGGCAATCATGCGGCGATCGCCAAGTGGCGCGCTGAAAACTCACAAAAAGCCAAATAACGATTACCTAAATGAAAACACCCCGTTATGGAAAGGGGTGTTTTCTGTTGTGGTGGATATCGTAGAGCGATGTCACACATATTTTTTTGGAGTATGTTTGTTTTTGTAACTTCGCTGAACTTACAATACCCTCCCACATCTATAAGCGCAAGTACTATGTAGAAAAAAACAACAGTTTGGGGAAAACAGGAGGCGTATACTATACATATGACGTTTCCGCAGGCTGTACGGGCACTAGAGCCGAAATCACAAACAGCAAAAATTATTGCGTGGGTGTATACGGCGATTCTGACCGTTATGGTCGTGGCGCAGCTGTTTGCGTTTGAGGATTTCGTACCGCTGTTTCATGACATGGCGTTTCCTGGTGGTGATGGCACGGGGTCGTTGCTGGCAGGCTTGATTGTCTTTGGTGAGATATTTGCGATACCGTTTCTGCTGCGTATGGCGCTCAGCCCGCTCATGCGCTGGTTTAGTTTGGTCCTCGGACTGCTCGTACCGCTGGCATGGTTGTTCGTTTCATGCTGGTTGCAGGGGCACTCGGGTACGACGGCGACCGCTGGCATCCTAGGGGTAAAAGTAACGATTTCCGCTTCTACGCAACTTGTCGTGAGCTTGGTGCTGCTTGTCGTTGCTATCGTGGCTGATTACGGTTTGTGGCCGGTGCGAAAAAAGTAATTGCAACTTCGCTATGCTGAGAGTATCATGAGGGTACTTTTAACAGTGGAGGGAGGTAGTTATGACAAACACGGGTAATTTGGAAGCAACGATAGGCGGCTGGTACGAAAAGATGAACATTCCGCACTTGCCAAAAGACGGACGGAAATGGCTGGCGGACAATGTTTGGTGGCTGTCGCTCGTAGGCGCGATTTTGAGCATGCTCGGCCTGGTAGCGGTGGTGCCACTGTTTCTGGCTGCTATTGCGATAGGCACGATTGCCACGGTGACAATCGCTTCGGTACCGACGTATTCCGGCTTGTTTTGGCTGAGTGCACTGATAACGGTGATTAGCTATGTCGGTACCACGATATTGCTATTCATGGCGGTAAATCCGCTCAAAATAAAGGCAAAACGCGGGTGGAAACTACTTTTTCTGTCGTATCTGATCAATTTTGGCCTGGCGGTGGTCAGTAATCTGGTCGCATGGAGCGTCATCGGTGTTGTGAGCGCACTTGTGGGCGCGGTGATTGCCGGTTACTTTTTGTACGAGGTTCGCGACTACTTTGGTGCCCACCATAAGCTCGCTGCTAAAAAGGCACGTCACACCCCGGCGAGCCACTAGCCATTTCGGACCCCGAATGCTATAATTTGTTGCTGTAGCAATCTATTGGGGATTGGCCAAGTGGTAAGGCAACGGGTTCTGGTCCCGTGATCGGGGGTTCGAATCCCTCATCCCCAGCCACGTAACGACCGGGTCTTGTACCCGGTTTTTACGTGGCTAAGAAATGTGAATCTGGACCCCCGATCTGATCGGGGTGAGAAGTGCCAGCGGCACTTCGCAAGGGAACGTCACAAATGAACTGTGTTCATTTGCCTGACTTCCGGGCTCGCGGAACGTGAGTCGAATCCCTCATCCCCAGTTACAGAATTTATCATTAAAGCAACATCTGCTATGGGTTACTTTATACAGTTTAACTTTTGTTGCAGTATGTTTGTTATTAAAACGTAATTCGATGCTCTATGCTATCTGACGGAAGAACTATCAACACGAGAGCCAAGAGGTGATTTGCCTCGGCTTAGCAGCTTAGTTGGGTATTGCCTCAAGCGACTTGAGCGAGTCTAAAAGCGCTGCCTTGTCCGGATTGTCTAGACATGACGGTCCGGTACTCGGATAAGATGAGTAATAGTAGTATCCGTTGATTGGGGAGCTATTATTTAGTGGTGAGCTAGTACCCAAACCGTCAGATAAAGGCTTTTTATAGCGTATAAGCGAAACCACGTAGCCACTGTAAGGCCGACAGGCGCTTGCCAAACGATCAGTGTCGAAATTATACAGCACCTGCGTTGTACCATCCGAAACCGGATCTGTTTCTTGTTGATAATGAACTGTCGTGCTACTCAGGCTGCTCGTTAATTGAAATCGTACACCCCAGTCACTCATGGAGATATATGTTGCGTTGTCAACTGGTTGCGCGCTTGGGCTTGGTACCGACGTGCTCGTTGGCGTTGCTGTCTTTGCTATTTGTGGTGACGGACCGTCACCACCAGTCTTCTCCTTTGGTTGTAAAAAGTTTTGCCAAAATATCCAACCGATTGTTACAACTAAGCAGAGGGAAAGGACGATGATTACGATCGCATGGATACTTCCGTGTTGATTGGTGATTTTTGTATGCTTGGACATATCTTTAAGATAGATAATAGCATATGTATTAAGGAAAATTAAATATTTCGACGTGGCAGAGGAAAAGACTGAAATAACCTCTATTGAGAGGTTATTTTATTTCGTATATGGGAGAGCAAAAGTCCGATCATGCTATTGACTTTATATAATCTTTATGCTAAAATATAAACAATGAATTATTCACCTGGTGAAATCGCTGGCTTTCTCCGAGAAGAGAAAATTGCACTACACAGTACCTCTCCTGAGGCATACAAGCAAAATGCGCTGTTGCTGCGTGAGATTGCTGAGGTTGGTCTTATGTCTGACTCGCTGCTGGGCATTCAAGTTATCGGTAGTCGAGCAAACGGCACAAGTGATACAACTTCCGATTTGGACTTAGCGCTACTCCATTTTCCGTACATCGACTTTCCTGAAGCGGCGGATGAGGTACGTGAGGTAACAGATGAGTATGGTGTCGAACTGGATAGCGGTATGGCTGCAGTTGCTATCGGCTTGTATGACACGATTCCGGATACGGCATCTGACCTGATCCGCATCGTTGATGAGCAGCCGCATCATTTGGCGAGTATATTTGAAGATGGCCTTTATGCTTCACCGGAACTGCTCGTGACGAGACTGGCCGTGACGAGTATCCTGCATCAATACGAAACGAAGAAGGAAGCTGAGCAACGGTGGCGCGAAATTCGTGACGTCCATGCGGAAATCTATATGGGCAATCTTGAACGGATGCAAGAAAAGCTCACACAACGACTTGATATGGGTCGAGCAGCGATAGAAAGTCATATATCGCAAGATCTTATGCGCGAGCGACATGTAAAGTTTGGGCTCCCAAGCAGTCTGCAGGCGTATCATCGCGAGCTCCAAGAGTGGGCGCTCGTTAATCGTGCTGGTCTGATAGATACGACGGGCGGCGATCTGTATGAAGAGATTGGCGGCAAGCTGTAGCTAAAATGAATCAAGTCCGCCCTAGAGGAGCGAACTCGACTCATAGGTAACGTATCGTTAGGTGTCAATCAGTTACAGGCGAATATATCGCGCAAGAACACGTAGGTGTTTTGGCTTGCAGTGAAGTATATCACAGCCGAACCCCAGCTCTGCTTGCTATGATGACTATGCGGACCTGAGAAGATTGATGGGAGAACACGATGCCGCTTTTACAGGCTACCACACACTGTATTTTTGAAATGACCCCCGAAAGCGCATGTCTGAGAAGTCCAGCGACAGCCGACGCGCTGTTCTGTACCCGGCATGCGGAATCGGTTTGCAACCATGGCGATTGTCGATATCATGCGATACGCACGTGCGCTGCAATATCGGGCAATGATGGATGTATGTTTGAATTTTGCAGCAATCATGAATGTTCGTGCCAGACCTGAGGCCGCCGCCTCGCCCAATCGTTGAGCCTCGCCGCTCCGATACGGGCGAGGCTTAACTTCTATTGGAAGTTGAGTTTTTTGGCAAGCTGCGTGTCGGTTTTGAGCGTGGCGTTCGCCGGGCTGTCGGTGTAGTAACTGATAATGTACCAGTTGCTGCCTTTGAGGACGTTGAGCTGGTGGAAGGTCGGGCTGTAGTAGGCTTTGTCGCCAATGCCGCTCACGACCTGGACACCACTGGGCATGTCGGCGAACTGGGCTTTGTTGGTACTGACGCCGTCGCTGGTTTTGGCGACACGTGCCAGAACGGTCACGCCGCTTGCTTTTGCGCCGCCTGCCGAGGTGACTGTGTACATGCAGTTGCTGACGGTAATATCAGAGGTAGAGGTGTCGCCGTCTGAACCGCTCGGTTGCGTGGCGTCGCTGCCGAGGAGTTGTTTGGCAACCGTTTCGGACAAGACATCACAGGCAGTGACCGATGAGCTGGCCAGGGCGGTATTATTTGTTGACGATAAGATGTGCGGTTTGAGTGTGATCAGGTAGGCGATACCGATACCGACAACGAGTGCCACGATGACGATGATAGCGATGCCCTTTTTCATGAATGATACCCCCACTAACGCTTTATTTTAGTATAGCTGACGCGCCGGTTTTGTCTATGGCGAATCGGGCGTATACTAAAGGTAATGCATCTTTTGATACGACTCATTGCTGATGGCACGCTTGTGCCGATCGTGCTGATCGGACTGTACGCGTTGGTATTTATGGTTGCGAAGAAATCGCGGTACGAAGCCTACTGTCGGGTGTTGATGGCGGGTCTGACGGCGCTGTTGGTCGCAAAACTTATGGCGCAGCTGTATCACCCGACGGGGGAGCGTCCGTTCGAAGTGTTGGGACTGACAGCGGATGCCGCGTATTTGCCGAACCCCGGCTTTCCGTCTGACCATGCGCTATTTGCGACAGCGATTACGTATGCAGTATGGGCCGAAACGCATTCAAAAAAACTGGCGATTTTGCTCGCGGTACTGACTGTCGTCATGTGTATCGGCCGTGTTTTGGCGCTCGTGCATACGCCGCTCGATATCGTTGGCGGTATGGTTGCGGCCACGGTTGGCGCAGGCTGGTATTTGACGCGGTTGCCTGCGAAAAAGCATAAGTAGTTTTCAGCGGTCCTACAGGCTATTTACCAAATTCGTTTGGCGGTGATACAATGGTGCGAAAGAGGAGACACCATGGCAAGTACGTCAGAGACAACAAGTACATGGGGTGGGTTGATAGAAATGCCGCAGAATCAAGTGATACAAGCGGTATTGCTTGGGGTTGGCATGGGCTTAGTTGCCTGGTTTGTAGGACTTTTGGTGCGCCATATCGTGCTGGTGCCACTTTTTTGTGGTGATCCTGCCAGCGTCGTCTGCGTAAATCAGGTGGACGTTTCGGCGAACATTGCGGCAATCGTCGTGGTATTCGTCGGTATGATGGGACTGGTCCGTCTGAGTATTTATCGGCCGCTGATTATCGTGCTTGCAACGGCGGTATCGCTGTGGGGGCTTGGGACCTGGACGATGCATCTGGCGTGGTATGAAGCACTTGCGTGGTTTGTGCTTCTGTATGCGCTTTGCTACGTGGCATTTGCCTGGCTGGTCCGCCCACGTTCGTTCGCGCCGATGATCGTGCTGGTAGCGTTGGCCGTGGCATTGATTCGTTTGCTACCAACGTTTTAGGGTGAAGCCGTGGTTTGAGCTATAATAGGCTCACATGGAAGTGCTTATATTTATTGTTGTGTTAGTCGTCGTTATTGGTTTTGCGACGATGATTTATCAGGTGAATGCAAAATTGGGCCAACTGCGTGGCGGTAGTTCGGTTGATCTGCTCAAAGCGGACATGACCGAATTGAACCGTACCGTTGCCAAATTGCAAGAAAGCCTCGGTGACAAGTTGGAGCGCAGCAGCGCGTCGGTGCAGTCGTCGGTCCAAAAGCAGCTCAGCGAAAGTGCGAAGCTGGTGGCGGACGTAACGCAGCGGCTGGCGAAACTGGACGAGACGAACCGGCGTGTGGTCGACGTGGCGACAGAGCTAAAGACGCTACAGAACGTGTTGCAAAACCCGAAACAGCGCGGTGTGTTCGGCGAGTTTTACTTAGAGAGCGTATTGCAAAATGTTTTGTCACCGAAGCAGTATCAAACACAGTACAAATTCACGGACGGGAAGATTGTGGATGCGGTCATCTTTCTTGAGAAAGGCCAGATACTACCGATTGACAGCAAGTTCAGCCTGGAAAATTATAACCGTATGGTCGAAACGACCGACAAGGTCGAGCGTGAGAAGCTACTGCAAAAAGTGAAGGCTGACTTGAAAGGCCGCATCGATGAAACGGCCGAATATATCCGTCCGAGTGAAAAGACGATGGATTTTGCATTTATGTTCATACCGAGCGAGTCGCTGTATTATGACCTGCTGATTAGTAATGTCGGTGCGAGCAGTAAAGATTTGATTGAATACGCGTTCCGGGACAAACGCGTGATTATTGTCAGCCCGACCAGTTTTATGGCGTATTTGCAGACGGTTTTGCAGGGGCTACGCAGCTTGCAAATCGAAGAGCAGGCAAAAGACATTCAGGTACGCGTGGGCAAGCTTGGCCAACACATCGGCCGGTTCGAAACGTACATGCAAAAGCTCGGCAGCTCGCTTGGCACGACGGTCGGACATTTTAACAATGCGCACAAAGAACTGGGCAAAGTGGACAAGGACATCGTGAAGATTGCGGGTAGTGAATCGAGCGTTGAGCCGCTGTTGCTCGATAAGCCATCAAGTGACGAGTAAGCAATACTTATGACATATATTTATCATCGTGTACCTAATAACATGCAAGGTGACACACTGTATCCATTGAATAGCCTTAAAGACATATACCCCGGCATTTATGACAGTGAAGTAGCGAAGTACAAAGGTAGGGAACACGTACCGAAACAACACATCTCTTTATTCGGAGGTTGTCTTTGGAACGATGTTTTGTTCTTCGTTGCGGCAGATCCGGCTGCTATTTACGAAGAACGACGCAAGGCTGGCTGGGTGGCTATGAAGCCGCAAAAGTATTTCAAAATAGACCCTCGTAAGCTTGACCAGTCGAAGCTAGGAATATTTTTATTTCAGGATTGGGCTGATCCGACGAACTACGTAAAAGATAATTTTACAGAGTATCGCTACGAAGAGTTGAGTCGATATACGGCAATTCCTCAAGCAACAAAAGATTATTTTCGACATGAATTTGAGGCAGGTGCGCCGTATGTGAAGCTACTGTACAGATATGTCCCACACATTCTTTATCACGGTAGTATCAACATTTCTCAGGTCGAAATTGTCAACATAAAATAAATCCCGCTCAAATGCGGGATTTATTTTATAGCGTGGTGAAACTATTCTGTTTCGACAACGTCGCGTAGTGCGAAGCCGACAACGCCACCGATAAGCGGAGCGATGATGTAGACAACGACAGCGAACCAATCGATCTTGGTGAAGTCGATAGCGGTTGCGCTCAGCGCGATAGCTGGGTTAAGGGCAACGTTTGCAGAAACGTAGCTGGCTGCAACACCGGCGATCAGAGCTGCGACGAACAGACCGAAGCCACCGAGGAATGCTTTCGACAGGCGTTCTGTTGCTTTTGCGCGCCAGATGCCAGCGAAGGCAAACGCGAAGATAACGCTACCAAGCAGTTCGGCGAAGAAGACATACCATTGGTTGTCGCTGGTGAGCGTTGCAACCTTGAAGACTTCTGGCGCACTTGAGCCAAGAGCGGCTGCAGTTGCTGCGTCGACGTGGTAACCGCCAGTGAATGCTGACAGCACGACATATGCCGCACCAGCACCAAGCAGCTGGGCAACGATGTAACCGACAGCACGCAGGCTACCGACTTTGCGGGTAACCCATGCGCCGACAGTCAGCAGCGGGTTGAGGTGAGCACCGGAAAGCGTGCCGACCATGAGAATCAGGGTGATGTATACGAAACCAAGGTATAGCGGTTCACCTTTGGTAACCAAGTAGGTTGCGGCGAGCAGGAACGTACCGATGAATTCACCGATCAATGCTGCAGCCAAAACAGTGCGGCGGTCGCCCTTGAGGCGTGCAGACAACGAAGACGAAGAAGCTTTCGCTGGGCGTACTTCAGTCGCTTTGACGGTCGTTACGGTTGATTTTGCAGGTTGGCTTTTGGACCGGGTGGTCTTTTTGGCAGTAGAGCCGGCTTTTTTCGTAGCCATGAATTCCCTCCTTTAAAGAAATTATGCTAGTAGTATACCACACTTGTCCAAAGTGAAAATGTTAGCTGTATAATAGGGCTATGGGAATAATTGTGAACCAGGAAGACAACCGGACCGAACTGCAAAAACGCATTGCGACGCAGCTTGCCGACAAAGACAAAAAACGAAAAGCCCGGCAGGACGAACTGCCCGACGGCGTTGACGACTCGGCCTATATAGAAGGTACCAAGCAGACGACGAGCCTCGCGTGGGTTTGGATCGTGATCGTGGCAGTCGCAGTTATTGCGGCGGTTGTCCTCTTTGTTATATCTGGTAAATAGCGGCTAACTCTTTTATACTGGGCATAATGACAAATGCAACAACAGTCCGTGACGATTTGCTAGCGCGTGTGCGCACGAGCGATGCGCCGCAAGAAGTTTTGCGTGCGCCGGAACTGCGTGCGCTCGCCGACGAAATCAAAAACTTGCTCGTCGAAGAACGGGCCGATGCTGGCCGTGCGTTAAACGAGGTCAAACAAGCGCTCATGGCGGCGATCGATGCTCGCCAAGCCGAGCTGGACGAAGCCAGTTTGGCGCCGATCGATGTGACAGCGCCGTGGGATGTGAATAGTAAACTGCCAGAACTGCTGCCGACTGAATACGGTACGCAGCATCCGATTACGACCGAGCTTGAACGTGTGATCGACATATTTACCCGCATGGGCTTCGATGCGCACGAATCACGACAGCTCGATAACGACTGGAACATGTTCGGTGCGCTGAACTTCCCCGAAGGCCACCCGGCGCGCGACGGTTACGATACGTTTCGCACGGAAGAAGGCTACATCCCACCTGCGCACACTAGTACGATGCAGAATCGTGTACTAAAAGCAGGCAAGACAAAATTGGAGGCGGGCGGACAAATCGCCAGCATCAGTTATGGTCGCGTATTTCGCAACGAAGACGTCGATCCGACGCATGAACACACGTTTTACCAGCAAGAAGGTGTGTTTGTGAGCCGCGACGCGAGCTTGTCGCAAATGCTGGGCACGCTACGGGCATTTTTTGAAGAATACTACGGACAAAAACTGGCGATTCGCACGCAGCCGGGCTACTTCCCCTTTGTGGAGCCGGGCTTGGAATTCATGATTGAAAAACCGGCCAGCATCGGCGGCAAACCTGGTGATTGGCTGGAAATGCTCGGGTGCGGCATGATTCACCCGAACGTTTTGAAAGCAGCTGACATTGACCCGGAGCAATATCGCGGCTTTGCGTGGGGTGGCGGCGTCGAGCGTATGATCATGCTCAAATACGGCATTGAAGATTTGCGCCATTTTGAGTCAGGCAAGCTGGCATTTTTGAGGAAATTCGCATGATTATTTCAGTAAACTGGCTCAAAAAATATACGGACATCGATGTTTCGATCGATGAGCTGACCAAGCTGATCGGCTCACGGTTGGTGGAAATCGAAGAAGTGATTGACCTGGGCAAAAAGTACGAAGGTGTGGTAATCGCGAAAGTTGTTGAATGCAAGCCTGTCGTCGGTAGCGATCATTTGAACGTCACGAAAATTGACGATGGTGGCGTGGTGAAAGACGTTGAGCGTGATGAAAACGGCTATGTGCAGGTGGTTTGCGGTGCGCCGAATGTGCGCGAGGGATTGACGGTCGCGTGGTTGCCGCCAGCCAGTATCGTGCCGGAAACATTTGGCGACAAAGAACAGTTCGTGCTGAGCGCGCGCAACCTGCGCGGCGTGATGAGCAATGGCATGCTGGCGAGCGCCAAAGAGCTTGATTTGTGGGACGATCATACAGGCATCGTGGAGCTGGAAGACGAGCGAAAAACCGGCGAAAGTTTTGCCAAAGCCTACGAACTTGATGATTACTTACTCGACATTGAAAACAAATCCCTGACACATCGTCCGGACACGTTTGGTATCATTGGTTTTGCGCGCGAAGTCGCGGGCATTCAGGGCAAAAAATTCACCACACCGGAACGTATGACACTGAGTGGTGTGACGTGGCCTGAAAAAGTTAGTGACATTGAAACGCCCAAAGTCACGATTGATAACCCCGAACTCTCGCCGCGCTACCAAGCGGTGGTGCTGACGAACGTGGATAGCAAAGCACAACTGAGCCCACTGGAAATCCGCACGTACTTGTCGCGAGTTGGCGTCAAATCACAGAGTGCAGTCGTGGACATTACGAACTACATGATGATGATTAGCGGGCAGCCGCTGCATGCCTTTGATTACGATAAATTAAAAGCGGTGAACGGCGGTGAAATCGACATGCATGTGCGTGCCGGCCGTAAAGACGAAAAGCTGACACTGCTCGACGGTCGCGACATCGAACTGAGCGAAAACGACATCGTAATCGCCAATGGCGAGACGGCCGTGGCGCTGGCTGGTGCGATGGGCGGCCGCGATACGGAAATCGACGACAACACCACGACGGTGCTGCTCGAAAGCGCATCGTTTAATTTATACAACCTGCGCAACACGCAGATGCGCCACGGAATTTTTAGCGAAGCAATCACGCGCTTTACCAAAGGTCAGCCGGCCGAACTGACGGCACCGGTGCTGGCTGGCGCGGTTGATTTGATGCGGCTTGCAGCAGGTGCGGAGCGGGCAAGTGATGTGACAGATACGTATCCAGGCAAGCAAGAGCCGCCAAAAGTGTATGCGATGGCCGAGCATATGAACATGGCACTCGGGACTGATTTTACAACTGATGATATTTTAACAACACTTAGCAATGTTGAGTTTGACGTGACGGCGAACGACAAGGACGTGGTGGTGGCCGTGCCACCATACTGGCGCGCGGACATTCACATCAGCGAAGACCTAGATGAAGAAGTCGGCCGTTTGAACGGTTTCGATGACATTCCCCTGACGCTGCCAAAGCGTGATTTCACTGCCGTGTCACCTGATGCGTTTGACCAGTTCCGCGCACGTGTGCGCAAAATTTTGGCACGGGCCGGCGCCAACGAGGTACTGAGCTACAGTTTTATACACGGTGATCTTTTGACAAAGGCTGCGCAAAACGTCGAACATGCCTATCGCATCGTCAACAGTATCAGCCCGGACTTGCAGTATTATCGTCTGACGCTCACGCCGAGTTTGCTGAATCTCGTGCACCCGAATACCAAGGCTGGTTATGATGATTTCGCGCTGTACGAGCTGAACAAAACACATTCGAAGGTCTTTGGCATGGATGATGACGTGCCAAAAGAAACCGATTTGCTTGCAGCAGTGGTGTCGCGCAAAAACGGCACGGGCTCAGCGTACTATGACGCCAAGCGACTGCTTGAGTATATGGCGGGTGCATTACATCTGACGCTTAGCTACGCGCCGATTACGGCAGAACCTGGCTATGATGAAAGCGCACCGTTCGACTACCGGCGTAGCGCTATGGTCAGTGACGTCGCAACTGGTGAATACCTGGGAATTATCGGCGAATACAAGACGGCAGTTCGAAAAGTGTTCAAACTAGGCGACCACGTAGCTGGTTTCGAACTTGATCCACGCGCACTACAAAAAGCCGCGAGCGCTGCGGGAAACGGCTACAAACCGCTCAGCAAGTTTCCGTCGACCGAGCGAGACATTTGTTTCCAAGTAAATCAAGCGGTAAGCTATGCCGAAGTAAGCCACGCGGTCAGCCAGGCGCTCGAACAGGCAACAGAGTTGGACTGGGCGGTGAGTCCGCTCGATATCTACCAGCCAGAAACGGGTAATACGAAAAATGTTACGCTGCGAATCCGGCTCATGTCGTATGACAAAACGCTGACTGGTGATGAAATCACACGCACCATGACGCAGCTTGCCGATACGGTTGCGACAAAAATTGGCGCACGCGTCGTCTAGTGCTATCATAAAAGCACTAGCATGAAGAAAAGGAAGCTTCTCCCACCTGTCAGGCAATGGCAAGTCGTCATTGCCGTGTTGCTGCTGATAATCGTTTTGGGCATCGGTCTGTGGTTTTACTTGCAGGGCAAAAACGTGGCGATTCTTGAGCCACAAGGTATTGTCGGACAAAACGAAAAGAAGCTGATTCTGTTTACGGTACTGCTCAGCGTTATCGTCGTGGTGCCGGTCTACGTGATGCTGGGCATGTTTGCGTGGCGTTATCGCGACGACAACAAAAAAGCGAAGTACAAATATACGCCAGACGTTGATGGTAACAAGTGGCTTGAAATATTGTGGTGGGGTATTCCAGTCGTCATTATCGGTATCTTGAGCGTTGTTACATGGGCGAGTACGCACCAGCTTGATCCGTACAAACCGCTCAATTCAAAAGTTGCACCGATCAATGTCCAAGTGGTCGCATTGCCATGGCGCTGGCTGTTCCTCTACCCGGATCAGCATGTCGCTACAATCAACGAGCTAAAGATTCCTGCGGGAACACCAGTGAATTTTGCTATTACGGCTGACGCGCCGATGAGTGCGTTTTGGATCCCGAACCTTGGGACACAAACGTATGCTATGACAGGTATGACAGCAAAGCTTAGCTTGGAAGCTGACCATGCAGGGACGTATCGCGGCGAAAACACAAATATCAACGGCAAGGGTTACGCGGACATGACGTTCAAAGTAACGGTCGTACCGACACGCAAAGATTTTGACACGTGGGCAGCAGGGATACCAAGCGACGCCAAACAACAGCATTTGGAATGGAGCGAGTACGAAACGCTGGCCAAACAAAGTACCGATGAAAAAGTCCAGTATTTTAGTCTGCACGATGTCGACCTGTACAATGAAGTCATCGCGAAGTATACGAGTAACGGTTCTGTCAGCGCGACGCAGACGGCATACGATAATAGAGGAGATGACTGATGTTTGGACGCTTGACGCTTGACGCGATTCCGCATGATCCGATCACACTGGGTGGTTTTGTTGGGGCGATGATCGCGCTCTTGGTGATTGCTGCGGCTATGACGTATTTCAAAAAATGGGGCTGGCTATGGCGTGAATGGCTGACATCGCTCGACCCGAAAAAAATCGGTGTCATGTATATAGCGGTAGCGGTCATCATGTTGCTGCGCGGGCTGTCCGACGCGCTGATGATCCGTGCGCAGCAGGCGGTGTTCGCGACCAGTCCGAACAGTCCGATTTCGCCCGAGTTGTTCCAGCAGGTATTTTCGGCCCATGGTACGATCATGATTTTCTTCGTGGCGATGGGTATGATTTTTGGCCTCGTCAACTTGATCGTGCCACTCCAGATCGGTGCGCGTGACGTGGCGTTTCCGCTGCTGAATTCTATTAGTTTTTGGCTGTTCTTTGCTGGTATGGCACTTATCAATATCAGCCTTGGTATCGGCGAGTTTTCGGCAGCCGGCTGGCTGGCCTATCCACCGCTGAGCGAGCTGGCATATAGCCCGGGGACGGGCGTGGATTATTGGATATGGAGTTTGCAGATAGCGGGCGTGGGAAGCCTGCTTTCCGGTGTGAATTTCTTGACAACGATTTTTACGATGCGCCGCAAAGGCATGACGCTCAAACGGATTCCGGTCTTCGTCTGGTCGGTCATAGGCAGCATGATGCTGGTGGTCGCAGCTTTTCCGATTCTGACCGCGACGCTCGGTATGCTGTCGCTTGATCGTTTGTTCGGCATGCATTTCTTTACGGCTGACGCTGGTGGCAATCCGATGATGTACGTGAACCTGATTTGGGCGTGGGGTCATCCCGAAGTTTATATTTTGGTCCTTCCAGCGTTTGGTATATTTTCGGAAATCGTGCCAGTATTCAGCCGCAAAAAACTGTTTGGCTACACCAGTATGGTTTGGGCATTGATGGCGATTACGGTCCTGTCGTTTACGGTATGGCTGCATCACTTCTTTACCATGGGAGCCGGTGCGAATGTCAACTCGTTCTTTGGGATTATGACGATGATTATTGCGATCCCAACAGGCGTCAAAGTCTTCAACTGGCTATTTACGATGTTCCGCGGCCGCGTGCGGTTCGATACGCCGATGCTGTGGTTTATGGGTTTTGTGGCGACATTTACGATCGGTGGCGTGACTGGTGTGCTGCTCGCGGTACCCGGCATCGATTACGTGATGCACAACAGCCTGTTTTTGGTGGCGCACTTCCACAATATGATCATCGGTGGCGTATTGTTTGGCGTGTTTAGCGGTTTGACCTACTGGTTCCCGAAGTTTACCGGTTTTCGCTTGCACGAAGGCTTGGGTAAAATTGCGTTTTGGCTATGGATCGTTGGCTTCATGCTTGCGTTCGTACCGCTCTATATCCTTGGTTTCATGGGCGCAGTGCGTCGGCTTGATTCATATGATCCATCACTTGGCTGGCAAGGGTTGTTTATCGTTGCAGGTGTCGGCGTGCTCGTTATCTGTGCTGGCGTCTTCTTCCAGATCGTGCAGGTTGCCTACAGCATATGGAAACGCAAAGAGCTAGTTGTTGGACCGGACCCGTGGGGTGGCCGCACGCTCGAATGGGCGACGTCGACGCCAATCGCACCATATAATTTTGCGACGATGGAACCGGTTACGGACCGTGATGCGTACTGGGCGATCAAACAAGCGCACGCAGGCCATGCGCACAAGATCGAGGCGATTAGGCTGCCGAAAAACTCGGGCTTCGGTCCTTATATCGCGGCAGGTGCTTTTGTGTTCGGCTTTGGGCTTATCTGGCACATCTGGTGGTTGGCGATTGTGGCGCTTATCGCGATCATTGTCTTGATCATTGCTTCGACATTACGTGAAGAAACGGAATACGAACTATCTGCCGAAGAAGTGACTCGTATCGAGCATAAACTACGAGGAGTAAAAGCATGAACGAACAAGCTGCCGTATTTAACCGCACGACAGTCGGTTTTTGGGTGTATCTGATGACAGACTGTGTTCTGTTTGCCAGTTTGTTCGCGACGTTTGCGGTGTTGCGCACTGCAACGGCGAGCGGCCCGAGCGGTCACGAGATTTTTGAACTGCCGCTGGCACTAACGGAGACGATTATTCTGCTGACGAGCAGTTATAGCTGCGGTTTTGTGCTGGTTGGCATGAAGCGTGGCAACATCAAGCAGATGATGACCGGCTTTATTGCGACGTTTCTACTTGGAATCGCCTTCCTGTCTATCGAACTGAGCGAGTTCACCAAGTTGATTCATGAAGGTCACGGCCCGCAGCAGAGCGCCTTTTTGACAAGTTTCTTTACGCTCGTGGGCACACACGGTGCGCACATCACGGTCGGACTCATTTGGCTGCTAGTTATGGTGACGGTGCTGATGAAACGCGGACTAACCGACAAACTACGTCGTCAAATCACGCTCTTCGGCCTGTTTTGGCATTTCCTTGATTTGGTCTGGATATTTATCTTTACGGTTGTGTACCTAATAGGAGCGACACTATGACAATCGCGCGTTATACCATTGGTTTTGTGCTTTCGTTGCTGCTGACGATCGTCGCCTATTACTACGTGGTGGCACGAGGTGATAATCCGCTGCTTCTCATTGTGCTTGCCATGCTCGCTATCGTGCAAATGATCGTGCAACTGGTGTTTTTCTTGCATCTTGGCGAAGAGACTGGCCCGCGCTATAAGCTGCTGTCGTTTGGGTTCATGCTTATCGTACTTGGTATTGTCGTGATTGGATCGATTTGGATCATGGTGAATCTGAACCAAAACATGATGCATATGTCGCCAAGCGAAAAGACGAACTATATGACAACACAGAATGATCAGGCATTTTAACCTATGCGTGAGAAACTGAACGCGTATTACCAACTGACAAAGCCTGGCGTGCTGTACGGCAATGTCCTGACCGGTGCGGCCGGATTTTTGCTGGCGGCAGGGGTAGCGAAACACTATGATTGGCTGCTCTTTTTGGCGGCAATCGGTGGTATGACACTAGTCATTGCAGCAGCTTGTGTCATCAACAACTATCTCGACCGCGATATTGACAGCGTTATGCAGCGTACCAAAAAACGACCGAGCGTGACGGGTGCGGTCAAGGGCGGCGCGATGGTTACCTACGGCGTGATTCTGCTGGTGTTTGGCATTGGTATTTTGTACCTTTGGACAAATCTGCTTGTCGTGGCAATCGGCATCATCGGTTTTGTAACCTACGTGTGGCTGTATGGCGCGCTGAGCAAACGCCGTTCGATTCATGGCACGGCGGTCGGAAGTATATCTGGTGCTATGCCGATTGCTGGCGGTTATGCTGCGGTCAGCGGACATGTCGACTTCGGGCTTGTTATCGTGTTTTTGATTTTGTTCTTTTGGCAGTTCCCAGAATTTTACTCGATTGCGATTTATCGGCGCAAAGAATACGCTGCGGCGAAAGTTCCGGTTATGTCAGTGGTCAAGGGCGTACCGTCCACGATCAAACAGATTTTCGTCTATACGATTTTGTATGTCCTCAGCACATTGTCGCTCACGACGTTCCGCTATACCGGCTGGATCTACATGGTCGTCATGGCAGCAGCTGGTGCCTATTGGATCATGCTGGCCTACGAAGGGCTATCGACAAAAAAGCCCGAAGCCTGGGCGCGCAAGATGTTTCGTTTTTCCATGTACGATATCCTACTGCTCTGCGTCATGCTAGCGGTCGGTCCGCTCTTGCCATAGTGTGCTATACTGACAGCAAGTAAGCATAAACATATAAAAAGGATACGAACATGAAAATAACGATTGTTGGCGGCGGCTTTGGCGGAGTAAAGACCGCACTGGAGCTCGCAAAAAACCAGCATAATCGCATTACGCTGATTACCGACAAAGAGGACTTCCAGTATTTTCCGGCACTGTACGGTACGGCGACCGGTCGCAGCCATCTGCAGTCGTGGGTGCCGCTCGGTACGATTTTTGCCGGCAAATTGAACGTCGACGTGGTGATCGATTCCGTGGTTTCAATCGATCCGGCGATGCGTCAGCTGACCGGCGTCGGTGGTAATACGTATGACTACGATCACTTGGTGATGGCACTTGGTGCGATTACGACCTACTTTGGTATTGAAGGACTCGATCATTTTGCCTATGGCATCAAATCAGAAGACGAGATTCGACGGCTGAAACAGCATTTGTACCACGAAATGGCAGACCTGCACGAAGTCGAAAAACACTATGTGATCGTGGGCGGTGGCCCGACCGGTGTCGAGCTGGCATCGGCACTTGGTGCGTATATCAAGCGCTTGCGCGTTCATCACAACCTGCCGCACGGTCGCATCGGCATTACGCTTGTTGAGGGCTCGCCGCGCTTGCTGCCACGCATGCACCCGACGACCAGCAAGAAAGTGCAAAAACAACTGCGGAAACTCGGCGTCAATGTCCAACTTGGCAAACGAGTCGAATCGGCAACTGCCGACGGGCTGACAGTAAACGGCAAGCCGCTTTCGAGCCATACGATCATCTGGACATCCGGTGTGGCGAACAATCCGTTCTTTGCAGGTAACGCCGACCATTTCGAACTAGCGAAAAACGGCAAGGTCGTCGTCAACGAATACCTGCGAACCAAAGACGGTGTTCATATTATCGGTGATAACGCCTTCACGCCATTTAGCGGCTTGGCACAAACAGCGCTCCATGACGCGCATTTCGTCGCCAAAAATATCAGTCGGCATCAAAAGAGCAAGCGGCTCAAAAAGTACAAGGCCGTGATGCCGCCGGTCGTCGTGCCGGTCGGTGAAAACTGGGCTGCGTTCGAGTGGCGCTTTATTCGTTTGTACGGCTGGCCAGCTGGGCTGCTCCGAAAAGCCGCTGATGTTATCGGGTACCACGATATCTTGCCGCTTGGTCGGGCGCTGGGTGAATGGCGTGCACAAACGGTCGTCGAAGACGATTACTTTACGCCAGCACCGCTTGAGCAAGAGAACTAGTTTCGACTCGCGTTCCCCTGGTTGCTTCATGCTATAATAGTTTGAGCAAAAGAGAGGGAGAAATTATGTCAACGTCAACGACACGAAATCAACGTATCGGAATCTGGGTTATTGCTGTCGTACTGACAGTCGGAACGATCGGTTCGTTCTTTGTGATTATTCTGTCAAATAACAATCAGATTAGTGATGAACAGCAGCAAGAACAGCAACAGCAGGAACTCATCAAAGAAGAGCAGCAGCAGGCTGATGCGCATGCTGCATCAAGCAAGCCGCTTGACGGTTATAGCGCCGAGGCGTTTGACGCATCGAGCGTAACGGATCTCAAGGTGGACACATTGGTTGCAGGTACAGGCAAAGAAGCAACGGCTACGTCAACAGTGACAGCCGACTACTTTGGTTGGACAGCAGACGGCAAGATTTTTGATAGTACCAATCAGAACGGCAAAGATACTGCTGCTGACTTTAGCTTGAGCCAGGTGATTGAAGGCTGGACGAAGGGCCTGACCGGTGTCAAAGCCGGCTCGACAGTCCGTCTGACAATTCCGACAAGCATGGCGTACGGCACGTCAAGCGAAGTGCAACCTGGCCAGCCAGCTGGTCCGCTGATGTTTATTGTGACCTTAAAGGATGTCAAATAAGCATCCTATTTGGGAATAGGATGCTATACTATGTATAGTAAAGGAATCGTATGACAGAAATCAAAGACACAATCATGATCGGCGCCGGACCAAGTGCGCTCGCAGCAGCCGTCTACACGACGCGCGAAGATATCGACACGACTTTGTATGAAAAAAGCGCTATTGGAGGCCTGGCGGCAATTACCGACATGGTCGACAATTATCCTGGTTTTCCCGACGGCGTCGAGGGTATGAAATTGGCCGATATGCTGCAAAAACAAGCCGAACGCTTTGGCGCCAAGATTGAATTTGGCGAAGTCGAAAGCCTCGTGGCAAATGACGATGGTACGAAATCTCTTGTGATTGACGGCCAACCCATGCAGGCAAAGACAGTGCTGATTGCGACCGGTAGCGACTACAGCAAGCTGGGCATTCCCGGCGAAGCGGAGTTATACGGCCGCGGCGTACATTACTGCGCGACTTGCGACGGTGCGTTTTATCGCGACAAACGGCTGGTGGTGGTTGGTGGTGGCAATTCTGCGGTACAAGAGGCGATATTCCTGACACGTTTTACCACGCATATCGATCTGCTGGTGCGAAGTACGATCAAGGCGAGCGAGGTTTTGCAGCAAGATCTGCAGAAATTCATCGACGAGGGTAAGATTACCGTTCATTTGGGTGTAGTACCGACCGAAATCGTGGCCGAAGACGGCAAAGTGACGCATGTGAATGCTAAAAAGGGTGATGAAGACGTGCGGTTTGACACGGATGGCGTATTCGTATTCGTTGGACTCAAACCAAACACGCAGTTCCTCGCAGGTAGTGACGTCGAGCTTGATGAGCATGGCCTGATTAAAACCGACGAGCACTTGGAAACAAATCTGCCAGGCGTATTTGCCAGCGGCGATGTCCGTAGCGGCGCGACCATGCAAATTGCCAGCGCAGTCGGCGAAGGCGCCACGGCAGCGCTTGCAATTCGTGAATATCTCGATAATTTGCACCATGTCGAAAAGGTCCCGGCTGCCGCAACTGTGTCATAGGGCTACTGCTTTGATACCTATCAGCGGCACGGTATACTAGCATCACTATGAGAGATGCTGATCCGATGCTTGAACGTGCTCAACAAGCGCATGATTACTTAGTGAAACTAGGTGAGGTTAGTCTTGGTATGGCGAATGTCGAACGGCAGGTTGTCTATGCCGAGGGACGAGCCGAGAACGATGCTGAACATAGCTACAACCTGGGTTTGTTAGCTGTTGAACTAGCAGCTTCATACTATCCAGAGCTAGATGCTGGTCTCGTGGCGCAATTTAGTTCTGTCCACGATCTTGTCGAGGTTTATGCTGGCGACACGCCTTCGCATAATCTGACTGAAGCGGAGCGTCGGGAAAAAGAAGAGCGTGAACATAAAGCAAAGGAACGGTTACTACTAGAGCTTCCCCCGAACACTGCCGACCTATTGCGACGCTACGAAGAGCAAAAAGAGCCAGAGGCAAGATTTGTGCGATTTATTGATAAGCTACTGCCGTCGATTATACATGGGCTTGTACCTGAGCCCAATCGGGCTGTCTTGGAGCGTGAATATGGCTACACAAGTGCAGAAGACTTACTCGTGAACCGTGATGAACGAACGGCGAGGCTTCGTGAAATGTTCCCAGAATTCGAGTTTATTCATATTGTCCGTGACATGTTGGCAGAAACGGCAAGACAACGCATGTTTGGTAATAAGCTAGATTAGTTGACCATCCGGTCCGGATAGTCTGTTACTACAGCATCGATACCTTTTTGCTCCAGTAGCTGTGCCGCTTTTGGCCGGTTGACCGTATACACGTAGCTGAACAAGTCGGCTTTTTTGGCAATTGTTGTGGCCAGGTTGTTGACGTGTAATCGATGCCAGCCAACGGCGGTCAGTTGCAGGCGGCGTTGGTAGGTGACGAACGCGAAGGGATTGATGCTGTGGAGCAGCGCCAAATTTACCTGCGGGTCAAGCTGACGCAAGCGACCGAGCGCTCGTACGTGAAACGACGAAAAGAGGATATTATCCCAATCATCCTCTGTTTTGACATGCTGCTTGACTAGTTCGTAGACGATATCGACGTTGTCGGTCGGTTTGTATTCCAGATTCAACAGGATATTACCAAAGAATTCATCGAGCACCTCGGCAAGCGTGGTGACTAGTCCGGCTGCTTGCAAGTCGGCAATGGTTGTTTTGCGGACGGTACGGCCATGCATCTGCGAGTCGTGGCTAAGGATCGGTACGTCGTCGGCTGTCAGGCGAACGTCGAATTCCAAAATATCCGCACCAGCCTTGGTACCAGCGCGTAAAGCCTCGAGCGTGTTTTCTGGAGCGAGTCCTGCCGCGCCGCGGTGTCCAATGATGAGCATGCGTATAGTATACTAGAAAGAAGCGAAATACTGACAAATCACAGGAGGAAACACATGGCAGATTTTAACAAGATTCTCGATGCAGGCGACGTCGACGGTGGCGTGATTAACGTGGTGGTGGAAATCCCGCAGGGCAGCAGCCACAAGATTGAATGGAACCGCGAATTAGCAGTTTTTCAGCTTGACCGCGTCGACCCAGCGATTTTTGCCAAACCGACCAACTACGGTTTTATACCGCAGACACTCGATGAAGACGGCGACGAGCTGGACGCGCTGATCGTCACCGACCAGCCGCTGCCAACCGGCATCTTTTTGGAAGCGCGCGTGATTGGCGTGATGAAATTCGAAGACGATGGTGAAGTCGACGACAAGATCGTGGTCGTACCAGCCGACGACCGTAATACCGGCAATGCGATTCAGAGCCTGGACGACATTCCACAGTTGATTAAGCAGATTGACAACCACTTTAGCCACTACAAAGACCTGAAAAAACCTGGCACAACCATTGTGAAGGGCTGGGGCGACGCCGAAGAGGCAAAAAGCGTGATTCACGAAGCGATTGAGCGCTGGAAGAACCAATAGGGAAGGTAGCATATGGCAGCGACACATTTTGTTGCGAAGATAGTACTTCTCGATGCTAATGGTCATTTTTTACTGCTGACGCGGAGCGACACGCATCCGACGTTGGCCGGCTTCTATGATCTACCGGGTGGTATGGTTGAGTTACAGGAAGAGCCTGGTGCAGCTGTTTCGCGCGAGGTGCGCGAAGAGACGGGTTTGCAGCTTGACCCAACAAAGCTTCGCGTTGCGTATACGACGACAATAATGATTGGCGGAAGAAGCTGGCCGACGCTTCTTTACGTTGGGCGTGTTGAACAGCAAGAACCAGCGGTTGAGCTTAGTTATGAGCATAAGGCCTACGAATGGGCTGAGCTCGATCGCTTGCCGGAAGTTGAGCCGCATCTTGCGCCGACGTATAGAGAAGCACTTGATTACATTCGTGCCAACAATATCCTGCAAGATATAAACGAAGCTGTTTAGGCTTTCGGGCTTTTGCTCTTTTTGCGCGCGGCTTTTTCGCGAATAATCGCAGCTGCGCCAGAGATAGTTTGCAGCAAGCCGGCTTTTCGCAGCTGCATGCGCAGTTTGCTGCGTGCGTGCGTGGTGGTCACGAGCTCCTGCCAGGTTGGCTTGGCCTGCGAAGCCTTGCGCGTAATAACCTCGACCACGTCGCCGTTATGCAGCGGTTTGTCGAACGCGTGAATATTGCCGTTGACCCGAAAGCCTTGCGCGCGGTTGCCGATGTCGCTATGCACTAAGTACGCAAAGTCGAGCGGCAACGCGCCTTCGGGCAGATTGTAGATATCGCCGCGCGGCGAATAGACGAAAATGCGGTTGCCAAACAGGTCGATGTTCAGCTGGTCCTCGCTGATGTCTTCGCCCTCGCGAATCCGGGCTGCGACCTCTTGCATTTGCGTGATCCATTGCAGCTCGGCTGGCATGTGCGTGGTTGCTTTGCCATGGGCGTAGGCTTTGCTGCCTTTTTGCTCGTGATAGTGGAAGCTGGCGGCCAAACCGCGCTCGGCGTAATCGTGCATGTCCTGGGTGCGAATTTGGAACTCGACGATTTGCTCGCTGGGTGTGATGACCGTCGTATGCAAGCTCTGATAGCCGTTTGGCTTCGGGATGGCGATGTAATCTTTGATGCGGGCGATCATGGGCTGGTACATGCCGTGCAAAATACCCAGTACGCGGTAGCAATCTTCTTTGCTCCCCACGATGATGCGCAGTGCCATCAGATCATAGATATCGTCGATATTGCCATCGACCTTCGCCAGCTTTTTGTGCAGGCTGTAAATACTTTTGACGCGGCCGTTGATTTCAAACTGGATGCCTTGTTTTTTTAGTTCTTTTTCGACTTCCAAGCGGACAGCACCGAGCTTGCGCGTGCTTTTGCCAAGACGTTTTTTGAGCACGTTTTGCAAGCGAGCAAATTCTTTGGGGTCCAGGTAGCTATAGGCCAGCTCTTCGATTTGCATACGCACGCGACCCATACCGAGGCGATCGGCCATAGGGGCAAATACTTCCAACGATTCGCGGGCGATCTTTTGCTGCTTTTCGGGCGGCATGTATTGCAGCGTCGACAGGTTGTGTAGGCGGTCGGCCAGTTTGATGATGAGCACACGTACGTCCTGGCTGACGGCGATCAGCAGTTTGGACAGATTATCTTTGGTCTGCGGCAAATAACTATTGAGGTCGCGCATGCCAGCTCGTGCCTGGCCGATTTTGGTCACGCCATCGACCAAAAAGGCGACGTCGCGGCCAAAAAAGCTCTCGATTTCGTCGAGCGCCGCGTCGGTATCTTCGACCGTGTCATGCAACACGCCGGCTAATACCGAATCGATATCCATGTCCCACGTCATCAGCGTATAGGCGACGGCTAGCGGGTGGGTGATGTAGGGCTTGCCGCTGCGGCGTTTTTGGCCTTTGTGCTTTTCGGTGGCGTAGATGATGGCATGTTCAAGCTCGGCGAGCTGATCGTCGTCGTAGACTTCTTTGGCTAAATTCAAAACTTCACGCCGTTCCATCGTCTCTTAAGTATAAACTATTTGCGCTAGAGTCCCTATCTGCTATACAATCAACAGTAAAGTACTAACGCTTATGAGAAAGGGCGGGCAATGGCACAAGCAAAATTAGGGATTAACGGGTTCGGCCGTATTGGGCGCAATGCGTTCAAGATCGCGTTTGAGCGCAGCGATTTGGAAGTGGTTGCAATCAACGACCTGACAGATACGAAAACATTGGCGTATCTGTTGAAGCACGACAGCAACTACGGCACCTACCAGCACGAGGTTGGCTACGACGATCAAAACATCATCGTTGACGGCAAGCACATCAAGGTCCTGGCCGAAAAAGATCCTGCGGCGCTACCATGGGGTGATTTAGGCGTTGAACTGGTTATTGAATCGACCGGCTTCTTTACCGACAAAGAAGGTGCCGAAAAGCATATTACCGGTGGTGGCGCGAAGCGCGTTATTATCAGCGGCCCGACCAAGTCCGAAGGCGTCGACACGATCGTGCTCGGTGCTAACGACGACAAAGTCGGTGGTGCAACCGAAGTCATCAGTAACGCTAGCTGTACGACCAACAGCCTAGGCGCGGTCATGGCAATCTTGGACAGCGAGTTCGGCGTTGAAAAATCACTGCTGACCACCGTGCACAGCTACACGGCCAGCCAGGCGATTCAAGACGCACCAAAGAAAGACCTGCGCGAAGGCCGTAACGGTGCTGAGAATATCGTCCCGACGACGACTGGTGCGGCGATTGCGGTTACCAAAACGCTGCCGCAGCTTGAGGGTAAGTTCGACGGCCTTTCGATTCGCGTTCCGACCCCAGTGGTTTCGATCAGCGACGTGACGGCACTTTTGAGCCGCGACGTGACGGTCGAGGAGATCAACAATGTCTTTAAAAAGGCCGCGGCCGAGCCATTCTACCAAGGTATCTTGGCGGTCAGCGAGGAACCACTGGTCAGTCGCGACTACATTGGCAATAGCCATTCCGGCACGGTCGACCTGCTGCTGACGAAAGTTGTTGGCGGCAACCTGATCAAGATCGCTGTCTGGTATGACAACGAATGGGGTTATAGCAACCGCTTGGTCGAGCTGGTCGCCGACGTGGGCAAACACCTCGATAAATAACGAAGACAAAGAAAGAGCCGCCTACTACAAGGCGGTTCTTCCTTTGTAGCGGGCGGCTAGACGGCGACGAGGGTGTGGTAGCACTCGGCTTCCACGTAGTCGTTCGACTGCTTGTTACGGACGATGAACGGTTCACGGATGACGACCTTGCTCGCGTCGACGAACAGGGTTGGTGCGAACGGTCGTTCGGCGGCGATGATGTGGAGCTCGCCAACCATCCTGATGGGAAAGCGGAGCGAGTAGGGGCTGTCTGCCGTGTCTCCGCTCCAGGTCAGGATCGGCCCGCGCAGTGCAACGATTTCGTCTCGTTGTTCGTAGCTCTCGACAACCTTGTTGTCGATGAGCTGCGTCGTGCAGTAGTGAACCTGACCTTTGGGTAGGATCTCGTTCAATGTGCGAGCCAGCTCGACGGCCTTCTTGCGCTCACTCGGGAGCAGCTCGAAAGTGAACGGTTCGGTGATGGCGGCTTTGGGCCGTGAAAGCAGTTTCATTGTTCCTCCAAATTGTCGAATGTACGTCTAATTAAATTATAGCATATAATTTATAAAAAAGCAATACCATGTTCTGAATAATTACTATACGACATACTCATTAACAATTTATTGCAACGTTGCCCCACGGTGGTAAAATGCTTATACTTGAGACATGAAAGTGTATCTGGGCTCTGATCATAATGGCTTCCATCTGAAAGAAAAGATTTTTGCATACCTGGTAAAACGCGGCATTGAGACCGAAGATGTCGGTGACGCGGAATTGAATCCCGAAGACGATTTTCCTCAGTTTGCGCAGCTGGCAGCGCTCAAAGTATTGGGCGAAGAAGACAAAGACCCGCGGGCAATTCTAATCTGTGGCGGCGGCCAAGGTATGGCCATGGCGGCGAACAGGTTCCATGGTATCCGGGCGAGCGTGATTTGGGACAGCGAAGAAGCACGTATGACGCGTAACGACAACGATAGTAATATTTTGTGTTTGCCGTCGCGCGTGCTTGAGCAAGAAGACGAGCAAATATGGCAGGACATCGTTGACACGTGGCTGCACACGCCGTTTGCCGATGCCGCTCGCTATCGTCGCCGTAATGCAGAATTGGACGAACTATAGCCATGGCAACGATCGTTCCATGTGTGACAGTCAGCACGCCAGAAGATTACAAGGCGTCACTAGAGCGGATTCATACGTTTGCGACGCGCATCCATGTCGATGTCAGCGACGGTGTATTCGCACCGATTCAGCTACTGGGCGCAGACCAAATCTGGTGGCCACAGGGTTGGTTGGTTGACATACATGTCATGGCCGAGCAGCCGTCGTTACTCTTGCCGCAACTGCTGGCGATTAAGCCATCGATGATTACACTGCACGCCGAAGCCAAAGAAGACATTACGCCACTATTGCAGCAAATCAAGCAGGTCGGTATTCGCGCCGGTGTGGCACTTTTGCGGTCGACCGTACCGAGCGATGTGACGGGGCTGATTGAGGCGGCTGACCATGTGATGATTTTCAGCGGTGATCTAGGCAAATATGGCGGCACGGCCAGCTTGATGCAGCTTGAAAAAATCCGCCTCGTCAAAGCGATTAACAATGCCGTTGAAATTGGCTGGGATGGTGGTATTTCCATTGAAAATGCGTTCAGTTTGGCGCAAGGCGGCGTTGATATCTTTAACGTAGGCGGCGCGATTCAAAAAGCAGACGATCCTGGGAAAGCCTACGAAGCATTGGTAGCCGAAATCAATAAACAAGGAGTGATGTAATGGTGGGAAAGGCGGAAAAACTGTCGGTCACAGAGCTGCGCCACAAGGCGTACACGCTGCGCGAAGACGTGATTAAAATGCTGGAACATGCGGGCAGCGGCCATAGTGCTGGGCCGCTCGGTCTGGCCGAGATTTTTGCCTCGCTCTATTTTGATATTTTGCATTATGATCCAAAAAATCCAGAGTGGAGTGAACGGGACTATTTCTTTTTGAGCAATGGCCACTGCGTACCGATTCAATACGCGGCTATGGCCGAAGCCGGATTCTTTCCAAAGGATGAGCTGCTCACACTGCGCAAGCTGGGTAGTCGCTTGCAAGGCCACCCAGAGCGCACCAAGCTACCGGGCCTCGAAAACACCAGCGGTCCGCTAGGTAGCGGTCTGAGCCAGGCAGCGGGCGTGGCGCACACATTGCAACATATCGATAAGCAACTGCACCGCTGGGTGTACGTGGTAACGGGTGACGGCGAGCTGGACGAAGGCAACATATGGGAAGCGGCGATGTTTGCGGGTAAGTACAAACTGAGCCAGTTGATCGTGTTTGTCGACCGTAATAACATCCAGATCGATGGTATGACCGACGATGTGATGCCACTTGAGGACCTCCATGGCAAATGGGAATCGTTTGGCTGGCATGTTCAGGAGATTGACGGTCATAATATCGAGAGCATCATCGACGCGGCTAGCATGGCGCGGGCGATCACCAACAAGCCGAGCGTGATCATATCACACACGATTCCGGGCAAGGGCGTTGATTTCATGGAATACGATTACCACTGGCATGGCACGCCGCCAAACAGTGAACAGGCCAAAGCGGCGTTGCATAAACTGCGCACGCTTGACGGCAAAATCAGAGGAGAACACGAATGAGCCATTACCCACTTGTAGAAAATTTGTTCGCCGATGATGCAGCACAGGAACCAATTCGAGCGGGTTTTGGTCGTGGACTGAAAGCGGCTGGCGAAAAGAATGAAGCTGTCGTGGCACTCTGTGCTGACCTGACCGACAGTACGCAGATGAGCAAGTTCAAAGAGGCCTTTCCAGAACGCTTCGTGGAAATCGGCGTGGCCGAGCAAAACTTGGTGACAGTGGCGAGCGGCATGGCACGAGCGGGTAAAATTCCTTTTACGAGTAGCTACGCAGCCTTTAGCCCGGGTCGTAACTGGGAGCAAATTCGTACCACGATCGCGCTCAACGATCAACCGGTCAAGGTCGTTGGCTCGCATGCAGGTGTGAGCGTGGGGCCGGACGGTGCCACGCATCAGATGCTCGAAGATATTGCGCTGATGCGTGTGTTACCAAATATGGTCGTTGTCGCGCCCGGTGACAGCATTGAGGCTGAAAAAGCAACAGCGGCGTTGGCCGAGAACGGTAAACCAAGTTATTTGCGTTTGGCGCGCGAAAAAACGCCAATTTTTAGTACAGCCGATTCGCCATTTGAAGTGGGACGGGCGTATGTGCTTCGTGAAGGTAGCGACGTGACGCTTCTTGGAACTGGCACGATGACCTATCAGCTATTAGTTGCAGCCAAAGAACTCGATAACATGGGTATTAACGCTGAAGTTGTTCACGTTCCAACGATTAAACCGCTCGATAAAGGTACGATTTTGGGTAGTGTTCAAAAAACCGGCCGTGTCGTGACAGCAGAAGAGGCACAAATCAATGGTGGCTTTGGTGGCGCGGTGGCTGAGCTGCTGTCCGAAGAACTTCCGACGCCGTTGATTCGTATTGGCATACAAGATCGCTTTGGCGAATCGGGTGAGCCAAATGAATTACTTGACCATTTTGGGCTGACTGGGGGTAAGATAGCAAGTAAGGTTAAGCAATTCGTCGATACGACGCCGCAATATCACAAGGGATTCTAGAAAGAAAGGGTGGGCTATGGCTTTAACGATTCCGCAAATCAGAGCGAACACGATGCGCGCACGGCATCTTTATCAACGCACGCGCCGGCAGCATTTTGCCGTCGGGGCATTCAATATCGATAACCAGGAGACACTGATCGCAGTCGCTCGGGCTGCGCAAAAACTCAAATCACCTGTGCTCGTCGAGGTGAGCGCCGGTGAAGTCAAATCGCTTGGGCTCGAAAACATTCGTGACATGGTTGACAACTACAAAGACGAATTTGGCGTGGAAATGTACATCAACCTCGACCATAGTCCGTCGGTCGACGATTGTAAACGTGGCATCGATGCGGGATTTGAATTCATCCATATCGATATCAGCCAGGAAAATCATGACGCCAGCCTGCAGGATATTATTGCCAAGACAAAAGAGGTCGTCGACTACGCCAAATTTACCGGCGCGCTGGTCGAAAGCGAACCACATTACTTTGGCGGCTCGTCAAATGTTCATACGGAAAAGATTGATTACGAAGAAATCAAAAAGACTTTTAGCACGCCGGAAAGTGCCAAGTATTTTGTGGACATGACCGGTATCGACACGTTTGCGGCGGCTATTGGCAACTTGCATGGCAAATATCCGGTGCCAAAGCAGCTTGATTTGGAACTGTTGCAGCAAATCCGCGATGCGATTGGTTGCCAAATAAGCCTGCATGGCGGTAGCGGTACACCACTCCACTACTTTGAAGATGCAGCCAAGATTGGCGTCAGCAAGATCAACATCAACAGTGATATGCGTTATGTCTTTCGCAAAACGCTCGAAGAAGTCTTGGCCGACAACCCCGACGAATACGCGGTGGTCAAACTGATGCCAGAAGTCTACCAAGCAGTTCAGGCCGTCGTTGAGTCAAAGATTGAAGCCTTTGGCAGTGCTGGCAAAGCGGTCGTCTAGTTTTTAGCAATCCGCCACACCAAGGCTGCGATCCTCGTTCCACTTGCCGATGTAAAACCGATTATCGTGCTGGGCAGTCCGAATCATCTCGGAGAGATTGTAGCTATGAATAATCGCTTCATTGAATCGTTGCTGGTTATACGTGGCGAGCGTGTCTATGTCGTTTTCGAATCGTTCAAGATGAGCATTTTCTGCCAATTCCTGATTGATCGGTCGATCATTTGTGTAGTAGAGGTCATGCATGAGAGCGTAGACGCTGTTAAGGAGAAATGGCGTATCTTCACGCGTCTGTCGATTCATGTTTTTGACAAGCATGCCTATTTCGAGCAAATCTGCAGGATAATGGTCTTTCCGCCAACTGTTGTCTGCAGCAGATTTAATAACGTTTACAACTTCGGCTGGATCCTTAAAAGCAGTTTTGGCAAGGCTATGAATAATTTTTGGGATATGTTTCACCTCGGTGTGTATGTATGAATCAGTCCAGAGCCCTGAGAGCGAGCGTATAGTCGAGTTCCATGCAGCAACTTCGTATTGCTCCTCGAGGTGAAATACAGGATGTTCTGGTGGCAACTCCATAGTCATGGTTGCCATTGTAGTACGAGCGTTATGCAGACAAAAGTGATTATGCTATACTGGCGATAGATATGAGTGGGCAAACAAAAATACTGGCTATTGGTAAAACGGTGCAAGATGTCTTTTTGCAGAGCGAGGAATTCGATCCGCACAAAGAAGGTAAGGTGATTTATACGCATTTGCCGCTGGGGCTCAAGCTCGAAGTCGAGAATGTCACGTTTAGTACTGGCGGCAATGCTGGCAACGTGGCGGTGACCTTGGCGCGCCAAGGCGTGCATGTTGACTACATGTGGACGCTCGGGCGTGATCCTGCCAGCGAAACGATTTTGCGCGAACTTGACCATGAAGGTGTGAATACGGGCCATGTGGTACAAAAAGATCACTATCAGGCTGGCTATTCGACGATTTTGATCGCTACCAATGGTGAGCGCACGATTTTGAACCATCGCGGCGTATCGACCGGCAAGACAGGCGTGGACCTTGATTTTGCAGCAGTTGAAGCTGCCGATTGGGTATATCCGACATCGCTGGCCAACGGTGGCGTCGAACTTTTGTCAAAAATCGTGCACCATGCCGAAAAAGGCGGCACAAAGGTCATGTTGAACCCTGCCGGTCCCGAACTGGCTGAACCAGACAAACTCAAGGGACTGCTAGAGAGCGTCGAGATTCTCTGCGTCAACAAAGAAGAAATGGCGATGCTTGTCGAAGGTAAGACCATGGAAGAGCTGGTCATGCACGCACTGAATTATGTCAAAGTCGCAATCGTCAGTGACGGTCCGAACGGCGTGGTTGCGAGCGACGGTAAAACGATCGTCAAAGCCGGCATGTACGAAGATGTGAAAGTTGTGGACCGAACGGGTGCTGGTGATGCCTTTGCGAGCGGATTTCTCAGCCAGTGGGTGCAGGGCAAATCACTTGCCGAAAGCATCATATTCGGCAGCGCCAACTCTACGTCGGTCGTGCGCTATATCGGTGCCAAAACAGGCATTTTGCCGCATGACGTCAAGCTGCACCACATGCCGCTCCACGAACAAAAACTATAAGCATAAGCATGATATAATTTGAGGGACTATGGCACATACGCTGAAAGACTTACTCGGGAACGACCATCCGCTGTTCGCGGTTAATCTGGCTGCCCTGGAGCGCGCGGCTGGTGGTGATGGCGTGGATACGCAGCTACTTGGTGACATCCTTGAAAAGGGACAACGGGTATTGCGTAAGCTCGGCCTCGATCCAGCCAACACGACCGGGCTCGAAGCGTATCATGCGCTGAATAACCTTTCGGCGAGTGATGCGGGCATTGAGCAACTGCAAGATACGAACTATGTGCTGCTATTTTTTGGTGACGATCTTATTTCTTTTAATGCACAAGATATCATCGAGAACGCTCATCATCAGCTGGATTTTGCTGACAGGGTATTCGGTCATGCGCAGCGCCATTTACGCGCAGAAATTATCAAACGCTACGCGGAGCATGAGCGTACGGATGCGAATTTCGTGCATGAACTCGCAGAAGCAGCAGGCTTAAAACCTGAAGCCGATCAGGGATATAAAGATACAACAAAACAGACAGAGGAGATACGGACGGTGAGTGACAATAAGCCAACAATTCTTGCGATCGGTGATATTTTTACCGACGCGTTTATCAAGCTGAACGAAGATGTGGCACGCGTCGATACCGACGAAGACGGTAGCAAACGGCTTAGTCTGCCGCTTGGCAGCAAACCGCCATACGACGGCGTCGACATCGTGAAAGCTGTCGGACCGTCACCGAACGCTGCCGTATCGATAGCTCGCCTTGGTGTGGGTGCGTCGCTACTGGCATTCTTGGGCGACGATCAGACAGCCTACGAGGCACGCGATTATTTGCAAAAAGAAGGCGTATCATCAGAACTGCTATCACTTGCCAAGGGCCTGAAGTCGAACTACTACTATGTGTTGCGTTACGGTGCAGAGCGCACGATTTTGGTCAAGAATGAAGATTATGATTATGCCTGGAAAGCACCGGCCAAAGCACCAGACTGGGTGTACTTGTCACTGCTTGGCGACAAATCATGGCAACTGCACGAAGACTTGCTCCAGTATCTGAACGATAACCCAGATATCAAACTGGCGTTCCAGCCGGGTACATTCCAGTTCAAGTGGGGCAAAGACAAGCTGGCGGGGATTTACAAACGGACGCATATCGTCGTGATGAACCGCGAAGAGGCGGTCGATGTGACAGGCGCGTCATATGATTCGATTCGCGAGCTTGCCAACGCTTTGCACGAGCTTGGCCCGCAAATCGTGGTCATCACCGATGGTCCGAACGGCTCGTACGCGTCATATGATTGGAAGCTGGTGACGATTCCGAACTATCCTGATCCGGCACCACCGGTCGATCGGACCGGCGCAGGAGATGCCTTTGCCTCGACGATCGTGGCGGCGCTTGCCATGGGTGAAAGTATGGATACGGCACTCACCTGGGCACCTGTCAATAGCGCCAGCGTCGTGCAGCAGATCGGCGCGCAAGCCGGTTTGCTCAAGATTGACGAGCTCAAAGAGTGGCTGGCTAGGGCGCCCGAAGATTATAAGATGACGGAGCTAACAGACGAACATGCTTGATAAGCCGATCCCTGTTCCATCACTCAAGTCAGAAAACGACAAAAACGACTTGCTGGTCCGCCGCAAGTTGATTGATGCGGCCGAAGGGCGGCTCGATACGGTGACGGAAGAATTCGAAAAAGCCTTCGACATCCTGGGCAAATACCCACAGACGATTACGGTGTTCGGTTCAGCACGTCTGCCGCAGGACCACCCGGTTTGCTTACAGGCGTTTGCGATCAGCTGGGCGCTCGCCAAGCACGGCTATGCGATCGTCACTGGTGGTGGCGGTGGCGTCATGGCGGCAGCCAATCACGGTGCGTTCAAAGCTGGCGGGCCCTCCATCGGTTTTAATATTCATCTGCCTATGGAACAGAATCTGAACCAGTACGTGACAGAGAGTTTTCGCTTTGAACATTTCTTTGGGCGTAAAGTAACCATGACGCTCGATGCGTCTGCCTATGTGTACTGTGGCGGCGGCTTCGGCACGTTCGACGAGCTGTTTGAAATCATTACGCTTATACAGACAGGTATCGTCCCACGAGTGCCTATTATCTTGCTCGGCGTTGATTTCTGGACACCACTCGATGCGTTTATCAAGGAAAAGCTCGTCGAAGAATACGGCACGATCGATCCCATTGATACGGAACTCTATACGATTACCGACGACATTGCGATGGCTGTCGATATCATTCAGTCATCATCGCGCGAACAAGCCCGCGTTGAAATGTTCGAGCGTGCCGAAATGTACATCGAACGATGGGGTAAACGTAAAAAACCAAAAGATGCAGTCGAAAAGTCTAAAGCCGCCTCGCAGGTAAAAGCTCACGCAGTGCGCGGCGTGCATGCACATCATCTTCATAAGCGAATTTAAGTATTTGCGACAGCTACCTTTCATGTTACACTGATGCTTAAAATAACCATAAGTGAGATACATACGTGAAAAAATCAGAATCGGGTAGCGTTCATATTATTATTGCTGTTGTCGTAGGCGTCCTTGTCGTGGGCGCCGTAGGCTTCCTGTTTTGGAAAAATTTCATTCACCATACGTCAGCGAATGATACTGTCACGAAAAACACCAGCAAGGCTTCGGACGCAACGACAAAAACGACGGTTACTGATTCACCGAGCGTTTCACCAGCGGCTAGTACGAGCACTACTGCAACGACAACGACAGGCTCGACAAGTACGAGCAGCTCGCCAAAGACGACATCGAACAGTACGGCGAGCTCGGTACCTGCCGGCACGAAGTATCTGACCATCAACGAGTGGGGTGTCAGATTCCCATACCAAAGTAGCGATACGTTGACGTCATATGTCGATCCGTCAAATCCATCAGTCGCACAGATCAGCTCAATAAAGCTTGCTGCTGCCGATGGTTCGACAGGTTCTTGCGCGGTCAATCATCAGGGTGGTGGTGCCATAGGGCGCGGTACGGCTAACCAAACTGTTCTCTTTGACGGCGTTGGGCCCGCACCGACGTACGCGACATACTACAATGCTCACAAAGGTGATAGCCTGACGACGAAAAACGCGATAAGCGTTGGCAAAGCAGGTGACTATTATTACAGCTTTATTCACGACAACGGCTCGTGCAGCAATAATGCAACGCTGCAAGATGCGACCAATACGCTGACGCAATCGATAGTGCCGAACGTGCAGGCGTATTAGCAGGCAGTACGGTAGCAATAGTCGGCAGTCGTTCTCTGCGCTATACTAGAAAGGATGAGTGAGCAATTCCGTTTGGAGACGAACTATGCGCCGATGGGTGACCAACCGACGGCTATTGCTCAATTGGTCGATGGCCTCGAAGCGGGCACCAAAGAACAGACGCTGCTTGGCGTGACTGGTAGCGGTAAAACGTTTACGATGGCAAATATTATTGCCAAACGGCAGGTACCGACGCTGGTACTGGCGCATAACAAAACATTGGCTGCGCAGCTTTACAGTGAGTTCAAAAACTTTTTTCCAGACAGCGAAGTCCATTATTTTGTGAGCTATTTCGACTACTATCAGCCGGAAGCGTACATTGCGTCGAGCGATACCTATATAGAAAAAGACAGCAAGATCAATGACGAAATCGACCGCTTGCGTCACGCGGCTACGAGCGCATTGCTGACGCGGCGCGACACGATTATCGTCGCCAGTGTCAGCTGTATCTATGGTATCGGTAGTCCGGACGATTACGCCGACATGTCGATCAAACTAACGACGGGTGAGCGGCGCCAGCAGGACAAATTTATCCGTCAGCTGACCGACATCCAATATCAGCGCAACGACATCGATTTTCATCGCGGTACGTTCCGAGCAAAAGGCGACGTAGTCGATGTTTTTCCAGCGGGGAGCGATGTCGCGTACCGCATTGAATTTTTCGGTGACGAACTAGAGCGCATGACCCGGATCGATCCGCTGACCGGCGAGATTTTGGGCGAGCCGCATGAGCTGCAGATTTTTCCAAGCAGCCACTACGTGACGCCGAAACAAAAGGTAGCACGGGCAATCGAAAACATCAAAAAAGAGTTTGATGAGCGTATGAAGTGGTTCACCGAGCACGACAAACATCTCGAAGCGCAGCGCTTAGCGCAGCGAACCAAGTACGACATAGAAATGCTGGAACAAACTGGTTTCGTCAAAGGCATTGAAAACTATAGCCGGTACCTGACGAACCGTGAGCCGGGCGAGCAGCCAGCGACATTGCTGGACTATTTTCCCGATGATTTCCTCCTGCTCGTCGATGAAAGCCACCAGACTCTCCCGCAGGTCCGTGGCATGTACAATGGCGACCGGGCACGCAAAGAAGTGCTGGTTGAATACGGCTTCCGTTTGCCATCGGCGCTAGACAACCGACCGCTGCGTTTTGATGAGTTCGAACGGCATGTCAACCAAACGATTTATGTGTCGGCAACGCCCGGTGAATACGAGCTCAGTCATAGTCCCGAACCGGCGCAGCAAATTATTCGACCGACCGGTTTGCTTGACCCGCAAATTATCATCAAGCCGACGAAGGGCCAGATTGACGATTTGATCGCTGAAATTCGCGAGCGCATAGACAAACAGCAACGCGTACTGATTACGACGCTGACCAAGCGAATGGCCGAAGACTTGAGCCAGTATCTCCAGGATATTGGCATTAAGACGGCCTATATTCATAGCGACATCGACACGCTAGAACGCGGCGATATTTTGCGTGACCTACGTATGGGTGTGTACGACGTACTGGTCGGCATCAACCTGCTCCGCGAGGGTCTGGACTTACCCGAAGTCAGCATGGTGGCGATCATGGATGCCGACAAAGAAGGCTTTTTACGCAGTGAAAGCGCGCTGATCCAGACGATTGGCCGTGCAGCGCGCCACGAAAACGGCACGGTGCTGCTGTATGCTGACACTGTGACACGTTCGATGCAAGCAGCGATCGACGAAACGAATCGTCGTCGTGGTATTCAGGAGGCCTACAACAAAGCGCATGGCATCACACCGACCAGCGTGGCCAAAGAAATCGGCGAAGGTCTGCGGGCAATCATCCCAATGAAGGACGACAAAAAACCGAAGCTCGATCTAAAAAAGATTCCAAAAGACGAATACGACAGCCTGATTAAAGATTTGAGCGGGCAGATGGATCTGGCGAGTGCTAACCTGGAATTCGAGAAAGCTGCTGAGCTGCGTGATCTGATTGCCGAAATCCGCGCCAAGCAATAGCCTATCTCTTCATTATAACATTTATGCTTATAAAAATCAATAGATGTCTGAACTACCCGTGCTATTCCTCTTATGCTACACTGGTAGCTAAGTATGCAAGAGTCCGCCCAGAACCCGTATGTTCCGCAGGAATCGGAGGCAACACGGCAAAAGGTTTATGAGCACCAGTCACCGCTGGGGCGAGTATTAAAGCGGCTATTGATTATCACCGGTGTGACGATCGTCGTGCTGGGTATCGCGCTCTTTTTTGTGGTACCACGGACCTCGACGGTCGATGCCAAAGGCCGTCAAAAGCTGGCCGATGCATTGCAGCCGCCAGACCAAACACTCAAACGCGTCAGCGTGTCATCGCAGACCGGTTTTAGTCTTAATTATGACAACCGTGTCTACCAGAGCTACGCCGAAGTCGGCGCCGATGATACCGCAGGTACGTCGTCGGACGATGCGGCTCTCGCAGGGCAAACGTACGAAAACAATGATTTACGTGTGGCGCGCGCGTACAACTATGTCCGTATCCGGCCGATTGTCAGTGCGGATACGTCGCGAGCGCTGCAGCCAATTCCGCCGCAGCTTGAAATCTTTGCGACAGTCAGCAGTAAGGATCTCGCCACGGCCGCAGCGATTCCTGCCAATAAAAATCTATCGCAACTCAGCTTGTTCGTACAACTCGACAGTACCAAACGTCAAGCGGCGTCGGTTGCCGACGATGGCACGGTGGTCACGATTACGGCATCGAATCCCGCGACAACGACTATCGGCAACGTGCAGTATCAAGAAGTCAAATACACGACGACCAACAACAACTACCGTATTTCGGATGTCAAATACGACGACTGCTACTATACGATTCAGTACAACCAGCCGTATTCGATCTGTATCAGTAATGTTCGGCCGACGACGATCAGCGAAGCGAGCTTGGTAGAGCAGGTATTCTATTCGTTGGCATTCGTGCAGCCACAGACAAACTCACCGACGAGCACGTCGACCAATAGCACGGGAACATCAAATAACGCGACTGCCAAAGCAACCGCTGCCGTCTTGCAACGAGCAGCTGCCGGTTATCCGCTGGTCCGTTTGGCTCAGGCAACAAGCGACGATACCACTGACGGCGACTCGAGCGCAGCTGCTGATTCGAGTGATGGCAATAGCGATGAATCTGCGCTGCTCACGATTACACCCGAATATTACACTGATGGTAGCAGCCTGGCGGCAATTGCTAAAACCCAGCCGAGCGTCGTACGAGTCGGGACGCTCTACTGCGCCGACCTGACGCTGCAATTGCAAAGCGGCGACACTGATTTGACGATGACCAACGCGTGTGTCAGCAACGTCGCAAGTGGTGTGATCGTGTCGAATGACGGCTACGTGGCAACGACCGGCCATGCTATCCGTAACCAAAAAGAAGCAGCGATTAGTGGCTATATTAACTTCGCCTCGAGCCAGAGCGAGATGCTCGACCGGTTGCAGCACGTGTTGAATTATCTGATGGATGCGAAAATCATCTTGCAGTCGGATGCCGATTATTTGATGACAGGTGCTCAGACTGGCGACCAAGAGGCGCTCGCCAAAATACAGAATATCGGCTCGATCATACCGGATAATTTTGTAACGGCGGGCAACGAGCGATATAGCTATGCGATCCAGCCGACTTCTCAGCCGATGGTCCTCAATACGAGCAGCGCCACGCCATCATTCGCGTACTCCGACACGGTGCTCCAGGCAAAATCGGCTCCCTACAATTATGATGCGACCAAGTCGACACAGTATACGTTCGATGATGCGACACCGGATACTGATATCGGACTGCTCAAAATTACCAGTGGAACATACCCGAGCGTGCCGATTGCCACCACAGCGACGGTCAAGACCAACGATATCGTGACCACGCTTGGTTTTCCTTCGTATGCCGACGGTTCGCTGACAGTGACATCGGTGCGTAATCAACCGATTGCCACCACGAGCAAAGTCCAGCAAGTGTACAAACAAGGCTCGTCACAGCTGATTCAGACGGACACTCCCGTACTGCCGGGTAATGACGGCGCACCCGTCGTGAACAGCGCCGGCCAATTGATCGGACTGGCGGTTTACGGGCTATCATACTGCCCGAACCAGGGCTGCTTTGCGAGCGGTACGGTCCGACCAATCGCCGAGCTGACAAAACTGCTGAGCGACAATAACATGACACTGCAGACGAATAGTCCGGCAGCAACAACGTGGTCAAAAGCCGTCGATCAATACATGAAAGGCAATTATGCAGCCGCCAGCGGCTCGTTTGGTACGGCAGCACGGCAATATGCGTTCAACGCATGGGCCACGCCACTGCAAAAACTTGCCAGTAGCAACCAGGGAACAAGCGGCGACACGTCGCTGATGAACATATTGCAAACAGTGATAATCATTGTCATCGTACTACTTGTCGCTGCAACGATCATATTGGCCATCGTCTATATGTTACATCGCCGCCGACTTGATTCGGTACGTGTAGGACATTATGGTGCGGCGGAAAGCGTCACACCGGTGATGCAACCCGCGGCAACCGTACTTCCACCGACGCCATCGTTAGATTTAAGCACGCAGCAATTATCGCCACCCGTACCAGTCACACCGCCGCAACCGCCACTGCCGGCCCAGCCGCCGACGCCACAAGTACCCCCAACGCCGGTAGTGCAACCGCCGGCACAAGGCCCAGCTCCAGCTGCGAGCGATGAATCAAAACCGCAAGATCCCTTTTATTCGTAGCAGGCGTTAGCGACGAGCGGCCGCAAGTTTGCGACGAGCGCGCCGACGCTTTTTAGCAGGTTGTTTGCCAGGTGCAAAAACCCAAAATCGAAGGCCGACAAATGTCCAGGTAATCGACAAAGCGGCCGAAATAAACTGGCCGATGTAGGTGGAAATACCGAATTGCGTGTGAAGCTGCCAGGTGATATTGAACGTCAGTAGGGCGCTTAAGCTCATGAAAACGACGAATTTGATCGTTTCAGCGGCCGGTTTGCGCGTGCCACGAGAATCATTAAAGACCCAGCGGTCATCGACAATGAAAAACAGCACGTTCGCCAGAACGGTCGCCACGAGCAGCGCATTGAAACTATCGACGTTAAAGCCTTTGTCGAGGATAGCGTTGATGATATACGTACCCCAAAACGGAATATTGCCGGCGATTTGCAATTTGATGAATTGCCAGCCGAGTGTGAGGAGAATCCGATGTTTTCGCTGTTTGTTTTTTGCCATAGATTATGCCATTAGTATAACATAGCCAAGCAGTGGCTTGGCCTTTAGGGGGAGGAAGGTATTTGACGGATTTATTCCGGCAAATGCCTGGAGGGGTGAGCCCTTCCGTACTATAATAGGGTGTATGAGTTCTATGATTGAAGTAAAGGACCTGAAAAAGCGATACGGCGACAAACAAGCAGTCGACGGCGTCAGTTTTTCGGTCAAAAAAGGTGAGATTTTCGGGATTTTGGGCCCGAATGGCGCAGGAAAAACGACCACGCTCGAAATGATGGAGACCCTTCGGCCGATTGACAGCGGTACGGTATTGATTGACGGTGTCGACGTTGCAAAAAATCCGAACAGGATAAAATATCTGATCGGCGTCCAGCCGCAAAGTCCGGCTTTTCAAGACAAGACCAAGCTGAAAGAGGTGATTGAGCTGTTTGCTGCTGCGTACGGTGAAAAAGTCGATGTCATGCAGTTTCTGCGGGATGTCGATCTGGATGAAAAGGCCAGTAATTACGTCGAAGATTTATCGGGCGGTCAAAAACAACGGTTGAGTATCACGACGGCGCTGGTTCACGGTCCGAAAGTATTCTTTTTGGACGAGCCGACAACCGGTCTTGATCCGCAGGCGCGCCGTCATTTGTGGGATCTGATTGAAAAGGTCCGCGACCGTGGTATCAGCGTCGTTATGACGACGCACTACATGGATGAGGCAGAGATTTTGTGTGATCGGATTGCCGTTATGGACAGCGGTAAAATCATTGCCGAAGACACGCCGCAAAATCTGATCAAGGCATTGCTGGGGCGTGGCTTTAAGAAAAAACAGCATGTCGAACAGGCAAACCTGGAAGATGTGTTTATCGACCTGACCGGAAAGGGGCTGCGCGATGAATAAATCACTATTTACCGTTATGACGTTTGTCAAAATTAACACGCGGCGCTTTTTCCGCGACCGTCTGGCGCTCTTTTTTAGCATCGTGTTTCCTGTTATCTTCTTGTTCGTGTTTGGCAGCCTGAACTCGGGAAGCAGCGACGTATCGTTTCGTGTGGCGGTTTTGAACCAAAGTAGTAGCAGCTTTGCCAAGACATTCGTGGATAACGCCAAGAAGTCTGACATTTTCAAAATCAGCAGCGACGTCACGACGATGGACAAGGCTAAGGATCTGATGGACAAGTCGCAACTCGACGCAACGATCGTGTTGCCGAAAGATTTCGGAACGGTCAAATCGGGCCAGCAGATTCCGAGTGGCAACGCCCAGGTCATCTATACCGAAAACAGCTCACAGTCGGGCACGGCACTCGTGTCGGTGCTCGAGTCTGAATTCAAGGGCATCAATGCCAAACTGGTCGCAACGCAGACGCCGTTTACCGTGCAGGGCAAGCAGCTGAACGAACAAAGTTTGTCGGCGTTCGACTATACGTTTGCAGGCTTGCTCGGCTTCTCGATCATTGGTATGGGTATTTTTGGGCCGGTGAATGTCTTTCCGGAACTCAAAAAGATGGGTATTTTGCGACGCCTCAGTACGACCCCGCTCAAAGTATGGCAGTACTTCCTGTCGACTATGATCGGACAGGCGATTATCGGATTGATCGCACTGGCAGTTATGTTCGCGATTGCAATCACTGTCTTTCATTTGAAAATCGTTGGTAATCCGTTTGAACTCGCACTTTTCTTGGTAATCGGTATCATCACGATTTTAGGTATCGGTCTGGCGCTTGGTGGTTGGGCGAAAAACGAACGGCAAGCGGCACCGCTTAGCAATATCATCGTCTTTCCGATGATGTTTCTGTCGGGTACGTTTTTCCCGCGATTCCTGATGCCGGATTGGCTGCAGAACCTTTCGGGTTACCTGCCGCTGACACCGATTATCGATGGCATTCGCCTGATTGCGACCGAGGGTAAGCACCTCTGGGAAATCGGGCCGCAACTTGGCTTGATCGGTATATGGCTGGTCGTTATCTATGTGATTGCTTTCCGTGTATTCCGCTGGGAATAGAGCGTTTTCGTTTATGCGAGGCAGCCCCATAGTCGGGGCTGCTGTGCTATAATGACACTATATGACCACCGCCATTACTCGCGACGACGTGCTGCATTTGGCACAACTATCCAGCCTTCAACTGAGTGAAGAAGAAATCACCAGCTTAGAGCAGGACCTTGGTAATATTTTGGGCTATGTCGAGCAGCTGAGCGAACTTGATACGACAGGCGTTGAGCCGACCTATCAGGTAACAGATCTTGAAAACGTGATGCGCGAAGACGTGGTACAAACGGCTGCTGTGGATCGCGAAGCGCTGCTGGCTTTGGCGCCAGACCAAGAAAAGCAACAAATCAAAGTTCCGAAGGTGCTGTAATTATGACAACGACTATTTCTGAGTATCGTGGTATGTCTGCTGTCGAAAACGTCACGAAAGCGCTTGCCGCAGCCAAAGCAGCCGATGAGTATCATGCGATGCTATCGCTCAGCGAGACACGGGCGTTGGAGCGAGCAACCAAGGTGGATAATGGTGAAATTACCGGACGGCTGGCTGGCGTGCCCTTCGTGGCCAAAGACAACTTTTTGACGTTTGGCGGCACGACCACGGCTGCTAGCAAATTCTTGGAACACTTCGAAGCACCGCTACAGGCGACAGCCATCGAAAAGCTCGAAGCCGAGGGTGCAATTTGCATCGGCAAGACCAACCTTGACGCATTCGCCCATGGAGGCAGTACTGAAAACTCGGCGTTTGGCGTGACGCATAATTCAGCCGACGAAACTCGCGTAGCCGGAGGCTCGTCTGGTGGTTCGGCTGTTGCGACGGCGCTCGGTTTCGTGCCGTTTGCGATCGGTACCGATACAGGTGGCTCGATTCGTCAGCCGGCCAGCTTCAACGGTGTGATTGGTGTCAAGCCGACGTATGGTACCGTCAGTCGCTTCGGTGTGGTGGCGATGGCCAGTAGCACTGACACGATCGGCTGTTTCGCGACGACTGCAGAGGATGCTGAACTCGTCATGGACATCATGGCTGGTCGTGATACCAATGATATGACGACACTGCCGGACTTTTTTGCGCCGGTAGAAGTAAAAGCGAACCAAAAAATCGGTATTATCAAAGAATTTATGACCGAGGATGTAGATATGGATGTCCGCGCTCGAGTTACCGCGTATATCGATAACCTGAAAGCAGCCGGACATACGGTCGAAGAAGTCAGTCTGCCAATTTTGCAGTACGCGTTGGCGATGTATTACATCATCGTGCCTGCCGAAATCAGTAGTAACCTAGCTCGCTACGACGGCATTCGCTATGGCGCGCGAGCTGCGTCGAACGATCTGACGGAAACCTATGGCATGTCGCGCGACCAAGGCTTTATGGCTGAAAACAAGCGTCGGATCATGATAGGTAGTTATGTACTGTCGAGCGGTTATTTCGATGCCTATTATCTGCAGGCGCAAAAGGCACGAACGCTCCTGATCAATGCCTTCAACGAACTGTTTGCGTCATATGACGTTTTGATTGGCCCGGTTAGTCCGACGCCGGCGTTTAAAATTGGCGAAAATACCGCCGATCCGGTCAAGATGTATCTGGCCGATGTCATGACCGTTCCGGCGAGCCTGGCTGGGCTGCCAGCTATCAGCGTGCCAGCCGGCGTCACGAGCGATAACCTGCCAGTCGGTGTGCAGTTGATCGGACAGCGTCGCAGTGATGCGCAGCTGTTGGCACTTGCCAAAAGTCTGGAGGAACAGGCCTGATGGATCCTTCGGTCATCATTCTCTTTGCCATCGTTATCGTTATTGCTGTCGTGCTGTTTGCGCTGATTACGCTTGGTAAGCGCGGCGGTGGCTTGGATATTGAAAAATACCGGGTCAAATGGCTGGCGATCGAACAGTCGCTCGAACGAGACAATGAAGCAAGTTATCATATGGCGATTCTGAATGCGGACAAACTGGTCGACCAGGCGCTGCGCGATCGTGGCTTTCGTGGTCAAACCATGGGTGATCGGCTCAAATCTGCTCGAGCTAAGCTGGCGCATCGCAATGATCTATGGGCGGCACACAAACTACGGAACAAGATTGCGCATGAAACCGATGTGCGGGTAAATTATAATCAGGCTCGAAAAGCACTTGCCAGCTTTAAAATAACACTGAAAGATTTGGGGGCAATATAATGACTTCCTACAAAATGACGATCGGTATCGAATGTCACGTCCAGCTGGCAACGGCTACCAAACTGTTTAGCCCAGCCGACAACGATGCGCGTGACAAAGCGCCGAACAGCGTGGTACACCCGATTGACTATGGCCTGCCTGGCATGCTGCCTGTTCTCAACAAGCAGGCAGTCAATTTGGCCGTGCGTGCCGGCAAAGCACTGGGCGCTAAAGTGGCCAATCTAAGCCGTTTTGATCGCAAGCACTATTTCTATCCTGATCTACCAAACGGCTATCAGATCACGCAGATGTATCACCCGACGATTTTGGCCGGATTCGTGGACGCACCGCTCGACGATGGCACGAGCGTCCGGGTTCGTGTGCATCATGCACATATAGAAATGGATGCCGGCAAACTATCGCACTATGGTACGTATAGTTTGGTTGATTTGAACCGCGCAGGTACGCCGCTGATTGAAATCGTGTCTGAGCCCGACATGCACTCGCCGCAAGAAGCCAGGGCGTATGCCGCCGAACTACACAAACTTATGACGTATGCCGGTGTGACGTATGGTGATTTGTACCACGGCAACATGCGTTTCGACGTGAACATTTCTATTGCACCCGAAGGTGCGACGGAACTTGGTAAGCGGGCAGAAGTCAAAAACCTGAACTCGTTCCGCAGTGTAGAGCGTGCGGCTGAGTACGAGTTCAAGCGCCAGGTGGCATTGCTTGAAGCTGGCGAGCGCGTGGTGCAAGAAACGCGTGGTTGGGATGATGCGACTGGCAAAACCAGCAGTCAGCGCAGCAAAGAAGATGCGCAAGATTACCGCTACATGCCGGATGCCGATATTCCGCCGATTACGCTGAGCGACGACGAGATTGCCGAGATTCAAAAGGATGTTCCCAAGCTGCCGCCGTACTACCGCGAAAAATGGGCAAACTTAGGGCTCGATAAATCGGTTATCAATTCGATTTTGGCTCACCAAAGCTACGCGGTACTGATCGCGACGATTCAAGACAAAGCTGGCGATGAAAAGGCCAAGCGTGTGGCAAATTGGTTTGCAAGCGCCGTATCGACCGACGACGAAACGGCCGAAATTGCCAGTAATTTCGTGCCAGAAGGTTTTATTGAGCTTGCTGACATGGTTGAGAAAAACGAGCTTTCCAGTACGGCAGCCAAAGAAGTATTTAACGAACTGCTGACGAGTGACAAAACAGCCC
>Ga0164242_10000071_pt1 | contig 118539 bp, 97 predicted proteins | sample OricomgcompostMG_FD_108783 | JGI IMG/M metagenome (GOLD analysis project Ga0164242, IMG submission 108783) | Miracle-Growth compost microbial communities from Emeryville, California, USA - Original compost - Miracle growth compost (MG) ...
TCCGCCAGCTGGCGGATATGAGCCTAACCACAATGATTTAAAGAACTCAAAATTAAGTTAATAAAAAGGATTGATTCCTCAATCCTTTTTTCTCTAGTAGCGGGGACAGGACTCGAACCTATGACCTTCGGGTTATGAGCCCGACGAGCTACCAACTGCTCCACCCCGCGATAATGCGTTTATTTCAAATTACTCGAACCTATGTCCGCCAACTGGCGGATATGAGCCCGACGAGCTACCAACTGCTCCACCCCGCGATAATGCGTTATTTCAAATTCTGTTAAATCGCTTAAAACAGAATGTTAATTTTAAATTTTTATTTCAAAGACTTCCCTTTGAAATAGGAGTGCAAATATATTATTTGTTTCTTTGCAAAACAAATTATCAGGACATAAAAATGCACAAAGCAGGTTACGTAAATATTGTAGGAAGTCCAAATGTCGGGAAATCAACGCTTATGAATAAAATGATAGGTGAAAAATTATCTATTGTTACTTCAAAAGCACAGACAACTAGGCACAGAATTCACGGAATTGTGAACCATGATGACTACCAAATTGTGTTTTCTGACACTCCTGGAGTGGTAAATGCTGCTTATAAATTGCATGAAGCGATGATGAGCTTCGTAGAATCTTCCCTTCAAGATGCAGATATTTTGTTATTCATCACCGATATTTTTGAGGATGAAATGAATCACAAAGAAACATTGGAACGTATTTCTAGATTAAAAATTCCCGTGCTTTGTCTCATCAACAAAATAGATTTAGGCGAGCAAGAGAAAGTATTTAGCAGAATCGATTATTGGAAAGAAAAATTGCCAAATGCGGAAATTCATTTAGTTTCTGCGCTTCACGGCTTCAATTTAGATGTTATTTGGCAACGCATTTTGGCTTTGATTCCAGAATCACCTCCTTATTTTGATAAAGAAGATATCAGCGATAGACCTGTTCGTTTTTTCGTTTCAGAAATGATTCGCGAAAAAATATTCATATTATGTAGAAAAGAAATCCCCTACTCTTGCCAAGTTGAAATTGAAGAATACCTCGATGAAGAAACGATTGTTCGTATTCGTGCTGCCATCATTGTAGAACGCGATTCTCAAAAAGGAATTATTATAGGTGCAAAAGGCGAAATGCTCAAAAGAATTGGTCACGATGCTCGTTTGGACATTGAGAAATTTGTAGATAAAAAGGTGTTTTTAGAAACATTTGTCAAAGTTGACAAAGACTGGAGAGCATCAGAAGGAAAATTAAAAAAATACGGTTATAAATCATGAGTAATATTATTGCTATTGTAGGTCGCCCAAATGTTGGGAAATCGACCTTGTTCAATCGACTAACAGAATCTAATCAAGCAATTGTAAAAGAAATAAGTGGCGTTACTCGTGACAGAATTTATGGCCGTGGAGAATGGAATGGAATTCCTTTTTCTGTCATTGATACAGGAGGATATGTAAAAGGTTCTGACGATATTTTTGAAGCAGAAATTCGCAAACAAGTTGAAATTGCTGTTGAAGAAGCAAATGTAATTTTGTTTATGGTGGACGTTATGACAGGCATTACGGATTTGGATCAAAAAGTAGCAGAGTTACTTCGTCGTTCAAAGAAAAAAATCATTATTGGAGCGAATAAAGTAGATAACATCGACCGAATTGGATTATCTTCTGATTTCTATGCATTAGGTTTAGGAGACGTATTTGATTTATCTGCTGTAAATGGAACTGGAACTGGAGATTTGCTAGACGAAGTCGTTACACATTTTGAAAAAGATTTTCTTTTAGAAGACCAAACAGATATTCCTCGTATTGCAGTTGTGGGAAAACCCAATGTGGGTAAATCTTCTCTCATAAATGTTCTGACAGGTGAAAATAGAAATATCGTTACGAATATATCAGGAACTACAAGAGATTCAATTAATTCACGCTTCAAGGCATTTGGTTTTGATTTTCTATTAATTGACACTGCTGGAATTCGTAAGAAAGCAAAAGTGTATGAAGATATTGAGTATTATTCTGTATTGCGTTCAGTAAGAACTATTGAAAATTCAGATGTATGTATTTTTATGATAGATGCTACGGAAGGATTACAAAAGCAAGATTTGAATATCTATTACATCATCGAAAAAAACCATAAAGGTGTTGTTGTTTTAGTAAACAAATGGGATTTAATTGAAAAAGATGATAAAACAATGCTCGAATACGAACAAAATATTCGTGAACAATTAGCACCTTTCAAAAATGTTCCTATTTTATTTACTTCGACCATCAATAAACAACGTATTCACAAAACACTAGAAGAGGTGATGCGCGTTCATGAAAATAGAACACGGAAAATTTCTACAAGTACATTAAATGATGTGATGTTGGACATCATTGGAGCTAATCCCCCTCCAGCAATAAAAGGTAAATACATCAAAATTAAATACATCCAACAATTACCGACACACGCTCCTGCATTTGCATTTTTCTGTAATCTACCACAATATGTAACCGATAGTTACAAGCGATTTGTAGAAAATAGAATGCGTGAAATCTGGGATTTTGAAGGTGTGCCTTTACGTATTTATTTTAGAAAAAAATAAGTGTTTTATTACGCACAATAATCACAATACTGTGAATCTTCATCGTGTTTAAAGTAAGTTGTGTTGATCATTTCATGCGCAATTCGCACAACTACTTTTTCAATAAATGACGTGAATGTTTCTTCAGGAACAGAACCTTCTTTGATGGTTAATGCTTGAAATCCACTCTCTATATTTCTAAACGACATAATAGAATTGGAATTTGCATTGTATCCTTTATTTTCTTTGAAAAGCAAGGCATAAACGCCCAATTGAAGTGCATATTTTGCATCTTTTAATTGTTTTTTAATCTGCTCAATATCTTCTAAATCGTCTTCTGTGATTTTAAAAAATACATTTTTGGATTCACATTTCCCTGTTTTGTAGTCAATAATGCGAATTTCTTCACCAAATTGGTCTATTCTATCAATTAGCCCCAAGATTTTCACTGGAATCATTTCACCCATAAACTCTAAATTTGTTTCGTACGACAACTTAGATTCTAAAGCATGAATGATTAATTTTTTCGTTGGATTTTCTTGCAACATTTTTCGTTCAAACTTCAAATAACGTTCTATTTGATAACTCGCCATCTGATACGAAAGTTGATTTTTTCCAGTATTAAAAGCTTCTTTTAATTGATTGAAATGCTCCAAAAATACTTTTTCAAGTTCTATTGGATAAATACGAATCATTTCATCTATATCAAATTCTGTAACTTGTTTGCCTACAAACTTTTCATATAAATTTTCCAATGTTTTGTGAACGAAACTTCCAAAAGTACTCGATTCTACATCTTCTTCTACTGCGTCTTCTTCTCTCAATCCAAAAATATAACGATAGTAGAAATCCAGCGGACAAGTCAAAAATTTATTCATTGCAGAAGCCGAAAGTCCTTTCTTAAACATTTCCTTTAAAACATTTTGAGAACTTTCTGTTTGCTCAATGCTATTCTCAATTAACTCATCAGAATTAAGTGGAATCTGAAAATTCATTTTGTTGAGTTTAATTTTAGGATTTTGTTTCACCCATTCTAATTCAATTTGTTTGATGTAACGACTTGGCTCACTTCCGAAATTACTTTCTCCAGAGAAATAAGAAATCCAAATTTTCGTAGCCTCAGGTAATAATCGATAAAAGTGATGTGCAAATAATGCTTCTTTTTCTCCAGGAGTTGGCATGCCATAGTACTTTCTCAAATCCATAGGAATAATTGTCTGAATAGAATTAGTTGGCGGCATGCTACCTTCGTTCAATCCCAAAACAATGATATTCTTAAAACTCAACATACGTGTCTCTAGTAATCCCATGATTTGAAGTCCAGTAGTTGGATTTCCATAATACGCTACGGATTTATTGGTCCAATGACGATTAAAAATAGATTTAAAAGACAACATGCTCATTTTTGGAGCATTTTCCTTCATTAAAGAGGCAAATTCCTTGATTGACTTATCAAATTGATACATGGCACTTCTTTCCAACAAGTCATGTTCAACATCTAACTTAGAAAAAAGAAATTCATTCAAGTAAATAATCGTGTCCAATGCTTCCAACCAATTATTATTCCATGGTTTGAATAATCGTTGTAAAAAAGTTTGCGTAATTTCACTCAATTGATCATTTTTATCGATTGAAGAAAAAATACGGTTGTATTGAATAATCTGTCTTTGCCATTCTTGAAAAAATAATCGCTCTTCTTTATTGGTAATCTTTTGAAACAAAGAATTATTCAACAATGCAATTAAATCTTTGTGATACGCAGCATTTTTCGATTCAAAATAAACAGCATGTTCTTGAATGCTAAACACAAGATTAATCCACGTTTTTAAATGTGTATATTTCAGTGGCAAACCAAGTGTAATATTTGCTTCTTTTATGGTAGAAGGAAGATTTTTTATAGCTGGAACGATGAGTGTTTCATCTGTCAATAACAATAAAGTATCCTTAATTTCTTCTTCAGAAAATTCACTTAATAAAGTTAACCCAACTTTAGCTTGACTCGTATGTTCAGAACAATTAATGAAGTTAATTTCTTTTTCATCCTCCAACATTTTATTCGAAGAGACTAGTTTTACTTCAGGTATTTGTTGTTTTAGTTGTCTAATAAAAACACCCGCCTCGTGAATCGTATCTTTGACGAAAAAATCATCACCTTCGATAAAACATTCGGCTTTACCCATTTTTACAAGCTGTTTTATAATCGAAATTTCAGCTGGAGAAAGCGCATTGAAACCTGCAAATAGGAAAGATTGCTTTTCGTTGGACTGAAAAATGAGTCGTAAATTTTCACTTATTTCTCGATAAGCTGCTCCATTATATGTAACTTCTTTACTTTTTAAATGCACATTGAATGAAGTATAATAAGAACCCATTTTCTCCCAAAACTCAAGAAATTTCTTTTGATTTTCGGTAAGTTCAGTTGAATTGAACGACCAATTTTCAATTTCCTTAATATCGCATAAGTTACCAAAAATCTGTTCTGCATTGACAAGATAACGGTCAATTTCATCAAAATCATTTAGCAATAATTCTCCCCAATTAGCAAACTCTTCAAACGATTCTTGTTCTACATTATTTTTACAATGAAGATGGTATAATTCAAAAAGCAAAGCTGTTTTACTGACGATGCGTTTTGAAGAAACTTCTTTCACCCATTTATCTATCGTAATAAATTTTGGAGAAAAAAATGGACGTTGGTAACATTCGTATAATTCGTCTTGCAAATATTTTTGAGCACGTTGCGAAGGGAGAATTACAGTCAGTTGCGAAGCATCATCGTATTTTGAAGCAATATGTTGAGCAATATGTTGAAGAAAAATGGACATTTATTTTGTATTATTTTCCGAAATTAGAAAAAGAACTTGTAAATTTAGTAGGATAGTTGAAAATAATCTTTATTTTTGACGAAAATATAATCATATCATTGACAATAAAAACGACATTATGAATACTTTAAAAATTGGAGATCACGCACCAGACTTCTCTTTGAATGACCAAACAGGAAAAAAACATACCTTATCTGATTACGCAGGAAAAAAACTTGCATTGTATTTTTATCCAAAAGATATGACGCCTGGTTGCACAGCACAAGCGTGTGATTTACGTGATCATCAGGATAATTTAGCCAATCAAAATATTCAAATATTAGGTATAAGTGCAGATAGTGAAGCTATGCACGAAAAATTTATTGCAAAGCATCAACTCCCTTTTCCATTATTAGCTGACATTGATAAAAAGACAATTACTGATTATGGCGTTTGGGGTCCAAAGCAATTTATGGGTAAAAAATATGATGGGATTTTACGCACAACATTTATTATTGACGAAAAAGGAATCATTATGTCCATCATTAATAAAGTAAAAACCAAAGAACACGCACAACAAATTTTAGACGAAATAAAATAATAAAATACAACGTAAATAGATTACGTACAACCTAACACAACTTTGTAAAAAATAAAAATCATGGCTGAAAAAAATGTAAACATCGAAAAATTGAAAGCGCTACAGCTTACAATGGATAAATTAGAGAAAACGTACGGAAAAGGAACCGTAATGAAATTAGGTGATGCACCCATTGAAAAAATGGATGTAATTTCAACAGGATCAGTATCACTAGATCTAGCATTAGGTGTAGGCGGTTTTCCAAAAGGACGTGTGATAGAAATATACGGACCAGAATCATCTGGTAAAACAACACTTGCAATTCACGCCATTGCTGAATGTCAAAAAAATGGTGGAATCTGTGCATTTATAGATGCAGAGCATGCTTTTGATCAGTTTTATGCTGAGAAATTAGGTGTTGATGTAGCTAATTTATTAGTTTCTCAACCAGATAATGGAGAACAAGCATTGGAAATTGCCGATAATCTAATTCGTTCAGGTGCGATTGATTTAATTGTGATTGACTCGGTTGCAGCACTTACGCCAAAAGCTGAAATTGAAGGTGAAATGGGCGATTCTCAAATGGGATTACAGGCACGTTTAATGTCAAAAGCACTTAGAAAATTAACTGGTTCAATAAACAAAGCAAATACATGTTGCATCTTTATCAATCAATTACGTGATAAAATCGGTGTAATGTTCGGTAACCCGGAAACAACAACTGGAGGAAATGCTTTGAAATTTTATTCATCTATTCGTGTAGATATTAGAAGAGCAACACAAATAAAAGATGGTGATGAGGTAATTGGAAACCGAGTAAAAGTTAAAATCGTTAAAAACAAAGTTGCTCCACCATTTAGAAAGGCAGAATTTGACATCATGTACGGTGGAGGAATTTCTAAAGTAGGAGAAATTATCGACTTAGGTGTAGATTTAAACATCGTTAAAAAATCAGGTTCATGGTTCTCTTACGGAGAAACACGCTTAGGACAAGGAAGAGATGCTGTAAAATTAATTATTGCAGATAATCCAGAACTAATGTTGGAATTAGAAGAAAAAATAAAACTTGCATTAACTGGTGGAACTCCAGTTTCTACAGAAGTTACAGTAGAAATGGAAGAAGAATAAATTAAACAAATTAATTTAAAGAGGTGAAGAAAATCTTCACCTCTTTTTTTGTTCATAATTTTTCGCTTTCTTTGTGTATAATTCTACTTCTTGATTACAAAGAATAAAATAGCGCATCTGAACTATGTAAGTTATTTACTGCCTAGTAATATAATTACAAATAAGCTATTAGCAGAGCGTTATCCAGAATATACAGAAAATCAGATATATAAGAACACACGAATAAATAAAAGATTTGCAGTAGAAAAAGGGTTGTTATCTTCAGATTTTGGGACACAATCAGGTGAAAAATTATTCAATGAATGTCCTATTAAAAAAGAAGATATTGATTTTTTGATTTTTTGCACAGAATGTCCTGATTACAATGGCCCTGCAACTTCTTGTATTATTCAACATAAACTTGGATTACCAACTTCAATAGGTACCTTAGATTTATCATTTGGATGCTCAGGATATACATATGGATTATCAATCGCGAAAGCATTGATAGAAAGCGGTGTAGCAAAGAATGTATTATTTATTACCGCTGATATTGCATCAACATTCCTTCCTGCAAATGATATTAACTTAAATTTTCTATTTGGTGATGGAGCATCAGCAAGTGTAATATCAAAAAAAGAAATAGGACAAAGTATAGGGAATTTTTGTTTTGGCACAGATGGTTCTGGAGAAAGAAATTTAATGATTCGAAATACTGCATATAGAGAACCTAAAGATGAAGAATGGATAACTAATCCTGAGAATAAAGGATTGACAAATGGTCGTTTAGAAATGGATGGAGTTGATATATTTCGTTTTTCCATAGATAAAATCCCAAAACTAACAGAGGAAATTTTAACTAATAATGATTGTAAAATAGAGGAAATTGATTTATTTATTTTTCATCAAGCTAGTACAATTATTCTTAAGTCGTTAAAACGAAAATTAAGAATTCCCGATGATAAATTTTTCACTAATTTAGCAGAAGTAGGAAACACGATTTCTGCAAGTATTCCAATAGCTTTTGTGGATGCACACAAGCAAGGAAAAATCAAACCAAATATGAAAATACTTATAGCAGGATTCGGCATAGGCTATTCTTGGTCTGGAACAATAATTCAAACAAAAAATTAAAAGAATGATAAACGTTGATAAATTTACAGAATTACTCGAAGAAGAATTTGAAGATGTGCAAAAGGGCACATTAAAACCAACTACAAATTATAGAGAAATTCCTGATTTTAGCTCAATGCATGCACTTATTATTATTGCATTTGTCGACAATGAATTTGATGTCCTTTTACAAGGAAAAGATTTAAAAGAAGCACAAACATTTGATGATTTATATACTATCGTAAAAAACAAATTAGCTTAAATGGCTATTTTTCAAATAAATAATATTGAAGTAATAGGTATCGCCGCAAGCGTTCCCAAGGCAACCGTCTACACAAGTGATTACGATTATATAACTGAACAAGAAAGAAAACTTTTTGTTTCTGGAACAGGAATAAAGGAAAGAAGAGTGGCTCACGAAAACATGTGTACATCTGACATGTGTTTTAGCGCTGCTCAACAATTATTAAAAGACACAAATATAAATTCTGAAGACATAGATATTCTAATTTTTGTTTCACAATCACCTGATTATTTTTTGCCAGCAACATCAATTCTACTTCAAGATAGATTGGGATTAAAAAAGTCAACTATCGCTTTTGATGTTAATCTTGGATGCTCTGGTTATGTATACGGATTAGCAATTATCGCCAACCTTCTAAATATGGTTGGTTCAAATGCATTGCTTCTTTGCGGTGATAAATCTACATACTCTACAACACCAACCGATAAAAGTACATATCCATTATTTGGAGATGCTGGAACTGCAACTCTACTATCTAAAAATACAAAAGCTAAACCACTCTATTTTAACTTACAAACAGATGGAAGTGGATGGGAATCTATTATTATTCGAGGTGGAGGAACACGAAATCGATATAAAGAAGGAATTCTTGATAAAAAGATCATTGAACCGGGAATAGAACGAAATTTATGTAATTTAGAATTAGACGGAGTTGAAGTATTTAACTTTTCGCTTCGCGAAGTAAAACCAAACGTAATGGAATTACTAGATTTCTCAAATATAGAACTTGAAAACATTGATTTTGTCGTAATGCATCAGGCGAATAGGTTGATGAACGAATCCGTGCGAAAAAAACTAAAAGTTGATAAAGAAAAAGTACCTTACTCTATCGAAAAATTTGGAAATACAAGTTCAGCTTCTATTCCACTAACCATGGTGACAGAATTACATGAAACTCTCAAAAACAAATCAAATCAACTACTACTTTCTGGTTTTGGAGTTGGTTTTTCATGGGGCTCTGTAATTTTAACTACAAATAATATAATCGTTTCTGAACTATTAGAAATTGAATAATGGATTTTAAAGGTAAACATATCCTCATAACAGGAGCTTCATCAGGAATTGGAGAAGCAACAGCTAGATATATAGTAAATAGGGGTGCAATTGTTACTTTGGTCGCTCGACGAGGAGATAATCTTAAAACTATTTGTGATGAGCTACTTAAAATCTCAAAAGGACACCAATATATTAGCGCTGACTTAACTTCTGACAAAGAAATGAAAAATGTAGTAAGCAAAATTAATTCAATTGATGGCTTAGTGCACGCAGCAGGAATTGTTTTTCCGCTACCGATAAAATTTATTCAGAGAAAACATATTGATAACGTTTGGGGTATTAATGCAATTTCTCCTATTTTACTTACATCAAGTATAGTTGCATCTAAAAAAATAAATGATAAAGCATCTATCGTATTTATTTCTTCTGTTTCTACTAAATTACCTTATCAGGGTGGATCTATCTACATTAGCTCAAAGGCAGCAATTGAAGGATTTAGTAAAAGTTTGGCGCTAGAATTATCTTCAAAATTTATTCGTTCAAATGTGCTATCTCCTGCTCTTGTGAAAACGCAAATTTTTGTTGAAACTATGGAAGCTTCTGATGCAAAAAAGCTTAAAGAATATGAAGCTAGCTATCCATTTGGATTTGGAGAACCAGAAGATATTGCAAATGCAATTGCATTTTTTCTTTCTGATAATTCGAAATGGATTACAGGGCAAAATTTAGTTATGGACGGAGGTTATACATTAAACACAAAAACATGAGTAATTCAATGGACATATCAGTAATTGTTCCTGTATACAATGGCAGCAAATGTTTGATTGAGCTATTTGAACGAACTCAAAAAACAATGATTGAGATGAAAAAATCATTTCAAGTCATTTTTGTAGATGATTTTAGCTCAGATAATTCTTGGAATGTTATTCAAGAATTAAAAAAAACATATACTGATAATGTTGTAGGAATTAAGCTAGCTAAAAATTTTGGTCAACACAATGCTACTCTATGTGGAATAGAACATTCTATAGGAGACTATATTGTAACAATTGACGATGATTTAGAATTTTCTCCAGAAGACATAGCTCTTCTTATAGCAAAAGAAATTGATACGAAAGATGAATTAATTTATGGAGTAGATTTGAATAAAAAACAATCTACAACAAGAAAATTATTCTCAAAACTATATAAGAGCGCTGCAAAAATTGTTGAAGGAAATGATAAATGTACAGGTTCGAGCTTTAGACTGATAAAAAAATCTTTAGCAAAATCTATTTTACAACATCAGCGAATTTTCTCATTTATTGATGAGTTTTTAATCTGGCATACTGCAAAAATTTCAATTGTAAATGTGACCTGTAAAGATTCAATGCGTGGAAAATCTAGATATAGCTTTTGGGGGTTAATTTCAATGACAAAAGAACTTATATTGTTTAATTCAATTGCACCACTTCGTATTGTTACAACTATTGGTAGCTTGATGATATTTACAAATCTGTTTTTTGGTTTAATTATTTTGTATCGAAAATTAATACTTTCCATTCACGTAGAAGGATATACATCTCTTATTATCGCAATACTTTTCTCTTCAGGAGTAATCATCTTTAGCCTTGGTATTATTGCAGAATATATAAGCAAACTCATAAAAATGAGTTATGGACAACCAGCTTATAAAGAAGATGAAGTTCTTAATTAAGATATTTTAAGCTATGTTATGTATTGAACAATATGGTATAAAATTAAAACGACTTCAACATGAAGATATCGAGCTCGTCAGAAAATGGCGTAATCATAAAGATATCAGAAAACACATGGTATATAAGAAGTATATCACCAAAGAGATGCAAGAGAGCTGGTTTGAATCTATAAACAACAAGTACAATTATTATTTTTTAATCGAATTTCAGGGACAAAATATTGGCGTAATCAATGCTAAAAATGTAAATCTAAAACATTCATGTGGTGAAGGAGGAATTTTTATTTGGGAAAATGATCTCGAAAATGAATTCATCCCAGTATTTGCAAGTTTATGTTTATTAAACACAGCTTTTTACAAACTTAAAATATTCAACAAATCGCTCATTCAAGTTCTCAAAAGCAATCCAAAAGCCATCCAATTCAATAAAGCTTTAGGTTATATTTTAATTCCAGGACAAGAATCTGTTAAGAATCAATACTATATATTGACAAAAGATGATTATGAAAAGAAAGCAATAAAAATCCGAGCATACGCAGAAAAATATTCTAATGATTATTTACCTCCTAGAATTTCAGGAAAAAAATCAGCTAAAAATTTAAACGAGTTTAACGATTGTTTACTTTAAATCCTCATTGAAATGACCTTGATTATGCCACTTCATCCAAGTTTCTTTGGGGGCAATATTGAGTAAAAAAGGATCGTCAACTCGTTCAATTTTATAGCGACAAATTTCTTTAGCATTATAGCCACAATTAGGCTTTGCAACGTCAAACATAAGTACTGCTCTTAGTTCATTCGAATTGTTCCAAGCTTCGTGTTCAAAGCTATCATCAAAAATAACCAGCTCTCCTTTTTTCCAACGATGCGTTTCATTCTCCACTCTAAGTCCACATTCATTTCCAGCAGGAACAATTAAAGGCAAATGATTTCTTAGAATAATTGTACTGTACCCTTTATGAGCATTAACATGCGTATGTGGTAATAAAATTGAAAACTGAGCTGTAATTATTTCAGGTATTTGTTGAATTATTTCAAATGTTTTAGGACATTTCTCAATATTTTTAAGTTTTTTTATTCCAAAAAATAAAAATTCATACGTTTTCCAAGACACATTAAATTGCCCACTGACATATGTTGGATGAGCAGCAATCCAAGTATCCGAAAAAGTATTTGTTTCTGCTTTTATATCAGCTACATTCAATAATTCATTCAATATAATTTCAGTATTGTCTTCCAACAATTTACGATAAGAAAATTCATTCTTATCATAAAAATAAATAGGTGAATTTTCCATCATTAATATTAATTAAGTACTTTATTTACAGTATTATACATAGGTTTAATAGTCCAAGCTGCATATTTTGAAATAGACAAAAGTGGGAATAAAATCCACTTTGCAGGTTTTTTATGAATTCTTAATTTACTTAAGGTAGACTGAATGAAAAGTGAACTAAGAACAGAAGCACAAATACTATTTTTTTTCACTTGAAACTCTGGAAGCACGATATCAAATAAGAGTATAAATCTTGGTCTATCTGTATTATTAAAAGCTGAATGAATATATCCATCACAGAACATCAACAATTTACCTTCCTCCCATGATTTTTCTTCATTTTTAACTCGAAATCCTATTTCAGGTAAAGTACCCGGAATATCAAGTCCAAGATGGCATCGAGCAATTGCATTTGTATCTCCAAAGTGAGATTTAATCTCAGAATTCGAATCCAATAAATTGAATGATACAGAGACCAATCCAGGAATGGTATTTAGTATTTTCATAGTTTGAGGGAATTGTTTCATTTGTTTATGAAATTTAACGCCCCAAGCCATCAAAGCTATTGTTTTCCAACTATTACTTTTAGTAACAAGCGTTTTATCAAAATAAGCTTGTAATTTTTGATCTGTCTTTAAATAAGCTTGTAATTCTTCATATATAAGTTGGTAATTTGATTCTAAATTTTTAGTCCAATCAAATTGAGAGGTATCATAAAAAGCTGGAGTATTTCCAACATACTCTGTTTGAGAAATAGCTGAATACCAAATTTTTACTTTTGAAGACATTCGTAAATAGTTTAAATCAAAGTTAATTAATTTTAGAAACAGAAAGATATAAGAAATAAATTTTAACTTAGCACTAACGGAATAATACTCATTACGTGAAAAAACTATGGTTTAGTTTATATGACTCTAGTCTTCTATATAAAGGAGATGAAACTGAGTATTTCGATGCTAGGCAGTTTCAATGGGCCAATGAACTTGGAGAACACACTGAAGGAATTTATAATGAATTAAAGGTATTTATCGAGTCAAATGAACTTCCTAGTCATTATAGTGCATCAATGGTATCCAAAAAAAATAGTTGGAAAACAATTCCATTAAAGACATGGAGTATTGAGCACACAAAAAATCAAAAGCTTTTTCCATTCACTTATTCACTAATTAAAAAATATCCAGAAATAATTTCTGCCTCATTTAACCTTCTTGAAGCAAATAGTAGAATCAAACCGCACTGCGGTGATACAAATGCTATCTGGAGATGTCACTTAGGTTTAGAAATACCTTCAGTATTGCCAGAATGTGGATTCAAAGTGAGAGAAGAATCATTATCGTGGGAAAAAGGAAAGTGGATCATATTTATGGATGCGTATAAACATGAAGCATGGAATGAAACGAACAAGAATCGTTATATATTTTTAATCGATGTGATACGACCTGAATTTATAAAAAAGAAAAAGTATGTATGCTCAACCGTTATGACATCTCTATTTTTACAGAGAAGAATGGAAAAATTTCATTTCATAAACAAATTACCTTCTCCTCTTGTTAATATTATTGCACATTGCCTAAGACCATTTTCACAGTTAAAGATAAAAATGGATAACTCATTTAAAATATACTAATGAAAAAGTGGTACTCATTTTCTGAAAATACTCCATATAAAAGCGAAGATCCTTCATTCTTTGACATTGAAAAAAAAGATTGGAAGAACTTATTAGAAAATAATTACGACATCATTTTAAAAGAATTACACCAATTAATTGAAGAAAAAGATAAAAATATTATTCCTTATCCCAACAAATCATTAGCAGACAAGCATGGAAATTGGACTATTTTTAATTTATATCAATGGGGAAAAAAACGTGCTGAAAATTGCCAAAAATGCTTGAATACCACTTCTATTCTTGAACAGATGAATGGAATGGTTTCTTGTTCCTTTTCTATTTTAAAACCTCATAGTTCAATAAAACCTCACAAAGGTGATAGTAATGTAATGTACAGATGTCATCTAACCCTAAAATGTGAGGATACTTTGCCAAATATTGGAATGAGAGTTAGAGATGAGAAAATTTCTTGGGAAAACGGAAAGCTTTTTGCATTTTGTGATGCTTATGAGCATGAAGTATGGAACAACACAGATAATGAACGTTTTATTCTTATAGTTGATATCTTAAGAGAAGAGTTTGTTGCTCATAAAAAGCAAATTTGTGCTGAAGTTAATGCAACACTTTTCTGGCAATTAAAATTGCAAAACACTCATCTCTTAGATCATTTTCCAATATGGTTTAGAAAATTTTTAATTTTGATAACATCACCAATCTATAGAATAAAAAAGTGAACTTTTAAAATTGTTTTACTAAAATTATTGTTCTCATAGAATAAAAAAAAATAACAGGACTTATATATATATTTTTAACTTTACTTAAACTAAAACCCAATTTTCATGTTTCAATTTATTACAAAGTATATTACAATTAATGATATTAGTAAATCCGACTATAAGCCATTTTATTATTCAAAGAAAAGTATTTTACAGTTCTTACTTAGTTTTGCCCAACTTGCTGGTCTTTTCTATACTATAAAATATTTTGATATTGAAAAAAGATCTGGTATTGGAGATTTTTATCTAATTATCTTAATAGCATTTCTCTTAAATTCTATTCTACACTTAAAATATAAGTTATTTCTATTTACTATTGTTTCCATTGTAATTTTAATAAAGGCATTTGGTATTGTAATAGCATTTTCTTTTGTAATGATAGGCTTAACAATAATATTTTGTAGCCTGTTAAAAATAAATTTTCGTTGGAAAATATTCTTTATTCTTATAATTACAACTTTTTTAATAGCCTTGAAATCACAAATATATGTATCTTTAAATTGGACCATTATGGCTACGTTTATTTCTTCAATGTTTATGTTCAGAATAATTTTATTTCTCTATGAAGTAAAACATGGATTACAGCCTAAATCAATAATTCAAAGTATAGCTTATTTCTTCATGTTCCCAAACTTGTTCTTCTTGTTTTTTCCAATCGTAGATTATAAGGTATTTATTAAAACTTATTATGATAAGCATGAACATGAAATGTGGCAGAAAGGAATTCGCTGGATGCTTAGAGGTATTATACATATTTTTACCTATCGAATTTTATGCGCATATTTTTTAATTAGTCCTTCAGAAATAAAAGACGTAACATCTTTACTAATATATCTAGTTGTAAATTATGCTTTAATTTTACGAATTTCTGGAGTATTTCATCTTGTAATAGGATTATTATGTATGTTTGGAATGAATCTCCCTCAAACATTTAACAACTATTTCTTAGCAACCAGTTTCGTTGATTTATGGCGAAGAATCAACATTTACTGGAGAGAGTTTATTTTAAAAATATTTTTTTATCCAATCATGTTTAGATTAAAGAAATATTTAACTAAAAAATTATTACCGGTTACTATGATGATTACATTTTTCATTACATGGTTTTTACATTGCTATCAACTTTTTTGGATAACAGGAGTAATTTCGATAAAATGGATTGATTTAATCTTTTGGTTGACTGTTGGTATATGCATTACAGCAAATGCAGTAACTATTCAAAATAAACTTATAAAAAATAAACCTTCAAAAATAAAACCACATACCATACCTTTCTATTTTATTACAATACTTAAAATACAAGGCATGTTATTGGTTATGTCTATATTATGGATGTTTTGGAATAGCCAGTCAATTACAGATTGGTTTTATTTTATTTCATTATCAAGTGTGTTTTCAGCCTATCAACTCGTTTTGATCTTAGCAACATTTATTTCAATTACTTTAATTGGAGTATTAATTCAAGTATTATTGAGAAATAACAAAGTAAAAGGTATTATCACAAAAGCTCCTGAAAAAACATTTTGGCTAACATCTTCAAGTATTATTTTACTTAGTTTATTTACATTATATAATCCAAATAATAAACAAACTAAAAAATTTAAAGCTGCATTATCTAATGTATCACCAAATAAAAATGAAAAAATAGTTGCAGAAAAAAATTATTATAGTGGATTAATGGAAGGATATGATGAAAAACAAGGATTTGGTTTGGGAGATAAGCGCTTGAAGAAACTATTTTTGAAAAAACAAAAAAACTTCTATGAATATTCAGATGACTTATTAATTAAAAAAATTAAAAAAAACATATCATATACCGATTATGGCTACTTATTTACGAGTAATCAATATGGTATGCGTGATAAACAATATTCTTTAGTGAAACCTAAAAACACTTTTAGAATAGCGCTTCTAGGTGGTTCTTACGAAATGGGATCAGGTGTTTCAGACAAAAATGTATTTGAAGCAATAGTAGAGGATAAAATTAATAAAAATAAGATATTTAATAATTATGAAAATTTCGAAATATTAAACTTTGCTGTAGGCGGATATTATTTAATTCAACATCTCAAATTAAGTAAAGAAGAAATCTATAAATTTAAACCAGATGCATTAATCTATTTTGCACATTCAAATGAAAAGGAATATTTAGGGAAAAATTTTGCCATGATTATTAAAAATCATAAAGATTTAGAATCTCCATTTTTAAAATCGATAAGCTCAAAATTGAAACTTAATAGTTTTATGAGTGAATTTGAAATTATAGAAAAACTAATCCCTTATTCTGATTCTCTTGTTTTTTGGTCATACAAGAAAATAGCTGAAGATTGTAAAAAGAATAATTGTGTTCCAATATGGGCCTATCTATTAACGCTTTGTGATAAATTTGACCAAGAGGAATTTAACTCCATAAAAGGTTATGCAGAAAAGTTAGGATTCATAACATTAGATTTAAGTGACCCATATAAAACAGATAAATATATAGATATTCAAGTTTCAGATCTAGATTCACATCCAAATGCGAAAGGTCAAAGTCAAATTGCCGATTGTTTTTACAATCAATTAATGTTTAAAAAAGATAGTATTCTTCTGAGAAGTGCTTTAATAAAAAATGGAAAAACAAATTAATTATGAATATAGAAGAAATAAAAAATAGCATCAGAACATACATTCAAGAGCATTTTTGTAAGGATATGGATGTTTCAGAATTAAAAGATGACACTCCATTATTGAGCGGCGGAATAATTGACTCTATTTCTACAATGCAAGTTGTTGCGTTTCTAGAAAAAACTTTTGGTTTTGAGTTTGAGGCTTACGAAGTCGATAGAGATAACTTAGATAGTATTTCTATTATGGCTGATTTTGTTCAGAAGAAAATAAATGGATAGTTCATCTAAAATATATGAACTATTAGAACGAACATCATGTCAATTTTCAAAAAACATAGCTGTTGTTCATAACGCAGAAAGTATTTCTTATGGACAGCTGAGTTCATTATCGGATGAAATTTGTAATAAGCTAAAAAAATTAGGAATAGATCAAGGAGATCGAGTTGCTATTTTATATCCAAAAAGTATTGTTTGCATTGCTAGTATTTTTGGAGTTCTAAAATCAGAAGCAGCTTATTTACCTATAGATTTTAATGCACCCGACGAGCGAAATAATAAAATCATTGCAGACGGAAGTGTAAGTGCAGTAATCATTCATAAAGATAAACTCAATTTATTTTTAGAAGAAAATTATTTATTAGCTGAAGAGATTGATGAATCTACGCTCATATTAAAACCTAAAACAATCAATAAAATAAAATCACCAAATGATTTAGCATATATTTTATATACATCAGGGTCAACAGGAATTCCAAAAGGAGTGATGCACACGCATGCATCAGCAATAAACTTTTTAGATTGGTGTTCAGCTACTTTTGATCCAACTGAAAAAGATGTTTTTTCATCTCACGCGCCTTTTCATTTCGATTTGTCAATACTCGACTTATTTCTTTCTATAAAACATGGAGCCAAACTCGTTCTAATTGATGATAAAGTAGCTGGGAACCCCATATTCCTAGCAAAATTGATTAGTGACGAAAAAATTAGTATTTGGTATTCAACTCCAACTATATTGAATCTTTTGAGCTTTTATGGAAAATTAAATCAATATTCATTTACTAATTTGAGATTAGTTCTTTTTGCTGGAGAAATATTTCCGATTAATCATTTTGAGAAATTAAGCGAATTTTGGACAAAACCAGTATATTATAATTTATATGGACCTACAGAAACAAATGTTTGTACGTATTATAAAGTTGACTCAGATAAAAAAATAGATGAAATTCCTATCGGAAAATGTTGCTCTCACTTTGAATCTTTAGTGATTAATGTTGATGAATCAACAGATGAAGGTGAATTATGCTTAAAAGGGGAAGGACTTATGTCTGGTTATTGGAATAATCCAACTTCTAATGAAACAGCATTTTATACCGATGACAAAAATCAAAAATGGTATAAAACAGGTGATTTAGTTTTTTTAAATGAAGACAATCAATTTCTTTTTCGAGGTCGTAAAGACAGAATGATCAAAAGAAATGGATACCGCATAGAATTAGATGAAATTGAAATCACTTTGAATAAGCATCCTGAAATTATAAATAATGCAGTTATCTCCAAAGTTGATGAAGAAAAAAATACAATAATTATCTGTTTTATTGAAACCATGTTAAATAATGAAATTTCAGTCATTGAAATGAAAAAATATTGCGTCAAAAACTTGCCCGTTTATATGATTCCGACTAACTTTGTTTTTATAGAAAAAATACCTACAACATCCACAAACAAAGTGGACTATCAAAAACTAGAGCAACTATTCTAATGAATTTCACTTTAACTGCCGAACAGGAGTCTATTTATCAGCACATATCAACTTTTGCAAAAAAAGAATTGAACAAAGGAGTTATTGAGCGTGATGAAAAACAAGAATTCTCGAATGAGCTTTGGCGTAAATGTGGTGAACAAAAGTTATTAGGTTTACCTGTAAATGAAATTTATGGCGGAGCTGAATTAGATGCTTTATCAACTATAATCACATTAGAATCTTTAGGTTTTGGCTCTGAAGACGGAGGACTAAATTTTGCAATTGGTGCACATCTTTTAGCTGGTGTAGTTCCTCTTTGGAAGTTTGGAAGTCAGCAGCAAAAGAAATTACTTCTATCTAATCTTTGTAATGGAACTAAAATTGCAGCAAATGCAATGACAGAAGTAAATGCAGGTTCAGATGTTTTTAGCATGAAAACAAATGCTAAAAAATCAGGAAATGGATATGTAATAAATGGAATAAAAACATTTTGTTCAAATGGATCAATCGCTGATGTATTTGTAGTTTTCGCGTTAACAGATGAATCAAAAGGTTTTTTTGGTGGAATTACTGCTTTTTTGGTCAACAAATCTTCAAAAGGAGTCAAAATTGGACAAAAATTTGATAAAATGGGGCTGAGAACATGCCCAATTTGTGAAGTAATATTTGAAGATGTTTTTGTGGATGAAAATTCAATTCTAGGAGGCATTGGTGGTGGTGCAAGTGTTTTTAATGCTGCTATGGAATGGGAAAGAATAGGTTTAGCTGCTATTCATGTGGGAACAATGAAAAGACTACTAAATAAAGCTCTTGAATATGCTAAAGCACGACAAATAAATAATGAGTCACTCATTAAAAAGCAAAACATAGCACATCGATTAGCTGAGATAAAAGTTAAAATAGAAGCCGCATCATTACTTACTTATAAAGCTGCTTCCAACATAGGAGTTGATAAAAACAACATGATAAATGCATCTATCGCTAAATTGTATGTAAGTGAAACTTTAATAAATGTCGCAACAGAAGTAATGAATTTATTCGGTGGAAACGGTTACATGAGAGATTATGGCATTGAAAGAATACTTAGAGATGCTCATGGAAGTACAATTTATTCAGGTACTTCAGATATACAGAAAAATATTATTGCAAAATTATTATAAGTTTAAAAGTGTCAATTATGGAATTATATGACGTAGTTATTATTGGCGGAGGACCTGCAGGATCAACTTCTGCTAGTCTGTTGGCAAGAAAAGGATTAAAAGTATTAGTCCTTGAAAAAGAAAAATTCCCAAGATTCCACGTGGGTGAGTCTTTAATTCCATTTTCGCATGAAATTCTAAAAGAGCTAGATTTAATAGATGAATTAAAAAAAATAAGTAGTAGAAAGCCAGGTGTTGTATTTGCAGATTTCGATGGCGTCCGAAAATCAACGTGGTGTTTTAAAAGTATTATTAAAGATGAATCTTATTTATCTTATCATGTGGAACGTGCTGAATTTGACAAATTGCTCTTAGACAAAAGTAAGAAATTTGGCGCAGAAGTAATGGAAGAAGTAAACGTCAAAAGCGTTGAATTCGATCATCCAGATAAAATTGTTCGTATTCAAGCAACTGGTACTTTAGGAGAAAAACTAGATTTTAAAGCAAAGTTTTTAATAGATGCAAGTGGACAAGATTCATTCTTAGCTAAGAAAATGTCTCTTAAAAAAAGCTATGAAGGCTTAGATAGAGTTGCAGTAAATTGTCATTGGGGTAATATAACACTTGATGATTCATTGAGACAAGGTGTTATTAAAATCATCTATTTAAGAGGTGACGCAAAAAAAGGGTGGATTTGGGTTATTCCAATAAGCAAAGATATTTTAAGTATTGGAGTTGTTCTAAATAATAGCTACATAAAAGAGCAGAAAAAGATAATTCAGATAAATAATACAGAAAATTGGAAAGAAGCTCTTTACTTGCAAGAACTAAGAGAATCCTTCCTATTTGAATCTATTTTAAATGATGCTAAAATGGAACATGAGGTTGGTCTAATCGGAAATTATTCATACTACTGTGACCATAAATATGGAGACAATTATGCACTAGTAGGAGATTCAGGTGCATTCCTAGATCCAGTATTCTCAAGTGGAATTTACGTTGCCATGCATACCGCAAAATTAGTGTCAGAAGTTATCTATAAAAAAATAACAGATAATGATTCGAATGAAGCAGACAAATTAATGAAAGAAACATACGAAGAAGTTACTGGGGCACTTAAGTTAATTGAAAAATTTGTTCGATTATTTTACGATACAGATTCTATGAATTTGGCTACAATAAGCGCTAAAGAATCTTCATCATTTAGCAAATTTGAAGAAGCATATTCCATATTCCATTATTTATTAGCAGGAGATTTCTTCAGAAACCACAAGAAATACAGTGAATTTATTGATGTTATTAAAGATGAAAAATCACTCAAAAAGTTTCAAAATCTTGTCAGAAGCGCTCCTGAATATATAAATGATAATGACTGTGGTGAAACATTTGATGAAATGTATGGAGAAATGACACATAAAGTGTCTTTTGAATACATTAAAATGTAACTAAAATCAATTCTCTATTTTACGAAATATCTTTTTCCTACATCGAAATGGAATTCTGTAGTATAACCCATGAAAAGATTTATTGAGCACAAAAAATAAAGGAGAAATTAAAATTAAATTAGTGCCAATTAAAAACCTTCTTATTATTGAAGTTGATACTGATTTATCATACCCATATATTTTTCCGAATTTATTACAAATAGTTTCTATAATAATCAATTCCCGTTTTGAAAAAAAATCTTTCCAAGCAGTTACTTTGCTAGAGTTTATTGGCTTCGACAACTCTTTATGCATTTCGGAAACACGTTCTTTTTGTTCACTAGTAAGTAGATCTGAATTAAAATAATTATTAGATTCTTTTTCAGGGTGAAGCATATTTTCCTCGAAGTCGATTTCCAAAAATTCACATAATTCTCTAATATTGAGAGATGGGTTGGTAACCAAATCTTCATATTTTAGAACATGAAATTTGTCAGGGAATTTAATTTTGACTTTTTCAATTTGACTGTAATAATTACTCCATGTATGGGCTAGATTATAAATAGTTCTACTTACTATTCCATTCGTAAATTTCTTTCTTGAAGCAATATTATCTCTATAATCCCTCACTAAAATAATAAATTTTGATTCTGGAAATAGTTGAATCAAATCATCAATAAATAATGAATATACTGGGTTTTTATCTACAATAGATTTAATTGTATCTTGTTCATTCTTTTGATTTTGACTATAATATGCGGACTTACAAAGCGTTTGATAATTTATATTATTCGCATCATTATTAAGAACGTTTTTTATAAAATCAAAATCAGGATTCCAAGATGAAATAACATGATTATGTTTTAAATTAAACATCGCTTTAAATTCATTAAATAATTCTTCTTTTGAAAGAGAAGTTCTACTTGCTAAATCTTTTCCAAAAAGGATAAAATTATTTTCAGGAGCAGAAATAATTGAACTATTCGAATTTAAAATACTGGTTAACAATGTAGTACCTGAACGACCCATTCCGATAATAAAATTTATCGGTGTTTCATTGATCTTTTCAATATCAGGATACTTCATTTTAATTGTTTAATTTTTTGACGAATTCTCATCAACTTTATTCTCGGAGAAACAAAATACAAATAAAATTCTTTATAATAATCATAAGATGCTCTTAAAAAATGATGAAATGAAATTGCTTTTAAATATAATTTTTTAGAACTCGATAGATTTTGCGAAACCTCATAGCCAAATTGCTTCCCTAGCTCTCCGCAAATTGCTTCGCATAATTCTTTATCTTTTTGAGATAGTTCTTTTTCCCATGCATTTATTCTAGTAGTATAAACAGGAGATTCAAGATTGGAAATAATATTTTCGTAGCGATTATTAATAGACTTATTTGTTTGATTGAAAAACTTATCCTTATCCTGTTGACTGTAATAATTAGGCTGATTTTCTGCTATTCCCAAAAATCGAACAAATTCTTCCATCATTCCTTCAGGGTTGATAGCTAAATCTTCATATTTCGCTATTAAAAGTTGTTCTTTTCTTTTAGCCTGTTTTAATATTCTTCTATTATAAAAAAACCATCTGTAGCAATTAAAAGCAGTATTTGGAGATCGATGTTCAACACTTTGCTTCCGTGATAAGATATTTGCTCTATAATCTCTCACAAGACAAATAAATTTGGCTCGCGAATCCAATTTTAAAAGCGTGCTAACATGTAATGAATAGGAAGGATTTTTATCTATTATTAATTCTAACGTATCGATTGGCTTATTGAAAAAATTAAATTGTAAGTGTAAAAACTTTGTTAAATCAGCATAATTCGCGAACGATTGATTACATAAATCATTGTATAATTTTTCCGTGTCAATAAGCTCTTTTAGTATAGGTTGATAATAACTATACAACTCAAAATATTCACAAATAAGCTTAAAATCTGTCTTTTCAAAACATCTCTTTTTAGAAAAAGAATGATGAAAAAAAATTACAAACTCAATATCAATTGATGTTAATACCGACTTTTGCTGATTGAATAATTTAGAAAGTAAATTTGTTCCCGAACGACCTAGACCGATAATAAATGAATACCGAATATTCCCAAATTTTGATTCTTCTAAATCACTATTTTTCATTATGTTTTGCTTTTACTTGAACATTTAAATAATGATGAATCTTAGACGAATTTAGAAAGAAAAATAATCCAACTCTAATTTTAGCAGGTAGAGAAATTAGTATAAATAATATTTTACTCGTTAAATTTGTTAATGAATAAGTTGACTTATAACCTAATAACTCGCCATATTTATGCGAAACAAATTCAATTTTAAGTAACTCATCTTTAGAAAAAGTAGTTTTCCAAGCATTAATTCTACTTGAATTAATTGGTCTATTTAATTTATTTAACGTTTTATTTGATTCACTTTTAGATAATTCTATATCTAAATCATCAGAATAATTAAGCATTTCTGAACCATAGCTTAATCCAATGAAATCAGTTATTTTTTTAAGATTAGATTCATGTTCATTTACTAAATTTTCATATTTAATTAGAATTATTTTCTCTGAATATTTATCTTTTAAAGACATTAATTTTCTAGTATAGTGATTCCAAATAAAAGCATAGTAAAAAACTGACTTAACCCGATAATACGATTTTTGATTTTCTCTATTTGATAATACATAAGCTCTGTAATCTCTTACGAGGGCAATGAATTTAGCTTCTGGAAAAATCTGTACTATTTTGTCTATTTGAAATGTATAAAATGGATTTTTATCAACAATAACTTTAATCTGACTAGGTGCTTTATTATTTCCAAACATCAAGATATAAACCAACTTTGTAAGTTGAGAATACGTAATTTTATCACCTATAACTAATAATTTCAAATAGGAGAAATCAATATTATCAACCAAAAACTTTGCTTTAGATTTAGAAAAAACTATGCAATAATTATGAATATCCTCAATTAAGCATTGAGAGACAGATTCAACAGAATGATACTTCTTATAGAAATAAATAAAGTGCCTTATCTCTGGAGATGAAATACAATTTTTATTATGATTCAATATCCTATACAGCAAAGTTGTTCCGCTTCTTCCTGAACCTATAATAAAATGAATCTTAATTTTATCAAGTTCATTTAGTGTCATTTCTTTTGATTTTTATTAATCTTTGAATAGAGAATGGCAACAAATACCAGATTTTTATAATAAGTCGATGCGCAACTAAAAATTCAATAAAATGAAAATAAAATATCGTTTTAATGTGGTTTCCATTAATTCTATCATCTTTATTATATCCCATTTCTTTCGCTAAAACACCGCAAATACTCCAAATAATATCAATTTCATCCGAAGACAAACTTGATTTCCATGCTCCTATCTTACTTTTATCAGGTTTTTTTGTAAGTCCCTCATGTAATTTTAAAAACTCATCAATACTTATATCTTTTGTGTTACTTTCTGTCGCAGTATCTTTATGAATAACTTTTGAATCAGTATAATCTAACATTTCAGTTTCATATTTCAAACCGAAATAACTACAAATTTTTTTGAGTTCTTTCTCTGCATCATCAATTAAATCTTCATATTTAACTTCAATTGAACGATTACTGTTAATCTTATTCTTCTTGGTTAAAATCATTTTGTAATAATAAAACCACTCTATAATAATACTATAAATACCCACAGCATTCTTAGTTCTCATCTGCTTTTGATTTCTTCTTCGTGCTAAATTATCCAATGGATTTCTATACAGGAAAAGAAAATTACTATTGGGGAAAATTTTTGAAGCTCTAAGTAAATAGTTCCCCATTTTTAATTGTTTATCTATAATTGTGGTTATTTGAGATTTATCTTTCGTAGGAAAAAAACATAAATAACTTAATCGTATTACCCTATCATAATTCAACTCTTCTTTAAATTGTTCAAGAGCATTTTTTAAATCTTCTTCTTTTCCAAATTGAAAAAAAAGTTTTCCATTTGAGAATAGGAAAAAATCAGTACAATAATCATTTATAGTTTTTGAAGTCCACTTTTTTATTTTATGATACTTTGGATATAAAAAATAGGCAAAGGGTTCTTCTATTGTAGAAAGAATCATTTTATTTTGATTGAGCATTGTTGCTAAAAGTGTACTCCCAGTTCTTGGTCGAGCAACTATAAAATGTATTTTAATCTTATCTAGTTGCTCAAGGGTAATTTCCATATAGAAACGATCTGTTTTTCAACAAAAATAACAATAATTAAACGAAATTTCACAATAAACTAATAAAAACCATTGATTCACAATCTACTAAAACCCCAATTTACTTCACCAACTGCACTCCCGTATAATTTTGTGGTGTGATTTGTTTCAATTCATTTTTAACTGCGTCACTCACAGAAAGTGTGTCGATAAATGCGTGAACTGTTTTTTGAGTGGTTTTCTCGTGTGTACGTGTCAATTCCTTCAATGCTTCGTATGGTTTTGGGTAACCTTCACGACGAAGTATGGTTTGAATTGCTTCCGCAACAACCGCCCAATTATTTTCTAAATCAGCATCAAACGCTGTTTTATTTAATACCAATTTACTTAATCCGGCAAGTGTAGATTTGAACGCAATTAATGTATGTGAAATTGGAACTCCAACGTTTCTTAATACAGTTGAATCTGTCAAATCACGTTGTAATCTTGAAATAGGAAGTTTGGCTGATAAATGTTCGAAAATAGCATTCGCCAAGCCCATATTTCCTTCAGAATTTTCAAAATCTATCGGATTCACTTTATGTGGCATTGCAGACGAACCTATTTCTCCTTCTTTCAATTTTTGTTTAAAGTAATCCATAGAAACATACATCCAGAAATCACGATTCATATCGACAATAATGGTGTTGATACGTTTCATAGCATCAAAAAGAGCTGCCAAATTATCGTAATGTTCTATTTGCGTAGTTGTTTGACTTCTCTGCAAACCTAAAACATCATTTACAAATCCATTTCCAAAATTTACCCAGTTTATCGCTGGAAAAGCCAAATGATGTGCATTGAAATTACCAGTTGCCCCGCCAAATTTTGCAGAATATGGAATTTGAACCAATTGTTTTCTTTGAATCATTAAGCGTTCAGAAAAAACTTGTACTTCTTTTCCCAAACGCGTTGGAGTTGCAGGTTGACCATGTGTTTTAGCCAACATACTTACATCTTTCCATTCTTTTGAAAGAGAATCTAATTTAATGATTACCTCATCTAAAAGTGGTAAATAACATGTTTGAACTGCTTCCTTTAAAGAAAGAGGAACAGCTGTATTATTAATATCTTGAGAAGTTAATCCAAAATGAACAAACTCTAAACATTCTTCCAAACCTAAGGCTGTTAATTTATCTTTTACAAAATATTCTACTGCCTTAACATCGTGATTTGTTGTACGTTCTGTCTCTTTAATTTTCAATGCATCTGCTTCAGAAAATTGCTCATAAACTTTACGTAACTCTACTTGTTTCTCCTTTGAAAATGGTTTAAGCGGAGCAATATCTGACAATGATAGAGCAATGATGTACTCTATTTCAACATATACTCTATATTTAATCAATCCAAATTCTGAAAAATAAGCAGCCAATTCACTTACTTTATTTCTATATCTCCCATCAATAGGAGAAATGGCTGTCAATGCATCTAATTTCATACGTATAAAAGTTAATTTTCCAATTTATTTGGACTCCTTTCCACACGAATAGAATACTATTTTGTGAAAATGATAAGCGACAAATATACAAAATCCATTTGCTTGTATAACTATGCTTTGAAAGTTATCTTCTTTGACTATTTTTGAACTTTCGTTTCACATTTTTTATGGGTACATTTTTTAAATATCTTTTTATAGGTTATAAAAACTATGGTAAAGCCATTCGCTTAATCTTAGCAAATCGTCTGTATATCTATTTTTTAATTCCCATCGCATTAATGGTCGGGATATTCTGGTTTGGAAAATGGGTAGAATCCAATCAATATGCTCCCGATATTAATTCTATTCACCACATGAGTGATATTATTTGGTATTCTTTTGGACAGCATTGGTTAGAAATAATGGGGACAGTTATCAGTAAATTTTCAAAATATTTAGTCGTTATTCTTTTATCACCATTATTTGCTTTATTATCAGAACGTGTAGAAGAATTATTAACGCATAACCGATATCCTTTTAAACTTCAACAAACCGTTCACGATGTAAAACGTGGAATACGAATTGCTCTTCGAAATATTATGTGGGAATACTTTTTCTTTATTCTCGTTCTCGGAATTGTAGCATTCTTAGATGGAGGTATACGATCCATATTGTTCTTCTCTATTCCAATTACCATCGGGTTTTTCTATTACGGATTTAGTTTTATCGATTATGTAAATGAACGAAGAAGATTAAACATAGAACAAAGTATCTATTTTGTTCGAAAATACAGAGGATTGGCTGTTGCAATCGGTAGCGTCTATTCTTTGCTTTTTCTTCTCCCTGTTGATTTTGATGCTATGACTAACTTTTCTGGTATGGAAACAGCTCCTTTCGCTACAATAGGAAAGGTATTTTTATACATCTTAGCTTGGTTTTGTGTTGGATGTGCTCCTGTTCTCGCTATTGTTGCGGCAACTCTATCTATGCACGAATTAGTTGATTTATCTAAAAATGATTTTGCGATAAAAGCAGAGGAAGAAATTACGCCAATAATATCTAACGAACAATAAATGAATCATATACTTCACATAGATACTTCAACGAAAATATGTTCTATTGCACTTTCTACCAATGGTAAACTAATCGATTACACAAGTTATGAAGGTGATGGATTTGTGCACAGCGAATTACTCACTTCATTTATTGAAAGTATTCTTCATAAAAATCAATTAACTCCAAAAAAACTAGTTGCCATTTCTGTTGCAAGCGGACCTGGAAGTTATACGGGATTGCGTATTGGCGTTTCATCTGCAAAAGGTTTATGTTACGCCTTAAATATTCCGCTTATTGCAATTGACTCTTTATTTTCTATTGTAAGTTGGACGAAGGAAAACGAATCCAATTTTAAAGGGAATTTTTGCGCCATGATTGATGCACGAAGAATGGAAGTGTTTTCTGCAATTTACAGCAACGATTTGCAATTATTAAAACCTATTTCAGCAGATATTTTAGATGAAAATTCATATTCAGAATTTACTTCAAAAGAAAAATTGCTTCTTGCTGGAGATGGAGCCGAAAAAACGAAATCTATTTGGGAAAATAGAGAAAATATACTTTTTTCAAGTTATTTATCAGATGCTAGAGGTCAGATCAAAGAAGCAAATAAACGCTTTTTGGAAAAACAATTTGAAGACGTAGCTTATTTCGAACCTTATTATTTGAAAGATTTTATTCTCGGCACAAAAAAATAAGCCTTACGAATTTTTCTTCTGAATGCTAAATTTCTTCTTTTTATGATTGTTCTTACTACTCGGTTTTGAAGATTTTTCAAGCCATTCAGGAGCAACGCCAAGTGCTTCCGGCATTGGCAATTTAGGAACTTGCATTTCTATCAACTGTTCAATGCGATGAAATTTATGCATGTCCTTTGGATTCACCAAAGTAAAAGATTCCCCTTTTGTATTCGCTCTTGCTGTTCTACCAATTCGATGAACATAATCTTCTGCATCGTGAGGAACATCAAAGTTAATAACCATATTAATGTCTTTAATGTCAATTCCCCTACTCATCACATCTGTAGCAACTAGAATACGAATACGTTTTGAACGGAATCCTCTTAGAACCTCTTCTCGCTGATCTTGTTCTAAATTAGAGGAAATTCCTTTTGCTTTGTAGCCATTTTTCCTTAAATCGTTGACTATTTCAGAAACTTTAACTTTAGCAGAAGTAAAGATGAGAATACTTTCATATTCTTTTTTTTCATCTAAAATATGCTTAACAACTGGTATTTTTTGATTGTCAAATGTCAAATAAACATTCTGCGCAACTCCTGCGGCTGGTTTAGAGATCGAAAGCGTAACTTCTGAAGGATTTTTTAATATGTTTTTTGCTAATGACCTTATTTTTTCAGGCATTGTTGCGCTAAACATCAAGGTTTGTCTTTCTTTCGGAAGATAACTGAAGATTTGTTGTAAATCATCTATAAAACCCATGTCAAGCATACGATCTGCTTCATCTAAAACCAAATGTTTCAGGCGACTAAAATCGGCAGTTCCCATTTTTAAATGTGACAATAATTTCCCTGGAGTAGCAACAATTATGTCTGTTCCATCTTTTAAAATATCACTTTCTTTATTCCAATCTTTTCCGTCTCCACCGCCATAAATAGACTTTGAACCAACAGAAATAAAATAAGCTAATCCTTGAATTTGTTGCTCAATTTGAACAGCTAATTCTCGTGTAGGAACAATTATTAATGTATCAATTTTTGTATCTTCTTTTCCGATTAAAGTATTCAGAATAGGCAACAAGAAGGCTCCTGTTTTTCCTGTTCCAGTTTGTGCACAAGCAATTAAATCTTTCCCATCTAAAACTATAGGAATTGCTTTTTCTTGAATGGGTGTAGCATCTTCAAATCCCATATAGGATATCGCTTCTAAAAGCTGCTCATTCAATTGAAGTTCTGTAAATTTCATATTAAGTTGGAAAGTTAAGTAATTTTCAATTTATTTTGATGTTTCTTGCGTGAATTGTCTCAAAAATTGAAAATTAATTGGCTAATTCAAATCATTTTAAGATAAAATTTATTTTACTTACTTAAATATTTATCTTTAGCCAGTATTTTATACTTTATGATAAAACAACTTTTATTTGTCGGTCTAGGTGGAGGATTAGGTAGCATGTTACGTTTTTTAACATCTATGTTAGTTGTTCGTTTATATGAACATACTTTTCCACTTGCTACTTTTATTGCAAATATTTTAGGTTGTTTTCTGATTGGTCTATTCGTTGGAATTTTTTCACAAAATATTGAAATTCATCAAAATCTTCGATTCCTTCTTATAACAGGATTTTGTGGTGGCTATACTACTTTTTCAACCTTTGCATCTGAAAATCTATCACTTTTCAACACGCAACAATATGGATTAGCCATTTTCTACATTGGCGGAAGTATATTTGCGGGATTATTAGCTGTTTGGCTAGGATTAGCCATTACAAAATAAACCGAACTTAATCCAACATACCCAATAATTTCATGCGCAACATATTCACTGCCGCAACGCTTGAAAGTAATGTATTAATCTCGCGTAATTTCCCAAATTGAAAACGTTTTGAATAAACTCCGCCTTCAAAAGCAAGTGCTATCCAAACTGTTCCAACAGGTTTATCTTCTGTTCCACCTTCAGGTCCAGCAATTCCAGAAGCAGCTAAGCAATAATCTACTCCAAGCATTTTTCGTCCACCCAAAGCCATTTGTTCAACACATTCTTTACTAACTGCACCTAATGTTTTGATAATATTAGGATCTACTCCAACAAGTTCTTCTTTTAGTCGATAACTGTATGTCAAAACGCTTCCTTCAAAATAAGCAGAAGCTCCAGAAGTTTTTACTATTTCTGTTGCAATTCCGCCAGCTGTGCAGCTTTCTACTGTACCAACGGTTGCTTTTTTAGCAAGTAATAATTCTCCAACAATACTCGAAACAGTATCATCTTCTCCACCAAAATAGTAAGTTGGAATAAGCGAAATAAGTTCTTCGAAATAATTATCAATCAACTCTTTATCTTCAATTCCAACATAAGAAGTTAATCTCAATTTCACTAATCCAGGAGAAGGCAAATACGCCAAACCTAGTTTGTCTTCGCGTACTCTATTTTCCCAATCTGCGATAATTTCTGCTAGAAAAGATTCACCAATTCCCGTTGTTTGAATAGAACGATGATAGATTCCTTTGAGTTGTTTTCTTTCAATTAATCGAGGAAGAACACTTTCGAGCATTAAACCTTTCATTTCATAAGGAACGCCAGGCAGGGAAACTATTATTGTGTTATTTTTTTCAAACCACATTCCTGGAGCAGTACCTTTATGATTAAATAAAACCTCACAGCAATCCGGAACCAACGCTTGGTTTCTATTTACTTCAAGCATAGGTCGATTTCTCTCTGCAAAGTAATTTTCTAGATTACTCAAAACAGCTTGATCCATAATCAGTTTTCCACCAAAATAGTTCGTCAATGTTTGCTTGGTAATATCATCTTTTGTTGGACCTAATCCACCTGTTACAATAACCAAATCTGCAGCTTGTATAGATGCATCTAATTGTTCTAAAATGGCATTCTCATCGTCTTGAATACTATTAATTTTGCCAATTCTAATTCCACGAAGTGAAAGTTCATGGCCTATAAATGCTGAATTAGTATCTACTGTTTGACCGATAAGTAACTCATCTCCTATCGTAATTATTTCTGCTATCATTGCTTTTGAAGTTTAATTTTAACACTAAACGAGAAAAAACACTAAATTTGAAGCAAACCCGAAATAAAATGAGAAAAATAAGCTATCTTTTATCTATTCTAATTGGCCTTCTTTTTACGTATTCTTGTGACGTTGTTAATGAGGCTACAAATGTATTGAATAATACCGGTTCATCCGACAATTCTAAGCCCGGATTAACAAATGATCAAGTAATTAATGGTTTGAAGGAAGCTCTTTCTGTTGGAATCAATAATGCAACCGCTGCTACCTCACAAGTGGATGGATTTTTAGGCAATACGAGTATCAAAATTCCTTTTCCTCAAGATGCGCTAAAAGTGAAAGAAAAAGCTGAAGAATGGGGAATGTCTGGTCAAGTTGATAAAATTGTAACAACGCTTAACAGAGCTGCGGAAGAAGCTTCTAAAAAAGCTGCACCTATTTTTCTTGATGCAATTAAAGGCATGACTATTTCTGATGGATTTAGTGTTTTAAATGGTGGTGACGGAGCTGCAACCCGCTTCTTAAAAGACAAAACCACAGCCGCTTTGAAAACTGCATTTATGCCAGAAGTGAAAGCTGCGATAGAGAAAGTTCAACTTACAAATTATTGGAATCCAGTTATTACAAAATATAACCAAGCGATGACTTTAACTGGAGGCGCTAAAATCAATCCAGATTTGAATGATTACGTATTGACTAAAGCTGTTGATGGATTATTTACTTTAGTAGAAAAAGAAGAAAATAAAATCAGAAAAGATCCAGCAGCACGAGTAACAGAAATTCTTAAAACTGTATTCGGAAGTTTAACAAAATAAACAAAATGGGTATAGCTTCTTCAGAACTCGTTCTTACAAGTGAGGGAAAAGTCTATCATCTAGATTTAGCTCCAACTGAAATTAGTCATAAAATAATTTTAGTGGGTGATCAAGATCGTGTTGCATTGATTTCTAAGCATTTTGACACGATTGAAGTCCGCTCGCAAAAAAGAGAATTCGTTTGTCATACTGGAATATATAAAGGAAAACGACTTTCCGTAATTTCTACAGGAATTGGAACAGACAATATCGATATTGTATTGAATGAATTAGATGCTTTAGTAAATATTGATCTTAAAAATAGAACCGTTAAAGAAAAGCTTACTTCATTAGAATTTATTCGAATTGGAACTTGTGGTGTATTACAATCGGAAATTTCTGTTGGTTCATTTATCCTAACAACTGGAGCTATCGGAATGGATAACGTTGCTCATTTTTATGAATTTCAACAATCTGAAAATGAAAAAAACTATACGAAAGCGCTCTACAAAGAATCAAATTTTCCTTCAACGATACAGCCTTACTATGTAGATGCATCCTCTAAAATTGTTCAGCAACTTGACCATCATTCAAATATTAAAAAAGGAATAACTATAACTGCCACAGGATTTTATGGCCCACAAGGAAGAAGGCTACGTATTCCTCTGAAACAGGAAAAATTAAACGATCAACTAGCGCAATTTTCATTTGATAATACACAAATTGTAAATCTTGAGATGGAAACTTCTGCTATTCTTGCCTTATCTAAAATGATGGGACATGAAGCAACAAGTATTTGTTTGGCTTTAGCAAATCGACCTACAGGAACTTTTTTATCTGATTATTCTAAGCAAATGGATGAGCTAATTCACTATGTTCTAGAGCAATTTTAGACGAATTCAACATTTCGCTTTTTACAAGTTTTCTTTCCCTATAAAAAATTCAACGAAGTTCATCTGTATTTTTGCAGAATGGTGAATACTTTATCACTCGAAGCATTGATTAAACTCATGGATGATCCAGATGAGGAAGTTTACGAACAAGTGAAAGATCAACTCTTGCATTTTGGTTCAGAAGCAGTTCCATTTCTAGAAAATTCATGGGAACAGTTAGATTACGGTCAATTGTTTCAATCTCGCATGGAAAATCTAATTCATGAAATTCAATTTGAGAGTGTAAAAACAGACCTTGAAGCATGGATAAAATCTCCTGAAAAAGATTTACTAACAGGAGTTTGTATTATCGCACGTTACCAATTTCCCGATTTACTTCAAGAAGAAGTAGAGGCTCAGATTGGTACAATTCAACAAACTATTTGGCTAGAATTGAGCAATAGTTTAACAGCTTACGAAATTGTTAAAACATTCAATAAAATTTTATTTGAATTTTATGGATTTTCTGGAGACACGAAACATTTTACTTCACCGTTTAATTCTTGTATCAACAGTGTTCTTGAAAGCAGAAAAGGGAATCCATTGACCATCTCTGTTATTTATAGCATTTTAGCACAACGATTATCCATCCCGATATATGGCGTGAATTTACCAAATCATTTCATTTTAGCATATATTGATGAGCATCGTGCGATGCAAACGCTAGAGCCAAGTAAACCAAGCAATGGAATCTTTTTTTACATCAATGCATTTTCTAAAGGAACGCTTTTCTCTAAACAAGATATTGATGATTTCTTAGCGAAAATCGATAAACCTCAACGAAAAGAATATTACGAACCCTGTTCAAATTCGTCCATCATGATACGAATGTTGAATAATCTTATCGCAGCTTATACAGAGCAAGAAAAACATGAAAAAGTAAGTGAAATAATCACTTTAAGAGATTTTTTCTAGTTAAACAGCGAAACTAAACCTGATTCTTCTGGAGCAACAATACCTTTTTCAAGGAAATCATTCCAATCTGTTAAAGTAGTATCTACCACTTTTATATCGTTTAATTCACTTACTTCATTAAAGTCGACTTGCTTCCATTCTTCATTATGAAGAATAACCGATTTCATACGTACGAAAAAGTCTATTGAATATTTTGAACCCAATTCTCTTAAGAAACGACCACTGCTATCAATTGAGCAACCACTTGGCATAACTGCTTTTTCATCAACTCCCAAAATTAAAATATACGGGTTAATCCATTGATAACCGCCACTTAGTTGAGTACCATGCGTTGCCCATTCAGCAATAAAAGCATCTAACTCTGGATTAATTTTATCTTGTTCAAGTTCGTTTATAGGTCGATTCGTTTGATAAATCCAAATACGATTTCCTTTAGAAATGGGATAATTTGACATAACTTATTCGTTTTTTACAAAGGTACGGAATATGTGTTTCTGATTTTAAATTTAAACAATATAAAAAAAACTCCCAAAGTAACTTTTACTTTGGGAGTTTTTTGTAACCAACCTTAAACTATGAACTATAAAAAAATTATTCCGATTCCGATGGAAGCGCTATTTGTTCTTCCTCTTCACCTTTTTTCCTGCTAAAGAATCGATTTACACGAATTCTCCAACCTTCAATAATCATGTAAACCGACGGAACTAAGATTAATGTTAATAACATTGAACTTGTTAATCCACCAATGATCACCCAAGCCATACCATTTTTAACTTCGGCTCCTTCTCCAGTTGCCATTGCAATAGGAAGCATACCAAAAATCATGGCTAAAGTTGTCATCAAAATAGGTCTCAAACGTTCTTTACCTGCTTCAATTAGGGCTTCTTTGACTGGAATTCCTTTTTCTTTGAGGTGATTGGTAAAATCGACTATCAAAATGGCGTTCTTGGACACTAATCCCAGCAACATGATTAATCCTAAGATCGCAAAAATCGACAATGGATTCATCGTTAAAGCTAGTGCCAAAAATGCACCAATAAACGACATTGGAATAGAGAATAAGACAACGAATGGATAGACTGCACTTTCATAAAGCGCCACCATGATTAGATAAACTAAAAGAATTCCCATTCCCATTGCTAATCCTAAACTTCCAAATGCATCACCTTGATTTTTAGCGTCTCCTAAATAATCAATCATAATACCTTCAGGAAGTTTCAATTTATCGATTTCTTTTTTGATATCTGCAACTATACTTCCTGATTGGCGACCAACTGCAGCCGAATTAATTTTAATCGAAGTTAAACGATCGGTACGTTCGAGGATAGATTGACCCATTACTTCCGTAATATTCGCAAAATCTCCCAAGCGAACTATCTCACCACGACTGTTAAGTAAAGTCAAATTCCTTACATCATTGATATTTCTCTTTTCACCGCTTTCAAATTCAAGATTAATACCATACTCTTCTCCCTTATCTTTGTATTTTGTATTATCATTTCCTTGAAATGCAAGTTGAACAGCCATCCCAACATCATTAATTGAAATACCCATTAATGACATTTTATCGCGATTAAGGTTGATTGCAACTTGAAGTTTTGGGTTCTTTGTACTGTATTGAACAAAGTCAGTTCCAGGAGTTTTTACAACAATCTCTTTTATTTGCGCAGCCACTTTTGCTACTTCATCAATATCTAATCCTTTTACAGCAATCACGATAGGAGTTTGAGATCCTCCTGACATACCAACTGGTTGAATATTTACAGCAACACCAGGAATAGTAACGATTGTATCGCGAATCATTTGACCAAATTCATCCGCTGTAAAACTACGATCATTTTTACCAACAAGAGAAACGTTAATCTCTGCTAAGTTACTGGTAGAACCAACTCCTGCGCCCATTTCACCCGACTGTGTTCCGACATTCGAATATACTTTTTCCACTTCCGGATAAGCTAAGAGAATTTTTTCTACTTTTCCAACTACTGCATTCGTTTCTTCTATGGTAGCTTCTGGTGCTAAATCTAATTTCACCGACATTTCACCCATATCCGCATTTCCGATAAAGGATGCACCGATGAAACCAAATGGAATAAGAGAAACTCCTCCAATAAATAGAACAATCACTCCAATTATCACATAACGCTTGTGTCCAAGAGACCAAGTTAAAACGCTGGTGTAAATACCTTTAAATCCATCAATTATACGTTCAAAACCAATGTTGATTTTACCCCAGAGCGTTTTTTTGTTCAATACTTCTAATTTTCCCCAACGAGAAGCTAAAAGAGGTGTTAACGTAAATGATACGAATAAACTCATTAATGTAGAGAATACAATTACCAATGAAAATTCTTTCAAGATATTTCCAATCAATCCGCCAGCAAGTGCTAAAGGAAGGAATACCACGACATCTACAAGTGTTATCGCCATTGCTGTAAATCCAATTTCATTTCGACCATCTAGGGCCGCCGTTCGCTTAGATTTCCCCATTTCGAGATGTCGGTATATATTTTCGAGCACAACAATACTGTCATCCACCAGAATTCCTACAACAAGTGACAATGCCATCAATGTCATTAGGTTCAATGAGAACCCAAAAGCCCACATTAAGACAAAAGTTGGAATCATTGCTGAAGGAATTGCCACTAAAACAAAGAATGAACTCCGTAAACTGTGCAAGAACAACATCATAATAATTCCAACGATGATTACTGCCAAATACAAATCGTGCATTACTGAGTCTGCCGAAGCCAAAGTATAAATCGATTGATCGGAAGCAATCACAAAATTAAAATCCTTTGACGCAAACATTTTTTCGATAGAAGCTAATTTTTCTTTCACTCCTTTACTTACATTCACAGCATTTGCATCTGTTTGTTTCATCACTTGAATACCAATAGCTGGTTTCCCGTTAATTCTATTTAATGCAGTAATTTCAGCTTGTCCATCTGTTACCGAAGCAATATCTTCTAATAAGATACGACTTCCATCTGGATTTTGACGAATTACTAATTTACGTAACTCATCTACACTTTTCAATTTAGCATCTAAACGAAGTGTGAAACGTGTTTCATCCGACTGAATATTACCTGCTGGATAAGAAACTCCACTCATCGCAATAATTTGATTCACCATTGCAGATGAAAGATTGTACGTATATAGTTTGTTATTGTCTAACTGAACATTGATTTGTCGTTCATTTCCTCCAATTAAATCTACTTGAGCAACACCGCCGACATTGGTTAAAAGCGGTTTTATTTTTAAGTCAACAAAATCGTATAATTCTGTTTGCGACATATTAGAAGTTACACTGATTTTTAATACGGGTAAATCATCTAGACTAAATCGCTGAACAACAGGGTCATCTACTCCGTCTGGCAAATCTCCTTTAATTCGATTTATTTTACGTTCTGCATCGAGTTGCGCATCACTTGCATCAAAACCTGATTTTAAAGCAACTGTTACAAGCGATACTCCTTCGTGAGAAGAAGAAGTAATCATATCTACACCTTCTATTGCGGAAACAGCGTCTTCAACAGGTTTGGTAACACTTGTTTCCACCTCATCTGAAGAAGCTCCTTGATATACGGTTTGCACCATAATAACAGGAATATCAAATTTAGGGAACAAGTTGTAATTCAATAATCCGTGACTAATGAATCCGAACAAAATAAGCGACACAAATATTACTGTAATCAGTAAAGGTCGTTTTATAGCGACTGACGTAATGGACATGCTAATTATTTTTTAAAAAAGTTTATTTAAAATTAGTTGTGTATTTCGATGTTACTTCCGTTGATTAAGTTGATTTTTCCATCTGTTACGATTTTATCACCTTCTTTCAAACCATCTATGAGTTCGTAATTTTCTCCAATTTCACGACCTATTACGATGTTTCTTTTTTCAACTTTTGATCCAACTATCAAGAAAACAAAAGGATCTCTAATACCATTCACTAATGCTGATTTTGGTATTTGAAGTACATTTTTATCAATTCCTAAATGACAAATTACATTAACATACGTTCCTGCTTTAAAATCATCGTTTGCTTTTGATAAAGTCACTTCTACTTTGTATTTGTGGTTATTATCTCCATTTGGACTGATGTACGTTATTGTTCCTTCCAATACTTTTTCAGGGAAAAGACGACTGCTTACGCTTACTTTTTGTTTTAATTTCAAGTAATAAACATCGCTTTCACTGACAAAAATGACTGTTTTTAGTTGACTTACATCAACCACTGAAGCAATTGGAGTTCCAGCACTTACAAATTCTCCTGGAAGTAATTTTTTATCCGTAATAATTCCACTTATTGGGGCGATAATATTTGCGTCAGCAATTTGTTGTCTCAATTGATCCAAAGCTAATTTATTTGTCTCGTAATTGTATTTTGAATCTCTTGCGTTGGTAGCACTAATTGCATTTCCTTCTAATAACGCTTGATTGCGTTCATAATCTGCTTTTAGTTTTGCCACTGTCAACTCATTTGCCTGAAGTTGAATTTGTTGAGCTCGAGTATCAACTCGTCCGATAATTTGTCCTTTATGAACTTTAGAACCTAATTCTATAGATAAAGATTCTAGTTTTCCCATCGCACCTACAGCAATAGTAGCTGATTCGTTTGGTTGCAATATTGCAGGTAATGTAATATCGCCATTTGAAGGCAACATAGCTACAGTTGCAACAGCTACAGAAACTGGAATATGTGTTCTATCTACAGGTGTATTTTTCTCATTGATTTTCTTTTTATTTCTAACGAGAACTATTGTAATAAGTGCTGCTACAACTACTAAAACAATTATTGAAATAATTTTTGATTTCATCTTTTTTGCGTATTTTTTATTTTAAAATTTAAAGTTGACCTACATAGGTAGTTAATGTACCTTTCGCTTTTTCATATGCTAAGCGAGCGGATAAGAAATTAAGCATTGAATTGATATAATTCGATTGAGCTTGTTTTAAAGAATAATCTGAATTCAAGAAATCCGTTAAAGAAGATTGACCTTGTTGATATTCTACTAAACTAGCGTCGTAAACATCTTTCGCAAGCATCATGTTATCTTTATCTTGATTATAACTTAAAAAAGAACTGAACAATTTTGTTTTGGCACTTTGAAACTCAAGTTGGTTACTTAATTGACTGATCTTAATGTTTTGCTTCAGATTTTCCATGGTCAATTTACTTTGTTTCATTTGAGCGCTTGCTCTCATTCCATTAAAAATAGGAACGTTTAATTTCAAACCGACAGCAGAATAATCAAACCAGTTGCCAAATGCTGTACTAAATTCTTTGCTATATGCATTTGCACCATATCTTCCATAAGCTGAAAGCGTAGGCACAACAGACATTTTCTTCATTTTATAATCATATTCTTGTAATATCATTTGTTGATTTAGAATCTGATAATCAAGTCTGTTTTCAGAAGAAAAATTTTCATCTTGTGGCATTTTAATATCCTCTGGAAGTTGCGTTGTATCAATCTCCAAGGTTGCATCAAAAGGCATTCCCATAGCCATTTTTAGCTGATTCGTTGCCATCACTTTATTTGTTTCTAAAAGTGCAAGTTGAGAGTTGATATTATTTACAGCTACTTTCGTTCTGTCGTAATCCAATTTTCGAATGACACCTTTTTCAAGTTGTAAAGCCATTATTTTCAATAAATCATCGTACTGTTTCTTATTTTCTAATAATAATTTGGCTTGTTGTTCTACCGTTAAAACCTGATAGTAAGCAATTGAAGCATTGTAAATGATGTCAACATCATTTTGTTGTTGCTTTAAAGAAGCAAACTCTAAATTATACTTTCTCGCTTTAAGCGCAATAATACTAGACTGATCATATATTTTTTGATCTAATTGTATACCCGTTGCACTCACAAATGGATTTCCCATTTGAATTCTAACTTCTTTTGGAGAGAATCCACCAGCTGGGATAACTGTTGTTTGTAATTTCGCATTATAGTCGAAATTAAAAAACGCATTCAATTGTGGTAGATAACGTGAAAGACCTTCCAAATTTTGCTGTTTGGTCATTTCTATATTATTTTCATAAACAGTGCTGGTAAGATTATTTTCCAAACTGTAATCAATAACACGTTTTAAATCGTACACTCCTGAATTATCACTTTGGGCGTTCACATAATTTACTGTGAAGGCGAGCGATAAGGCAGAAAAAAGGATTTTTCTTGTTGAGTTATTCATTTTATTATTTAAACTTGATTAATTACTATTTTTTTTGAGGGTGTTGTGATGCCCATTTTTCGAAAAGCGATGGTAATTCTTTTCCTAAAAATTCCAGAAGTTGAATTAATGAAGAAAGATTTTTATTGAATTCTGGAGTATCTGAAGTTCGTTGTTCTAATACTTCCTTCATAACTAATTTCAATTCAGCAAATTCTTTGAATTTTTCAGAAACACCTTCATGCCAGCAATTTATTCTACTTCTAAAATAACGCTTTCTATCTCCAGGCTTTGTGATGTATTCTAGCTTTTCAGCATATACCATTAAATTCAACGCATTACTTGTGGCACTTTTACTTAAATTTAATACTTCACGAATCTCATCAAATGTAAGTTCCAATTTATCGGAAACCATCAAAAGAGCTAATACTCTTGCCGCCGCAGGCTGAATTCCAGGGCCTTCAAACATTACACCCAGTTTCTCAACGAGCTTTAATTGTTCTTCTGTTATCCAATTGTTATGCATACACACTTTTAATTTTCGACAAAGATAGATAGTTTTTTTAGTTCTCCAAATAAAGAACCAAAAAAACTAAACTATTTTTAAAAATTGTTATTGTTCTTCTTGCTTGCGTTCTTCAGATTCATATTTTTCACAAAATTTTCGTTTCCACTCTTCTTTTCGTTTATGATTTCCAAATCGGTGTTCTAGAAAATGTTCTTTTCGATGATGACGGTGATGTCCACCCCAGCCATTTCCTAAAAACAGTAATTTCAGAAGGACAATTAATCCTAAACTTTGAAAAAATGTAAGTATGGGTAAACCAAAAACACTTGGCATGAGGCAATTCCATAATTGCATCACCAAAAAGGTGTAAAGAGATAAGAATCCTATTCCCATTGCTACTTTACCTATAATTTTTACTACTTTCATGTGGTTAAATTTATTCGTTATATAGTGTTAATAATGCTTGTTTTAGTTTTAATACAGCATATCGCTTTCGAGACAACACGGTATTTATGGTAGAATTTGTTATTTCTGCAATTTCTTGAATGCTTTTTCCTTCAAATTCATGCAAGACAAATGCTTCTTTTTGCAATTCGGGTAATTTATCAAGCGTTTCTTCTACAATTTGCCAAACTTCATCTTGCCACATTTGATCTTCTTGTTCTGGTGGAGAATGATTCGATAGCCATTCGAACAAATTTTGATCTTCTCGTTCTTCTTCGTTATTATGCGTGAATGAAAATTGAGATGCTAATATGGGTTTTTTCTTACGCAAAAAATCAATCGATTTAAAACGCGCAATGCTATAAAGCCATGAAGTAGCTTTTTCAACATCCCTGATTTCTTCTACTCCAACAATTAAATTATAAAAAACATCTTGAACAATGTCTTTTGCATCTTCTCTATTTGGCAATAACCGACGCACAAAAGATTCTATTTTAATAGATTCATTTGCAACAAGTTGCTGGATTATATTTCTTTTTTCAAAGTTAGAATCACTCATACTTTTAACTATCTATAATACATAGTCGATTATGTACGAGATATATTTTAAATAAAATCAATTTTAATGAAAAAAATATGTTAACATACTTAATTTCAAATGAATAAAAACGAACTGTTTTACAAAAAGCCTTAGTTAATTTTTAAATACTATTTATTTCAGCTTAAACCCTTCAAACAAAGAACCAAAAAACTAAACTAAAATGTATCCTTATAGGAAAGTCCTCGTAAAAAAAACTGACTAAAGAATGTTAATTTTCGATAAAAATTAGTTTTTGTACGACGAATTAAATTTTTTGTGTATATTTGTATCGTCTAATTACTTACTAAGAATGTCAAAAATTAAGTATTTCATGTTTTTTCTAGGGTTTATAGCTCTATTTTCTTGCAAACAACAAGAGCAAAAATCTGTGCAAATGAGTGAAATTGTTGACGCAGCTCAACAAATAAGAACTCAGCATGCTGAAAATCTTGTTCAGACATCTGAAATGAGATTTCGCGGTTGCAAAAGTAGAGAGTAAAACCTATTTTCTCGGTGAATTGGCTAGCACTTCTTCGTACAATGCCTCATACATCGGCAAAATTTCTTTAATCGAAAATTTATTCGCTTGTTCAAAAGCTTGTTGCTTCATCAACTTTAAAGTTTGTCCACTTTTCAGTATTGAAAGTGCATTTTTAGCCATGTCTTCTACATCACCTACATCAGAAAGATAACCCGAAAAACCATGTTCGTTCACTTCTGGAATTCCACCTGTATTGGATGAAATAACTGGAACTCCTGCTGCCATTGCTTCTAAAGCTGCTAAACCAAAGCTTTCTGTTTGAGAAGGAAGCAAAAATAAATCAGAAATACTCAATGGTCGCGCTGTATTTTGAAGTTTACCTAAAAAGATAACTTTATTGTAAACGCCTAATTCTCTTGCTAAACATTCAATATTATTTCGCTCTGGTCCATCCCCTACCAATAATAATTTTGCTGGAATTTCATCTTCCACAATTTTAAATACTCGTATCACATCTTCAATACGCTTTACTTTTCTAAAGTTGGAAATATGACAAAAAATGAATTCATTGTCATTCGCATATTTTTGTCTAAATGAATGTTCAAAGGGAGTTTGATAATCATCGGGACAAATAAAATTAGGAATGACGCGAATATCTATCGATGTATTAAAATGCTTGTAGGTATCTTCCTTTAAGCTTTGAGAAACAGACGTTACAGCATCCGATTGATTCAAACAGAAAGTAATCACTGGTTGAAAAGAAGGATCTTTACCCACTAAAGTAATGTCTGTTCCGTGTAAAGTTGTGATAAAGGGAATATAAATTCCTTCTGCTAATAAAATTTGTTTTGCCATATATGCAGCAGATGCATGTGGAATAGCATAATGCACATGCAATAAATCGAGTTTTTCAAATTTAACAACATCCACTAACTTACTTGCTAGTACTGTTTCATAAGGTTGATACTCAAAAAGTGGATAAGCACTTACAGAAACCTCGTGAAAAAAAATATTTTCTGCAAACGTATCTAAACGAACTGGTTGAGAATACGTAATAAAGTGAACTTCATGTCCTTTTGCAGCCAATGCTTTACCAAGTTCAGTCGCTACAACTCCAGAACCTCCATATGTTGGGTATAATACAATTCCTATTTTCATTTTTTTGCTTTAATAATTGCTTTATAGAAAACTTCCTGAATTTTAGTCCGTTGTCCCATGTGCAATAATTTTTTATTCTCTGAACTTGGATATACACTGTTTGATAGAAATACATAACTAATTCCATAAGCAGGATCAGCCCAAGTTAAGGTCCCTGTAAATCCTGAATGTCCAAAACTTGAAAGCGAAACCAAATTACATGTTGGCCCACCATCCAACGTACGAACTGGTTTATCGAATCCTGCTCCTCTTCTGTTTCCTGGGCAAAATTGACAAGCTGTATATTCATCTAAAACTTCTTTTTTGAGATAACGAATTCCACCATATTCACCTCCATTCAGATACATTTGCATCAATGCACCTAAATCTGTTGAGTTAGAAAACAATCCTGCATGTCCACCAACTCCGCCCAGCATTGCTGCTCCTTGGTCATGAACGTAACCACGAATGAGTCGTTTTCTAAATACTTGATCATCTTCTGTTGGAGCAATATCTTTCTCATTCATATAATTTAATGGAAGATAGCGCATCGTGTGCAATCCCATTGGACTATAAAACTGATGAAGAACAAATTCGTTTTCCATTTCATCCGTTTCTTTTTGAATAATTTGACGAAGAAAATAATAACCTACATCTGAATATTTATACGTTTTGTTTCCACTTAGTGGACGTGATAATATTTCTTGATAAATGGAGTCTTTATACGAATCGAGAATAAAAAGTCCTTTTGCAACTGGAGTTGTATAACCTGGTTTAGAAACATCGGAAAATAAATCTGATCGAAGTGCTCCATTTTGCAAAGCATGCAAATAAAATGGAATCCATGGAATGAATCCAGCTTGATGTGACAACATATCGCGCAAATTGATGCGTTGATAAGGAGTTCCTTTGACTAATTCAGGTAAATAACTATTCAGCGTAGAATCTAAACTAAATTTACCTTTTCCATCTAAATACATCATGCTTAAAGTAGATGCAGCAATTTTAGTTATGGAAGCTAAATCATAGACCGTTCCATTGGAAACTGCTTGTTTTTTGTCGTATGTATAATTTCCGTAGTTTTTACGAAAGATTACTTTTCCTTTGACTGCGAAAAAAACTTGACAACCTGGATAAGCTCCTTTTGTAACACCATCTAGCGCTATACTATCAATCGCATCCAAGTCATGATGATTCACTCCAATTGCTTCTGGAATAGTAAATTGCAAACGCAAACCACCTTCAGTTTGTATCCCATCATTTAACTTATAACGTTCGTTTACATTAACAGGTAATTTACCAAGCGCTGGCAAAGCTCCGACTATAACTTGCACGATAGCATCTTGTGTATAATCCGAGTTTTCATATCCTAAAACAAGCGCATCAATACTTTTAAACTCTGGAGTATTTGTTAATGCATAAGGATTTCCTAAAAGTAAAACAATGTTCTTTTGCGTTGGTTTTAAGTTGGAAAGATAATTTGTCCATTGCTCTGGAAAACCATAGTTTTTTATCGGACGAACAGTTCTAGAAAGTAGAACAGAAATTACGCGATCAAAAGAAGTTAATTTTGGAAGTAAAGTCAAAGCTTCTGTACCGCTTTCTACTTGATAAAAAGTAGCATTCATGTAATCGTTAAAACGTGATTTAAGTACTTCGCCATCTTTTCCTATTACAACAATTGCTGTTTTCGGAGACATATTTTTTAGCGGAAGTATATTCTCATCGTTTTGTAAAATTGTAACAGATTGATTAGCGATATTTTGTTTCGTAAGTTGTATTTGAATACTATCTGCTTCCGATAAAGGCAACGATTTTACTTGTTGTTTTATCGCCCAATATTTAGCTAAAAGTACTTTTTTACAGCGACGATTAATTTCTTCTTCTGTTATCCCACCATCTTTCACTTTATCTGCAATAGCAACAATAGCTTCTGAAATGCTTTCCGGGAAAAGTAGAATATCATTCCCAGCCATAAATGCTTTTACAACAACTTCTGTTTTTCCATATCTATCTGCAACACCTTTCATATTTAAAGCGTCCGAAATAACTAATCCTTTAAACTCCATTGTATCTTGAAGATAGCTTTTGATTACTCTCGAAGACAAACTGGTTGGAGTTCCTGTACTATCAAGTGATGGAACATTCAAATGCGCAACCATAATAGATGAAGTACCTTTATGAATAGATTCCTCAAAAGGAACAAAATCAACCTTTTTTAACCTTTGAAGTGAGTGATTTACCAATGGTAATTCTAAATGAGAATCTTTGTCCGTATCACCGTGACCTGGAAAATGTTTCGCACACGATAAAATACCACTATTTTCCATTCCTTCAACAAAAGCACCTGCTAAATTGGCAACATTCGTAGGATCTTCTCCAAAAGAGCGATAATTAATTACTGGATTTTTTGGATTTGAATTTACATCAACATCAGGAGCGAAATTAATATGCACGCCAATTTCCTGACATTCTCTTCCTATCCAATACCCTGCATCTTTTATTAAATCAGTATTTTGTGTTGCACCCATCGTTAATTGAAATGGATAGCGTTCACAATCTGTTAAACGCATTGCTGGGCCCCATTCTCCATCTATTCCAACCATTAATGGAATTTTTGACAGCTTTTGATATTGATTGGTTAATCGAATTTCTCTTTTTGTGTCACCTTGAAAAAATATGACACCTCCAATTCCCCATTGTTTGATCCAAGTTCCTATTTCAATGTGATTATTTTTCTCATCAGAAGACCAGGCTGCAACCATGAAAAATTGTGCGATTTTTTGTTCTAAGGTAAGTGTTGCTAATACACTATCAGCCCAATGCGTATCTTCATCTAGGAAAAGTGGAGAGCGATCTTTATTAAGACTTAAAGTTTTATCTGCTTGATTGCTTTTAACAACTACTTTGGGATTTTCAATTTGTTTACTCATGATTTGAGCAGAAACGATTCCAATTGCAATTACTCCAAAAATTCCGAATGTGATTAATTTACTTCGCTTACCTAGTTGCTTCATGTTACAAAATTAACGTGACAAATGATTATTTCATAGCAAACGAGCAATAATTGTGCACAATTGTTCGTGAACGAAAATAAGCTATTCTAAATTTCATCTAATAAAATGAACATTATCCACATCCAACACTCAAATACAGCGTAAAAACCTTAAAAAAGCACTCTTTATTTTGTAAAATAAATTTGGTTTAACAAAAAAATAATGTACATTTATTCAATCAACACACTAAAAACCAGCTACTATGGGACCGTAACCAACCATTTCATGGGTAATTTCGTCTATTAGATAGATAAATTTACACGTCTTATTTTTTGCAGGATGCAAATTTCTTGGGCGGAGCAAGAAAAAATTATTTTACAAAAAAAATCTTATCAGTGCAAAAAGCCTTTGTGTGTTTTTTATTCTATTTTGTTTACAACAATGCTATTGCCCAAAATTTAGTAATGAATCCAAGTTTTGAAGAATATTACCAATGTCCTACGGGAACTTACAATGTGGAAGACTGTAAATATGTTTTTAATCCTAATTGTGCTAATACAAGTGATCTCAATTGCGCTTATTCTCCAGATTATTTCAATGCTTGCGCAAGCATCAGTTCCAATGCAAATGTTCCAAATACAGGGTTTGCCTACCAAACTGCAAAAGAAGGTGATGCATTTGTAGGAATAGGCATACAGCTCCAGTACCAATTTGATGGAAAACTAGTAAATGATTATAGAGAATTCTTCCAAATCAAATTATCAGAAATCTTAAAAGAAGGAAATCACTATACTTTTTCATTTTATGTAAATAGGGCAAACAAGCCTTACTTCAATATAACAATTAACCAATTGGGATTGAATTTCGTAACAGATTCAGTTATTTATGGTAACACTCCCTTGTGGCACATTATGGAAGCCGACTGGGTAAGTAACGAATACATTATGGATACGTTAGGTTGGCAGAAGCTAAGTGGTGAATATGTAGCAAAAGGAGGTGAAAAATGGGTAATTGTAGGTAATTTTTATCCCGAAGATGGTTTTCCCTACAAGGAAGTAAACGATAGTTTTCCTTATCAAAAAGCTGTTTATCTATTTATTGATGATTTCTCAGTAGAAAAAGCACCTATTCATATTCCCAATGTACTTACGCCTAACCAAGACGGTGTAAATGACTTATGGACGACAGGTGGAGAGGTGGAAGAGATACACATCCTTAACCGCTGGGGCAATGAAGTATTTTCTGCGGGGAAAGATTTCAACGGATGGAATGGTGAAAACAAAAATGGTACGCCTTGTTCCAATGGGGTATATTATTATTTACTTACAGAAAAAATAGACAAAAATAAACCACAAACACACACGGGCTTCATAACATTGATTAGATAAAATCATAAAGTTATGAAACGAAAAATACAATTTATAACAGCATTGCTGTTAGTGTCCTTTAATTCATGGGGACAACAATGGAATACGAATGGATTGAATATTGGTACTTCAGGTAACACTTTTGGAACGAGCGATAACCAACCCATCAACATTTATACCCTTGGCATACCCCGAGCTCAATTTACCACGGGCGGTGCCTTAACTTCCATAGCTGGTAACTCTGGCGATGGTTTACGTATATTGAACCAAGGTCCTTTTCCCAGTTCAGGGAATTTGGATATGTTTACCTCGTATAATAACGGCGGCAACGAAACCCATATTGTTTGGGGCGGTAATGGTCAAATCAGCGGTCAAAATGTTCGTTTTGAACAGTTTGCCCACGCAGGCGGCTTTTGGTTTGATGCCGACCAAAGCGGTACGTTTAAATTTGCCCGAAATGCACAGGTAACTTGCTTTGTTGGAGCGAATAACTTCTGGCGTATCGGTATGCAGTCAGATGGTGCTAATATCAATGGTGCAAGAAGGCTCGAAGTGGTGGATTTATCACAGCAACTTCGCCTCACAAATGGAGGCATGAATAGCTCTGGTCCTTACACTGATTTCTTCACAAATACTAGTGGTTATATGCTCATACAGCCAACTGGTGGGCGTGTTGGGATTAATCATCTTACTGTTACTCCTACAGCTACTTTGGATGTAAATGGTGATACACGCATCCGAAATGTACAGGCAGCAACTCCCAACTCCATTTTGATTGGTGTTAATGCCAATGGGCCAAGTGATGTAAATGTACGTAGATTAGATTTTCCTAATGACCCAAACGTAACATTGTTAGGTGATGGTACATGGGGTACTGCGGGAAGTAATGTAATCGGAATTAATGGATTGACTTATTTCTCTATTTTCGGTGTTAGAGTTCTATTCCTTGGTCAAAATGTTGGACAAGTTGGAAATCCTGGGCAATTGTTAAATGACAGAGAAATACCGATGAATAATCATAATCTGTACTTCAATACTTCGGGAGTCAACACGACACTTGTTAAAAACCATGTTGGAATCGGTTATGCAGGAACTTCCGTGCTACCAGCCAAACTTAGCGTACAGCAACTACACACGGCAACAGTAAACGCCTCTACTACTGGTATTTCTGGTATCAACAATGATGTTTCCACTACTGGAGGAACTGTTTATACAGGAATAGAAGGAAAAGCGTTAGGAGTTCAAATTCAAAATGCAGCTTTAAACCGTGGTGCTTTCTTTACAGCGCAAAATTCAAGAAATACGATAGGTGTTAATGCTGTTATACCTGCTTCTCCAAACAATATTCAATCATCTTATGGTGGATTTTTTGATGTTTCTGCACAAGCTAAAGCTAATTATGGTGTTTATTCTCGTGTAACAGGAGTTACCAATGGACTAAATTGTGGCGTTTCTAGTTCTGCAACTGGTTCTAATGGAATTAACAAAGGAGCAGAATTTACTTCTAATTCGGCGAATACTGCTGCACAAAGTATAGGATTGTCCAGTTTTGCTTCAGGTTCTACAACTCGAAATATTGCAGGTACTTTTGAAATAACTCCTTCGCCTACCTCGCTTAACATAGCTGTTGCAGCCAAAGTTGGAAATAACAGTAACCCAATGCTTCCTGCTACTATTCCCGTAGCTATCTATGGAAGAAGTATTGATATTCCTGTAGCCGCAGGAGGTTCATATGCTGGTTTTTTTGATGGAGATGTATTTATCAATGGCCCATCAAACGGAACAGGATTTGCGATTACTTCTGACCAACAATTTAAAACAAATATTGATACCTTATCAACTATAATGGCAGATAGTATTCTAAAACAATTACAACCTAAAACGTTCTTTTTTGATACTACAAACTCGTATGGTATGAATTTTAGTTCTAATAAACAATATGGATTAATTGCACAAGATGTAGAGCCTATTTTACCAGAACTTGTTTCAAATATACACAAACCTGCCATGGTTGATACTTCTGGAAATATTGCTATACAGGCAGTAGATTATAAATCATTGAATTATAATGCCTTTATTTCAATTTTAATCAAGGGACATCAAGAGCAAGAAGCAAAAATAGATTCACTTTTGGCAAATAATGCACCAACTAACAATCAAAATGACAGCCTTCAAGCTGAAATTGACTCCTTAGTTGCAAAAAATAGTCAACAAGATGCTGTAATTAACGACCTTAACAATCGTTTAACGCAACTTGAAAACTGTTTAGGTAATTTATTGCCTTTATTGTGTCAACTAAATCAAAGTATGATTCAAACAAACAATCATGATGCACAACAACAATTACGTAGTTTAATTCGTGTGGATTTGAACGATAACGAAAACATCGTACTCGACCAAAACGTACCGAATCCATTCGCAGAATCAACTATTATCAGTTATTCTATTCCAACATCAGTTCAAAAAGCACAAATTCATTTCTATAATTTGTCTGGAAGATTAATGAAAGTAGTAGATATTACTGAACGAGGAGCAGGTCAATTAAATGTTTTCGGACAAGATTTGAGCTCAGGTGTTTACACGTACACTCTCGTTGCTGATGGACGCATTATCGACACGAAAAAAATGGTGAAAGAAGGTTACTAAACGTTTGAGTTTACTTCCCAACTGTTTTTAATAATAACACATCCCACTTTTCAATTATTGAGAAGTGGGATTTTTATTCAATACAACCTTCTTTGAAATAAATAGGACGAACTTAAATTTATCTGTCGAAATGTCACTATTTATAGAAATGGAATAAAAATTGTTCACAATCCAACGCAAAAGAGGTGAATTCTCATAAGGTTCGTTAAATTTGTGGGGTGCATAAGACAGGAGAATTGTAAATAGCGATAATTGAAGCAGAAAAAAAGTAAAATAAATTAATTAGATGAGCGATATAATCAAATTATTACCCGATCACATCGCGAATCAGATTGCAGCTGGAGAAGTTATACAACGGCCAGCTTCAGTTGTGAAAGAATTAATGGAAAATGCTATCGATGCTGGCGCTGATAAAGTAAATCTTGTAATTATTGATGCTGGAAAAACACTCATTCAAGTTGTAGATAATGGCGTTGGAATGTCTGAACAAGATGCGCAAATGGCATTTGAACGACATGCAACCAGTAAAATATCCACTGCTCAAGAACTTTTTAGTTTGCACACAAAAGGATTTAGAGGAGAAGCTTTGGCTTCTGTTGCAGCAATTGCACATGTTACACTTAAAACAAAATCATCCGAAGCGACTGTTGGAACACAAGTAACCATTGAAGGATCTAAAATAACTTCTGTAGAAGCAGATGCTATTCAAAAAGGAAGTTCATTATCTATAAAAAACTTGTTTTTCAATGTTCCAGCAAGAAGAAATTTTCTAAAATCGGATACCGTTGAGAATAAACATATTATTGAAGAATTTTTACGTGTTGCACTAACACATCCAGAAGTTACATTTACGCTTCACAGCAATGGAAATGAAATTTACAACTTAGATAAAACACCTGTTTTCAGAAAACGTATTGTGGATATTTTTGGGAAATCATTTAACAATAAATTAGTTCCTATTGAAGAAGATACGGACCTTGTAAAAATAAAAGGATTCATTGTAAAACCTGAATTTGCAAGAAAAACTTCTGGAGAACATTACTTATTTGTGAACCAACGATTCTTTAAAGATCGCTATTTTCATCACGCAATAAAAAGTGCTTTTGAAAACCTCATCGCTAAAAATTTGCAACCATCTTACTTTCTCTATTTTGAAGTAAATCCAGCAAGTATAGATGTAAATGTTCACCCAACAAAAACGGAGATAAAATTTGAAGAAGATCGTTCAATTTATGCTATTATTCGTAGTTCTGTAAGAAGAGCATTGGGTTTACATAATATTGCTCCAACCTTAGATTTTGATCAAGAAGTTTCTTTTGAAACGACGCGTTTACGCCCAAATGAAATGATTCATGCTCCGCAAATTCAAGTGAATCCAGAATATAATCCATTTCAGACAACACAAAGATCAACTCCAACAAAATCAGATAATCGACATAGAATAAGTCCCGATAAATCGAATTGGGAAGACTTTTATAAAATAAATGAAGAAGTAAAAATTCCTCAAACTTCACCTATTGAATTTGAAGAAATCATACAAAAAGAGTCTTCTGAGAAAACACATAAATGCATTCAAATTCACAAAAAATTCATTCTTAGTCCAACAAAAAATGGAATTATGTGGATTAATCAAAACCGAGCACATATTCGTGTTTTGTATGATGAATTAATGCAACAATTTATGAGAAATCCCGTAGCCTCTCAACAGCTTTTATTTGCAGTAGAAAAAGAAGTAAATAGCAATGAAAAAGAATTTTGGGAATCACATAAAACTCAAATAGAACGTGTTGGATTTAGCTATGAATGGGATAAAAACGTGTTGAAAATAAATGGAATTCCAGCTGTTATTGAAGAAAGTTTAATCGACAATTGTATCGATGATATTCTTCATCGTTTGGCTTATGAAAATATTGATTCTGGAGAATTTGCACATGCAATTATATTTTCACTTGCTAAAGAAAATGCCATAAAAGCAGGAAAAGTATTAGACGCCATGGAGATGGAGAATATATTAGGGAAATTATTTCAATCAAAAGAACCATCATTTACGCCAGACGGAAAAAAAATCATTCACTCACAATCAATAGACGAACTCGAAAATAATTTTTAATTATGCTGAATAATATTCCACAAGTTACCAAGAACATTATCATTATCAACGTGTTGCTTTTTTTAGCAACAATGATGTTTCAAAATAAAATTGATCTCATTTCCGTTCTTGGAGCTTATCCTTTCAATTCTCCAAAATTTGAGTCATATCAAATTGTCACGCACTTTTTCATGCATGCAGGATTTATGCATATTGCATTTAATATGTTTGGAGTGTATATTTTCGGAAGTCACTTAGAACGCATTTGGGGTCCAAAACGCTTTTTCTTTTTCTATATTTTATCTGCACTAGGCGCTTATCTTCTTTATGCTGGAATTGATACCTACCAAACATTTCAACTTAAAAATGAAATTGTTCGATTATACGGAAATGAATCGTATGCAAACATTCATCTTATCGTAAATGATTTTGTAACATCTGGACAATCTAATATTGCAGGAACACCAATTGAATACAACTATGCGAACAAACTCGCAGCTGACTTTTTAACACCAATGGTTGGTGCTTCAGGTGCATTATTTGGTGTATTGGCTGCATTTGCAATGTTATTTCCAAATACAGAATTGTACTTAATGTTTATTCCATTCCCTGTAAAAGCGAAGTATTTAATTGGAGGTTATTTCATTTTAGAAGTATTCTTAGGGTTCGGTAAATTTCAAGGAGATAGCGTTGCGCATTTCGCCCATGTCGGAGGTGCAATTGTTGGCTTTATTCTTGTTAAGATATGGCAGCGCAATAAAACAACTTTTTATTAATAAATAGCATGCAACGAAATTTAGGAGACGAAATAAAATACCAATTCAAACACGGCGGAACCATCATTCGCTTGTTATTTGTGAATATTGGGGTATTTCTTGTTATTCATCTTTTTGACATACTCGGTCAACTTACAAACGCACCTATTTTTGCCGTACTAAACGAGCAACTTTTTGTGCTTCCGGGAACATTTGCTGGAGTTCTTATGCGTCCCTGGACGCTTTTTACTTACATGTTTGCTCATTTTGGATTCATGCATATATTGGGGAATATGTTGTTTCTTTATTTTGGAGGGAAACTTTTTCAGCAATTATTGGGTGAACGAAAGTTGTTTTATACATATATTGTAGGTGGATTAGCTGGAGCATTATTTCAGCTTCTCGCAAATCAATTTATTCCCTATTTTGAAACAAATCAAGCAGCACTTGTTGGAGCTTCAGCTTCCGTAATGGCAGTTTTGGTTGCTGTTGGTTCTTATCGTCCCAATTTAGAAGTACGACTTTTTGGCATATTACCCGTTAAGTTGATGTATATCGTTCTATTTTTTGTGATTTCAGACTTCTTAAGTTTAACATCAAATGATAAAGTTGGACACATGGCGCATTTAGGTGGCGCACTAATTGGATTTTTATCGATTAGAAATGTCACTTCTCCGAAAAATTTCATGAATAAAATAGAAATTTGGGGTAATCAGTTTCTAGTTACAATTAGTAAGTTATTTCAGCCAAAACCTAAATTTAAGGTTCATCGAAATACCAATAATCAATCTCAAAGTAGACCAAAAACGGATGATGAATATCTTGCAGATAAAAAAATGGAGCAAGAAAAAACAGATGCTATTTTAGACAAGATTTCTAAGCGTGGATACGATGCGCTTACCAAAGAAGAAAAGCAGTTTCTTTTTCAACAAAAAAGATAATGAAAAAAGATAAAATCAGTCTATTTAGAATCATATATTCTATTCTCTTTTGGATAGGAGTTGTTGCTATTATTCTATGTTACACCAGTCCATTTGTTAACCCAATTAATTTTGAATATTTAGCTCCTTTTGGATTAGTTTATCCTGTTATCATGGTTTTTGCACTTATTCTATTATTTTTTGGATTATTGCAAAGACAGTGGAAACGTTTAATCTTTTTCGTTTTATTGTTGGCTATTGGAATCCCATTACACCGCCATTATATTAGTTTAGGAAAAAGTTCAACTGCAAATACGAATAAACAAACGATTAAAATAATGTCCTATAACGTTCGCTTATTTGATCTCTATAACTGGAATAGTACTAAAAATTATGCGGTACGCGATTCTATTTTCAATTATTTACAAAGTGAAAATCCGGATGTGATTTGTTTTCAAGAGTTTTATTATGCTGATTCAACAAAATTCAAAACGAAAGATACTTTGATTAATCTTTTAAATGCAAAACATTTTCAAGGTCAATTTACAAAAACAAAACATGCTATCAATCAATATTTTGGAATAGCAACACTTTCTGCTTATCCGATTGTTAATCGAGGAGAAATAGAACTAAACTCAGCAGTGAGTAATTTCTGTATTTTTACAGATATAGAAAAAGACCGACAAATCATTCGAGTTTATAATGCTCACATCGGAAGCATTCAATTCGGAAAAGAAGATTATGCGATTTTTGACGAAGAAGAGAAAGATAAAACTCCAACTAAGAAAAGCAATGTGATTGCTAAATTATTAAACGGCTACAAATCACGTGCTGATGAGATTGAACGTATTTTATTTCATGCAAGTCGTTCTCCTTATCCTGTTATTATCTGTGGAGATTTAAATGATACGCCAATTAGCTATTGCTACCAACAAATAAATAGACATTTTATTGACTCCTTTTTAGAATCTGGATTTGGAATTGGCGCGACTTATTCTGGTAAAATTCCACCGAATAGAATTGACTATATTTTTCATAGCGACGAATTTGTTTCAACGCATTTTAAAATTCAAAAAGATGTGTATTCAGATCATCGTGCTATCACGACAAATTTGACGTTTCATCCGAAAAAGTAAGATTCTTCTGTCTAGAAAAATGCTCTAAGTTCAACTCCACCGGAATGAATACTTTTATTGAGCTCCGATTTTCGTCCATTGTAACGAAGAGATAACTGTAAATTTTTACCAATATTACGTTGATAAACTAAGGACCACGTATAGTTTTTTCCTGGTTTTAGTGCTTCCAACATTTCAAATCCTAAAGCATTATTTGTAACGCCATCGTAACGAATATTTACAAAATTAAACGTTGTACTTAAACTTCCTTTTTGCGATTGATTGTAGCGCATTTCAAATCCAACATCGGTAATATTTGCTTGTTCTCCACCTTCGTCTTGGCGGTTCACTTTTTCTTCCATACGCACTGATACAGAAACCCTAAAAGCTGTTCCAGGTTGATATGCTAATTCAGGTTTTAACAACACATATTCAATTTGGTAATTTCTTCCGGTGGTATAATCTGCATTACTTTGTTTCGTTCCAATTTCACCTGTATTTTTCCACGTAATTTTTTTAATGATATTCCACCGCGTATTTAGTTGATGAAACGTAGTTATTCGTGAATCAAAACCATTGGATAAGAGCGTTTTATCTTGAGCATTACTGTAAACATAATCTGCTCCGAAAACTTGATTTGTGCGATTAAAATAAAATGTATTTCGGATAGAAGAATTCAGCGACATCAAATGAATATTGTTGTGATCATTTTCAAAAGGATTGAAGACACTTCCATTTTTTTCTTCGTTCGTTTTACGTGCTATTCTAAATTGCGCTTGATTAGAAAAACGAGAGAGAAATTTCAAGAATCCTTTTTTATTTGAGAAAACACGCTCTGGTTGCAACAATAAACTCTGGCTAAATTCATTGGTATAGGTTTTTACATATTGGTTGGAAGGGGTGAAAACGCGAATATATGTCGCTTGATCCGTATAAGCAGCCACCTCAAACTCATTCAAATCTTTTACGCCATCGTTGTTATAATCTATCCACGTATAAATTCCTTGTCCTGCATTTACTTGAATGTAAACAAACTCTTTTTTCAATTCTAAACCACTTCCAACTTCGTAGAATGTATTGGAACGTAATGCTCCTTTCCAAACATTGAGAGCATATTCAATTCTACCCAACAAAGTATTTTCTGGTTGTACGTGAATAAGTGTAGAATCGCGAATTTTAAGCATACGATAATTAACCAGCGTTCGCAATTGACTGTTGGGATTACTCAACCAATCAAATGAACCTCCCGCATTATATGCTCGAGCTGCATTTCTCAAACGAGAAGAATCGCTAATCTTATCATCACGTTGACTGTAATAAAGTTTGTATTGATTAACAGAAGAATCTCTTTGTGTGATATAAAATTGCCAATCAATAAACTGATAGCTATTTGTAGCTAAAGGGTGAGTTGGCAAAATGGGTTTTATACGATTGAGCTCAAATTCATCTTGAAAACCAAGTTTAAAAAAAGCTATTTTCTGATTAATATCTACTTTATGTCGCGTAAAAAAAGATTCTTTCACCCCTTTTGTTCCCAATGCACTTCCACTCCACGTTGCTGTTAAACCTCTTTGTTTCCATGAACCTTCCAAGCCACCTTTGAAACCATTGAAATTATTCCCCCAAGCAAATGTTTCTCCAGTAATACCAATTCGTCCACGATTTCTCCGCTCAAAATTCAATAAGGTATTTCCGATAAATTGATAACCGTTCAGATTTTGATCTAGAATATTCCAATCACGTTCAAATTCTACCGAACGGAAACGCTCCACTTGCGTGAAAAATTGACCTACATATTCAGCTTGAGTTTCTGTATTAAATTTCCATTTTTTGAGTGTATCTCTTCCCAAAGGTGTTTCAGAATAAAGTATTGTTTTTGCTCCAAAAGCGGCGTCATTTGCCCTGTCAAGCCTAGAAAAAGTATTAATATCATTATTCGTCATCGAAACTTCTGTAAATAATCGCAATTGTTTTCCAAGATTTACTTCTACTCCAGAAGTAACCATTTGACGTTTTTTAGGTGTAATCAAAACTGTTACTGGAGCATAGTTTCCTTGATGAACGCCTCCAACTGGGGCAACCCATTTGTAGACTCTTCCTAAAGCATTGAATTTATCAAACACATAATCTCCTTTTCCTTGTCCTACGACAGCAAATTTTGCCGAATAAAAAGCATGATTTTGATCCACAGAAAAAACCAATACAGAATCATATCCTAAGCTATCCACTAATCTATAAAGTACTTGATTATCGGTATATCCAATGCTATCAATACTTAAAACAACTGCTTTTTGCAAACTATCTCCAATATTTGAAAGAAAGAACTTTTGTTCAGGTGTTAAACTCTGTTGAAGCGATTGATTTTTAGCATCTTGTTCAGAATACACATTCAACCAAGCTTTTAATTTAGGAGATTGATAACCTAAACCACCAGTGATAAGTGAGCGTGCGTAATTTTGACTTGTGTATTGAAACTGAACAATAATACGTGCATTTTTGGTAATTAGTTGACGTGGAGTAAACGTAATTTCTGCGGTGTTATAATTGATCACATAATCGTATTCTTGTCCACGTTTTAGTAATTTTCCACTAATAAAAACACGTTCTGTTCCAGCTAAAACCGTAATGAATGTTTCATTTTCTGCACCAGTTAATTTATATGGACCTTGATTTCCTTCCGTTCCTGCAATCATTTGTCGGTTAAATTTTCCTTTGGAGAAAGCTCCACTGACATAACCATTCCACGATTTTGTTTTCTCATCGTTTAGATAAGTAGAATATTCTCCCGTAATTCCTTGCGCTCTTTTTTTGTATTGCATGAAATATCCCGTTGGCGAATTCAACCAAAAATCTCCACCAATTATTTTAAAATTATCGTTGTACAATTGAATGAATAATTGATCGAATTCTTGCAATTTATTCGTATTTCCATCAGCTTGAATGGGAATATTATCATCTGATAATGAAGCTAATAATTTTAAATTTGGACCAATATTTCCCGATAATTGCATGTTCAAAGTAGAATTGACCGATAGATTTTGGCTATTTCCTACAGAAATTCCACGTGAAATACTTCCCGATTTTTTAAGAGAAGATCCTCCAAAAAAATCTTCCGCTTCTAAATCAGAAGAATACATAAAAGGATTTTCTAAGGTAGAATTTGGTTTAAAAATGATTGCAGTATCTTTATGAAAACGGTAATCGTGTAAATTCATTTTAAAAACACGGTAACGAACAGTTAAGGAATCCGATGAATTAGTTCGTATTGCATTTTTTGCTGTATCAATTTCATAAGCAACATTATTTCCATCTTTATCGACTAACTCAACCGAAGGCCAGTAAACAGTCATCGTATCTAGCTCAATATAAGTAGAATTAGGTGCTATTTTTTTTACGCGATAGGAATCTTGCGCTTGAGAAACAAACGGTAAAAAGAGCAAGAATAGAGCAAGCCAACGGTATGTGATCATCTTAAACAACAAGGCTAAGTTACAAACGTTGGAATACCAATTTTGGTACGTGAAAGAAATGTTTTATCCAACCATTGATTGATTGTCCGATTCATCTTGATTTTCTTTCCACTTTAATTGAAGTATTTGAGCTACTTTTTTAACGATAGAAAGTGTATCAAAACCACATTCTTTATACAATTCATCTTGTGTTCCGTGATGAATAAATGTATCTGGAATACCTAATCGAGTTACGGAAGCGTTGTAATGATTATCCGCCATAAATTCTAATACCGCAGAACCCATTCCTCCCATTAAGCAACCGTCTTCAATGGTAATAACTTTATCAAATTTTGAAAAAACTTCGTGCAATAAAACATCGTCAATAGGTTTTACAAAGCGCATATCGTAATGAGCAATTGAAGCACCTGAATCAGCTAGTTTTTTAATCGCTTCTTGAGCAAAATTCCCAACAGGTCCAATCGTCAAAATAGCTAAATCTTCTCCTGAAGAAACTTTTCTACCTCGACCAACTGGAATTGCTTTTAAAGGCGTTTTCCATGAAGTATGCACTCCATTTCCACGTGGATAACGAATGGTAAATGGACCCATATTTTCTTGTTGAGCGGTGCACATTAAGTTTCTTAATTCTATTTCATCCATAGGAGAAGAAACAATCATATTGGGAATAGAACGCATGTAGCTAAAGTCAAATGCACCGTGATGTGTTGCTCCATCTGCACCAACTAATCCACCTCTATCTAAACAGAAAACAACATTGAGATTTTGTAATGCAACATCGTGTAACACTTGATCATAAGCACGTTGCATGAAAGAAGAGTAAATATTACAAAATGGAACCATTCCTTGAGCTGCTAATCCTGCGGAAAAAGTAACCGCATGTTGCTCTGCAATACCAACGTCAAAAGCACGATCTGGCATAGCTTCCATCATAAACGTCAACGAACAACCGGAAGGCATCGCAGGAGTAACGCCCATGATTTTATCATTTTTCTCTGCTAATTCAACTATGGTGTGACCAAAAACATCTTGATATTTAGGCGGTTCTGGAGATTGTGGAACAACTTTAATGATTTCGCCTGTTTCTTTATTAAAAACACCTGGCGCATGCCATTTTGTTGGATTTCCTTCTTCAGCAAATTTGTAGCCCTTTCCTTTTCGGGTAATACAATGCAATAATTTTGGACCAGGAATATCTTTTAAATCTTCTAGAATTTTGGCCAATCCAATAACATCATGTCCATCTACAGGTCCAAAATAACGGAAATTCAGCGATTCAAATAAATTACTTTGTTTGAGAATAGACCCTTTTAAGGTTGTCGATATTTTTGAAGCAATTGCTTGTGCATTCGGTCCAAACTTAGAAATTTTACCGAGTAATTGCCAAACATCGTCTTTTACTTTATTGTATGTATGCGAAGTGGTAATGTCTGTTAGATATTCTTTTAGAGCACCGACATTTGGGTCAATAGACATGCAATTATCATTCAAGATAACCAACAGATTAGTGTCTTTCAACATCCCTGCATGATTCATCGCTTCGAAAGCCATTCCAGCTGTCATTGCTCCGTCACCTATAACAGCAATGTGTTGTCTATTTTTTTCTCCTTTGTACAAATCCGCAGAAGCCATTCCCAACGCAGCAGAAATAGACGTAGACGAATGTCCAACACCAAATGCATCGTATTCGCTTTCACTTCTTTTTGGGAATCCACTGATTCCTCCTTTTAAACGATTTGTATGAAATTGATTGCGTCTTCCTGTAAGAATTTTATGTCCATAAGCTTGATGTCCAACATCCCAAACCAATTGATCGAAAGGAGTATTGAACACATAATGAAGTGCTACGGTCATTTCGACAACACCCAAACTAGCGCCAAAATGCGAATTACCAATTTCTGAAAGCACATCAATGATGTATTGACGTAACTCATCTGAGACTTGAGGCAAGTCCTCCAAAGTAAACTTACTTCGCAAATCCGAAGGAAATTCAATTTGTTCTAAAAACGGACCTGCTTTGTATTCAGACATAAAGGCAATTAGTTATCTATGCAAAATTAGAGCATTCCTTTGCGATTGACAAAAAAAAGGACAACTATTTTCAATTGGATAGTAATTTAAGGATTGTTCATCGGTAAATAAAGTGTAATTTAGCGCACTCAAAATTATTGGAGAGATGGCAGAGCGGTCGAACGCGCACGCTTGGAAAGCGTGTTTACGGTAACGTAACGGGGGTTCGAATCCCCCTCTCTCCGCAAAATGAAAAACCGTTATATTATTTGTAGATATGCGATGCATCGCATATCTACAAATAAATGTCAACATTCATTATTCAAATAACCTGCTAAATAAACACCCATGCTTGCACAAGCCTGAATCAAATATCCGCCCGTTGGTGCGTTCCAGTCAAGCATTTCGCCTATGCAGAATTGGTTTTTTAGCTTTTTAATTTCAAAATTAGTATCAACTGCGTTTAAGTCAATTCCTCCAGAAGTGGAAATTGCTTCATCAATTGGTGCAGAACCGATAATTATTAACGGGAAATATTTAATGAATTTCGCCAAGGTTTGAATATCTAGAAACTCCTCTTTTGTCAATGTTAGTTTTAATAGTTCAATTTCCGTTGGCGATAATTTGACAACTTCTCTTAAAGTAGTTGAACTATTTGATTTTGAATTATTTATTTTATTAATGAGACTTTCTAAATCAATTGTTGGTTTAAAATCTACATAGACTTTCACTTCTTTTTGTGAAGCTAAAGCCGCTTGTATTTCAGGACTTAATCCATAAATCGCATTGCCTTCTATTCCAAATTTTGTGATGACTGCTTCACCTTTTTGAATTTTATTATTTATGGAAATAGCAATGTTTTTCAATGGTTTACCTTCGTGTTTTTGAATGAAATTTTCATTCCATTTAATTTGAAAAGCACAATTAGAAGCTACAAAAGACAAAGTGTCAATTCCTTTTTTATTGAAAATATCTAACCAAGAACCATCGGAACCAGTAACTTTCCAACTTGATCCACCTAATGCAAACACAGTGTAATCTGACTTTATGATTTCATTAGCATTAAATTCCAACTCATTTTCTTTATTCCAACCCGTAAAGGTTTTATTGAATTCAAATTGAACATTTTTTGCAATCAAAAAAGCTTCTATGCGTTTCAAAACATCGATTGGTTTAATTCCTTTTTCTGGAAAAACTCTACCGCTACTTCCCACAAAAGTTGGAATTTCTATACTTAATAACCAAGCTCTTAAATCTATATTACTAAAATATTCCAACGCATTATCTAAAAACGAAACAGGTGTATATTTTGTTTTGAAATGAGTCAATTCTTCAGAATGTGTAAGATTAAAACCTCCATCTCCAGCCACTAAAAACTTACGTCCGAGAGAAGCTTTTTTTTCATAAATAGTAACATTATAAAGATCAGTGTCCAAAAATGCAGCTAGCAACAAACCTGCTGTTCCTCCACCTATAATCGCTACATTTTTTTTCATGGGTTAAAGGTTGTTGTTTTTTTGATAGTGGGCAATTTTTAATGATGAAATTTAAATTGAGCTTCAATAAATATAGACTCTAGTAGATAATAATTAACTTTTTGTTAATTTTAGATACAGTTTTATACCTTTGAGACATGGAAAAAACCTTAGGAATTTTTGAACGTTATTTATGGTTGTGGGTTTTCCTTTGTATGCTGATTGGCATTGGTTTTTCAATCTACATGCCTAGCGTTAGCGTTTGGTTAGATGAATGGAAGTTTGGAAATGTTTCTGTTCCAATTGGTATTTGTTTATTCCTTATGATGTATCCAGCTTTGCTAAATTTCCAAATGAGTGAAGTGAAAAAATTAGCTAAAGCTCCAAAACCAATTTTACTTTCATTACTCTCAAATTGGGTTGTAGCACCTTTAGTAACAGCTGGACTAGCGTATTATTTTTTGGAAGGAAAAGATCAATTAATCATAGCATTGATTTTATTAGGTTCTAGTCCGTGTACTGCAATGGTGATTGTTTGGGGTAGTTTAGCTGGCGGTAACCAAGAGCAAAACGTCATAACAACAAGTATAAATACGATTACGATAATGGTTTTGTATGCTCCAGTTGTTGTATTGTTAACTGGAATTCAAGGTATAATGATCGATCGTTATGAACTGTTTATTTCTGTTCTCATATTTATTGGTTTCCCTATGTTAGCTGGATTTATTTCCAAAACATTGCTGACTAGAAGTAAGGGAAAAGATTGGTTTGAGAACGTCTATAAAGTTGCTGTTGGAAAGATTGCGATTATTGCATTACTTATAACATTGATTGTACTATTCGCTTTGAATGGAGAAGTTTTGATTCATAATCCACAAGAAATGCTCTTAGTTTCAGTTCCTTTACTTATAGGTTTTGTCATTATTGTAGGATTTAATTTACTAATGACAAAACTGTTCAAATTAAGATACAAGGAAGCTGTAATTACCGTTCTAATTGGTTCATCGAGTCATTTTGAAATAGCCATTGCTACAGCAATTGGATTATTCGGTTTAGGATCTCAAGCAGCTTTAGGAACAACCATGGGATTATTTTGGGAAGTACCCGTTATGCTCGGACTCGTCTATTTCGCTAAATACATTAATAGAAGAGGCTTTTGGAAAGGTTAATTACGCTCGTTTAAATTCCCATTAAACATTCAGGTTTTTTAATTTCTGATGTTAATCTAATAGCGGAGTCGAAGATGGAAGAAGCAAATCTTAATTTATCAATTCCTAAATAACCCAATAAAATAATTTCGAAATTTCATCATCAAAAGCACAGCGATTACAAGTGCTAAAGAAGAAATGATCATCCAACTAGAACTACTAATTTCCCATTTGTAATGTATAAGTAACAATTGAAAAATGTTGTTTAGAGCATGTAGAATTACGCCCATAATTATTGAGCCAGAAACGTAATATAAAAAAGCAAATAGCATGGCAAGAATAAACATGGGGACAAACAATGCCGGTTGAAAATGTACGAAAGCAAAAAGAAAGGAACTTACTAAAGCGGGCTTCCAAAATCGCATGGTTCGCTCTGAGAAATAACCAAATAATATTCTTCTAAAAAAAAGTTCTTCTGCGATGGCAGGTAAGATTCCAATTACTACAATGGGTAAAATAATATCTTTTCCTTCTCCAAAAATTGCCGTGTATAATTCAGATTGCTTTTCTTGTAAATCATTCATCCAATGAAAACTATCAACATGATTGATAAAGAAAACAATCAGTTCATTTAAACCATAAACGGAAATAAATAAACATACGGCAAAACAAATGGGAATAAATAAATGTCTTTTTTTATATGTCGATTTTAAAACAGACTCTTGCATCCATTTTAACCAAATAAGTGAAGGCAAAACAAACAAACACAATTGACTTAACCCAATGGAAAAGAGATAAATATTCACTTCTCCCTGAGAACTTTGATCGGATAAATGAACCGAAGGAAATAAAAAAGATTGCAGTAAGCCACTCAACACTATTCCAAAAAGAAATAGAAAAAGTAAACGCAATACGACTATTATTTGAGGGCTTTTTGTTTCCATTAACTCAAGGCTTCTTTTCTTTCACTGTCTAATTTTAGCAAGATAAATACTAAGATAGAAAATGACATCAAAGAAGAACCACCATAACTAAAAAATGGAAGTGGAATACCAATAACAGGAACAAGTCCGATGTCCATACCGATATTTACAGCAAAGTGATAAAAGAAAATCATCGCAACGCAATAGCCATAAATGCGATTAAAAGGCAAACGTTGTCGTTCGGCAATACTGATCACTTTCACTAAAAACAACATATAGAGAACAATGAGAACGAAACTACCTAAAAAGCCCCATTCTTCGGCGAACGTACAGAAAATAAAATCGGTTTCTTGCTCTGGAACGTGATGCGAAATGGGTGAGGCAATTGTTGCTCCGATATAACCTTTTCCTTTAAATCCACCTGAACCAACTGCAGCCATAGCTCGGTATCTGTTGTAATCTTTACCATTTGGATCTTGAATTAACCCTAAAACTAACTCAATACGATCTTTTTGATGCGTTGATAATTTTGAGAACATTGTATCGACAGAATACACCAGTAAAGAGGCAAACAAAAGCGAACCAAAAGTGATGATAATTAATTTTCTACGTTCTCTCTTGGCAACAAATCGTTGAATAATAAACAAAAGTGGAATTGACGTTAAAGCCAAAATAAATAAAATCATAAATTTCCCTCTTATTGGGATTTCTAAGAAGGGGATAATCAATTCTCCATCTTTAAATAATAAGGTAATAACCGAAAGAAAAATGACGATGAATAATAATGGAATAAAGTTACTTCCAATTAAAGTTTCTTTAATTCTTCTTGGAGAAAACCAATTAATAAAACGAACTAGAATTGGGTCATACGACATCCCTTCTCTGTATAGCACAAATAAGAATCCCGTAAATACTAGAAAAGTTCCTGCATCTGGCTGCAATAAAATAAGCAGCATTGGAAATATGATAATCGCATTTGCTTTAGTAACATCGGATATACTTTGAAGTCGAACGTTTACTCTACTTAGATAGCTACTCAAAGCAAATGCAGTTCCTATCTTCGCAAATTCAGAAGGTTGAATTCCAAAAGAACCAATTCCAAACCAACTTTTAGCTCCATTTACTGCGGGCGTGAATAATACAGCGACTAATAGCACTAACGTAACTATATAAATGGTAAAAGAAGCTTTCCTTATTAAATCGGCATCTATCAGAAAGATTACAAAACCACAGAAAAATGAAATTCCCACCCAAACAATTTGTTTCCCATAATTTTGAGAAAGGTCAAAAAGAAAAGGATGTTCAGGATTGTACGAGGCCGAATAAATATTCACTATTCCCATAGCGACAAATGCCACGTAAATGAAAAACAAGCCCCAGTCAAGGTTTTTAGTTATTGATTGTTCTCTTCTCATGTGGCAATAAATTTCCTTCTAAAATACGTTGTTCTTTTGGTTTGTCAGCAATTGAGCCTTTTAAATACATTTCGATCATTAAACTAGCAATCGGCGCAGACCAAGTTCCACCAAAACCTGCATTTTCTGTAAAAACAGCGATGGCAATTTGCGGTTTATCATACGGAGCAAACCCAATAAAAACAGAGTGGTCATCTCCATGTGGATTTTGTGCTGTACCAGTTTTCCCTGCAACAATAATACTATCTATTCGCGCTCTTCGTGCAGTTCCTCCAGCGGCATTGACCACTTTTTCCATTCCAAATGCAACAATATCAAAGTGTTTTTTATCCACCATCGTATAATGTTTTTTGGTGAATTTTTCCAAAGGACCGTGATTACCAATAGAACTTACAAAATGTGGACTGTAATACCAACCTCTATTTGCCATGATAGCTGCAAGATTCGCCATTTGAAGTGGCGTCAATTTCACCTCCCCTTGTCCAATACTTATACTTCGTATCGTTGAAAATGCCCAACGGTGATGTCCATACCATTTATCATAAAACGATACGGTTGGAATAAGTCCAGAACGCAAACCACTGATGTCTGTTTCAGGCTTTATTCCTAAACCAAAACTGTGTACATATTTTACCCATAACTTTAGTCCAAGCTCTGCATCTTCAAAAATACTCTTCGATTTTCCTTGTTGAATAATTCTACGTGTTACCGCATAAAAATATGGATTACACGAAAATTTAACCGCTTCATCAATAGAAGTTGCTCTCGGGTGATTGTGGCATCCAACTAGACTTTTATCACATGGGAAAGAAGAATTATTATCAATTACACCTTCTTGCAAACCAATTAATGCTTGAACTAATTTAAAAATAGAACCTGGAGGATATTCCGCTGCTAAAGGTCTTGGATAAAGTGGCTTAAATTTATCCATTAATAATTGTGGATAATATTTATTGATATTGCGTTTTCCAACCAATAAATTGGGATCGTAAGTTGGTGAAGAAACGAGTGCTAATATTTCACCTGTAGAAGGCTCAATAGCAACAATACAACCCAATTTATTAACCATTAATCTTTCACCATAAGCTTGTAAATCAATATCAATTCCTAAATGCAAGTTTTCACCTTGAATTGCTAAGGTATCTAGTTTTCCATTTTCATACGAATTGGTTGCGTTATTTTGAGCGTCTTGAAGTAGATACTTTACGCCTTTTACGCCGCGTAATTCTTCTTCGTAATATCTTTCAAGTCCCGCTTTTCCGATTAAATCTCCGCGCGAATAGAAATGACTAGCTTTAATCTCTTCCGGACTTACTTCGGCCAGATAACCCACGATATTAGCACCATTTTTATATGGATAAGCACGCATAGAAGTTGGCGCTTCGTAAAAGCCTGGGAAACGATATAGTTCTGGAGCTATACGCGCAATTTCATCGTTAGAAAGTTCTTCTAAGAAAATATAAGAGCGATTTGAACGATAATTGGAAGTCGTCTTTCCTGTAATTTTATTGTAATAAGTTCCTTCACTTTTTACAACTTCTTTAAATCGATTGGTAATAAAAGTATCTGGAACATTCAATAATTTTGCAAAAGCCTGTGTATCGAGATGTTTGATATCATCTTGGATATAATACAAGTTATAATAAGGTCTATTTGCAATGATTTTCTTACCTTTTCTATCATAAACAACTCCACGAGGAGGTGTAATTTCTCTTCTTTTTTCGGCAATAGCACTTGCATTATGTCGCCAAGTACTTGTCAAAACTTGCATGGAAAGCAATTTGAGCGTATAAATAATTCCAATACTTATAAATAAAGTAAGAATAATATATTTTCGCCCATTTAGATTCATGATTTTTCTGCCCTATTTAAAAATATGAGTTGAATAAATAAAATCATAAAGAATGAAGCTATTACTGATAAAAGTGTTTTTTGAATGATAAAAAAGAAATCTGAGAATTTGAACATTTCCAAAGTAAAAAAGAAAAGGTGATGAATCAACAATCCAAATCCATACGCTCTAAAGAACCAACTTCTTTTCATATCAGAAAACGTAGCAATTTTACCAACATCATAGCCGTCTCTAGATTCTAATAAGGCATAAAGTTGTGGTCTGAAATAAGCCAAAACAAGTGCAGAAGATGTATGAAGTCCAAAAGAATTGGTAAATGTATCTACTGCTAAGCCTAACAAAAAAGCATAAAGCATTAAATAAATAGGTTTTGTATCAAAAGGGAGTAATAAAATAAACATGGGATAAATCATGATGTGTATTCCCCAACCTGGCTCAATTTGATCAAATAAAAGACCTTGCGCTAGAACAACGAGAATGAATAAAATAATATAAAAAATAATCCCTCTATTTCTCATTATTGTGCTTGTTGTTCTAATTTTTCTTGTTCTGTATCCAACAAATTTTTGATGATATAAACATGCGTAATCTTTCTAAAATCTACAGCTAACTTAATGTTAATATCCCAAAGAGAGTTCCCATTTACTCGATGAAATGAATGTATTTTACCCACCGGATAATTTTTCGGAAAGCGAAGTTTACTTCCTCGAGAGACAACCAAATCTCCTTTTTTTATTTTTATATCGTTTGCAATTCCTGTTACTTGAGCTAGTGTTGGATCTCTTCCATCCCATTTAAGTAATCCAAATGAACCATTAGGAAGTAAAACATCTAAGTTAATTTTACTTGTAAGTAAAGATTTAACTAATGAATAATGATCGGAAACACTGAATATTATTCCCACAATACCATCTTCATTGAAAACACCCATACCTTCTTTTACACCTTGGTAATGCCCCGCATTTATCGTTAGGTAATTATTTTCTTTATCAAATGTTGAATTGATTACTGCTGCAGGTAAATACGTGTATTGTTGACTGTAAAGTGTATCGTCAATTTTATACAAACCCGATTGAAGTGGAATAAAACTCATCGTGAGTTGTCTTCTCAACTGAATATTTTCTTCTTGAAGTTTCATATTGGCCTGCTCCAAATGAAAATGCTGTGTAATAGAAAAACGCATTTCCATAAAAACACTCGTAATACCATTTGTAGTGGTTAGAAAACGAGCATTTGGATAATTCAAAAATGAAAAATACATTGAGAGAGCGATTACTTGTAAAAACGCAAATACCAAAAAAACTCTAAATCGTTGAAAAAAAGTAATCAAATTCCTCATAAGCGAAGGAAATAGTTGTATTTAAACCCAGTTTTAGTCTTTTATCAAGAACTGGTATTTGTTAAGGTTTTTCAATGCGATGCTTGTTCCTCGTGCAACTGCTCTAAGCGGATCTTCTGCAATATGAACTGGTAATTTCGTTTTCATTGCAATACGTTTATCCAATCCTCTTAACATAGAACCACCTCCAGCAAGATAAATTCCAGTTCTGTAAATATCAGCAGAAAGTTCTGGCGGAGTCATTTCCAATGCACTTAAAATTGCTTCTTCAATTTTTGAAATACTTTTATCAAGTGCATGCGCAATTTCAATATAAGAAACCATAATTTCTTTTGGAATACCTGTCATTAAATCACGTCCTCTAACAGCAAAATCTGCAGGTGGGTTTTCTAATTCTGGTAAAGCAGCGCCAATTTCTATTTTAATTTGTTCTGCGGTTCTTTCACCAACAAGAATATTATGTTGACGTCGCATATATTCTTCAATATCACTTGTAAATTCATCACCTGCAACACGAATAGATTTATCACAAACGATTCCACCTAAAGCAATAACAGCAATTTCAGATGTTCCTCCACCTATATCAATTACCATATTTCCCATTGGTTCTTCTACATCTATTCCAATTCCAATAGCAGCAGCCATAGGTTCATGAATCAAATAAACTTCTTTAGCTCCAGCATGTTCTGCTGAATCACGTACGGCTCTTTTTTCTACTTCTGTAATTCCAGAAGGAATACAGATAACCATACGTAAACTAGGATTAAACATTCTTCTTCCTGGATTAACCATTTTAATCATTCCACGAAGCATTTGTTCAGCGCTTTGAAAATCTGCAATTACACCATCTTTCAATGGACGTATGGTTTCAATCAATTTATGGGTTTTACCATGCATTTGTTGCGCAACTCTTCCGATAGCTACAACTTTTCCCGTTTGAATATCTTTTGCAACAATAGAAGGCTCGTCAACAACTACTTTATCATTCATGATTATTAGCGTATTTGCAGTACCTAAATCTATTGCTATTTCTTGTGTTAAAAAATCAAATAATCCCATGTTTCAAATTCTGTATCACCAATTTTAATCAAATTATTTTAAATAGACCTTTTTTTTAAGCTAAAAAGTGAAAAACTTATCATTTTAATGTTTAAAATGACGATTTCCTGTAAAAACCATTGAAATACCATGTGCATTACAATAATCAATCGATAACTCATCTTTTATGGAACCTCCTGGCTGAACTACAGCAGTTATTCCTTCATTTCCAGCTATTTCTACGCAATCTGGGAAAGGAAAAAATGCATCTGAAGCCATAACTGCTCCTTTCAAATCAAACTCAAAAGTTTTTGCTTTATGAATTGCTTGATTCAAGGCATCTACACGCGAAGTTTGTCCTGTACCACTCGCTAATAAACGATTATCTTTTACCAAAACAATGGTATTTGATTTCGTATGTTTCACCAATTTATTGGCAAACACTAAATCTCTATTTTCATCTGTTGTAGGAGCTGTTTTTGTTCTTACTTCGAAATTGGCAATAGAATCGGTGATCAAATCTTTATCTTGTTCCAAAACGCCGTTCAAAATTGTTCTAAATTGACGTGTTGGTAATTCAATCTCTTTTTGAATAAGAATAACTCTATTTTTCTTGCTTTTCAATAATTCTAAAGCTTGCTCATCGTATTGTGGAGCAATAACCACCTCACAAAACAATTCATTGATCTCTTTTGCTGTCTCTAAGTCAATTTTTGTATTTGAAATTAAAATACCACCAAAAGCAGAAACAGGATCTGCAGCTAAAGCAGTTAAATAAGCATCTTTAATCGAAGGACGAGTAGCAATGCCACAAGCATTATTGTGTTTTAAAATAGCAAATGTTGGTCCGTTGGTTTTAAAATCAGCCATTAGATTTACCGCAGCATCTACATCAAGTAAATTATTGTAGGACAATTCCTTACCATGAACTTTATCAAAAATAGCATCTAAATCTCCATGGAAAATCCCTTTTTGATGTGGGTTTTCACCGTAACGAAGTACTTGAGATTTTTGTATGCTTTCTTTAAAGATTTCTTTTTTTCCTTGATTGAAATAATTAAAAATTGCTGTGTCGTAATGCGAAGAAACTTGAAAAGCGTCCATAGCAAACATCTGACGTTGCTCTTCTGTTGTATTATTTTGAGAAGATTTTAAAATTTCCATAAAAGGAGCATATTGCTCTTGAGATGGAATAATAACTACGTCTGTATAATTTTTTGCAGCAGCACGAATAAGTGAAATTCCACCGATGTCTATTTTCTCAATAATTTCATCGTGTGGCGCTTTTGAAGCAACTGTTTTTTCAAATGGATATAAATCTACAATTACTAAATCAATTTCAGGGATTTCAAACTCTGTTATTTGATCGTGGTCTTCTTGGAGAGATCTTCTATTTAAAATTCCACCAAAAATTTTCGGATGTAATGTTTTAACACGCCCTCCTAAAATGGATGGATATGAAGTCAATTCTTCAACAGGGATAACCTCTATACCTAATTTTTCAATAAATGCTTGCGTGCCTCCAGTTGAATAGATAACTACTTTATTTTTTGCTAATTCTTTAACAATTTCATCTAATCCTGTCTTATCAAATACAGAAATTAATGCACTTTTAATCTGTTTTACATTACTCATCCTACTACCTTGTAAATTAAAGGTGCGAAAGTACAGTTTTTAAAATCTAAATGAAAGAAATAAAAGATGCAATTTCATACGTTATAAGGAATTTGAATTTTCAAGGCAAAAAAAAGCGATAATTCTTCTGAAAAGAACTATTTAAACAACGGTGGTTTTTGGAAATTTTGTTTCAAATCTTTGAGCAAATTGGCATTTGCGGCAATGGTTAGAATAAAACTTGAACCTACGTTATTTACACCGCGAAGAGGATACCATTGAAACGTTAAATTCCAACAATGTAAATTACGTGAAACTTTCATCCCAATATTTGTAAATCGCCCATTATTCAAATCATAACTTCCATCCATCATAATCAACCAACGTTGTGTTATAGAAATCTGTCCATTGAAACTAATTGTTTGAACCACATTATCTTTCGAAGGATTAAGAAGTGTTCTATATTGATTTACGCGATAAGCCACATTGTGAGAAATATCTAATTTCCATGGAATTCTAAAATCAATAACCTCATATGGATGAAGTGTATAATATTGATAATCCTGATTCCAGTTTTGACTTAGCGTATTTGCTGTTTCACTCAAAATTTTCTGTCCTTCTTTATTGGTTAACGTTAATGTTGTTGCGACGTTAAATGAAGTATAACGTCCTAGTTTTTTTCGTTGCGTAATAGCAAAATCTTTTGTCGAAGTTCCTGTAGAATCATTCCAGTTATACGGACTCCAAACTGCGCCAGCAACAATTCCTAACATTTTATATGGTCTCAACCTTAAAGCCATAGTAATATCGGATAAATTCATCGAATCTTTCAATAAATCATAATTTCCATTAAACGAAAGTCCTTCAATCAAAGCAACTTTTTTAGTTCCTGTAGAATCTCGTTTACTTGGGAATTTCATGTCGATGACATTACTCAAACCAAAAGTAATCAGCGCTTGATCTTTTGCTGCACCAGCATGATAAAGTGAACGTTCATAAGGAGAATAAGAGACTGAAGCTCCATTAATTCCAGCATTTGCAGTTTTATATTTTGTTAAATTTGGAATATAAGAAAATCCAATCGAAGGACGAGCAACATGTCTAAAACGCACATTTTTCAATCCAGCTACGCGATAAAAACTATACAACGCACTTGAAATATTGAGGTTCATATTTAAATTTTGACCTACAAAAAATCCTTGTGTTGTATCGTAATTAACCGTTTGATTGGTTGGATCCCAATAACGATCTGTTTTTTGAAAGTTCCAATAATTTTGATACGAAATAGTTGGTGCGATATTTAATGCGCCTTTAAATGCTTTAATCGTTGTTGTTAAATTTACATTGTGATAAACTCCATTTAAAAATTGTTTTCCGATCAAACTTCTATAAGGAGACTTAAAAAGCGAATCTTGCATATTAGCCTGATTTTTTGCTTCCAAACCATAGGTCATACCAATTTTTTCATACCATTTTTCTTGGCCCACTTTATTCTTCCTAAAAACTTTGAACGGATAAATTCTGGTGACATTAAAATTCATCGTTGGAAGCTCAAAAAAGATATTTTTTGTTTGTGTACTTTGGTTTGCACCTAATTTCATTCCAATAGAAAACGGTTTTCCTGGAAACAATCGATTTACGGTAACGCTTGAACGAAATGCATTGTTAAAATACTGTGGATTAACAGGATTGATATTGTTTTTTGTGTTATTATCGGATATATAATTAACATCTGCACCAAAACGCCAATAAGGATTAGCTTTTGGGTCTTGTGTGTGTTTCCAAGCTATTGTTAATTTATTATTTGTAAAGGTATCTACAAAATCTCCTCTAAACTGCTGAAAATCTAAGCGAAAAGAACCTTCACATTTATACCTTTTATTGTAGTTAGTTAAATTTGCAACTCCCCAAACACCTCTCGAATAGATCGTTCCAAAAAAGGTAGTTTCTACATTTTTCTTCTTTCCAATTGGCGTGTAATAACCAATATCCTGTAATCCAAATCCATATTGAGAAACAGGTGTTATTTTTGGAAAAACAAGGCCTTTTTTCTTTTCAGAATTTAGAGGAAAAAATCCAAAAGGTAGCGCAACTGGTGTTGGAACACCTTTTATCCATAGATTTGCTGGACCTGTTACTATTCGTTTGTTGGGAATAAGTATAGCTCTTGATAATTGGAAATGAAAATGAGGTTCTTCTAAGCTACAGGTTGTAAATCTTCCTTTTTTGAAATGAATTTCCTCATTGGGTTGTCGTTTAGCAACTTCCATATATAAAAAACCTTCATCTTGATGCGTCCGAACTTCTTCAATATAGGCTTTTCTTGTATCAAAATTATACGAGATACTTCCAGCTGTCATTTCTTGCTCTCCATCTTTAAAATGAGGTTCGCCTACTCTATTACTATCTTTATCATACGTATATGTAGCCAAAACTTGCTTTTTCTCTAAATCAATTTCCATATAATCGGCAGTCATCTCGATAGTCGTGTAATTTATTTTTGCATTACCATACAAATAAACTATCTTAGACCTTAAATCAGAATAGATACTGTCTACCGCAGAATAATAAACAGGTTCATCAAGAGAACTATCCATTTCAATGATTCGTGGCTTTATGAGAGAATCTTTAGCAACCGGAAGAGAATCGTTAATAGAAGCACTAACCAACAAGGTATCGCTGCCTTTTTGAGGTAGTGATTTTAGTGAATCCGTTTCTGACTGCGCGAAAATCGACCCAACATTTAAAAAATGAAAGGAGATTATCAACATTGAACCGAGGATAATTCTTACTATGGAACAGTTATTGCTCAATACAATGTATTATTTTTGTAGTCTACTTTTATCAAATTGCGTGCAAAATTAAAAAATTACCTTGCTTAATGGTGAAAAGAATTCAACTCATAACAATTATTAGCATTTGTCTTACGGTATTTTCCGTACAAGGTTTTGGTCAAAATAACGATGTAAATCCCAATATGGTTGGAATTAACACTATTGTTATTGATCCAGGCCATGGAGGAAAAGATCCGGGATGTCATGGTGTAAATACAAATGAGAAAGCTGTTGCACTGGCTATAGGTTTAAAATTGGGTGAATATATCAAAAAACAGTTCCCAAAAGTAAACGTAATTTACACACGAAGCACAGATGTTTTCATTGAATTAGATGAAAGAGCGCAAATTGCTAATCGAAACCATGCAGATTTATTTATTTGTATTCATGCAAATTCAGCTGCGCCAGAAGCTTATGGTGTTGAAACTTACGTTCTTGGATTACACAGAACGGAAGCGCAACAAAAAGTAGCCGAGCGAGAAAATTCAACTATTTATTTAGAAGATGACAATGGAGAAAAATATAAAAACTTCGATATTTCACCAGATGCGATTATTGCGAGACAGCTTCAACTCAATATTTTTCTTGATCAAAGTATCAATTTTGCAGATAATATTCAAAAATATTTCAACCAATTAGGAAGGCACGACAGAGGAGTAAAACAAGCTGGATTCTTAGTTTTATACAAAACAACTATGCCAAGCGTACTTATAGAAACTGGTTTTTTAACCAATGTTCAAGAAGAACGGTTTTTAAAAGACCCAGAACAGCAAGCAAAAATGGCAAATGCGATTTTTAAAGCTTTTGTTGATTTCAAAAGTCAGATTGAAGGTGTAAACTATCAAGCACAAATACAAAGTGATAATAAACCAGTTATAGAAGAAAAAACTTTGGATAGCAATGCAATTTATTTTAAAGTACAAATTGAGACATCTTCGTCTGCTGTTTCATTAACTGATCCTCGATTTAAAAATAATTTAGTATCTGAATATCAACAAGATAAACTCTATAAATATACTGTTGGAAATTATAAAAATGACTATTCGGCCGCGAACGATTTAAAAAATAAAATGCGAAAAGAAGGATTTAATTTTGCATTTGTTGTCGCATTTCAAGGTTCAGAACGAATTAGTTTGGAAAAAGCTATTAAATTAGCAACAAAATAAATTAAGTTTGAAAGTATCAAAGGAATTTAAAACTGGGTTAGTAGTTGTTTTAGCGATTGTTATCTTAATTGTTGGCGTAAATTTCCTCAAAGGAAGCAAGCTATTTGGAAGCAGTGATTATTATTATGCAACTTTTGAAAAATCTGGTTATATCGATCAATCAACAGCTGTCACTTTAAACGGTGTACCTGTTGGGTTAGTAAATGAGATTACGAACGATCCAAGCGATTTACGTAAAGTGCTCATAAAGTTTACTATCAATAAAGAAAATTTTAAAATACCACGCGGCTCTGTTGCTAGAATTGTTGGTACAAGTATCTTATCAAAAGGTTTAGCTCTAGAATTAAACTATGATGTTGATAAAGGATATTATAAAGTAGGTGATACTTTGGTAGGACTCGTTGACCCTGAATTAACAGATGCTGTTAGTGCAGAAATTGCTCCTGTAAAAGAAAAATTAGAAACGTTAATGTCCACCGTTGAAAACATGGTGGTTTCTGTAAATGCATTCTGGGATACTTCAGCTGCGCAGTCCATTGACGGAAGTTTAAATGAAGTACAAGTAGCTATTTCTCGTTTTTCAAATTTAGCGAGAAACTTAGACGAGATGATTATTACAGAAAAAGATCGTGTAGGTAGAGTGCTTGGAAATGTGGAAAGCATAACTGCCAACGTGAAGCAAAGCAATGAGAAAATTACTAAGATTTTAAGTAATATATCAAACTTCTCAGATACATTGGTGGCTTTAGATTTAAAAACAGTTTTAGCTGATGCTTCACAAACTCTTAAAACATTGAATCTTGCTCTTAAAGATGCTTCTGAAGGAAAAGGGACATTGGGTAAACTACTTAAAAGTGATTCTCTTCATAATGAATTGATTAACACAACGAAATCATTACAAGATTTAGTTGACGACATTGAATTACACCCAGAAAAATACATCCACTTCTCCATTTTTGGAAAAAGTGAAAAAGGAGTTAAATTAACTAAATCTGAAGAAGAAAAATTAAGACAGATCATTAAAACTTCTCCTTCAACAACTAAACCGTAATTATATGGTAGCAACAATCATTTTTGCAATAATCTCCATTGGTACACTTAGTTTTTTCGCTTATAAAGTGAATCATATTCGTCAAAACATCAAACTAGGACGTGATATTGATAGATCAGATAGAAAAGCTGAACGTTGGAAAGTAATGATTTTAGTAGCACTTGGACAGAAAAAAATGTTTCAACGTCCATTGCCAGCACTTTTGCACTTAGCTATTTATAGCGCTTTTGTCATTACGCAAATTGAATTAATCGAAATTTTTGTAGATGGTTTTGCTGGAACTCATCGAATATTTAGAGGAGAACTTGGTGGATTTTATACGTTCATCATCAGTTTCATTGAAGTATTATCTGTATTAGCATTTATCGCTACAATCGCTTTTCTTTCAAGAAGAAATTTATTAAAAATTCCACGTTTTGTGAAACCTGAAATGAACGGTTGGCCAAAGCTAGATGGTAATTTTATCCTTGTTTTTGAATTCATGTTAATTTGTTTCATTTTTATGATGAATGGAGCAGATGAAGTCTTATATAATCGCGCTTTAACACATACTGCAGGTATGGAAGGACAAGCAGGTTCATTTGGATTTTTAGTAAGCGAACATCTTGGACCTTTACTATTTGGAAATTTACAAGATGGGACTTTGCATATAATCGAACGCATTGGTTGGTGGGGACATATTTCTATGGTTTTTGTATTTTTAGGATATCTTCCTTTTTCAAAGCATTTCCATATTTTATTGGCATTTCCGAATGTTTATTACTCCAATTTAGAGAAAAAAGGACGTTTGACAGATCTAGAAAGCGTTACACAAGAAGTAAAATTAATGCTTGATCCAAATGCAGATCCTTATGCTGCTCCAGCAAGTGACGCTATTCCACAAAGATTTGGCGTAAAAGATATTGAAGATTTAACTTGGAAAAATTTGATGGATGCATACACATGTACAGAATGTGGAAGATGCACATCTGTTTGTCCCGCAAATATTACAGGAAAACTACTTTCTCCACGAAAAATCATGATGGATACACGTGATAGAATGGAAGAGGTTGGAAAAAATAAACGTAAACACGGAGCAGACTATCAAGATGGAAAAAGCCTGATTTATGATTACATTACTCCAGAAGAAATTTGGGCGTGTACATCATGTAATGCTTGTGTAGAAGCTTGTCCAGTTGACATTGATCCACTTGGTATTATCGTTGACATAAGAAGATATTTAGTCATGGAAGAATCAAAAGCTCCAACTGAGTTATCTGGGATGTTTACAAATATTGAAAACAATGGAGCGCCATGGCAATTTAGTCCATCAGATCGCTTAAATTGGAAAAACGAAGAATAAAAATCAAACATAATGAGTAGATTAGAAGTCCCTACAATGGCAGAAATGATAGCAAAAGGAGAATCTCCTGATGTTCTTTTTTGGGTAGGTTGCGCTGGTAGTTTTGATGATAGAGCAAAAAAAATCACACGTGCTGTTGTAAAAATATTAAATCATTGTAAAGTAAAATTTGCTGTTTTAGGTACGGAAGAAAATTGTACTGGAGATCCAGCAAAACGTGCAGGAAATGAATTTTTATTTCAGATGCAAGCCATGATGAACATAGAAGTTTTAAATGGTTACCAAGTAAAACGTATCGTAACAGCTTGTCCGCATTGCTTCAACACCATAAAAAATGAATATCCTGAATTAGGTGGGAAATATGAAATTGTTCATCACTCAGAATTAATTCAACAACTCATCAACGAAGGAAAAATCGCTTTAGAAGGCAATGGAATGTTTAAAGGGAAGAAAATTACCTTTCACGATCCTTGTTATTTAGGTAGAGGAAATGACGTTTACGAAGCACCTCGAGCATTAATTGAAAAATTAGATGCAGAGCTTGTTGAAATGAAACGTTCTCGTTCAAAAGGACTGTGTTGTGGTGCTGGTGGAGCACAAATGTTTAAAGAGGCTGAAAAAGGCGATAAAGAAATCAACGTGGAACGTACAGAAGAAGCATTGGAAACGGGTGCTGAAATCATCGCAACAGGTTGTCCTTTTTGTATGACCATGATGACAGACGGAGTAAAAACAACTAATGCAGAAGGTAAAGCTAAAGTACTTGATATTGCTGAACTTATTGCTCAAGCTGAAGATCTATAATTAGATACACTTTCTGTTGAAAGTTTATACTATATCTGAAAATCAAATTAATTGCTTAATTTCATACCAAAATTTGTTGGTATGATTGAAGTTAGCAATCTCAGAAAAGAGTTTATTTTATCCAAAAAGCAAAAAAAAGAATTCAATACAACAGAAAATACTTCTGTTGCAGTTGATGGAATTTCTTTTGTTTGTGAGCCTGGACGAGTATTTTCATTACTTGGACCTAATGGAGCAGGTAAAACAACCACATTAAGAATGCTCTCAACTATTTTCAAACCTACATCAGGTTCTATTTCAGTTGCTGGAATTGATCTTCAAAAAAATCCGAATGAAGCGAGAAAAAAGATAGGCTTTTTAACTGGTTCAACAGGATTATACGCTCGTTTAACTCCAGATGAACTTATCAATTATTTCGGTGCGCTTTATGAAGTAAATCCAGAAGATTTAATTCAACGAAAAAAATATTTGTTTGATTTATTGGGCATGAATGAATTCGCACATAAGCGAATTGGAAAATTGAGTACAGGTATGAAACAAAAGGTTTCTATTTGTAGAACAATGATTCACGATCCAGAAGTTGTAGTTTTTGACGAACCAACAAGTGGATTAGATGTTATCACTGCAGAAAATATTATTCAGCTTATTCGCGATTGTAAAACACAAGGAAAAACAGTCATCTTCTCGAGTCATATTATGTCAGAAGTTGATTTGCTGTGTGACGATATTGCTATTATTCATAAAGGTAAAATTCTCTATAATGGAACCATGAAAGAATTCAAGGCAAACATGAAAACCGAAAACCTTACATCTGAATTTATCCGAATTGTCCACGAAGCTTAAAAACCTATTATCATGATTTTTACCATATTTAAAAAAGAGTTAAAAGACACACTTCGCGATAGAAGAACTTTGATGGCCATGTTGGTGATACCAATTCTAATTTTCCCAATAATTATTACACTCTTCGCCTCTATTTCTGAGCATTTTAAAGAAAGTGTGATGGATAAAACACTTAAAATCGGTTATTATCAAGCAAGTGATCAAAATTCTGTCATAAAAATGCTGAAAAACATTCCAGATAGCTTGGGGAAAATGACTTTTGTTCCTATTTCAAGTGAAAAAGAATTAAAAGAACAAATTCAACTCGATAGTTTACAAGGCGGATTGGTATTTTCTAAGCAATTTGACCAGCAACTCTCTGGAGAGCAAACAGCAAACATTACTGTGTTTAGCAATGCTACAAAAGTAGGTTACAAAGAACGTATCGAAGCATCTTTAGCAATCATTGACCAACAATTTATTGCACAACGTTTAGTGAAGTTAAAAATCACGAACGAACAAATCAAACCTATTGATGTATCCTACGAAAATACGGCTAGCGACCAAGAAACTATCGGTAAATTAGCAGGAGGAATTCTTCCCTACTTTTTTATTGCTTTTGGCTTTATTGGTTGTATGTATCCTGCAATTGATTTATTTACAGGAGAAAAAGAACGTGGCACTATTGAAACCTTGCTTACTACTCCAGTTGAGCGTTGGAAAATATTGTTTGGTAAAATGGGAGTCGTTGTACTTTCTGGACTTGCCGCTGCATCATTCGCATTAATAGGCCTCTTTTTTTCAATAGAAGTAATGGATTTGGTAAAAGATCCAGAATTATTGGCGGTTATTCATAGCTTATTGACATTAAAATTCTTAGCCTTTTTGTACCTTTTGTTAATTCCTCTTACTGTATTTTTTGCTGGAATAATGATTCCAATAGCCGTTTATGCAAAGACATTTAAAGAGGCACAAAGTATTATTACACCATTAAATATTGTCGTTGTTTTACCTGCTATGGTTGGATTTTTTCCAGGAATAGAATTAACTTCAATTACCGCTTGTATTCCGGTTGTAAATATTGTTTTAGCTACTAAAGAATTAATTGCAGGAACACTTGATATTGGTTTACTCGCTTTAAGTTTCTTTGTAATGATTTCACTGGCTACTTTAGCAGTTATTATCTCTTTCAAACAATTCGACAAAGAATCTAACGTTGTAATTTAATTCATTAATTTTGCAAAAATATTTAACGTGAGGTTACTTTTACTACTTGTTTGTTTTATTTCTTGTTTTACCTCTTTTTCACAGGAGAAAGCTACGTTCAGTGGCTATATTAAAGATGGAACAAATGGTGAAACCTTAATAGGTACACAAATTTATTTTCCAGCAATTAATAAAGGAACCGTTACAAACGCATACGGGTTTTTCTCTATTTCCTTGCCAAAAGGCAGTTATGCCTATGAAATAACATCATTGGGATTTGCAACAACCAAAGATACTGTTGTTCTAAATGACGATGTTACACTTGACATAAATCTTCAACTGAGTAGACACATCACCAATGAAGTTGTTGTAAAAGCAATTGGAGCCAACCACAATACTGAAAGTACGGAAATGGGAACCATTCGTTTGGACATTGAACAAATGAAAACACTACCCGCGTTTTTAGGTGAAGTAGATGTCATTAGCACCTTGAAATTAATGCCTGGAGTCTCTTCTGTAAATCAAGGTTCACAAGGATTTTATGTTAGAGGTGGTGGACCAGACCAAAACTTAGTTTTAATGGATGGAGCTCCTGTCTATAATGCTTCACATCTATTTGGATTTTTCTCTGTATTTAATGCAGATGCGATAAAAAGCGTTACGCTAATCAAAGGTGGAATTCCAGCTGAATATGGAGGAAGATTAGCTTCTGTATTGGATATTAGTATGAAAGAAGGAAATAATCAACGATTTGGTGTTTCTGGGGGAATTGGTTTATTGTCATCTCGGCTCACTGTAGAAGGACCTTTAAAAAAGAACAAAGGTTCATTTATCATTAGTGGAAGAAGAACCTACATAGATCTTTTCATGAAAGCATTTGTTCCTAAAACATCTAACTTTTATGGCTCAAGTTATTTATTCTATGATTTGAATGCAAAATTAAATTATCAAATTACTAAACGCGACAAATTATTTTTAAGTGGTTATTTTGGAAAAGATAAATTCGGATTTAATAATCAAAAAGATGGATTTAATGTTAAAATGCCATGGGGAAATGCGACGGGCGTAATTCGTTGGACACATGTTTTTGGAAGTAAATTATTTATGAATCTTACTGGAATATTCACCGATTATAATTTCCAATTTATCTCAGATCAAGATGGATTTAATTTCAAAATGTTCTCAGGAGTTCGAGATGTTGGGGGAAAACTTAATTTCACTTATAATCCTGCTCCACGACATGAAATAAAATTTGGTACAGAATATACCTATCACACGTTTACACCAACAAGCGTTTCTGCAAAATCAGAAGATGTAGATTTTAATACAGGAGATATACAACGTATTTGTAGTCATGAAGGTGCCATATATTTTCAAGACGAATTTAGCATCACTGAATGGTGGAAAATAAATGCGGGATTACGTTACAGTTGGTACGAACAAACTGGACCTTTTACTCGTTTTATAAAAACAGTTGGAAGCGTTCAAGATAGTACAATAAAATATGGTAAAGGAAAGCCAATTCAATTTTACAATGGATTGGAACCACGTGCAAACATGCGTTTTTTATTTAAAGATAAATCATCCTTAAAACTTGGTTATAACTATGTAAATCAATATGTTCAACTAGCATCTTTAAGTGCCGTTTCTTTACCTACTGATGTTTGGTTTCCAAGTACATCTATTGCAAAACCACAGAAAGGTTGGCAAGCTTCCATTGGATATTTTCGAAATTTCTTCAAAGGAATGTTAGAAACATCTGTTGAAGTTTATTACAAAGGCATGAAAAATTTGGTCATGTATAAACAAGGTGCGCTTCCGCAACAAACAATCAATGACAATCCAGATAACCAACTTGTATTCGGAAAAGGACGTTCATATGGTATAGAATTTTTTATCAAGAAATCATTGGGGAAATTTACAGGTTGGATTGGATATACTTTAGCAAAAACAGAACGCTTATTTCCCGATATTCAAAAAGGATATTTTCCAGCGAAATATGACAGAAGACATGATTTATCTGTTGTAGCTACCTACAAATTGAATGATCGTTGGACGTTTGGTGCAGTATTCGTTTATGCTACAGGAAATACATTGACCTTACCTGTTTCTTGGTACTTGAATGGACAAAATATTGTGTACGAATATGGCTCTCGAAACTCAACTCGAATGGCACCTTATCATCGTTTAGATATTTCGGCAACTTGGTACGATAAACCAACGAAAATGAGACGTGATAAATTAACAGGTGAATACAAAGAAATGGAAAAGCGATTTAGAAGCAACATCACCATTTCAATATTCAACGTTTATAATCGACATAATCCATTTTTCATATACGTAGATAATGATGGAACTCCTTCAAAAGGGAATTTTAAAATTTCAATTAAGCAAGTTTCATTGTTTCCGATTATACCAAGTGTAACGTGGAACTTTAAATTTTAAATTTATGGCAACAAGAATCATATTCCTTCTTAGCATTCTCTTTTTAGTTGTTTCTTGTACAAAGGAAGTAAAAATAGATTTGCCAAAATTTGAACAAAAAATTGTGGTAGATGGACAAATACAACCGGGTATGCCACCTATTGTTATTTTATCTAAATCACAAGATTTATATGCACCAACAGATTTAAGTACGATACAAAATAACTTTGTTTCTGGAGCTCATATAACAGTTAGCGACGGAACAAATTCTGTTGTTCTTGATCTTATTTGTTCAGATAGTATTCCGCCAGCATTACAACCGCTTGTCGCAGCAGCTTTAGGTGTTGACCCAAGTAGTTTAGCTTCAACTAACTTTTGTGCTTATACTACTTTTAATCCTGCTATTTTTGGCGTTGTTGGTAGAACTTATTCATTAACTATTGATGTTGAAGATAAAACGTATACCTCATCTACAACGATAATGCCTCCTCCTCAAATCAGTTCTACTTTTTTTAAATACAATGGAACATTTACCGATAGAGGTTATGCTTGGATGGTATTAAACGATAATGCGGCAGTTTACAACACTTACTTTCTGAAAGTGAAAAGCCTTCAAAATGACACGCGTTTTTATACTGCATTTGGACCTGCTTTTGATGACCAATATTTTAACGGACTTGAATTTAAGTATTCAATAGCAAATGCAGGAAGCTATCAAAACGATGCGCTCTCAGATGATGAAAAAGGATATTTCTTTGAAGGAGACACGGCAGTAATAGAATTATCTTCCATGGATTTGAATGTATATAATTTCAATTTACAGAAATATGCACAAGTAGACAATGGAGGAAATCCATTTGCATCACCAGCAAATATCCCTACAAATATAGTAGGAGGTGCCTTAGGGGTTTGGGCGGGTTACTCGCCTATCTATGACACCGTTCCTTGCCATCCTTAGTTTTATTTTTTCTTAGGAGAAATTCTTAAGAAACCAAATTGTTTTTTACCGAAATAAGTGAAAAGTAATACTTCATTATCTTCTAGAACAAAAGCATCGTTATCCATTTTATATACTGCATCTTTAGCATGTTCTTTGTTGTCTAAATAATCAACAACACCCTCTCTATCAATTTCACCGTCTTCGCTAACAGTCACAATAGCAATTGCTTTATCTTTTACACGAACATTAGAACTCTTAAAAGTTGTATTAGTATTAGAAGTTCCAATCAAATTATCTCTATTATCTGTGAAAATAGCCGCTAGTTTATTATCCAAATCAAATACTACAGAATGTCCATAAGGTCTACTATAAACAACTCGTTTATAAATTTTAGCATTCGATAAAATTTCTCCTGTCGATGAAATACGCGTAACAACTAAATCATCATAATGATATTCGTAATGTGTAGTTGTTCCTCCATTTGCTGTTGTAGTAGTATATATAATAACATAATAGACTTCTCCAACTAAGGAAACTGTTCCGTCTTCATGTTGAATAACATCCTTAATTTTTAAATTATTTGTGTATCCAACATCTTTACCTTTTTTCTCCTTTTTATCGATACGATCTTGCGCTCTGTAAGATAGACCTTCGGCTAAAAATTCTTTGCTAAATTCTTCGCGTTTAACCGATGATAATTCTCCCGTATTTGGATCAACTGTAATCGCTAAAACACCATCAATTCTAGTCCCAAAAACAGAATTTGAATAATAGCCTGCACCATGCAGTACATTGTCTTTCCCAAATTGTAATGCAATATCAATTAAGCCAATTTCACTTAATTTAATTGCATTAGAAGTTAATTCACCATCTTTAAAATACAATATTTCAAAAGGAACAGTATTATCAGTTGTTTTGTAAACACGACCTCCTCCAAGAAATACACCTAACAATTTAGCATCTTTGAAATTTTTACCTAACAAATAAACATCACCTAAATCATTCACTAAAACATCTAGAATAGCATATTTTTTATCTTTAACTTCAATAGAAATATTTGGTTTCTCCCATTTTTTTGCTAAGTTTTCATCAAACAACATAAAACCTAATTTCTGGTCTTCATTCCTTTTATTTGGAGGAATAAGTTGAACCAACAATTGTTTTTTGTTAGGTGATGTAGTAAAGTTGAGATCAATTTTCTGGTAGCGTTTTTCATAGTTTTGATCATAAATAACTATGCGTTCACCAAGATTTCCAGTTGTTCCATCTAACAATTGAATATAGGTTTCTTCTCTTGATTCCTTTGCGAAATTTCGAGAGGTAACTAGAATAAATTTTTCGCCAAAATGGATAACATCCAAAATTTTATAATTTCTTTCATCTATTTCTGCAGAGATATCAGTAAGTTTTTGAGAACTCATATCCTTATCGAAAACTTCGATAAAATATTTATATCCACCTGGACCATGAATAACTTCCTTTTCAAGAATTATGTATCCATCCTTACTTTTAAAAGCTCCAAAAACAGTAACTGTTGCTTTATGTTTACCTCCAATATTTGACCAAGAAATGTCTACATCATCTGACATTTTTTGAGCGAAACCTGAACTTAGACTAGATAAAATAATTAATGTGCTAAATAATATTTGTTTCATAATTGTTTATTTACTGTATATAAAAAGTTAAAAGTAAAACTATTTAAGGAGTAGTTAACGAAACCGGAATAATTTTTCCATTGATCCATTGTTGACTATTTAATGAGAAAACTGCAATAAATTCCGCCATTTTTTTAGCAGAAAGAGGCGCAATATATCCTGGAAAAGCTTCTTCGAGCATTTCAGTTTGCGCTGAACCTAAAGCCAAACAGTTAAATTTAATTTTCGTGTCTTTATATTCTTCTGCCAATAATTCAATCAAAGAAGCAACAGCAGCTTTTGAAGTAGAATAAGCGCTTAATCCTCCAAATTTTACAGAACCTTGAAAACCGCCCATGCTTGAAATAGCAACAACGTGTCCACCTTTTTTCTGCATAAATGGCAAGGCAGCTTGTATCGTTTCAAAAACAGATAATACATTGACTTGGTAACACGACTGAATTTCTTCTGGAGTTAGTTCGAGGAAAGGTTTGTTTACAATCTTTCCAGCATTATTGATTAATATATCTATTGAATCAAATGTGGCAGAAAAGCATTTTTCAAATTCACTTTTTAAATTCTTTTTGGATAAATCTACAGCACAACAAATTACATTAGAATAGCTAGAAAAACTTGTTTTCATCGCTTCTAAATTTCTTGAAAAAGCTAAGATTTTATTGGTTTTGTCTTTTGCTAAGAAGTGAACTATTTCACTTCCAATACCGCGACTTGCTCCAACAAGAACAATATTCTTACTCATCGTAAGTTAATTTTACATTTTCCGATGCAGGATGAGATTGACATGTTAAAATAAATCCTTCAGCTACCTCTTTATCTGTAAGTGAATAATTCATGTCCATAATGACTTTTCCTTCAGTAACTTTAGCTTTACACGTACAGCAAACTCCACCTTTACAAGAATAAGGAACATCTTCTCCTAACTCTGTCAATTTATCCAAAATAGACATTGATTTTGACGATAAATCAAATGGAATTACTTCTCCGTCCAGCGTAGCTTCAATATGAGCAACTCCTTTAAATGCAGTTGTTTCATCTGTATGTTCTGCTTGTTTCATCAAAACAGGAGTTGTAAATAATTCGTAAACAATTCTATCTTCAGAAACACCAAATAATTTCAAGGTTTCAACAGCAGCCATAATCATTGGTTCTGGTCCACAGATATAGTATCCTTCTGCTTTTAATAGCGACAAATCATTTTTGATAATGCTTGTAATTGTTTCTTTCGTCAAAGGTCCAACTTGATAACCTGCTTCTTCAACATCCAATAAATGATTTGTTTGAATATGAGAAGCCATTTGCTCTAAATTCGATTTAAACATAATGGACGAACTGTTTCTATTTCCATAGAACAAACGCAATTTTCCGTTGTTTTTATGCAATTCTTTAGAGATAGAAAGAATCGGTGTAATACCACTTCCTGCAGCAAAAGCTACGAAATCACCGTCTTTTTTCGATAATTTAAAATTTCCTTGAGGGTAACTAATATCAATGCTATCACCAACTTTTAATTGATTATTCAAGTAAGAAGAAGCACCATCTTTTTTTACATCTTTGACACCTATCGTTAAGATTTCTACTGGTGCACTGCAAATAGAATATGAACGACGCAAACCATCTTTCCCAACGGGAACAATCACATTAATATATTGACCTGCAACGAAATGAAAATCTTTTAGATGTTCTGTTGGGATATCAAACGAAATAGAAACAGAATCTGCTGTTTCTTTACGAATTTCCTTAACAGTAACACTTACAAATCCCTTGTGCGAATCTTTTTTATCTTTATTCTTTAAAAAAGAGCTAAATAATCCCATTTTTTTATGCTTTAATATTAATCATCAAATGATACAGTCAATTTTTCAGAAGTAGGATGTGATTGACATGTTAAAATATATCCTGCAGCAATTTCGTCCTCTTCTAAGCCATAATTTACGTCCATTCTAACTGAACCTTCTATGATTTTAGCTTTACAAGTACAACAAACACCACCTTTGCAAGCAAAAGGAACATCTGCACCTGAACTATAAGCTTTATCTAGTATACTCTCTCCGTCTGAATCAACTGAAATTTCATACATATCACCATCGAGGATGATCGTAACATTCGCTTGTACTTTTGGATTGTCTTTTGAGTTGTCTGTTTTTTTAACTTCGGTTGTATTGAACAGTTCAAAATGGATTGATTTTTTGTCAACACCTTTTGCCAACATAAAATCTTTTACAGAGTGAATCATTTCTTCTGGTCCGCAGATAAAAACCTCATCTACAGCTTGATTTTTCAAGAAAGTGCTATAAAGCTCTGTACATTTCTCTCCGTTTATTCTTCCTTTTTGAACAGCAATTCCCAGATTTTCTCTCGAAAGAATATGAATTAAGTTGAAACGATTCATGAATTGATTTTTCAATCCTTCCAATTCATCTCTAAAGATTATATGAGCAATCCCTTTATTTCCATAAACTAAGGAAACATTGCTCAAAGGTTCTTTGTCTAAAATTGTTTTTATAAGCGAAATAACGGGCGTAATTCCCGAACCAGAGGCAAAAAACAAATAGGATTTTTGGTTGTTTTTATTGAATTCAACTGTGAAATTACCCATAGGTGTCATCACATCTAGCTCATCGCCAATAGCTAATTTATCATTAGCAAAAGAAGAAAATAAACCATCTTGTACTTTTTTAATCGCTACACGCAATTCTTTTTCGTGAGGAGCTTTACAAATAGAATAAGAACGACGAATTTCTTCGCCATTTGAATCTGTTTTAAAAGTAAGGTGTTGTCCTGCCTCAAACAAGTAGTCTTCTAAAAGTTCAGTTGGGACTTCAAAAGCTACAGAAACAGTGTCTTCTGTCTCTCGAATTATATCTTTTACGCGTAAGCGATGAAATCTTGGAGTCATTGTTTTTTTTTGGTAAACAAAGTTAAGTATTCTAGGTGAAAGAATGTTATTTCTGCACGGGTAATACGTTGTTTTTGTACAAAATGATGGGATGTTGTGTTTAATTATTGTTCTTTCTTTTGTATCTGTCAGTGGGCGGATACCTCGCCAAAAGAACAATAAGCACTGCTTTTGAGATTCTAAGCTTTAGTCCAGAGTATTGTTCTTTCTTTTGTATCGCCAAAAGAAAGAACCAAAGAAAGGGCTCTTTGAGCGTCGCTGTTTGTAATTCGATGCGCTCCACTCCTGAAAACTGATAGCTTCAATGATTTCCTCGTATCCACTCGGAACTATTTCTGCTATTCACAGTTTTCAGTTCGCTATACTTATCTCATTTCAAAAGGCGAACAATATTTATTACCAAGAACTTCGCTCTGAATAGAAAAGTGAAGAATAAAAAATTACTCTTTTGTTTTACCTTTATATTCTAAGACAAAAGTTCCTTTTCTATAAGTTGTGTCGTTAGGAACAACATGAGCTGTATCGTAATAAACGATGGTTTCTTCGAATGTGCCTTTAAAGTTAATTTGATTGTGTTCTGAATATTTTTTCTCCGTCGTAGTTGTACAATCGTTTTAAGGTATGTTTTCCATTAAGAATTCCTTTTTCATTATCTAGAATATATGCAGCTATGTTAGTATTATTTTTATCTTTTTCCATCGAAATAGTCATCCAATAGGGACGTTTACCTACAATTGTACCTGATAATACTTCTATGTGCATAGCAGAAATAGCATCTGTATTTTTGTAAGTAGTCAAATACCATTCTCGTTGGTAAGTACTTCCATCGTCATTATAGGTAAGAATCTCCATATAACGGCTATTGTTCTCTGGAGCTTTACGACAAGCAAAAAACAAAAATAAAGCTGAACCTACAAAATAAATGAAACTGTTTTTCATGGAGTGTAAGTTAAGGTAAATGTATTGTAAAAAGTACTATCAGAAGAGTCTTGTTGAACACCAAAAATTACATTATCTTGTATCGTTATATTATAAGGAATATAGCCTGTTAGTTTTGATTGAACATTTGCTTGATAATCTGAGATAGAAATTCCTAATGAAAATAAAGAAGAATCAAGTTCAGAAACAGGTATAAAATTAAATTGAAAAACAACATTCTTTTTGCTAGGTGTTAATATCTCCTTTTTTGTTCCGACGTAGATTTTGGTATAACTCTTTGGAAGCGTACTGTCTGTATCAAACACAAAAACTCCAGTATATCTTCCGTTCGGAAAATCATTAAAATCATTTCCTAAAACTTTTTTATGACAACTCGTGAATAGAATTATCAGGTTAATTATTAGGGCAATTAAATAATATTTTCTCATGATATTATGACTATTTTTTTGGTGTGAGATAAATACTGCCGAATTGCAAATAAGTTGTTCCTGGTGAGTCTTGATCTATTATTTCAAATATAAATTCCTCTCCTATTTTTTCTCCTTTTAAAAAACGTAGAGTATTAAACTCACCATAAAAATAACCCGTAATCTCTTTCCTCCTTTGGTCATAATTATAATATATAACAAAAGATAACGAATCATTTATCAAAATAAACTTACACCCTTTTTTATCTTTATTTGAATCATCAGCACGAAATTCTCCTTCTATTTTCATATTAGAGTCATAGTTTATATTAACACGACCTAATATATTTCGTTATTTTCTGCTAGATATCTTTTAGTACAACTCGTTAAAGCAAAAAGAAATAGAATGAAGAATAATAGAACTTTTTTCATAGAGCGTTATTAGATAAACTCTTTCGATGTTTTGTAGAATAAATTAACGGTAAAAAAATTTAAAAAACAAATAAAGTTTATGAAACCTATCGTTTTGGACACGCTCAAGGTTTGGACATTCTATATTCGCTGACTAATAAGAGTTTAAGACAGCAAAATTATTGCCAAGAAAACCTACTTTACTTCGATTTTGTGAGTTCTTTGAAGACTTGTTCGAGTGTTCTCTCTTCGGTTTTGAGGTTTATGACTAACCAATCTTTTTTAGAAGCGTAACGAGAAACCGTTTTACGCAAGTCTTCTTCTGCATACGTTCCTTCTAGTAACCACGTGTTTTTGTCTTCTAAAGTCATTACTTTGTTTACACCTGGTATTTTAGAAAGTTCGCTTTTACTAACTGGTGAAGATTCATCAAACTCTACAATAACTACTTGTGTTTTATGGTTAGCTTGTAATTCTTTGGTTTTATCATCAGCTACAATTTTTCCTTGATTGATGATAATTACTCTATCGCAAATAGCTTCTACTTCTTGCATAATATGCGTAGAAAGCATAACCGTTTTTGTTTCGCCAATTTTCTTGATAAGCTGACGAATTTCAACAAGTTGGTTCGGATCTAGTCCGTTTGTTGGCTCATCTAAAATCAATACTTCTGGATCGTGAATAATTGCTTGTGCTAATCCAACACGCTGGCGATATCCTTTGGATAAAGCACCTATTTTTTTGTGTTGTTCGCGTTCTAATCCAACCAATTGAATCATTTCTGCAACTCTACTTTTCAGGTTTTTTACTTTATAAATAGAACCGACAAACGTCAAGTATTCTTTCACGTACATTTCTAAATACAAAGGATTGTGCTCTGGTAAATAGCCAATCTTGCGTCTCACTTCCATGCTATCTTTTTCTACATCTAAGCCGCAAACCAATACTTGTCCTTCTGATGAAGGAATAAAACTGGTAATAATTTTCATTGTGGTAGATTTCCCAGCACCATTTGGTCCAAGAAATCCCACAATTTCTCCTGATGCAATCTTAAAAGAAATTCCATCAAGAGCAGCTTGCTCATTGTAATACTTCGATAAATTAGAAACTTCTATTGACATTATTTTGTATTTAGATGCACGAATATAAAAAGAATATAACGATTCCTACACTAAAAATAATCTCTTAGAATACGTATTCATTTGCGTCGATTAATTTTGAAGCGATTAACTGACGGTTTTCTTTCACATTTACATTTTCTGTTTTTGTAAATCTTTTCAATCCCATCAACATCATACGCAACTCATCACCTTCAACGAAAGAACAAAGTGCATCTTTTCCTGCTTTATTGATTTTATCTGCAACATCGAAGAAATACGTTTTTGCAATAGCTAACTCAATTTGACAAGCAGCTTCGCCTTCTTTCGCAATTTTCTTTTCTACACGCAATAAAGTAGATTCTGCTAAGTAAGTCCAAATCGCGATATCAGCAATATTCATTAAGATTTCTTGCTCTTTTGATAATGTAGTCATCAATTTTTGAACCGCAGCTCCAGCAATCATCAATAGTGTTTTTTTGAAATTAGCAAGATATCCATGTTCATGAGAAAGTGGACCTTCAGGTAAATCAACCGATTCTGGAATAGACATTAACTCACCTGCAACTTTCATTGCTGGTCCCATTAAATCTAATTCACCTTTCATTGCTTTTTTCAAGATCATTTCAACCGTTAACATACGATTGATTTCGTTGGTACCTTCAAAAATACGATTGATACGAGAATCGCGGTAACCTCTTTCTATAGGAGATTCTGCTGAATAACCCATACCTCCGAAAATTTGAACGCCTTCATCAACCACATAATCCAATGCTTCTGAACCTGCCACTTTTAAAATAGCACATTCAGCAGCAAACTGCTCAATTCCTTTTAGGATTGCTTGACTTTTATCGGCTCCATCTTTTAATGCTTGACTAATCGTATCATCTATATTTTGACCTACACGATAAGTAGCCGATTCAACTGTGTAACAACGAATTACTTGTTCTGCTAATTTGTAACGAATTGCTCCGTATTTTGAAATTGAACGACCAAATTGTTCGCGTTCGTTAGCATATTTTACAGAGATAGCTGTTGCTTCTTTTGCTCCACCTAAAACTCCTGCAGCCAATTTAATACGACCAATATTTAAAATATTCAATGCGATTTTAAAACCATGTCCACGCTCAGAAAGCATGTTTTCAACGGGAACTTTTACGTTATTGAAAAATACTTGACGTGTAGAAGAACCTTTGATGCCCATTTTATGCTCTTCAGGATTCAATGTAACTCCTTCAGAATGTGCTTCCACCATAAAAGCGGACAAATTATCATCATCGTCAATTTTCGCAAAGACAGTCAGTATATCTGCAAATCCAGCGTTGGTAATCCACATTTTTTGTCCGTTTAAAACATAGTGTTTTCCATCTGGCGTTAAAGTAGCTTTTGTTTTCCCTGAATTTGCATCAGATCCTGCGCTAGGTTCAGTTAAGCAATAAGATGCTTTCCATTCTCCTGTTGCTAATTTTGGGATGTATTTTGCTTTAAGTGCATCACTTCCGTAATATAAAAGCGGCAAAGTTCCAATTCCTGTATGAGCTCCAAAAGCGACAGAAAATGAATGTCCTTTTCCTAAGTATTCAGTTGCAAGCAAAGAAGTATTGAAATTCATCCCCATTCCACCTAAATTTTCAGGAACAGAAAGACCCAGTAAACCAAGTTCTCCTGCCTTGTCTAGAATAGATTGCATCAATCCTGGTTCCATATTATCAAGTGCATCCAAATTCGGATGAACTTCTTTTTTGATAAATTCCATACTCATTTGAGAAATCATCGTTTGCTCTTCGCTAAAATCTTCTGGTGTAAAAATTTCTTGAGGAGTAGTTGCTCTGATAATGAATTCTCCACCTTTTATTGCTTTTTTGTCTGATACTTCCATGATATTTACTTTTAATACGACTAATTTAATATTATTTTTTATTATGCACGCATAATTTAACAATCTTTTTATTTAAGTAATTCAATTACACCTGCTGCGCCTTGTCCTGTTCCAACACACATGGTAACAACTCCATATTTTTGACCTCTTCTTCTTAGTTCATTGATCATTTGAACGGATAATTTTGCTCCAGTACAACCAAGTGGATGTCCAAGTGCAATAGCACCTCCATTTACATTTACGATATCTGGATTAAGTCCAGTTTCACGAATAACAGCAAGCGATTGCGATGCAAAAGCTTCGTTCAATTCTACTAAGTCGATGTCATTTTGTGTTAATCCAGCCATTTTAATAGCTCCAGGAATTGCATGAATTGGTCCAACACCCATAATTCGTGGAGGAACACCAACAACTTTGTAAGAAATTAAACGTGCAACAGGTTCTAGATTTAACTCTTTTACCATTCTTTCTGACATCACGATAACAAAAGCTGCACCGTCAGATGTTTGAGAAGAGTTTCCTGCTGTAACAGAACCATGATTTGCAAAAACTGGTTTTAGTCGAGCTAAATCTTCTATAGTTGAACCTTTTCGTGGACCTTCATCTGTGTCAACAATGAATTTTTTTGTTTGACGTTTGTCATTTTCATCCAAAAAGATGTGCTCTACTTCTATTGGAACGATATCTTGTTTGAATTTTCCTTCTGCTATTGCTTTTATCGCTTTTTCATGTGATTTTAATGCGAATACATCTTGATCCTCACGAGAAACGTTGAATTCTTTGGCGACAGCTTCTGCCGTTAATCCCATTCCCCAATACCAATCTGGATGCTCTTTACTAACTTTCGGATTTGGAACGATTCTCCAACCACCCATTGCCATCATTGACATAGATTCTGTTCCACCTGCAATGATACAATCGGCTAAACCTGCTTCAATTTTTGCAGAAGCGATTGCAATTGTTTCTAATCCTGATGAACAATATCTGTTAACGGTAACTCCAGGAACTTTATCTGTTCCAAGTGCCATCAACGAAATCATTCTAGCAACGTTTAATCCTTGTTCCGCTTCAGGATTAGCGTTTCCAACAATCACATCATCCACACGAAGTGGATCTAATTGAGGAACAGATGCCATCAAATGTTTAATCACATCTACTGCTAAATCATCCGGACGATAAAATCGAAAACCACCTTTATTTGCTTTTCCTACTGCTGTTCTAAATCCTGAAACTATATATGCTGTTTTCATCTCTTTAAATTTTAATGCTTTCGATTAATTTCTTAAAATTTTACCATATTTCACAAGACTTTCAAGTCTTTCTAGTGTTTTACGTTCTTTGCACAATGCTATAAACGCATGTCTTTCCATATCCAACAGATATTGAGGAGAAACGCTTATTCGTTCTGACATATCGCCACCACATAAAACGAATCCTAGTTTTTCAGAAATAAGCTTATCATGTTCAGAAATATATTTTCCAGAAAACATTGAATTTGCTCCCACATAAACAATTCCAAGTCCTTCTTGACCTAGAATGGTAATATTTTTTTCCATGACAGGAGCAGTATAACCTTTATCTGCCATATCTAAACAAGCTTCTTTTGCTCGTGTTAATTGATATTCTCTACTAATGACAACTTCGTCAACTCCTTCACGCAAATAACCTAAATCAAATGCTTCATAAGCTGATGTAGAAACTTGTGCTTGTCCAATCGTTAAGAAACGCTCTCTCATTCGATTGATACGAATATCACCTTCGTGTAATTCTTGGCTTAACCGTTGAGCGAACTCTTTCGTTCCACCACCACCGGGAATCAAACCAACTCCAAATTCTACTAATCCCATGTATAATTCTGCATGAGCAACCACTTTATCGGAGTGCATGGACATTTCACAGCCACCACCCAAAGCCATATTATGAGGCGCTACAACCACTGGTGCAGCAGAGTAACGAACACGCATCATCGTATTTTGGAATGTACGGATTGCAAAATCAAGTTCATCGTATTCTTGTTCGGCAGCCATCATGAAAATCATTCCGACATTTGCTCCAGCAGAGAAATTTTGTCCTGTATTTGAAATGACAAGTCCTTTATATTCACTTTCTGCTAAATCAATTGCTTTATTAATTCCTTCGATGACACCACTTCCAATTGTATTCATTTTAGTATGAAATTCTAAATTCAGAATTCCATCTCCTAAATGAACGATCGTTGAATCTGCATTTTTCCAAACTGTATTTTCATTGCGAAGCGCATCTAAAATAACAAGACCTTCTGTTCCTGGAATCACTTTATAAGCTCCAGAAGAAATATCGTAATAATGACGTTGGCCTTTTTCTGATTTATAAAAAGAAGTAATTCCTTTTGCTTTCATTTCAGTTACCCAAGCAGCAACTTCTTGATTATTGTCTTTGATTAATTTCAATCCTTGATCTAAGCCAACAATGTCCCACAGCTCAAACGGACCTAGTTCCCAACCAAAACCGGCACGCATTGCATCATCGATTTTGTATAAATCATCAGAAATTTCTGGAATACGATTGGAAACATACGCAAATAAACCGGCAGAAGATTTTCTGTAGAATTCTCCCGCTTTATCCATTCCTGCGTGCAACATTTTAACGCGTTGTTGCAAATTATCTATGGGTTTAGCCATTTCTAACGTTGGAAATTTCACTTTTTGAGACGAAACGTATTCTAATGTTTTTAGATCTAAAACTAAGATTTCACTTTTGCCATCTGCAGCAGTTACTTTTTTGTAAAAACCTTGTTTTGTTTTTGAACCAAGCCATTTGTTTTCGACCATTTTAGCTACATAACTTGGTAATTCAAACAAATCATGTGCTTCGTCTTTTGGACAATTATCGTGTAATCCTTTGGCTACAAGAACAAGTGTATCGAGTCCAACCACATCACACGTTCTAAAAGTAGCAGATTTAGGTCTACCGAAAATTGGTCCAGTTAATTTATCAATTTCTTCAACTGTTAAATCTAAATCTTTTACTGCATGAAATAAAGACATAATAGAAAAAACACCCACTCTATTTGCAATAAATGCGGGAGTATCTTTACATAAAACAGTTGTTTTACCTAAAAATTTCTTTCCGTAGTTCATCAAAAAGTCAATCACATTTTGACTTGTTTTTGGAGTAGGAATAATTTCTAGTAGCTGTAAATACCTTGGCGGATTGAAAAAGTGTGTTCCACAAAAATGTGCTTGAAAATCTTCTGAACGACCTTCCAACATCAAATGAATTGGAATTCCAGAAGTATTGGAAGTAATTAAAGTTCCAGGTTTACGGAATTGTTCTACTTTTTCAAAAACTTGCTTTTTAATATCGAGACGTTCAACCACCACTTCAATGATCCAATCACATTTCGCGATTTTAGCCAAATCATCGTCAAAATTTCCCGTAGTAATACGCGAAGCAAACGACTTGCGATAAATAGGTGACGGATTTGATTTCAAGGCGAAAGCAAGTTCATCGTTTACAATTCTATTCTTGACAATAGGATTTGTTAATTCTAAACCCTTCTTCTGCTCTATTTCTGTCAATTCTCTAGGAGCAATATCTAATAAAAGCACTTCGCAACCAATGTTTGCGAAATGGCAAGCAATACGAGAACCCATAACTCCTGAGCCTAATACTGCAACATGTTTAATAATTCTATTCATTATACTTAATTTTTATCGAAGATAACTTTCATCTCTTCATCTATAACTCTATCAATTCGGTTCATCACATCAAAAAAGCAATCTAATTTGCTTTTAGGAATTTTATCATACAATTTCTCATTAAAAGCCTGAACAACCGTTTTTGCTTCTCTTCTTTTTTCAATACCAGATTCCGTTAAAAAAATCAGCACTTTACGCTTATCAACGTCATCTGTCTTTCTATAAATAAAACCTTCGTCTTCCATGGTTTTAAGTGTACGAGACAAACTCGTAGGCTCCATTCCCATTCTAGGTCCAAGCTGAGTACTTGGCGTACCTTCTTTATCAATTATAAGAAGAATAAATCCAATTGAAATAGTTGCCCCATGTTCTGAAGCAGATTGATTGTACATTCTTGAAATACGGTGCCAAGAATGACGTAAAGCAAAATCAATATTTAATCTTTTTAAAGCAAATGAGTCAGTTGAATTCTTCATGCTAATTTTAATATTTGGTTGGTATAAAGTATGTTTTGCTAAATGTATAAATTTAATATTAATATATGCACACATAATAAAATTAATTTGTTAATTATATATAAAATATAACAAAAACAGTATTTTATGAAATAAAAAAGCCTTCACAAAAATTTGTGAAGGCTTTCAAAGAAGTTTTTGTCTTTTTATTGACGAATAAATTGTTTTGTTATTTTTCCATTACTAGAAGTGACTTGAATAAAGTACATTCCTTTAGATAAAGAATTAACATCTAATACAACGTTATTAACACCAGATTGACCTTGAATAGAATGACTTTGTAATTGTTTGCCAGAAAGATCTAGAACGCTCACATCAAAATTCATTGCTTGAGGGATAGAAATCATCACATTCAAATCACCAACTGTTGGATTTGGATAAAGATTGAAATCACTAATCGTATTTTGCAATTCATTAATAGAAAGTGGATCATCCGCAATACCACCTTTGTAAAGATTGATGTTATCAAGATAAACATTATTACCACCTTGGTATTCAAATTCAAATTTCAATCTGAATCCACTTGTAAAGTAGCTACTAAGAATATTTGTAACATGCGTTGTCATCCATTCTGAAGAAGAAGCTCGAATATAACCCGCAGACTGAACTCCAGAAGACAATTGAGCAGAAGTTAGATTTTTTCTCACACTCCAAGAAGTACCACAATCGTTAGAAGCATATACTTTCAAATTATCTGAATTAGTAGAGATTTTTTGTTTAAACGCTGTTCTAAATGACAAGGTTATTTGATCTGAAGCAGATAAATTGGACAAATCATACGAACTAGAAACTAATGCATCTTTTGTTCCTGCAGTTTGTCCAGAGTTATTAATTCTAACACATTTTGTTCCTGTAAAACCAGCTCCATTAAAAATATCCCATTGATTTCCTGCGTCATTTACAACACTCCAAATATTTCCTGAAGAAGCAAGATTAGTATATGATTCAAAACCTTCTTGAACAGGCAAATTACCTTGGCTTGGAAGAACAGTAATATATGCTGTTTTATTTTCTGTATCAGTTCCTGTTCCATCTCCAGAAGTTAAGGAAACTGCATACGTTCCAGGAGTAGAATACGTTATTGTTGGATTTTGAGCAGAAGAAGTTGCAGGAGTACCGCCAGTAAACGTCCAAGACCAAGTATTTGGTCCAAAATAACTATTATCTGTAAAATCTACTGTTCCGCCCACACAAACTTGTAGTGCTGAAGCAGAGAAATCTGCTTTACAAAAAACATCTGGATTATTAACTCCTGTAGCAATTAAATTTGCAGCAGAAACAACTGTTTTTCTACCTCCAGTAGTTGAATTCAATGCTGCATGCATACGTGCTTTTTGTCCTTCTGTAAACATTTTTGAGCAATATGAATACTCCATATAATTTTGAACATTATCTGGACCAGGATGTGAACATGTTGAACCATTAATATTACAAGTTGTCCAACCGATTGTATTAGGCGTGTCAGAAACACCATCATCATCAATACAGTTTCCTGGATCTGCTGGAGTATTTGAATCTCCCCAACAGTGTGCTAAATTACACCAGTGGCCAGCTTCATGTGATAAAGCTGTAGAAACAAAAGCAGAGCTTGTTCCTATTGAACCCACATAATTATGCAAAATGAAAATTCCATTGCTCATGCTTGTTGCAGTAAAATTATTTGGATATGTAGAATAACCTGCTGCTCCACCACAATTAGCTACAACGAAAATATTCAAGTATTTATTTCCAGGCCAGTTTCCAGCATCTGCTTGTACAGCTGCAGCTTGAGCTGATCCATCTCCTGTATTTGTTGAATTAGAAAATGTACGCGTAATTCCATTCGTACATTGACCATTAGGATCTAATTTCGCTAACTTAAATTGAATTTGACAATCTGCTGCAATTGGTTTAAAAACAGGTACAATTTGAGCTGTATCTGGGTTTAATTTACTGTAATCAATATTCATCTGAACGATAGCATCTAAAATTTGAGCATCAGAAATATTCTCAATTCCACCTGTATGAATTACATGAAAAACTACTGGTATTGTATAAAGTATTGTTTTAGCAGTTGGATCGTATACATTTTGAATGTAATTCTTAGTAAATGCTTCCAACTCTGCTCTTGAAGCATCCATTGATGCTTTTAATTTTGGATCGGAATTTCTCATCTCCTCCATTTTCTCACTAGCTCCACAAAAACGAACTTCTGCGTCACCCGTTTGTGCTTGTCCTAATCCTATAAAAAGGACTGATTGAAGCAACAATAAATAAATTTTTTTCATCTGGTTTTATTTAGTTTTTATAATTCAGCACCACAAAGTACATCTTTTTAAATTAAAACTGCTTTTTTTTACACGATTGGTTATCAATCGGTATTAATGGCTGATTAAAGTGTATTTATCTATCTCGGATATTAAGCTAATGCGAGCTTTAAGTCGTCAATAATATCCTCAACATCTTCAATTCCAATACTTAAACGAATAAGTGAATCTACAACACCTGTTTTTTCACGTTCGACTTTTGGAATAGATGCATGCGTCATGGTTGCTGGATGTCCAATTAATGATTCTACACCCCCTAAAGATTCTGCCAAGGTAAACACTTTTACTTTGCGAACAATCGCATGTGCATCTTCTATTTTATTTCCTTTTAAGGTAAATGAAATCATTCCGCCAAAATCACGCATTTGTTCTTTTGCAACAGCATGGTTTGGGTGTGACTCAAATCCTGGCCAGTAAACTTTGTCTACTTTCGGATGAGCCGCTAAGAAATGAGCCACTTTAGCTCCATTTTCACAATGACGTTGCATTCTTAAATGCAATGTTTTGATTCCTCGTAATACTAAAAACGAATCCATAGGTCCTGTTACTGCACCTGAACTATTTTGAATACGGTACATTTCACCCGCAATTTTTTCATCACTTGTAATTAAAGCACCCATAACGACATCAGAGTGTCCACCTAAATATTTTGTAACAGAATGCATGACGATATCAGCGCCCAGATCCAATGGATTTTGCAAATAAGGAGAAGCAAATGTATTATCTACAGCAAGCCAAGCATTTGCTTTCTTTGCAATTTTTGCCATTGCTTTAATATCTACGATGTTCATCATAGGATTTGTTGGCGTTTCCACCCAAATCAATTTCGTATTTGCATTCACTTTTGCTTCTACATCTTTTAAATCGTTCATTCCAACAAAGTGGAATTTGATGCCATATTTCTCAAAAATTGTCGTAAAAATTCTGTAAGTACCGCCATACAAATCATTGGTAGAAACTACCTCATCACCTGGGTTAAGCATTTTGATTACACAATCAATAGCTGCCATTCCAGAACCAAAACAAGCTCCAAATTTTCCATTTTCTATTGCAGCAAGATTTTTCTCTAAAGCGTGACGAGTAGGATTAAGTGTTCGTGAATATTCATAACCTTTATGATTTCCTACTCCATCTTGTGCGTATGTACTTGTTTGATAAATAGGTGTCATAATTGCACCCGTTGCAGTATCTGGGTGTACACCTGCATGTATTGCTTTAGTTCCAAATTTCATTTTTATTCTTTTTAATTAATAGAATTCAAAATTAGGTTTTCAATTTGACACTTTCAACTTTATCATGACTTTATTTTAATCGAGCATCATTCAATGTCTTTCTATTTGATTTTTTGAGCTCAAAAAAATCAGTTTTTCCACAAATTGAAATAAATACCACTTTTTACCACTACAAAATAAATTCATCATTACTTTTATTATCAAGGAAAAACAATTATTTTTGTAACCATTCGTTGTAATTTACCGTAGTAAGTTATCAACAATGTAAAAATTTGTGGTAAAAAGTGGGAATTCTTCTTTATTTTTACCCATTATTAATGTTATGACCGGATTAGTAGGCGAATATGAAGTGAAGCTCGATTCTAAAGGGCGATTTCTCTTTCCAGCAGGATTGAGGAAACAGCTTTCGCCTGCCGCTCAGGAAAATTTCATGTTGAACAAAGGCTTTGAAGAATGTTTAACGCTCTACCCGCTAAACGAGTGGGAAAAACTGAGTAATCAGTTGAGTAAGATGAACTTATTCAAGCCAAACAATCGGATGTTTTACCGTTTGTTTCATCAAGGCGCTAAACAAGTTGCCTTGGATGTGGCTGGAAGGATTTTGATCCCAACAACCCACATGGAACGAGTAGGACTTTCCAAAGACACTATGTTGATTGCTTACAACGATCGAATAGAGATTTGGGATAAAGACAAATATTTCGATATGATCAACACGAACATAACAGATTTTGCCGATTTGGCAGATCAAGTAATGGGTGGAATAAACGAAAATGAATAAAGAACAAGCTTACCACATACCTGTTTTGCTCCAAGAGTGCTTAGATGGATTAGACATTAAGCCGAATGGTATTTACGTTGACCTAACTTTTGGTGGCGGCGGACACTCTCGTGAAATTTTTAAGCAACTTAATTCAGAAGGACACCTTATTGCTTTTGACCAAGATGCAGATGCAGCAAAAAATACATGGGACGCTCCCAACTTTCATTTTGTTGCCAGCAACTTTTCATTCCTAAAAAATCAATTACGTTTATTACAACTAACTCCAGTAGACGGTATTCTTGCTGATTTGGGAGTTTCTTCTCATCAATTTGACAAAGAAGATCGTGGATTTTCTATTCGTGCAAACGAAGTTTTGGATATGCGCATGAATCAATCCAGTAAACTATCTGCTCTTGAAGTTGTAAACGATTATCACGAAGAAGAATTGTACCGCATTTTCAAATCGTATGGAGAAGTTCAAGGTGTAAAGAAAGTGGTAGAAGGATTACTCAGCGAAAGACAGAGAGGTAAAATAACGACAACAGGTCAATTGGTGGACTTATTTCGTCCGCTTGCTCCAAAAAAGAAAGAACATAAATTTTTAGCTCAAATATTCCAAGCAATTCGCATCGAAGTAAACGATGAAATCGGCACACTTGAAAAGATGCTAGAACAAACTGCAGAAGTATTAAAACCAGGCGGAAGATTGGTTGTTATGTCTTACCACTCTCTAGAAGATAGATTGGTGAAAAACTTCATGAAACGTGGGAATTTTAAAGGAGAAGTGATTAAAGATTTTTACGGAAATATCCAACGTCCATTTGACGAAGTCAATCGCAAACCTATCTCTCCCAATGAAAATGAAATAGATATCAACTCACGATCTAGAAGCGCTAAACTAAGAATTGCAACAAAACGATAATGAAAAACACGTTTTCAGAAAATATCGATAAAAAAATTCCTGAAGAGGAAAAGCCAGCGAAAAAGGTGGTGAAAAAATCGGGGCGTTCTAAAGCGGTGGTTCAAATCTTAAACGGCGACTTTTTTTCAAGAGAATTTGTAATCGAAAATTTAGGATTCATTTTTTACGTGATGTTGCTCTTGCTATTAATTGTTGGAAAAGGATATTATGTAAAACAACTTTCAGATGAAATTGTGGCTACCGATAAATCACTCGATGAAACGGTTTCTGACTATGTGGAAATGAAAGTGAAGTTTGAAGAAAATACCATGCGAGGGAAATTATTGGATGAATTGGAAGGTACAGGGTTGGTAGAATCAATCGAACCGCCAAAAGTGATACGAATTAAGAAAAAAAAGAAATAAACTGGACACGAAGAAAAACATATTGTGGCGTATTTACCTCATCTATTTTGCATTTGCATTATTGATGGTTGGAGCTGTGGTAAAAACTGCAGCCATTCAATTTGAAGGTCGCGAAAATGTTTTTTTAAATGAATCTGGAAGAATAAAAACCGTTCAAATTCCAATAATAGCAAAAAGAGGTCAAATTTTAGACGACAGAGGAAATCCTTTGGTGACTTCTGTTTCCTTTTTTGAAATACGCATGGATGCTACTGTCCCAAGTCAAGAAATTTTTGATCGTGGAATTGATTCATTAAGTATAGGACTTGCTAAAATGTATCCAGAAAAAACTGCTCGTGAATATGCTTCGATGATTCGCAATGCAAGAAACAAAAAAAGTCGCTATTTATTGATTCGCAAAAAAGTAACCAATGAAGAGCGAAGAAAAATTCAACGTTTACCCATTTTTAGAGAAGGCAGATTTGACGGTGGATTAATCGACAACATAGAAACTATTCAACGTGTTAGACCACATGGAATTCTACTTCACAGAACACTTGGATATGTTCGAGACAACATTCAAGTTGGACTTGAGGGTGCGTACAATGATATTTTATCTGGAGAAGAAGGTATTGAGATTAAAGAAAGAATGGCTACTGGACTTAAATCTACAGGCGTTAAGTTAAGAGAGGCTATTGACGGTTCAGATATTATTACAAGTATCGATGAAAGCATACAAGAAGTTGCAGAAAATGAACTAATGAATCAGCTATTAGAGCAAAATGCTGAACATGGTTGTGCTATTGTAATGGAAGTTAAAACAGGAAGAATAAAAGCTATCGCCAACCTTCAAAGAACAGGTGATGGAAAATATTTCGAAGTCTACAATTTCGCGCTGGGCGTAAAAACCTATCCTGGTTCAACTATGAAATTAGCTTCTTTAATGGCAGCATTAGAAGACGGAAAAATAAATCTTCAAGATACAGTAAACGCAAGTGGAGCTTATAAATTCTACAAATCTACTTTGCACGATTCTCATGCAGAAGGTTACGGACGAATTACGATTCAAAGAGCATTTGAAGTTTCTTCCAATGTAATCGCAAAAGTAATTTTCAATGCGTATAAAGGAAATCAACAACAATATATTGATCGACTAAAATCTTTTGGTTTAGCAGATAAAACACATATTGCTATTGAAGGAGAACCATTTCCAACGCTTTACGAGCCAGGTTCAAAAGAATGGTCTGGACTTTCTCTACCATGGATGGCAATAGGTTACGAAGTACAACAAACGCCCTTGCAAACACTTACATTTTATAATGGCGTAGCAAATAATGGTGTAATCATGAAGCCACAAATTGTTACACAAATTCGTAAAAATGGGGTGCTAGAAAAAGAAATACAACCTGTTGTTCTAAAAAGAAACTACTGTTCGCAAGAGACCATTGATCTGCTAAAAAAATGTATGGAAGGCGTTGTTGAAAATGGAACAGGAAAAAATTTACAATCTGCTTCATTTAAAATTGCAGGAAAAACAGGAACTTCTCGACTAGATCAAGGTGGAGACCCAACAGATGACGGAATAAAACATCAAGCTTCCTTCGTTGGATATTTTCCTGCAGATGATCCGATTTACTCGTGTATCGTTGTTATTGCGGCGCCTACAAAAAGTATTTACGGTTCAAAAGTATCTGGAACAGTATTTACAGCTATTGCCAATAAAGTATATTCTTCACATTTGAAATACCACAAATCAATAGAAGAAGAAGCAGACGATAAAAAAGAAACGCCTATTTCTCAAGGTGGAAGCAAAAGCGATATAGAAATTGTGCTACCATTTTTAAACATAAAATGGACTGCAAATACTTCAGGAGAATGGGTTTCTACAGCAGCGCAAGACAAACAAATAGTATTGAATACTAGAAAAGTAACTAAAAATACAATCCCCAACTTTAAAGGAATGGGACTGAAAGATGCACTTTTCATTTTAGGAAATATGGGGGTATTTGTAGATGTATCTGGAGCTGGAGTGATTGTAAGTCAATCTGTTCCAGAAGGATCTGAAGCAATACAAGGTAGTCACATAAAATTAATTTTAGAATGAAGATAGTACGTGAAATATTATACGGCGTTTCTATTATCGAAGTAATTGGTTCAACTGCTTGTGAGATAGAAAAAATTGTGTTTGACTCACGACAAGCAACTAAAGGAACTTTATTCGTAGCAATTGTTGGTGTTACATCTGATGGACACGATTATATTACTCAAGCGATAAAGCAAGGTTGTACAGCAATTGTTTGCGAGAAAAAAGTAGAAGAAATAGCTGGAGTTAATTATATCATCGTAAATAACTCCCACAAAGCATTGGGAATAATGGCTTCCAATTTCTACGACTCTCCTTCTACTGAGTTAAAATTAGTTGGAATAACAGGAACAAACGGAAAAACAACTACAACAACGCTTTTACACGATTTGTTCATGGGCTTAGGGTATAAAACAGGTCTACTTTCTACTGTTGTCAATAAAATCGGTAACGAAAATATTCCATCAACACATACAACGCCAAATCCAGTTGAACTAAATAGCTTATTGCGCGACATGGTCGATGCAGGTTGTGATTATTGCTTTATGGAAGTGAGTTCACACGCAATTCACCAACATCGTATTGCAGGATTAAAATTTGCTGGTGGCGTATTTACGAATATCACGCACGACCACCTCGATTATCACAAGACATTCAAAGAATACATTCAAGCAAAAAAAGCATTCTTTGACGAACTTCCAAGTGACGCTTTTGCATTGACGAATAACGATGACAAAAATGGCTTAGTGATGGTTCAAAACACAAAGGCTAAAATCTCTACTTATGGCTTAAAATCGATTAGTGACTTTAAACTAAAAGTACTGGAAAATCAATTTTCAGGACTATTAATATCTATCGATAAAATAGAAATGTGGTCGAAATTAATTGGAGATTTCAATGCTTACAATTTACTAGTTGTTTATGCTGTTGCAACACTTTTGGGACAAGAACAAGATATTGTTTTGACCGAAATGAGCAAGCTAGAATCTGTTGAAGGAAGATTTCAATACGATATCAGCGAAACAGGAATCATAGCAATTGTTGATTATGCGCATACTCCAGATGCATTGGAAAATGTACTTAAAACCATAGAAAGTATTCGTACAAAAAATGAAACGCTCTATACCATTATTGGTTGTGGTGGAGATCGTGATAAAACAAAGCGTCCAGAAATGGCAAAAATAGCTTGTGAATATAGCGACAAGGTGATTTTAACTTCTGATAATCCAAGATCAGAAGAACCAGAAGCAATTCTACAAGACATGCAGAAAGGTGTTGGCGGAGAACATTTTAGAAAAACAACTACTATCAGCGATAGAAAAGAAGCAATAAAAATGGCTGTTTCAACAGCTCAAAAAGGAGATATTATTCTAGTTGCCGGAAAAGGTCATGAAAAATATCAAGAAATAAAAGGGGTAAAACATGACTTTGACGACAAAGTGGTGATACATGAACTATTAAAAATATTTGAGAAATAATGTTATATTCTTTATTCAATTATCTAAATCAGTTTGATTTTCCTGGAGCAGGATTATTCAATTACATCTCGTTCAGAGCAGCAATGGCCTTGATTACATCTCTCGTAATCTCAGTAATATTCGGAAAACGAATTATTAATCTGTTGCGAAGACAACAAATCGGAGAAACTGTTCGCGACTTGGGTTTAACAGGTCAAAAAGAGAAAGAAGGAACGCCAACTATGGGTGGACTAATTATTCTTAGCGCAATTTTAATTCCAACTTTATTATTCGCAAAACTGCAAAATGTATATGTGATTACCATGATCATCGCAACAGTTTGGCTGGGATTAATTGGCTTTGCCGATGATTATATCAAAGTATTTAAAAAGAATAAAGAAGGACTAAAAGGTAGATTTAAAGTTATCGGTCAAATTGGTGTTGGTATCATCGTTGGCGGAATATTGTATTTCCATCCAGATGTGCAAATTCACAAAAAAGTACCTATAAATACCGTTCTTTCGGCAAATGAGATTGAAGTAACACATTTACACGAAAACACAAGTACTTCAGCAGAATACAAATGGATAAAAACAAAGGATATGACAACCACTATTCCTTTTGTTAAGAACAATGAATTCAATTACAACTGGCTTTCTGGTGGTGGTTCTTGGGGTTGGTTAGTTTATATCGCGATAGTAGTTTTCATTGTTATTGCCGTCTCCAACGGAGCCAATTTAACGGATGGCTTGGACGGATTAGCCACGGGAACATCCGCCATTATAGGTTTAGCCCTAGCCATTTTTGCTTATATCAGTTCCAACGCACATTTCGCTGATTATTTGAATGTTATGTACATTCCAATGGCAGGAGAATTGGTAATATTCATTGCGGCATTTATTGGTGCGTGTATTGGTTTTTTATGGTACAACTCCTACCCTGCACAAATATTCATGGGCGATACAGGAAGTTTAGCACTTGGTGGAATCATCGCAGTATTTGCCATATCCGTTCGAAAAGAACTATTGATTCCTGTATTATGCGGCGTTTTCTTAATTGAGAATCTATCTGTAATGATGCAAGTAGGTTACTTCAAATACAGTAAAAAACGATTTGGTGAAGGAAGAAGAATCTTTAAAATGGCACCACTCCATCATCATTATCAAAAATCGGGAATTCACGAAGCAAAAATTGTTGCTCGGTTCTGGATCATTGCCATTTTACTTGCAGTAATATCAATCGTAACACTCAAATTAAGATAGTGAATTACAAACAAAAACATATCGTCATCTTGGGCGCCGGCGAAAGCGGTGTTGGAGCTGCTATTCTTGCTAAAAAAGAATGCGCGAGTGTTTTTGTATCTGATAAAAGCAAAATAAAACCAGAATATCAAGCAGAACTAGAATCTGCTGGAATTGAATTTGAGTCAGAAAACCATACAGTAGAAAGAATTCTAAAAGCGGATATTGTTATAAAAAGCCCTGGAATTCCTCCAAAGATTGATTTGATTCAACAAATAAAAGCGAAGAATATTCCCATCATTTCTGAAATAGAATTTGGTGCAGCATTTTCTTCCGCTAAGATGATTGGAATTACAGGAAGTAATGGAAAAACAACGACCACTTTATTGATTCATCATTTACTTAAAAAAGCAGGCTTTGATGTTGGTTTAGCTGGAAATGTGGGTAAAAGTTTAGCACGACAAGTAGCAGAAAAAGACCGCGAATGGTTTGTGATAGAATTGAGTTCATTTCAGCTCGATGACATGTACGAATTCAAAGCGGATATTGGATTGTTATTAAACATCACTCCAGATCATCTTGATCGCTACGATTATGAAATGCAAAATTACATCGATTCTAAATTTAGAATTCTTCAAAATCAAGATAAAAACGCATGGTTCATCTACAATTTGGATGATCCAATTATTGAAAAGGAAATGGCAAAACGAAAACTGCCGATGCAAACAGTTCCTTTTTCAATTAAACAATCCGTCGAAAAAGGCGGATTCTCAGATGGCAAACAAATAATAATAAACATAAAAGACCAATTCACCATGTCAATACACGACTTAGCAATGAAGGGTAAGCACAATACCCAAAACTCTTTAGCGGCAGGGATCGCAGGAAGAATATTAGAAATCCGCAAGGATATTGTGCGTGAAAGCTTAGCCGACTTTCAAAATGTAGAACACAGATTAGAATTTGTGGCACGCGTAAATGGAATTGAATTTATCAATGATTCCAAAGCGACGAATATCAATTCATCTTGGTATGCATTAGAAAGCATGGAAAAACCAACTGTATGGATAGTTGGCGGTGTTGATAAAGGAAATGACTATTCTGAACTAACCGATTTAGTGAAAGAAAAAGTAAAAGCCATTATTTGCCTTGGAAAAGATAATGCGAAAATTATCGAAGCATTTAAAAGTATCGTTCCAACAATTGTAGAAGCATCAAGCGCTACTGAAGCTGTTGGATTTGGATATCGTTTGGCTACAAAAGACGAAGCCGTTCTTTTGTCACCAGCTTGTGCTAGTTTCGATTTATTTGACAATTACGAGGATAGAGGAAATCAATTTAAAGCTGCAGTTCGCTCGCTTTAATACTTTGCTCTTGAGCAAAACCAACGAAAAATAAATGATTAAGAAGGCCTTAAATTATCTGGAAGGAGATCGCGCGATTTGGATTTTAACCATTTTGTTGCTTGCTTTTTCTATGATTACTGTCTACAGTTTTGTACCTGTTTTGGTCAAGACAGAAGGCGGTACGCCCTTTAAGTACTTGTTAAAACATCTTATTTATGTAGTAATAGGTTTTACGATTATGTATTGGATTCACAAACAAGATCCTAAAAACATTTCAAAACTTGCACGATTTATCTTCTATTTGTCGATAGCACTTTTGATATTTACCTTCTTTTTTGGAGTAACCGTCAATAATGCAAGTCGTTGGATTCGTATTCCAATAGTTTCGTTGACCTTTCAAACATCCGATTTTGCCAAACTTGCACTGATCATTTATCTATCAAGACTTCTCGTAAAAAAGAAGGATTTATTGAACGATTGGAAACAAGGGTTTTGGCCTATTGTTTGGCCGGTTATCGCAATCTGTGGACTCATAGCAAAAGATAACTTCTCTACAGCAGGATTAGTATTTGCGATTGCACTAACCATCATGTTTATTGGACAGGTGAAAATAAAAATGATAGGAAGTTTGATTTTAGGTGGGATACTCCTTTTTGGAATGGTGATTTTAATTCACAAAGCTATTCCAGAACTAAACATTTTGCCACGTTATGAAACTTGGGAAAATCGTTTACTGAATAAAATGTCCGACGAAAAAGACATTACCACAAACGCACAATCTATCAATGCAGAATTGGCAATCCACAATGGTGGAATATTTGGTCGTGGCGCTGGAAAAGGCGATCTAAAACAATATACAGCACAAGCGTATGCCGATTTTTTCTATGCAAGTTTTGTAGAAGAATTTGGTTTAGTTGGTGCACTAGGCTTGGTCATGGTTTACCTCATTTTACTCTTCCGAATTATTCGAATTGGTCTGAAGTCGGAACGATTATTTGAGACATACTTATGCATAGGAATTGGATTATTACTCACCACACAAGCAGTAATAAACATGTTGGTTTGTACAGGAGTTTTTCCTGTTACAGGACAAAATATGCCTTTACTCGCAATGGGAGGTTCAGCTTTGGTAATGGTTTGTGTTTCATTAGGAATTATTCAGAGCGTTGCTAGAAGTCAACAAACTGAAACAGAAAATCAAGAATAAGCATGCAGAAAAAAATAAATAGAGTAATCATAAGCGGTGGGGGAACAGGAGGACATATCTTTCCTGCAATCGCTATTGCGAATCAAATAAAACTTGAAAATCCTGATGTAGCTATTTTGTTTGTTGGTGCAGAAGGTAAAATGGAGATGGAGAAAGTTCCAAAAGCAGGATATGAAATTGTTGCCCTTCCTATAGTTGGACTACAAAGAAAACTTACTTTAAAAAATTTAGCGCTTCCCTTTAAACTGTTGAAAAGCCTTAGTCTTGCTCGAAAAATAGTGAAGAAATTTAAACCAGAAGTTGTAATTGGCGTTGGTGGATATGCTTCTGGACCTTTACTTAAAATGGCAACTTCGTTAAAAGTTCCTTGTTTAATTCAAGAACAAAACTCATTTCCTGGAAAAACAAATAAACTGCTTTCTAAAAGTGTTCAAAAAATATGCGTAGCGTATGATGACTTAGAAAAGTTCTTCCCAAAAGAGAAAATACACCTTACTGGAAATCCAGTTCGACTTGAAGTTGTTCAAATAGAAAATAAAAAAGACGAAGCACTTTCTTTCTTTGGATTACAAAATAATTTACCTGTTGTTCTTTTAATTGGCGGAAGTTTAGGCGCGAAAACCTTGAACGACAGTATGGAAAATGGGCTTCAAGAATTGAACGATAAAAACATACAACTCATTTGGCAATGTGGCGGCTATTATAGCAAAGCACTTCAAGAAAAGTACAAAGACAAATTACCAAAAGGAATTATTTTAACCGATTTTATTCAACGAATGGATTTAGCGTATGCTGCTGCAGATGTTGTTATTTCTCGTGCTGGAGCAATTTCTGTTTCTGAATTGTGCTTGATAAAAAAACCATTGATTTTAGTTCCTTCTCCCAATGTAGCCGAAGATCATCAAACTAAAAACGCAATGGCTTTGGTGAGTAAAGAAGCAGCAATATTGGTGAAAGACAGTGAAGCAAGAACGCAGTTAATCCCACAAGTAATTGAATTGTTAAACGATAAAGCGAAGTGTGAACAATTAGCACAAAACATCGCTCAATTAGGAAAACCAAATGCAACGAAAGACATTGTAGCATTATTATACGACCTTGTAAAGTGAATTTAAAAAACATACATACCGTCTATTTTATTGGCATCGGAGGAATTGGTATGTCTGCGCTTGCACGTTATTTTCACGTAAAAGGAAAACACGTTATTGGATACGATAAAACACCCACGCATTTAACCGAACAATTAGAAAAAGAAGGCATTAAAGTTCACTTTGAAGACCTTGGCGAAAAAGCACTCGAATTAGCAGAAATTAATACAACATTGGTTGTTTACACACCGGCAATTCCAAAAAACATGGGAGAGCTAATTGCCTTTCAATCAAAAAAATACACTTTACTTAAACGTTCGGAAGTGTTGGGTTACATCACACGAAACTCAAAAGGAATTGGCGTAGCAGGGACACACGGTAAAACAACAACAAGCACTTTATTAGCGCACGTACTTCACCAAACAGTTGGTTGCAACGCATTTTTAGGTGGAATTAGCACAAATTACAATTCTAATCTGCTTTTAGACGCAAATAGTGAGTGGACAGTAATGGAAGCTGATGAATTTGACCGTTCCTTTCTTCAATTACACCCTTTCGCTGGAGTATTGACCAATACAGATGCCGATCATTTGGATATTTACCAAGATTCAGCTCATGTAACAGAAGGATTTCATGCGTACATCAATCAAATACATTCCGATGGATTTTTATTGATTCATCAATCGATTCAACTGAGTTCACATTGCAGACAAATAACATATTCTGCAAAAGAAAAAGCAGATATTTATGCCGATAATTTCAAATTTATAGACGAACAATTTGTATTTGATGTTCACATAAAAGGAACAACTTGGAAAAAAGTAACCTTGGGAATTCCAGGAATTCACAATGCAGAAAATGCGTTGGCTGTTATTGGTGTATGTTTAGAAATGGGAATTTCAGAAAAGGAAATCCGTCAATCACTTGCATCATTTTTAGGTGTAAAAAGAAGATTTGAATATCAAATTAAACGCAGTGATTTAGTCTACATAGACGATTATGCGCATCACCCAACAGAAATAAAAGCATTGGTACAATCAGTTCGCATGTTGTATCCAAATAAAAATATTGTGGGAATATTTCAGCCGCATTTATTCTCTCGAACTAGAGATTTCATGGATGATTTTGCAACAGAATTAAGTCAATTAGACGACGTAATCTTATTGCCTATTTATCCAGCAAGAGAACTTCCTATGGAAGGAATTACGAGTGAAGCACTTGCAGAAAAAATCTCCAATAAATCTGTTTCGGTAAAATCTCCAGATGATGTGATTAAATACATAAAATCCCGCAATCAATCAGAAGTTATTTTAACCATTGGCGCGGGAGATATCGATAAGATTGTTGAACCTCTAAAAGAAGCGTTGACATGAAAAAGTATCTTATCATAGCGGCTTGGAGCATATTTTCTATTTCTCTTTTATGGGCAATGTACGAAGTGAAAGTTTCGCAAGAACATCACATCATGCATACGCCACTTATTCTGATTGATACACCACAAGAAATGGTCTTTTTGAAACAAGAGGATATTTTGTATCGACTAAATACTAAAGGAATAAAAACGGAACACGTAAAAAAGAAAGAAATCAACACGGCATATATCGAAAAAATCATCGAAAAAATGCCTGAAGTTGAAACCGTAAAAGTCTATACAGAATTAAACGGAAATTGGACAATTCAGTTAAAAATTAGACGCCCAATTGCACGAATTATTAACAATGTTGGAGAAAGCTTCTATTTGGACGACAAAGGAAAAACAATGCCACTTTCCTCTATTTATACGGCAAGAGTGATTCCAGTAAACGGATTTATAGGGACAAAAATCACGCATAAACCAGCAAAAAAAATAATTAACAATGATAGTCTGAAAAGTATTTCAAAACTCGATCAAGTGTATGCTATTACTGATTATGTTTGTAATGATCCCTTTTTGTTTGCTCAGATTTCGCAAATATTCGTCGAACAAAATGGTGATTTTGTCTTAATCCCTAGAGTGGGTGGACAAAAAATAATTTTTGGTAAGGTTGAAAATGACACGATTGTGAAGAATCGTTTTGACAAATTGAAAATATTTTATCAAAAAGCAATGCCAATAGCTGGTTGGAATACATACAGCAAAATTAACTTGAAGTTTAAACAGCAAATAGTGTGCACAAAAAAATAATATATGTCTGAAATAGTTGTAGGTCTTGACATAGGAACAACAAAAATCGCCTGTTTTGTAGGTAGAAAAACGGAGCATGGAAAAATTGAGATTTTATCCATGGGAAAAAGCGAATCGCTTGGTGTAAAAAGAGGAATGGTTTCCAACATCGAACAAACAGTTGATTCAATTCGAACAGCGGTTAAAGAAACATTGGAAAACATTGAGGGAAACAGTGAGTTAGAAATTAATGTGGTAAACGTTGGTATCGCTGGACAACACATTAAAAGTTTACAACATAGAGGAATTTACACACGCAATGAAGTTGTAGAAGAAATTTCACAACTGGACATTGATGCCTTGATTGACGATATGTACAAACTCGTAATGGAACCTGGTGAAGAAATTATTCACGTACTTCCACAAGAGTATATTGTTGATAACGAGCAAGGGATAAAAAATCCAATCGGAATGTCTGGTGTGCGTTTGGAAGCAAATTTTCATATCATAACAGGACGTATTTCTGCAGCAAAAAACATTCAAAAATGTGTGGAAAAGGCTGGAATTGAAATTGAAGAAATGATTCTTGAGCCATTAGCATCTGCAGAAGCTGTTCTTTCGGAAGAAGAAAAAGAAGCTGGAGTTGTTTTGGTAGATATAGGCGGTGGAACAACAGACATCGCAATTTTTCACGAAGGAATTATTCGCCATACAGCTGTGATTCCATTTGGAGGAAATGTAATTACTGAAGATATAAAAGAAGGTTGTACGATTATGAAACGTCACGCTGAATTGTTGAAACTGAAATTCGGTTCAGCATTAGCAAGTGAAAGTCAAGAATCTGAAATCGTTTGTATCCCGGGATTAAGAGGTCGTGAAGCGAAAGAAATTTCTATCAAAAACCTAGCGAGCATCATTCAAGCTCGTATGGAAGAAGTGATAGAGCATGTTTATTACGAAATCAAAAACTCTGGTTACGAAAAACGTCTTATTGGCGGAATCGTAGTAACAGGTGGTGGAGCACAATTGAAACACATCACACAACTTTTTGAATTTATTACGGGAATGGACACGCGCGTTGGTTATCCTAACGAGCATCTAGCACCATCTCCACATGCGGAAAATATTACGAGTCCTATTTATGCTACAGGAATTGGTCTTGTGATTAAAGGATTTCAAAAAGCACAACGAAAAGTAGCCATTATTGAGCAATCGGAAGTTAAAACACACTCAAAACGGACAAAAGGAGGCTTTTTTGATAAAATCATCTCAAAAAGCAAAAGTTGGTTTGAGGAAGACGAAATAGAATAAAACAAAAATAAAATAAACAACACTAAAAAACCACATTATGGAATTTGATTTGCCAAAAGGACAGTCGTCAATTATAAAAGTAATCGGCGTTGGAGGAGGCGGAAGTAATGCCGTAAACCACATGTTTAATCAAGGAATTAAGGGTGTAGATTTTATTATTTGCAATACAGATTGTCAAGCATTAGAGATTTCTCCCGTTCCCTTAAAAATTCAATTAGGTCAAAGCTTAACTGAAGGACGCGGAGCAGGTTCTATCCCTGAAATAGGAAAAAATTCGGCGATTGAAAATATCGAAGAGATTCGCGAGATTTTATCGAAACAAACGAAAATGGTTTTCATTACTGCAGGAATGGGAGGTGGAACTGGAACAGGAGCTGCTCCAATTATTGCAAAAGTTGCCAAAGAAATGGGGATTTTGACAGTTGGAATCGTTACTATTCCTTTCAATTTTGAAGGTAGAAAAAGACGTCAACAAGCAGAAGAAGGTTTAGAAGAAATGCGTAACAGCGTAGATACTTTACTCGTTATCAACAACGAACGTTTACGTGAAATGTTTGGAAATCTTTCTCTTGGAAATGCATTCTCTCAAGCAGATGATGTTCTTGCAATTGCAGCGAAAGGAATTGCTGAAGTTATTTCAGTGACTGGAGCTATCAATGTTGATTTTAATGATGTGAATACCGTTATGAAAAACAGCGGTTACGCAATCATGGGATCAGCAACGGCAGAAGGAGAAAATCGTTCTATCGAAGCAGTTCAACAAGCACTTAATTCTCCATTATTAAATGATAATGACATTGCAGGAGCGAAATATGTCTTGTTAAACATCACGTATGGTTCGCAAGAAGTATTGATGGATGAGATTGCTGAGATTACTGATTATATCCAAGACGAAGCAGGTTCTACGGCTGATGTAATTTGGGGACATGGTTACGATGAATCTTTAGGAAACCAAATTTGTGTTACCATCATCGCAACAGGATTTAATTCAAGTAATTATCCAATAACTGGAGTTGAAAAAGCACCAGAAAAAATAATGCGCAAATTGGAAGAAGAGGTTAAACACGAAATTGTGAAACCACTTGCTACGCCAATTGAGAATAAATACATCGAATCTAAAATAGTAGAAGAAGAAGCTCCATTTTTAAAATCTTCTGAAGAAAGTAATATTACTGCAACTGAAACAACAAATTTCGAATCAAAAAATGTTGATTTTGAGTCAAAAAGCGAATCGTTTGATTTAACCTTTGATTGGAGTGTTGCAAATTCTGAATCAGAAACACCTCAAAATTCTTCTATTGAAGAGCCAGAAGTAACGAAGTTTCTTTTAGAAGATGATTTAGAAGAAAGAGTAGAACAAAACGAAGAAGCAAAAGCGAATCCTCTAACTACTCAAGAATTACAAAAAAAGACGGAAGAGCGCATGAGCCGTATTCGTGAATATACTAGTAAATTGAAAAAACCAGACGGAATTGCAGAACTTGAGAAAGAACCCGCATTTATGCGTCGTAACATTCAATTAGAAGATACAAATCATTCAACAGAATCTTCTGTATCACGTTTTGGATTATTTGAAAACGAAGAAGGAAAAGCTAATTTGAATACAAATAACTCTTTCTTACACGATAACGTAGATTAATATGAGTTTAACAGAAACAATAAATAGCGCGATAAAAGAAGCGATGCTTGCTCGAGAAAAAGAGAAGCTTGCTGCTTTGCGCGATATCAAATCAAAATTATTATTAGAAGCTACTTCTGGAACGGGAGAGATCTCTGAGGAAGTAGAAAATAAACTTCTTTTAAAGTTATATAAGCAACGAATTGACACGTACAATCTCTACATAGAGCAAAATCGTGAAGATTTAGCGCACGATGAGAAATTTCAAGCAGAAGTAATTCAACAATATTTACCAAAGATGATGTCCGAGGACGAAATCAGAACGCTCGTTTCAGCAAAAATAAAAGAAGTTGGAGCATCTGGACCGCAAGACATGGGTAAAGTTATGGGAGCGCTCACAAAAGAAACCGCAGGAAAAGCTGACGGAAAAGTAGTTTCTAGCATTGTAAAAGAATTGCTTTCTAAATAAAATATTAGAAACTAACTACAAAAAAAAGAGAGGACAATGTTCTCTCTTTTTTAGTTTAAGTAATTCCTTTTATTGTGTTTAATCTTTGGTTAAAATTTGTTTTAGTTTATTTTCTTTTTTAACCACAAAGTACACCACGTTCTCACTAAGGTCACAAAGGATTCTGTTTTCTCTGTGAACGTAATGCTTTCTTTGTGAACGTTGTGGTTTATATTTTAACTACACAGTAATTCCTTTTTTAACCACAAAGGTCACAACGTTTGCCAAAGGACACAAAGAATTCTGGATTCTCCGTGAACATTGTGCCTTCTTTGTGAACATTGTGGTTTGTGTTCTATCTATATTTCATTCATTTTAAACCACAAAGGGCACCACGTTTGCACAAAGGTCACAAAGGATTCTGTTTTCTCTGTGAACGTAATGCTTTCTTTGTGAACATTGTGGTTTGCTCTTTAACTACATAGTAATTCCTTTTTTAACCACAAAGGGCGCCACGTTTGCACAAAGGTCACAAAGGATTCTGTTTTCTCCGTGAACATTGTGTCTTCTTTGTGAACGTTGTGGTTTGCTCTTTAACTACATAGTAATTCCTTTTTTAACCACAAAGGGCACCA